>Ga0316217_10003144_pt1 | contig 19142 bp, 17 predicted proteins | sample 1anoAmetaG_FD_203633 | JGI IMG/M metagenome (GOLD analysis project Ga0316217, IMG submission 203633) | Freshwater microbial communities from Trout Bog Lake, Wisconsin, USA - 1anoA | ecosystem: Environmental > Aquatic > Freshwater > Lake > Hypolimnion/Profundal zone | place: USA: Wisconsin...
ATTCGTCATTACCCGGCTTTCGGTTAAACTCCTGCCAGAACGCGCGTAACAAAGCCATTGCATAGGACCAGATACGTGGACGAACCGCCAATCCAGCAGCGCCCCCCACGCGGGTCGGTTTTCTTCCCGCCGCCTCCGGCATATCATGACGGGATGCCCCGGAAGCCTTTTGATCCCCGAACGATTGCCGCGGCGCGTGCGTTGCACGCCCCGGATGCTGCGCCCCTGCTCGCTGCGGACCCCACTGCCGGACCGGGGGAACTTGCCGGCCTGCCCATTCGCACCGTCCGCCAGGTCAACGCCCTGGTCGGCCACACGCTCGCCGCCCAACTGCCGCCGGCCTTCCTCGTGCAGGGCGAGATTTCCAACTTCCGCACTTACGACCGTGGGCATGCCTTCTTTACCCTCAAGGAGCCCGGGGCCGAACTGCCGTGCATCCTGTGGAAGGATGCCCTGGAACGCCTGAAGTTCCGCCCCAAGGACGGCATGGCGGTCATCGCCCGCGGCGCCGTCAAAATGTACGAACCCCAGGGCAAGGTGCAGCTTTACGTTGAGACGTTATTCCCGCAGGGCACCGGTGCGCTGGAGATCGCCTTTCGGCAACTGTGCGAGAAACTCAAGGCCGAAGGCCTCTTTGCCCCGGAGCGCAAACGCCCGCTGCCGCGTCTGCCCCAGTGCGTCGCGATCATCACCAGCCGCACCGGCGATGTGCTCCACGATGTGCTGACCACTGCCTACCGCCGCCACCCGGGCCTCCATACCCTGCTGTTCCCGGTGCGTGTGCAGGGCGCCAGCGCCGCGCCGGATATTGTGCGGGCCATTCAGGCGGTCAACGCCTATCACGCAACCTTACAGGCGGGCACCGCATCTGCGCTGCTGGGACCAGCCCCCACCGGCATCGACCTGATCCTGCTGGTCCGCGGCGGCGGCTCGCTCGAAGACCTGTGGGCCTTTAATGAAGAGAGCGTCGCCCGGGCCATTGTTGCCAGCGGCATTCCCATTGCCACCGGCATCGGCCATGAACCCGATACCACCATTGCCGACCTGGTCGGCGACCTGCGCGGCCCCACGCCCACCGGTGTCACGGAGCTGACCATCCCGGACGTCAACGTATTGCGGCGCCAAATTGCTGGCCAGGCGGCTCTGCTCACACGCGATATGTCCGGCCAACTGGCCGCCGCCACGTCCCAGGTGCAGAACCTGGGCCTGCAACTGACGGGAACCATGCAGACCATCAGGCATCAACAGGCGGCCAACCTGGACCGTCTGGCGCGGCACATAGCCCAGATTGAGCCACGGCACGCCATCGCCCAGGGCTGGCGCCGCGTGGAGGAATCCGCCCGCAACCTGCAAACCGCCCAAAACCAGCATGTGGCCCAGGCGCGGCAGCACGTGGCGGCCCTGGAGTACCGGCTGCAAAAAGCCTCCCCGCTGGCCCGCGCCCAGCGCTACGGCGATCACGTAACTCATTTGCACGAATCGCTGCGCCTGGTGATGCAGCGCCGGCTGGCCCAGGCCGGCGATACGCTTAACAGCCACCTGCGGCAACTCTCCGCGGTAAGCCCCCAAGCCATCCTGGAACGCGGCTATTCGATCACGACCGATGTGGAAGGAAAGATTATCCGCCGCACCGCCCAAGTACGCACGGGCGAGGTGATCACCACCCAGATTGCCGACGGACACTTTAAGAGCACCGTGGGGACGCCGCGACAAAACACGCTGTTTTAAGTGAACCTTCACGACCGGGTGCTGCCCCACATTAGCACCCGGTCGCAAACGCCACTCAACTGGCCTGGGCGTATTCCATCATGTCGCAGGTGGCCCAGTGATCCAGCAACTCCTGCGCTGCGGCCGCACTTTGCCGTGGGAAGGTCACGGTGAAAAAGGTATCTTTAAAATCATAGTGCACACCCACCCGCTGGTACGAGAGGTACTCGATGAGATCCCACATGCAATCGCAGGGCACATTGGCGTAAGGCACACGGGCATCATCCGATATCCGCACATCCAATTTCTGCCGCATAATACACCTCCAACCTTTCCAGACCCTTCGGCAGTGCCCTGGCCCAACGACCAGCCCCAAGCGCCACCTGCCCGCCTCGCCTCCCACACAGCAACAAAAGTCTTTATAGCAGGTTGCCGCAAGATGAAAACCGGGCAGAGCCTCTATTTACTGTAGGTAAATCGCCACTTAAGACCTAGGAGAATAACCTAGGCAATCGGGCCCATACGCATGCTTGGGGGCAACATTACCATGGACAAATAACGCGATCCGATCGCTCAGGATGAGGCACCAACCAGCGAAAAAAAATGGCCAGCGCCACAGCGCCAGCCATTTAATTGCGCAACCGAATAACCCGTGGAACGGCCGGAAGCGACCGCCTTACTGCCCCTCGCCCGGGGCCAGTGCCGGCATGGGCGAATAGCGTTGCACCAGGTTCAGCAGCAAAGCCTTGGGCAGCAGTATTTCCCCCGCCATGCTGTCCACCCCGGCCGTGGTGCTGATCGCCAGCGGCGGCGCACCACCACCCAGCGCCAAACCTGCCGGCTGGGTACTCGGAGCGGTTACCGCCTGTACCAGCCCGATCCAGCGCTCCACCGGCACATAGACCACCCCCGTGGGGCTCTTGAGCACACTGTCCTGCAACGTCTTGATATCCGCACTGTTGGCCAGGTCCGCCGTGTTGTTCTGGAGGGCCTGGATGCCCAGGGCCGCCTGCTGCATGTCGGTGCCGACAAACAGCACCATCTTCTTGGTCGTCACGCCACTGTAGACCACAAAGCCTTTTTCGCCCTGGGCGGCCGTGAGCACGCCCAGAGCTTTGAGCTTTTCCTCCGCGATCGGATGGTCCGGCGTGGCGGCCCGCAGCGTCATTTTAATGGTGTAGCGAGTCAGGCGCACCTTGCTGACCGTCTCGGCCGCCGGTTCGACCGTGATCTTGGTCGTCACATCCGGATCGGTATCCAACACCGGCTGGCTGGCCGCTTCGACCAGCAGGCTCTCGAGTTTCTCGGGATCATTGCTGTCGACCACCAACGACGCCCACATCTTCTTGAGGTCATTACCCGGCGCCGCCACCACAAACTTGACGCCCTGGGACGTTGCGGCCATCTGCTTCTCGATGCCCAGGATGCGTTTAAGCTGCACCGCCTGGGCGCCCAAGTCCGGGGCGGCCGTCAGGCGCTCGGCCATTTTGCCCACCATGTCGGCCTTGCTTGCCGGGTCCCACGCCATGGCGCCGGCCAGCAGGAAGTTGCCGTTGGGCAATCCCACCAGGTCCACCGGCTTGCACTTATTGGCAGCCAAGGCCAGTTTGCTCATGGTGGTGTCGGGCTTGAAGAAACTCGCCACGCCCAGCGTCAGGCCTTTCTCGTTGAGGCGCCCGGTCACCAGGGCGCCTTGCGCATCGGCCAGAAATTGCTTAAGGGCATCAAGGACCATGCCCTGACTGGCGTCCTGGAGGGCACGCTGGTCCTTGGTCATCGCCTGGGCCTGACCGGTGGCCAGGGCCAGCCCCTTGAACATGGCGGCATAACCGTCGATCTGCGGGGCCACCAGGTCATGCAGGGTTGCCATGTTGCCGTAGAGCACCAGGTCGTTGGTATCAAAGGCCGCGAGCAGACGCGGGTTTAGCTTGTCCATGGTGCCCTTGTGCGCCAGGAACGTGGCCAGAACTTCCTTCTCCTGGGCCACCGCCACAAATTTGCCGACCGTCGCCACAAAGCCGGATTCCGTTTGATTGGGCAGGGTTACGGTGGAAATGCCATTGTCCGGCGCGGTGGGCTGGAGCGTTTCGAGCATGCTCTTGGGGTCGACCGTGGGCAGCAGCAGCACGTAGGGCTTGGCGGCGGGCGTCTGGCCCTCTTTGGGCGCCGGCATCTTCACCATCACCAGCCCCGCGGCACCATCAATGTTAAAGCCCTTGCTGATGCCCATGCCCTGGAGCAGGGTGGTTACCATATTGGGCGGCAGGGGCAGGTGCAGTTGCGTGGCATAATTCTGGAGCTGCGTCTGGAGCGTGCTGATATCCTTGATGACCACCACGCCGGTGGCATCGTCCGGAATCTGCGTGAGAATATCCGCCGGTGCGGCCCACAGGGCCCGCGGCGCCAAAGCCAGACACAGGACGCCCCAGGCCGCAAGTCTTCTGAGCTTGATCATTGATTACTCCGCAACTTAAGGTTTAACCCAAAATACGCCGCCCCGGCCGGCCGTCTATTCCGCCACCGTCGCCGCGTTAGAACTAACTATCCGTCGCATCCGGGGAATAGTCAAGCGGCGCCCGCCGGGCGATAGGCCTATTAGGGGACAAGCTTGTCTTGCACCACAATTTCGCCGGAATTAACTTGCATTGCCGCCCCGGGGTATGGTAAGTGGAATGTTGCAAGTTGAGGGTGGACGTTCACAAGCCAGGATGGAGATGACACATGTCCCATCGCCGTACTTCGGGCGCCAAGGTTCGTTCGCACAAATTGGGGTTCAACAACGCACGATTCCAAAAAGGCAAGCAATCGCGTCTGCAAGGGCGGCGGCTGCTCTCGGATCAAAATCGCCTGACGGACGATTGAGACACGAGGGCGTGCCAAAATCCCCCTGCCGCGATAAAATGTAGAACGTTCAATCCCGGCGCACCGGGATCCAACTTCCAACGTTCAATGAAGACGCATCCTTGAACGTTTAACGTTGAGCGTTGAACGTTGGACGTTCATCGGTCCCGTGGCCGCAAGGCCTTTCGGGCCGGTTTGGTTGCGCCGGTTCCCTTGCCACCGCCCTCGGGTTAGAATAACTCCCGTATCAATGGACCATCCGGCCCGCTGCATGGGAGTTATGAATGTCGTCTGCCGCCAATCCAAGTCAGGATACCCATCTGCCGCGCAGCACGGTGCTGGTGGTCGATGACAATCCCCAGAATGTCGAGTTGATGCAGGCCTACCTCGAGGCGCTCAACTGCGTCACGCATGTGGCCCGGGACGGCGTCGAAGCGCTTGAGCAGGTGCCCAAGACCAACCCCGACCTGATTCTGCTGGACATCATGATGCCGCGGATGAGCGGCTTTGAAGTCTGCCGGCGTCTCAAGGCCGACCCCAAGACCCGCGAAATCCCCATCATCATGGTCACGGCGCTCAACGAACTGGGGGATTATGAACGCGGCGTCGAATGCGGCACCGATGACTTCCTGAACAAACCCATTAACAAACTCGAATTGCTCACGCGGGTTAAAAGCCTGTTGCGCGTGCGCCATGTCAAAGGCCAGCTTGAACGCACCCTGGCGTATCTGGCGGACATGGAATCGCACAAACCAGGGTAGGGACCACCGGACCGGGGCGCGGCCGCTTTCGCCCGGCGGGTTGTGCCCGTATAATTTTTCGAGCCTGCGGTTCCGTTGGGGGCCGCAGCGCCCCGGCTGTTAATTGGAAACGAGCGTTTCATGTTGCGTTTCAAGGTCTTTCGGGACGGCGTTGTCCCCGCCACGTTTGATCTGAGCACGGCCTACCTGGTCGGCTCGGACAATGTGCCGGTGCGCGGCGATTTTTATTACGAAGACGGGGAGATCATCTGCCGCAAGCGCGCCGCCGGACCCGCCGCTCTGGTGCTGCTCTGGGAGATGCCGCACTTCGGGGCCGTGATCCTGGATACCACGCGCCTGCCCGAACGCGACGACCCGTACATTCTGAACCTGGAACTGGCCCGCGGGCGCATGATGCGCTTCGTGCAGAAACGGGAGGAGTGGGGTCTATTTGACCTCCCCGAGGCCCAGGCGATCAATGAAAAAGCCGGCGAATGCCGCGACTTGCTCATCGAAGCGCTGATTCATGTCGAAGACCCGGCCGCGGCCAGCCTGTTTGCCGACCGCTGCCTGGCCGCCGCCCTGCCCCTGGCCGAACAGGCGGCGCTCACCCATGCCGATCTGCTGCTGCAACGGCGCGTGGCCACGCGCAGCTTTCCGCGCGGCGCTTTTGGCGCCATGGCGGACATTGCCAGCACCACCGAGACCTATCGCCGCATGCTCGTCGGCAATCACGATTTTGTCCAGGTGCCCATCCGCTGGAAGAACATCGAGCCCCAGGAACAGAAATTTGACTGGGCCGCCACCGATGAATGGATGGATTTTCTGCGCCGCGCCCGCATGCCGGTGGTGGCCGGGCCGCTGGTGCAGTTCAGCGAAACGACCATTCCCGACTGGCTCTACATCTGGGAGCACGATTACGAAACCGTGCGCGACTTCCTCTACGAGCACATCGAGCGGGTGGTCACCCGCTATGCCAGCGGGGCCACGTTCTGGAATGTGCTCAGCGGCCTGCACGTCAACACGCAATTTGCCTTCACGTTCGATCAGCTCATGGACCTGACGCGCATGACGGTGGGCCTGGTCAAGAAGATCAGCCCCGCGGCCCGCACCATGGTCGAACTCACGCAACCCTGGGGCGAGTATTACGCCACCAACCAGCGCAGCATTCCCCCGCTGCTCTATGCCGAAATGATCGTGCAGAGCGGCATTTCCTTCGATATGTTCGGGCTGCAACTGCGTTTCGGCATCCCGCGCGATGGCTGCTGGCAGCGCGACCTGTTCCAGATCAGCTCCCTGCTCGACCGCTTTGCGCCCTTCGGCAAACCGGTCATCGTCAGCGGCATGCAGGTGCCCAGCGCCTCGGAGCCCAACAGCCCGGCCGGCTCCTGGCGCAAGACCTGGAGCGAAGCGCTGCAATCCAAGTGGCTCGAAGCCGTCACGGACATTGCCCTGAGCAAACCCTTTGTTGAAGCAATCAGTTGGTACGACCTGGTCGATACGCCGACGATGGCCATTCCGCACGGCGGCCTTAATAATGCCGACCTGAGCCCCAAGCAGGCCTTCAAAACCTGGTGTTCACTGCGCCGCGCGGTGATGAGTTTCCGCGCTCCGGCCCCGGCCGCCAAGCCCGGTGGCAAGCCGTAATAGTTCCCGATAAAAGGGGAATAAATTAGCCACAAATGAATACGAATGAATACTAATTCAGAAGTGGCATTCAGCCAATTCCCGTTACTTGGCCGCGGCGCCCATCATTTGTGTTGATTCGTGTTTATTTGTGGCTCATTTACGTTGGCCCCTGTAGTGATTATCGAGCGTCGTTCTGTTCGGAACTGTAGACAAGCGGGATTCCATGCCTTCCCCGATTGACCACCCACCCACCGATGCGGCGGGCTCCACGGACACGGAACCGTGGGGCTGGACGCGCCAGCACACCTTGGGCATCGCGCTTATTCTGACCGCAACGCTGGTATTCCTGGCCATCAACTATGCCCGCAATCCGTGGCGCCTGGATGATCCGCTCGTCATCGTCAACGGCCAACCGGTGGCGTTGGACCAGCAGTTGGATCCCAATTCGGCCCCCTGGCCTTCGCTGGCGCGCCTGCCGCATGTCGGCGAAACCCTGGCCCGGCGCCTGGTCGCCTATCGCCAGGAGAATGCCGCCGCCGATGGCATCGTCTTCCACAACCTCGACGACCTGGAAAAGATCGGCGGCTTTGGCCCCAAAACCCGCGAAGGTCTGCGGGAATACCTGAAATTCCCCGCCAAACCCCGTAACCCCTTAACCCCTTGAGGCACCTGACGAAATACTCCGGCAAGACTGTCACACCGGAAATAAATTAGCCACAAATGAACACGAATGAACACAAATTAAGAAGGTTAAATAATCGAATTCCCGCGAAAGTCCAGCAGCGCCTGGCATTTGTTTCTATTCGTGTTTATTAGTGTTCATTTGTGGCTAGTTTACGTCGCCCCGGAAAGAATTGCCACCGCGTCATTTTGTCAGGCGCTCTTAACGTCGTCCACCAGCGCCCGCTCGACCGCTGCGGCAATCCGGGCCCGCGCCTGCGCCAGCGGCCCTTCGAGCCGGCAGCCTGCCGCGCGCACATGGCCCCCGCCGCCGAACGTATTGCAAATCGCGCTGACGTTCACCCGGCACTTGGAGCGCAAACTGGCACGCACCCGGCCATCGGGCATTTCTGTCAGGATCGCCGCCACTTCCGCCGTACCCACCTGCATGGGCAGATCCACCAGGTACTCGGTCTGGCTTTGGGTAGCCCCGGTTTCCTGGAAATCGCGCGGCGTTAGGACCATGCAGGCAAAGCGATAGCCGGCATCCCATTGCACACTGGCCAAGGCCCGCTGGGTCAGGGCCAGCTTTGATGGCGTCTCATTCTGCATTAGTTTCTGATACAGCGCCGCCGGCTGGGCCCCCGCCGCCACCAGCACCGAGGCCAGGGCAAACGTGGCCGAGGTGACATTGTCAAAGCGGAACCAGCCGGTATCGGCCACCAGGCCCGCCAGGAGGCGCTCGGCCAGGGGCACGTCCAGCGGCACGTTCAGGATCTTGCGCACGCGGGAAACCAGTTCCACACAGGCCGCCGCCCGCGTATCGGTATACAACACCGGGCCGATCTCGTCCCGGCTGACGTGATGGTCGATAGCCACCACCTTATCCTTCTGCCGCTCCAGCAGTGTCCGGGCGGGCTCCATTTGCTGGTAGCTGCAGGTATCCACGCACAAGAACGTGTCGCAGTCGTTCTCCAACCCGGGGGCGGCGGCGGCAAAGTCCACCACGGCCATTCCGTCCAAACCGTCCTGCAACATACGATATTGGGGCGCGACCGGGTCAAAATTGACGATGGTTACCGCCGCACCGATCCGCTGGAGCACCAGCGCCGCCGCCGCCTGGGAACCCAGGGCATCGGGGTCCGGGCGCTGGTGGGTAAAGATAACCACCTTCCGGGCCGCCCGCAGGCGCTCCACAAGGCGATCAAAAGCCGCGGGGGTATCCGTACGTTCATGAAGAGTTGTCATAGAGATTCTTTCCGTTGTTGGCTCGCAGTATTTCAAAAATTTACACTTGCACCAATGTGCTTACCTGTGATTCCCTCTCGTTGCCTTCTCTTCGTGGTCCTTCGTGACTTCGTGACTTCGTGTTTATGCTTTGGGGTTGCGGCTTGCCGCGCTGTGGTTGTTTTCCGGCGCGCGTCGCCTACGCCGTCCACGCCCGCACCAGCGCCACATCGCGTTCCATTTGCCGCACCAGCGGCTCGGGGCCGGCGTATTTGTACTGCTCGCGGATCCAGGCGCCAAATTCCAGGTCCACCGTGGCGCCATAAATATCCTCCTGAAAATCCAGCAGGAAAGCCTCCGCCGTCACCGGGCCGGCGGTGAACGTGGGGTTATCGCCAATGCTGATCGCGGCGGGCCGCACCCTATCGCCCACGCGTGCCCGGCCGGCATAGACTCCCGGCGCCGGCAGCAGCTGCGCCACTTCCAGGTTGGCGGTGGGAAAGCCAATGCTGCGGCCGCGCTGGGCGCCCCGGACCACCGTGCCGCGCAGCGTGTAGGGCCGGCCCAGGCAGCCGGCGGCATCGCGCACGCGGCCGCGGGCCACCAGCCAGCGGATCATGCTGCTGCTGACCGGAATGAGCGTGCAATCGCCCAGCGGCTGCTCGACGGTGGGCACAATGGTGGCCCCAAAGCCATACCGCGGCCCCTGGGCCACCAACATGTCCACCGTGCCGGCGGCGGCATGCCCAAAGGTGAAACTGGCACCCTCGACCACCTGGGTGGCGCCCAGCGTGCCGGCGACCGTGTGGGCCAGAAAATCGGCGGCCGATTGCTGGAGCATCTCCGGCGTTACGCGCACCACAATCAGGACCTCCGGCCCGGTGGCCGCCAGAGCCTCGAGGCGCTGGGCCGTGGTCATCAGCGGCTGGCGCGGCGTCTGGGGGCGCAGCAGCACCGCGGGATGCGGATCAAACGTCATGATGACAAACGGCACGCCGGCCTCCCGGGCCAACGCCTGGCCGCAGCCCAGCATGGAGGCATGGCCCCGGTGCACGCCATCAAAATTGCCGATGCACAACACGCCCCCGCGGGCGCTGGCGGGAAAATCCTGCAAGTTGGTGAGTTGCAACATGCCGGTAGTATAACTTGTGAAGAGGTGAAAAGGGTGACAAGGTGAAGAGGTGATGCGCTCGCACCTCTTCACCTCTTCACCTTGTCACCTCTTCAGCCTGTCACCCCACCCGGCCCCCTCACCGCGCTAATAAGCCCCCCCATGACCACTGTGTTATAGTAGTTGCATGACGTTACGTATCGGAAACCTTCAACTGGCCACCAACCTGCTGCTGGCGCCCATCGCGGGGTACTGCGATGTGTCGTTTCGGCTGGTGGTCCGCTCGTGCGGCGGGGTGGGCCTGGGCTGCACCGATCTGCTCTGCCCGGAAGGCGTGCTGCGCGAAACGAAACGCTCGCTGGAACTGGTCGCCACGTGCCCGGAAGATTCACCGCTGTGTATGCAGCTTTACGGCAGCGATACCGACCGGCTTTGCGAGGCGGCGCGCTGGGCGGAGGATCGCGGAGCACACGTCATCGACATCAACATGGGCTGCCCGGTGGACAAGGTCACCAAGCGCGATGGCGGTTCCAAGTTGCTCTGCGACCCGGATCGAACCTTGCGCCTGGTGGAAAAAGTGCGGGCCGTGCTGCGCCATACCCCGCTGACCGCCAAGTTGCGCCTGGGCTGGGATGATACCAGCATTGTCGCGCCACAACTGGCCCGGCGGCTGGAGGAGGCCGGCGTCGCGGCGGTGACCATCCATGGCCGCACCACCGCGATGAAATTTACCGGCACCGCGCGGCTCGAGGGCATTGCCGCCGTGGTGGCGGCCGTGCGGTCGATCCCGGTAATCGGCAACGGCGACGTGCGCACGCCCCAGGACGCCCAGCACATGATCGCGACGACCGGTTGCGCCGGGGTGATGATCGGCCGCGCGGCCCTGTCCACACCCTGGCTGTTCCGCGATACCTGGAGCTACCTGACCACCGGCACCGTGCCGCCGGAGCCGACGATCGAACAAAAGTGCCAACTGATGCGTGACCACTTTTACAATATCATCCGCTTCCGAAACGAATTGATCGCCTTAATGGAATTTCGGAAACGCGTAAGTTGGTACGCCCGAAAGATGACACCCTGCCGCATCCTGCGGGACCAGATGCGAACGATTAACTCCGTGGCGGATTTCGAACGGGTAATCGGGGAATTTCTGGCGTGGCGGGCGGTCTGGGACCTGAAGCCCAAGCGCGGGGTGATGCGGGAAATCGTCGAATCAGAGTGGCGACCGTGACCAAGGCGCGATCGACAAAAGCCGGCAGAGGCCGAGGCGACACGGATATTAAAAGAGTCATTAATTGACATCCACGACACGAAACTCGTGAGGATTGGGGGTGGCGCGGGGGTGAGCGACATCGTAGACGATAAATCAATCCATAATTATTATAAAAGTAAATATTGCAAAACTAATGGATTATGCACGTTATCTTTAAATGGTTGCTAAAAAATTGATTTTCGGTCCTGTAGCGCCTATAATTCGCTGCTCTTGTTGCTGAGCAGAACTACGCCTGAAATCGCAAGAAGTCAGCCAATAAGACCATTATTAAGACATAACACAATAACAATCTAACCAAGGAACGAAAGTAGCACCCATGACCCAATCAATCACATCGCTCAACGGCACCACCGCCTACCCCACCCTTGCCACCCCATCGTGGACTAGAAAACCGGTCCACCATAGTGCCCATGACTGGCAAAGTGTCGAAGATTACTTTGACCTCCAGGAAAATCTGCGCCGCAATAAAGCGGACCACCGCCGCACCGACCTGTTGGTAGCGAGTGTCTATCTTGCGGCCTATGCTCTGGTCATTTCCCTGGGCTTCGCAGGATATTACGCGTTGCACCTCCTGCATAAGTAAGGGCGGTCCCGACCACCGGTCGCGGGCCATTGCGCCTTAGCCGGCGGTTTTATGCCGGGGAACCCCGGTAATCTGGCCGCTGATTTCCAGCACCGCCACCAGCACTTCATCTGCGGTGGTGCACCCGGCGCCCCCCAATGGAGCATTGAGTTCAGGGGTCGTCATCTTCACCTCGTCCACGGCTTGGTGGATAATTCAGATTCCACATCACTGGCTGCGTATTTGAGATGTCCAACGGCCGCCTGACCACAGATTCCGCGGCGGGCGCTGGCGGGTCGTACACACAACCGCGGATCTATGGCCGCAGGGGAATGGCCAAGCCCTGGAAAGCAAAACGGGCCGACTCCACGGTATACTGCCCCAGTACAATGTTGTGCCGCCCCCGCATTCCCACGTGAGACTGATCCATGCGCCGAGCCCTCCATCTTCCGCACCCGCCGCGGTATGCCGTGGCCGCCGGCCTGCTTGCGCTCGCCCACACCGCGCTGGGCGCACCGGCCACCACCGCATCGGGCATGCCCACCGCCGTCCTGGGCATCCCCACCACCGGCCCGGACTCCGCCGAGACCCGCGGCTTCGATGCCGTCATTGCCCGGCACATGCAACAGCAGCACCTTGTCGGCGGAGCCGTCGCCGTCATGCTCCAGGGACGGCTGGTCTATGCCAAGGGATATGGCTACGCCGATCAGGAGGCGCGGACGCCGGTCACCCCCACAAGCCTGTTCCGCATTGCCAGCGTCTCCAAGCCAATTACAGCCGTGGCCATTTTGCACCTTTTGGAGAGTGCCCCCCCGGGCCTCACGCTCGCGACGCCCGTTTACGCGTATCTCGGCATTTCGCCATTTCTCGGGCCGGGCCGAACGCTCGACCCGCGGGTGCACCAGATCACGCTCAATCATCTCTTGCACCACACCGGCGGGATGGACCGCGCCACGTTTGGCGACCTGATGTTCATGTATCGTCAGTGCGCCAAGGACGTGGGCGTACCCGTGCCACCCACGCACGCGCAGTTCATTTCCTGGGCCATGGGACAACCGCTCCAGCACGACCCCGGGACCGTCCACGCCTATTCGAATTACGGCTACTGCCTGCTCGGCCGCGTCATCGAGAAGGCCACCGGCCTGACTTACGAGAATTACGTTCGGCAGCACATCCTGTCGCCGGCGGGTGTCACCGCCATGCGCATCGGCCAGGGCCATCGGACCGACCGCTGCCCTTCCGAGGTAGTCTACTACTCTGCCACCGGCGCCAAGGCGCCTTCCTGGGACGACACCTTCCCCGAGCCCGTGGAAGACCAGGCCTATGCCTTCAACGCGCCACGGTTCATGGATGCCCACGGCGGTTGGATTGCCTCGCCCATCGACCTGGTGCGGTTTGCCGCCCGTTTTGACCAGCTGCTCACGCCCCCCAGTTACACCACGCTGATCGCCAATTCCGGAGTGCCCGTCACCCAGCCGGAAAATCCAGTCTGGTACGGCGCCGGCTGGCAGGTGCGCCGCCTCGGCGCCAAAGGCGCGGTAAACCTCTGGCACTCCGGCAGCATGCCCGGCACCACGTCACTCCTGGTCCGCCTCGCCCGCGGCTACACTTGGGCGATCGTTTTCAACCGCGACAACGCCGGCGATCTGGACGGCCTCATGTACCGCGCTGTGGCGACCGTCAAAGCCTGGCCCGCCACCGATCTCGAACCGAGGGATAAAGCCGACGGCACGCTCAAGCCCTGACCATGCCCCCCGAGAAGCCGGCAAAATGAGGTGCGTAGGCGAAGTGACTTACTGGCCGGTGGGTGGAAGAGTTGTCCGTTACCGTCACGGAAAATCCCTGAAGACTGGCCGGGGCCCATCACTTTGGCCGCAGTCCGCAATCTGGCATAATATGTCTATCATGACCACCCCACTGTGCATTCCCCTTACCATTGGCGACGCCCCCGGCGCCATCGCGCGCATGCAGCAGACCCTGCGTGCCGGCGCCACCATGATCGAAATGCGCAGCGACCAAGCCACGGCGGAAACCATCACCACCTGCCTGAGCACCCGGCCCGCGTTACCCGACGGCGGGGCGATACCGGCCATCGTAACCATCCGCCCCACTTGGGAAGGCGGGGCTTACGCCGGCGACGAAGCCCGCCGTCTGGATCTTTTCCATTCTGCTGTCAAAGCCGGGGCCAACTACATCGATGTCGAATGGGTCGCCTGGCAGCAAACGCCCGATTTTCGCCGCATCCTGCCGCCGCTTTGCCAGGCGTATGGCTGCAAATTGATTCTGTCCAATCACGACTTTGCCGGCCGCCCGGCCGATCTGGAGCAGCGCCTGGCCGCCATGGCCGCCGTAGCGGAAGCCGCCGTGCTAAAACTCGTCTGGAAAGCCGACAGTGTGGTCGATGCGGCGTTGGCTCTGCGCCTGACGCGCGAACACACCGCCCGCAACCCGCGCCCCTTGCTGGCCCTGGCTATGGGCGAGTTCGGCCAACTCTCGCGCCTGCTGGGCGCCAAGTTCGCCCACCCCTTCACGTTTGCCACCCTGCCGCAGGATCAGGGCACAGCGCCTGGGCAACCGTCAATATTCGATCTGCTCATTACCTATCGCTGGGCGGCCCAACGTTTGGACAGCCAAGTATTTGGCGTGGCCGGCTGGCCGGTCGGCCATTCCATGAGCCCCGCCATTCATAATGCCGGCTTAACCGCGGTCGGGGGCAACGCGATCTACGTCCCCATTCCCATCGCGCCGGCTTATGAGCAATTCGCCGCCGCGGTCGATGCGCTGCGGGCGTGTCCGGATATGCACCTGGGCGGGTTAAGCGTCACCATTCCGCACAAGGAAAACGCACTGCGGTACGTAGGCGAACATGGCGGCAGCGTCGATGAACTCTCGCGCCATATCGGCGTGATCAACACCATCGTCTTCCGCCCGGATGGCACGCTCTATGGCCTCAACAGCGACTACGCCGGCGCGCTCGATGCCCTTGTAGACGCCATGGGCCTCACGCGCCCGGAACTTGCCGGCCGCCAGGTGGCGGTACTGGGCGCCGGCGGCGCGGCCCGCGCCATCGTCGCCGGCCTGGCCGCCTGCCGGGCCTCCGTGGTTATTTACGCCCGCAATGTTGCACGCGCCCAGGCCCTGGCGGCGGATTTTGCCGGCCCGGATGGCCTGGTTACGGCAGCACCGCTGGATTCGTTGCGCCAATCGACCTGCCAGATCGTCATCAACGCCACCCCGCTGGGCATGTATCCGCACGTGCAAGGCTGTCCCGTCGATTTTGATCCGCCCTGGGATCGCCAGACCACCGTGTTTGATACCGTGTATAATCCGTTGCATACGCAGTTGCTGCAATTGGCAACCCGCAAGGGCGCCCGCACGGTTACGGGCCTGGAAATGTTTGTGCGTCAGGCCGCCACGCAGTTTACGCACTTTACCGGCCACCCGGCGCCGATGGACACCTTTCGGACCGTTCTGCGGCAGCGTCTTGGTGCAGGCAAGGAATAGCCCATGGTCCCCACCCGCCGCGAATTTCTCGAACGTAGTGCCGCCGCACTGGGTGCCGCTTACGCGCTGCCACCGTTGGCAGGGTGCGCCCGCCCCGCGGCACCGCCGACCCAGGCCGCCACGAACGACCACGTGCTGGTCATCATTGAGCTTTCCGGCGGTAATGATGGCCTGTCCACCGTAATCCCCGTGGATAATGACGACTATGTCCGTGCCCGCCCACAACTGGCGCTGCGCCGCAATCTGCTGTATCTGGGCGCCGACGCCCCGGTGGCGCTCCACCCCCAGTTGCCGGCCCTAAAGGAACTTTTTGACGCCGGCCAATTGGCTATCCTCCCGGCGGTGGGCTATCCCGATTCGAGCCGCGCCCATTACCGCGCCATGGAGATATGGCACACCGGCGAACCAGCCAAGATACTGCCCACCGGCTGGCTCGGGCGCTGCGGCGACCGGCTCATCCCGGACCCGCAGTGGGCCATCCAGGTCGGCCAAGCACCAGAGTTGGCGTTGCAAGGCGCGGCCTTTCGCGCCTTGAATATACGGGCAACCGCCCCCAGATACCACGGGGATCTGGCCTATCCCGACCACCCCTTTGCCCAACACGTGCAAACGGTGGCGCAACAGATTGCCACGGGATCGGCCGCACGCGTGTATTACGTTTCGCTGGGCGGGTTTGATACCCACGCCCGCCAGAAAGTGCTCCACGAGCGTCTCCTGGGCGTGCTCTCCGGCAGCCTCGGCAACTTGTGGCGTAACCTGCACCAAAACGGTCAGGACCTGCGCACCGTGGTGCTGGTATTCTCCGAATTTGGCCGGAGCCTGGCGGAAAACTCCGCCGGCGGCACCGACCACGGCGCGGCCGGTCCGGTGTTCCTGGCCGGGCCAGCGGTACGCGGTGGATTGCTCGGCCCTATTCCGTCCTTGCGCCCGGATGCTCTCGACCGCGGTGCCCCGCGCCACAGCACAGATTTCCGCAGCGTCTATGCCACGCTACTGGAGCGTTGGCTCGAAATTGACAGCCGCGCCATTCTTGGACCCCACTGGTCAACACTGCCGATTATCTAAATGATCCTTAATGACTGTTTTTACTCGAAACTCTGCCGGGAGATTCGTAATGACATCCAACACCACCAGCGACACGTTGAATAACGGCGCGGACCCCTTTGCCGCCGATGTGTGGCGCGTTTTCCGCATCATGGCGGAATTTGTCGAAGGCTTCGAGCGGCTCTCGCGCCTGGGGCCGGCCGTCTCTATTTTTGGCTCGGCGCGCACCCGCACCACCGATCCCTATTACGCCAAGGCTCGCGAACTGGGGGCCATGCTCGCCAAGCGCAACTTCGCCATCATCACCGGCGGCGGCCCGGGCATTATGGAGGCCGCCAACCTGGGCGCCCACGAGGCCGGCGGCGTCTCGGTGGGCCTGAATATTTCCCTGCCCACGGAACAGAAGGCCAACCCGTACCAAACCGTCACGCTCAACCATCACTACTTCTTCTGCCGCAAGGTCATGTTTGTTAAATACTCCCACGCTTTTGTCTGCTTTCCCGGCGGCTTTGGCACCATGGATGAGTGCTTCGAAGCCCTCACCCTTATCCAGACGCTCAAGATCGATCCGTTCCCGGTGGTGCTCATCGGCACGGCATTCTGGACCGGCCTGATTGAATGGATGCGCGAGACCATGCTCGAACAATTCTCCAATATCCACCCCACCGATCTGAACCTCTTCCGTATGACCGACAATCTGGAGGAAGCCTGCGAATGGATCGTGCGTTCCGAAGAACGCCGCAGTTGGCATCCCGGCGCCAAGCCCTATCCGGCCATCGCCCGCGGCCAGCAGATCACCGCCGAAGGCACGCACTACGGCATTTCCCCCAAGTTCACCTCCGCCCAGACCGAAGGCACTCCCCCGCCCGTCGGTGCGCCGGTGGTCGAAACGCCAGGTGGCGGCAACGGCGCCGGCAAAGCCGCTGCCGCCAATGCCGATAAGTTGCCGCAACAATAGCCGGGTGCCATGTCCAATGGGGCAGGCGCCCCGCTGGACATGTTCGCGTGCGCTGCAGACAACCCGGCGCGGGGTCTTCCGCTCGAAGTTGTTTCACATTCAGCCGGTGGCTTGGAACCGGGTGCATAACTGATTCGGCCGGGCATAGGTAACAGCGGCACTGGCGTATTCTGGCCCCGGCAGGGGCCTAAAGAATATAGCCCATGGCGCAGCCATGGGTCCGAAGGGTTACGTTTCATTTTAGCCCCGGCAGGGGCGTAAGCAAGCCAAGACCGCGCGGCATCATTCGAACACAAATCGCTCGTCATACTCAATTTCATGGCGCTGGAGAAATTCGAGATATTCATCCATGAACGACACCCGCCGGTGATGTTCCTCCTGGCTGGCGATGTAGGTTCGCACCGCGATGATGTGAAGGTGGAGCGACGTAAAAGAGTATGCCATCTCAAGACTCCTTCTGGCGCCCCTGCCGGGGCTAAGGCGTAACTTTAATCTATCGTAACCCACGGCCGCGCCGTCTGCGACGGCTTGCCGTGGGCTACTTTCTTTGGCCCCTGCCGGGGCGGAATGCCGCAGATACGCCCGCCTTATCTGTTATGCACCCCTTAGAACCGTCGCTACCCCTGCCGCAGCAATAGTAAATCCCAACTTGCGTTATAATGACAAGCTGTTCTATTCAAGCAATCGGCCGCGCTGGCCCACGTCCAGCGGCTACAACCCCTTCCGGAGGAAACGATGCGCCAACTCTCGCTCTGGTCAATCCTGTTTCTCGTGCTGGTATTCAGCGCCCCGGTAGCGCTGGCCGCCGATCCCCCGCGTGTCCTGGTCTACACCACCAATGGCAAGGGCTACGTCCACGACAATCGCGCGGCCAGTGTCGCCGCCATCAAAAAAATGGGCGAAGAAAACAACTTCGCCGTCGACTCGGCTGACAATCCCTCCGTCCTGACCGACGAGAACCTCAAGCGTTACAAAGTCATCGTCTTTTCCAACACCAACAACGAAACCTGCGGCACCGAGGAACAAAAGGCCGCCTTCCAGCGGTTTATCCACGCGGGCGGCGGCTTTGTCGGCATCCATTCGGCCTCCGGGTCCGAACGCCAGTGGCCCTGGTATTGGGCGCTGCTCGGCGGCAAGTTCGTGCGCCACGCCGCCTTCCAGCCCTTTACCCTCAAAGTGATGGATCCGCAGCATCCCTCCACCTCCTTTCTGGGCGAAAGCTGGAATTGGCTCGATGAGTTCTACTACGTGGATCATATGAATCCCGAGCTGCACATCCTGCTGGCCGGCGATATGACCACCCTCAAGGACCCCGCCAAAGACAAGCAACCCGGCGCCTTGCCGGGCCACCTGTTCCCGCTGGCCTGGTGCCATGAGTTTGAAGGCTGCCGCGCCTGGTACACCGCGCTGGGCCACACCAAAGGCGCGTATTCCGATCCCAAGTTCTACAAGCATTTGCTCGGCGGAATTTTGTGGGCCATGGGCGTCCCCACCCCCTCCGCCGCGCCCCCTTCCTCCACCGCCCCCCAATCCCCAACCCAGGAGACAAAATGAATCGTCAAAAACGCCGCTGTTCGTCCGGCCATTCCCGCCGCGATTTCCTCAAGGGTACCCTGGGCGTCGCCGGGGCGCTGGCCCTGCCGACCATTCTGCCCGCACGGGTCTTTGGTGCCGATGCCCCCAGCAAGCGCATCCAGGTGGCGCAAATCGGCTGTGGACGCATTGCTCACGAAATGGACATGCCCGGCATCCTTAAGCATGACAGCGCCCGCCTGGTCGCCGTATGCGATCTGGACAGCCATCGCGCAGCGCACGCCAAGACGGTGGTCGAAGCGCACTACGCCAAGGTCTTCAAACAACCGGGCTATCTGACCGCCAAAACGTAT
>Ga0316217_10003146_pt1 | contig 19131 bp, 13 predicted proteins | sample 1anoAmetaG_FD_203633 | JGI IMG/M metagenome (GOLD analysis project Ga0316217, IMG submission 203633) | Freshwater microbial communities from Trout Bog Lake, Wisconsin, USA - 1anoA | ecosystem: Environmental > Aquatic > Freshwater > Lake > Hypolimnion/Profundal zone | place: USA: Wisconsin...
GGCGAAGACGTCCGCCGGGATGGCGCCGTCGGTCTCCCACTGGCGCGCGTTGGGCGCCAGGCGCCGGCGTGCGAAGTCGCGCGCCGTATCGCGGACAAGTTCCTGAGTGTCATTGAGAATCATCGCCAACCGCTCCTGTCCTGGTGCGCCGCCGCGGCCTCGGTGAAGAGGTGAGGCGCGGGCCGGCGTGCATCCGCAACTCGCCGCACCCGGCAGGGCAGCGGGCGCTCCGGCTCCGGCCCGGCTTTGTACCATTTCAGGCCCTCCTCGACACGGGGCCGCGACAGGCAGAGGCTCCGGTCGAAGTCAATTGCACCGAAGGCGGGGCAGCGGCCGCCCGGGCGCGTGGCATGATCGACTGCGGGAAAGCGACCTCCGGAGAAGCAGACCGATGAACGGAAGCGAAGCGTTTCTCTCTCTGCGTGACCAGATCCTCGCGTGCACGGCCGACCCAGGCCGCGTGCCCGGCCCGCTGGCGTGGCCGGACGTCGAGCACTTCAACTGGGCGCGCGACTACTTCGACCGCATCGCCGCCGGCAACGACCATGCGGCGCTGCGTGTCGTCGACGATGCCGGCTACGACCAGGTCCGCAGCTACCGCCAGATGTCCGAGCGTTCGCGCCAGGTCGCGAACTTCCTCGCCGCACAGGGCGTCGGGCCCGGCGACGCCGTGCTGATCATGCTCGGCAACGTCATCGCGCTGTGGGAGACGATGCTCGCGACGATCCGCCTCGGCGCGGTGATGATCCCGGCGACGACCCTGCTGCAGCGCGACGACCTGGTCGACCGCCTCGAACGCGGCCAGGTGAAGGCGGTCGTCACCGACAGCGCGTTCACCGCGCGCTTCGAGGGCCTCGCCGGCGCGCCCGTGCGCATCGCGGTCGGCGGGGCCCCGGCGGGCTGGACGGCGTTCGAGGACAGCGCGCTCGCCGGGCTCACCGATGTCGCCACCCGGACCGCGGCCGCGGACCTGCTGCTGCTGTACTTCACCTCGGGCACGACCGCGCGGCCGAAACTCGTCGCGCACACCCACGTCAGCTACCCCGTCGGGCACCTGTCGACGGTCTACTGGATCGGGCTGCGGCCGGGCGACGTGCACCTGAACCTAAGTTCGCCGGGCTGGGCGAAGCACGCCTGGTCATGCTTCTTCGCGCCGTGGAACGCGGGGGCGACCGTGCTCGCCTACCAGTACGAGCGGTTCTCGGCGCGCGCGCTGCTCGACCAGCTGGTGCGCTGCAAGGTCACGACCTTCTGCGCGCCACCCACCGTGTGGCGCATGCTGATCCAGGAGGACCTGCGGCGCTGGCCGGTGTCGCTGCGCGAGGTCGTCGGTGCGGGCGAGCCGCTCAACCCGGAGGTCATCGAGCAGGTGCGCGCAGCCTGGGGCCTGACGATCCGCGACGGCTTCGGCCAGACCGAGACCACCGCCCAGGTCGGCAACCCGCCCGGAGCCGCGGTGAAGCCGGGTTCGATGGGCCGGCCGCTGCCCGGCTACAGCGTCGTGCTGGTCGGGCCCGACGGCACGGTCGGCGACGAAGGCGAGATCTGCCTGGATCTGGCGAAGCGCCCGGTCGGGCTGATGCGCGCCTACCTCGATGATCCGGACAAGACGGCCGAGGTCATGCGCGACGGCTACTACCACACCGGCGACGTCGCCAGCCGCGACGCCGACGGCTACCTGACCTACGTCGGTCGCATGGACGACGTGTTCAAGTCGTCCGACTACCGCATCAGTCCGTTCGAGCTGGAGAGCATCCTGATCGAGCATGACGCGATCGCCGAGGCGGCCGTGGTGCCGAGCCCGGACCCGATGCGCCTTGCCGTCCCGAAGGCGTTCATCGTGCTACGGGCCGGCGTCCTCCCGGACGCCGCCACGGCGCGGTCCATCTTCGAGCACGTGCGCGCGCGCGTCTCGCCGTTCAAGCGCGTGCGCCGGCTCGAGTTCGCGGACCTGCCGAAGACCATCTCAGGAAAGATCCGTCGGGTCGACCTGCGCAAGGCGGAGGTGGGACGGGTCGAGAGCCATGCGCGCGGGCCACTCGAGTTCTGGGAGCAGGACTTCCCGGAGCTGCGCGCAGCGGGCACTGCGGAGCAGGGCTGAGCGGCGCGATGGCCCGCGCACGCGAGCCGGTTCCGCGCTTCCACGTACAGGGCACGGCCGCCGAGGCCGCCGCGGCCATCGCGGCGGCCCGCGGGCCGGGCGACGCGCTGACCGTGCTGTTCGCGTCCGCGGACCGCGACCTGGCGGCGCTGGGCGCGGCGCTGGCCGCGCAGGGACTGACGCGGACGGTCGGCGCCACGACCAGCCGCGTCATCGGGCCGCAGGGCATCGGGCCCCACGGCGTCACCGGCTTCCACCTCGCCGCCGGGCGCTTCGCCGCGGCCGACACCGTCATCGAGAACGTCGCGACGATCGCGCTGCCCGACCTGCGCGACCGCGTGCGGCAGCTGCGCGCCGAGCTCGACGCGGCGCCGGACGCCGCCGCGGGCGAGCTGTTCGCCCTGCTGCTGGTCGACGCCGAGACCCGCTGCGAGGAGCGGCTCGCCGCGCTGCTCGGCATGGAGCTCAACGGGATCCCGCTGGTCGGGGGCTCCGCGGGCGACACCTACTTCAACAGTCCCGACAGCGCCCCGGCCAGCACGCCGCTGCTGCATCGTGGGCGCACGTACCAGGGCGCCGCGATCCTGAGCCTGATCCGCTCCGCGACCCCGCTGGTCGCCTACTGCCACAACCACTACGTCGCGAGCGAGCAGCGCGTCGTGATCACCGATGCGGATCCCGCCCGGCGGCTGGTACGCACGATCGACGGGCGCCGCGCGCTCGATGTCTACGCGGCCCGGTGCGGCTTCCGCCAGTCGCCGCGCGACAGCCTGGACTTCGCACCCTATCCGCTGATGATCCGCATCGGCGGCCAGTACTACGCGCGCGGCACCCAGCGGATCTACCCGGACGGCACGCTCGAGTTCGCCTGCGCGCTGGAGACCGGGCTGGTGGTCGCGATCGCACGCCCCGGCGACATGGTGTCGCGGCTCACGGAAATGTTCGACGCGATGCGCGCCGCGATCGGCCCGCCGGCGCTCGTCATCGGCGTCGACTGCGCGGCGCGGACGGCCTACATGGAACAGCGGCGCCTGACGCCGGAGATCGCCGGGCTGATGCAGCGCAACGCCGTCAGTGGCTTCGCCTCGCTCGGCGAGCAGTTCAACACGATCCATGCCAACAACTCGTTCACCTGCCTGGGGATCGCGCGGTGAGCGCGAAGAAGAAGCGGCCCGCGCGCGCCAACGCGCAGGCCGGCAGGGCAGCAGGCGCGAAGCCGCCGGCCGACGCGGAACTGAAGCGGCTGCGCGCCGACAACCGCGCGTTGCGCAAGTCCGTCGGCGCGCTGATGGACCGCGTCGAGCGCGCGGTCGACGAGCAGGGCAGCGCGTTCTCGTGGTTCCAGGCCGCGGCGACCCTGGAGGAGACGATCCGCCAGCGCACCGAGCAGTACGAGCAGCTCAATGCGCGGCTCAAGCGCGAGCTGGAGTCGCGGCGCGCGATCGAACTGGCGCTGAAGCAGGCCAAGGAGATGGCCGACCGGGCGAACGAGACCAAGACGAGGTTCCTAGCGGCCGCCAGCCACGACCTGCGCCAGCCGCTGAGTTCGGCGCTGCTGTTCCTCGAATCCATCGACGAGCACGCCGTGACGGGGCTCGACCGCGACTACCTGCAGAAGTCGCGCGTCGCGCTCGCCTCGCTGAGCAACCTGCTCGGCACGCTGCTGGACGTGGCGCGGCTGGACTCGGGCTCGATCGAGCCGCAGTTCGCGGACTTCCCGGTCTCCGCGGTCCTCGACCGGATCGTGCCGGAATTCGAGGGCGTCGCCCGCTCGGCCGGTATCGACCTGCGCTTCGCCTCCTCCAGCGTGTGGGTGCGGTCGGACATGTACCTGCTGGAGACCGTGCTGCGCAACCTCATCAGCAACGCGATCCGCTATACGCCCAGCGGCAAGGTGCTGGTCGGCTGCCGCCGGCGGCGGGACGGACTGGTGATCTCGGTGCACGACACCGGCATCGGCATCGACGCGGAGCACCTGGACGCCATCTTCACGGCCTACTACCAGGTGCCGGCCGGCGGCCGCGCCCGCACCAAGGGGATCGGGCTCGGACTGTCGATCGTGGAGCGCATCTCGAGGCTGCTGATGCTGGAGCGCGAGGTCCACTCGGTGCCCGGTCGCGGCTCGATGTTCGCGGTCAAGGTGATGCTCGGGCGACGGCCGCACCGCGCCGCGCGCGGCCGCCCGGCGATGCCCGCGGGGCTGCCCGGACCGGACTCCCGCCACGCGCGCTCGCTCGCGATCGTCGTCATCGACGACGACGCCGGCGTGCGGCAGGGGCTGGCGGCGACGCTGGCCAAGTGGGGCCATCGGCCGGTCGCCGCGGAGACCGCGACCGACGCGGTCGTGCAGCTGATCGGCGCGGACCTGACGCCGGACCTCGTGATCAGCGACTATCACCTCAACGGCGACGTGAAGGGCGACGCGGCGGTGGAGGAGGTGCAGCGGGAGTTCGACCATCCGCCGACGGCGATCATCATGACCAGCGACCCGGACCCGCAGCTGCACGAGGCGCTGCGCACGCGCGGCGTCTCCCTGCTGTCGAAGCCGCTGAACCTGTCGCGCCTGCGCGCGCTGCTCGACAAGGTCGCCGCTCAGTAGCCCGGCTTGTCGAGCAGCCGCCGGCCCTCGAGGCCGGCCTGCACGCGGTTGGTGACGCCGAGCTTGCGCAGGATCGCCGAGACGTGCGCCTTGACCGTGATCTCGCTGATGCCGAGCGCCCGGGCGATGCTCTTGTTCGACATCCCGCTCGACAGCAGCTCCAGCACCCGCTTCTGGCGCAGCGTCAGGTCGTCCTTGGACTCCGAACGGGCATCCCGCAGTGCAGCAATCACCTCGGTCGGCATGCACGACCCGCCCGCCAGGATCACGCGCAGCGCATTGACGAGCACCTGCCGGGGCGCCGACTTCGGTACGTACGCCGTCGCGCCGCCGAGGATCACGTCCTGCATGATCTTCGGGTCGTCCACGGCCGACACCACCACGACGGGCGTGGTCGGTGCGATGCGCCGTACCGCCGACAGGCACGACAGTCCGAGGGCGCCGGGCAGGTTCAGGTCCAGCAGCACCACGTCGAACGACGCGTCGGAGGTGACCGCCTGCAGCACCTCCGCCTGCGAGCCGGCCTCCTGGATCACGGCCCCGGGGCAGGCCTGGGGCACGACCGCGCGTAGTGCATCGCAATAAAGCGGGTGGTCGTCGGCGATCAGGACGCGCTGCGGCGCCTCGGCGCTGGGGATGTCGTTCATCTCGTCCCGTTCCTGCTGCCCTGCGCAGTGCTACATACCAAAGTATTAGTGGCGCATGGTCCCTACGTCTTATACAACAGCGCGCCGCCGGCCGCGATACTCAGCCCAAGGGCCCTTCCGTCCATGCCCGTCGCCCTGCAATTCACCCGCTAGCCAGGAGAGCAACTTGAACACGGCAGCCTCGACGCCTTCCATCCAGTCTTCTTCGCTCGCGAACGACCTGTCGCAGATCAAGGCGAGCAACAAGGCCTTCCTCGCGCGACGCCACGGCCTGCTGATCGACGGCGCCTGGGTCCCCGCGGCGAGCGGCAAGACCTTCGAGGTGCGCGACCCGTCCAGCGACCTGGTGGTGAGCCACTGCGCCGAGGGCGATGCGGTCGACGCGGACCGGGCGGTCGCCGCGGCCCGGCGCGCCTTCGAGGAGGGCGACTGGGCGCGGATGAAGCCGGTCGATCGCGAGCGGCTGCTGCATCGCCTCGCCGACCTGCTGGAGCAGCACGCGGACGAAATCGCCGAGCTCGAGGCGATCGACAACGGCAAGTCGGTCGTGATGGCGCGCTACGTCGACGTCAAGCACGCGATCGACGTGTGGCGCTACATGGCCGGCTGGCCGACCAAGCTCGAAGGCAAGACGCTGCCGATCTCCGGCAACCTCGTGCCGGGCCAGGAGTACGCTGCGTTCTCGACGCGCGAGCCGATCGGCGTCGTGGCGGCGATCATCGCCTGGAACTTCCCGCTGCTGCTCGCGACCTGGAAGTCCGCGCCGGCCCTGGCGGCCGGGTGCACCGTGGTGCTCAAGCCCGCCGAGGAGACGCCGCTCACCGCCCTGCGCCTGGGCGAGCTGATCCAGGAGGCCGGCTTCCCGACCGGCGTGTTCAACGTCGTGACCGGCATGGGGCCCACCGCCGGCGCGGCGCTGTCCGCCCATCCGGACGTCGACAAGGTCACCTTCACCGGCTCGACCGAGGTCGGTCGCCTGATCGTGAAGGCGTCCGCCGGCAACATGAAGAAGGTCACCGTGGAACTCGGCGGCAAGTCGCCGGTCATCGTGCTCGACGATGCGGACATCGACGCCGCGATCGCCGGTGCCGCCGGCGCGATCTTCTTCAACCAGGGGCAGGTCTGCTGCGCCGGCTCGCGGCTGCTGGTCGCCCAGCGGCACTTCGAGCGCGTGGTGGAGGGCGTGTCCGAGGTGGCGCGCGGCATGAAGGTCGGGCCGGGACTCGATCCGACCGCGCAGATGGGACCGCTCGTGTCGTCGGTGCAGCGCGACCGGGTGTCGCGCTACCTCACCGAGGGCCTGGCCGCCGGCGCCCGCGCCCCGGTGGGCGGCGAGGCGCTCAAGACGCCCGGCTACTACGTCGCGCCGACCGTGTTCACCGACGTGAATGCGCAGATGTCGATCGTCCGCGAGGAGATCTTCGGGCCCGTGCTCGTCGCGCAGCCGTTCGACGAGCTGGCGGACCTCGCCAAGCTCGCCAACGACTCCATCTACGGGCTCGGCGCCAGCATCTGGACGCGCGACGTGGGCAAGGTGTTCCGCCTGGCGCCCAAGATCCGGGCGGGCTCGGTCTGGGTGAACTGCCATACCGTGCTCGACCCGTCCATGCCGTTCGGCGGCTACAAGCAGTCGGGCTGGGGCCGGGAACTGGGCGGCGAGGCGGTCTACTCCTACCTCGAAAGCAAGTCCTTGTGCATCAACGTGACCGGATGACAGCATAAGGCGATGAAAGGACTCGGCCGCGCCCCGACGGGGCGCGGCTGGAAATCGAATGAAGGATCAGCCGCGGGGGAACGGGCCGCCACCAGAGCCCACCACCCGCAACAGGGGACCCGATTGAACGCGAACACCACGAAGATCCATGCCCGACGCCCGGCCTGCCTGGTCGCGGCCGTGTCCGCCGTCCTGGCGCCAGCCCTGGCGAGCAGCGCGGCGCCGGCCGACGTCAGTTCCTCGATCGAGGAGATCGTCGTCACCGCCCAGAAGCGCTCCGAATCGCTGCAGAGCGTCCCGGTCTCGATCACCGCGATGACCAGCGCCCAGCTCGCCGAGGTCAAGTTCGACTCGCCGTCCGACCTCGTCACGCAGGTGCCGAACCTGCAGGTCAACGGCATCGTCGGCGAGGGCTCGCCGCTGTTCTCGCTGCGTGGCGTGTCGATGTTCGACTACAGCCTCAACCAGTCGAGCCCGGTCGCCAGCTACATCGACGAGGTGTACAAGGGCAACTTCGTGCTGTTCGGCGTGGAGATGTACGACCTCGCCCGCGTCGAGGTGCTGCGCGGCCCGCAGGGCACGCTGTACGGCAAGAACACGACCGGCGGCGCCATCAACTTCATCACCAACAGCCCGGGGTTCGACACCGAGGCGAACGTCAAGGTCGGCGTCGGCAACTACAACCGGCAGGAGGCCGAGGGGGCGCTGCAGTTCGCGCTGGTGCCGGACAAGCTCGCCGTGCGCGTCGCCGCCACCTACACCAAGGTCGACGGCTTCATGCAAAACGTGCTGCCGGGCCAGCCGAACCTGGAAGGCGTGGACCAGTGGGGTGCCCGCATCTCGATACTCTACAAGGCATCGGACGACCTGCGCTTCACGCTGCGACTGTCCAAGAGCGCGCAGGACCCGTACAACTACGCGATCCTGGACGGCCGCATCCCGTTGCCCTGCACGCCGCCGGCCGGCGGCTGCACCGCCGCCGTCGCGGCCGGCGGCGTCGGCTTCGCCGGCTACTTCCGTACCAGCGACGGGACGGTGACGGGCACGCCGCTCGCCAACGACCAGGTCGCGCAGAACTACACACCGCGCCGCCAGCAGGACAACCAGGGCGCCGCGCTGACCATCGAGGCGAACCTGCCCGGCTCGAACAAGCTCACCTCGATCACCTCGTGGGACGACGGCTCGCTGTTCAACCCCGAGGGAACGGACGGCTCGCCCTACACGATCTGGAAGATCCCCTACACCGGCAAGACGAAGCAGTTCACGCAGGACCTGCGCCTGACCTCCGCCGGCGACAACGCGTTCAGCTACATCCTCGGCGCGTACTACCAGCACGAGGTCGTGTTCAACTCGACGACCAACTACATCTTCACCGATCCCGCGTTCGGCCTCGACTGCGCCACCGACTCGTTCTCGCCCGGGAACGGCTACAACGCGGGCGTCGTCATCAACGGCGGCTGCGGCTACTACAACCGCTTCGACCAGATCCGCAACAGCTGGGCCGTCTACACCGACGACTCGTACAAGGCCTCCGACCTGATCACGCTGCGGGCTGGCCTGCGCTACAACCACGACAACGCCGCCCAGCTGAATGCGCTCAACCAGCTGCTGAACGCCGCGGGCACGCCGATCGCGAACCTCGGCTTCTTCAACACCGACTTCAGCGGCAACCCCGGCCCGGACCCGACGGGCGCGAACCTCAACCAGACGCGCAGCCAGTACCTGCACAACACGGCCGTCACCGGCCGCGCCGGCATCGACTTCAACGTCGCCAAGGACGAGCTGCTGTACCTCAACTACAGTCGAGGCTACCGCTCGGCGGCCTTCAACTCGCAGTTCCTGTTCACCCCGTCCGACTTCACGACGGTGCTGCCGGAGACGCTCGACTCGTTCGAGGCCGGCTTCAAGACCTCGTGGATGGACCACCGCCTGCAGGTCGACGGCGCGGTGTTCCACTACCAGTACAAGAACCAGCAGATCATCAACGTCTACCCGACGGGCCAGCAGCCGCTGATCAACCTCGGCAAGTCGAAGATCGACGGCGGCGAGCTCGAGGTCGTGGCGAAGCCGGCGCAGAGCTTCACGCTGCACGCGAGCCTCGGCATCCTGAGCACGGACGTCCAGGAAGGCACGCTCGCGACCGGCGACATCTCGGGCCAGCAGCTGCCGTACGCGCCGCATGTCTCGGGTACGGCCGGCTTCGACTGGGGTTTCGCGAACATCGCCAGCTCGATGCTCAACCTGCACATGGACGCCAACTACAACGGCAAGCAGTTCCTCGCGCTGCCGAACGAGGACGCGATATCGCAGGCTGCCTACGCGCTGGTCAATGCGCGCCTGAGCCTGAAGTCGGGCGACGGCAAGTGGGAGGTGGGCGCCTGGGGCCGCAACCTCGCCGACAAGTTCTACCTGACCAACGCGGTGGACGTGCAGGGCTTCGGCTTCGACTACCGGCATCGCGGCGTCCCGCGGATGTTCGGCGCGGACGTCAGCTACCGGTTCTGATGCGTGCCGGCAGCCGGATCCCCGCGCACGGCACGGGTGCGACGGCCGGCGGGCCGTCGCGCGCCGGCCGTGCCGTCGGGTTGCCGCACACTGGAGGCAGTTCGTGACCGTGGATGACGCGACGCTCAGCATGGTGGCCGGCGACCGCAGCCAGCCGCTTCTCGAGCTCACCGTCGACGCCGCGCTGCGCCGCGCCGTGGCGGCCGGTCCCGACACGCTCGCGCTGTCGGTTCCCCACCAGGGCGTGCGGCTCAGCTATGCGCAGGTCGATCGCGAGGTCGACCACCTCGCCCGCGGCCTGCTCGCCGCGGGCCTGCGCCCTGGCGACCGCATCGGCATCTGGGCACCGAACTGCGCCGAGTGGTACCTGACGATGTTCGCCGCCGCGCGGGCGGGCCTCGTGCTGGTGAACGTCAATCCCGCCTATCGCACCTCGGAGCTGGAGTTCGCGCTGCGCCATGTCGGCGCCCGGGCGCTCGTGTACTCGGCGAACTTCAGGTCCAGTGACTACGTCGGGATGCTGCGCAGCCTGATCCCCGAACTCGACGGCGCGTCCGCGGGACGACTCGCCAGCGCCTGCTTCCCGGAGCTGCGGCTGCTGGTGCAGATCGGCGGCGCGCCGACCGCCGGAACCGTGCCGTTCGAGGCGCTGCTCGCCGACGGCGCGGGCCGCGGCAACGCGGAACTCGCCCGCATCGCGGCCACGCTCGATCCCCACCAGCCCTACAACATCCAGTTCACCAGCGGCACGACGGGCCTGCCGAAGGGCGCGACGCTCACGCACTTCAACATCGTCAACAACGGCTACTTCGTCGGCGAGGGCCAGCGGCTGACGGCGGCCGACCGGATCTGCATCCCGGTGCCGATGTACCACTGCTTCGGCATGGTCATGGGCGTGCTCGGCGCCGTGACCCACGGCGCGGCCAGCATCTACCCGTGCGACGCCTTCGATCCGCTGGCGGTGCTGCAGGCTGTCGAGCGCGAGCGCTGCACGGCGCTGTACGGCGTGCCGACGATGTTCATCGCCGAGCTCGGCCATCCGCGCTTCGGCGAGTTCGACCTGTCGTCGCTGCGGACCGGCATCATGGCCGGCGCGCCCTGCCCGATCGCCGTGATGCGCCGGGTGATCGACGAGATGCACATGCCCGAGGTCACGATCTGCTACGGCATGACCGAGACCAGTCCGGTGTCGTTCCAGAGCGCGGCCGGCGATCCGCTCGAACGCCGCGTCAGCACGGTCGGCCGGATCCACCCGCACGTCGAGGTGAAGATCGTCGACGCCACCGGCGCGATCACGCCGCGCGGCACGGCGGGCGAGCTGCTGACCCGCGGCTACAGCGTGATGCAGGGCTACTGGAACGACGAGCAGCGCACGCGCGAGGCGATCGATCCGGACGGCTGGATGCACACGGGCGACATCGCCGTGCTCGACGAGCAGGGCTACTGCAACATCGTCGGCCGGGTGAAGGACATGATCATCCGCGGAGGCGAGAACATCTCGCCGCGCGAGATCGAGGAGTTCCTCTACCGGCATCCGGCGGTGCTCGACGTGGCCGTCGTCGGCGTGCCCGATCCGAAGTACGGCGAGGCCGTCTGCGCCTGCATCCGCCTGCGCGAGGGCGCCAGCGTGACCGAGGCCGGCATCCGCGAGTACTGCGAGGGCAAGATCGCCCACTACAAGGTGCCGCGCTACGTGCGTTTCGTCGACGGCTTCCCGATGACGGTCACCGGCAAGATCCAGAAGTTCCTGATCCGCGAACAGCAGCGGGTCGCGCTCGGCCTGGTCGAGGAGTCGCACGCATGAAGACCGCCGTCGTCGTGATCGGCGGTGGCCCGGCCGGGTGCACGGTCGCGCGGCGGCTCGCGCTCGCGGGCGTGGACGTCCACCTGTACGCCGCGGGCGTCGTGCACGGCTGCGAGGGCGTGTCGCGGCGCACGCACGAGCTGCTGCGCGCGGAGGGCCTGGAGCCGTCCGCGCAGGGCGTGCGCGGGCCCGTCGCGCGCGGCGGCAGCTGGGGGGAGGGGCGCAGCGTGTCCGGTTTCGAGTGGCTGGTCGATCGCGCGGACCTCGCCGCACACCTGCGTGCCGCCGCTGTCGCCGACGGCGTGCGCCTGCACGACGACGCGGTCCTTGCGCTGGAGTCGCGTACCGGCGGCATGCGGCTGCGCACCCGTTCCGGCGCGGACGTGCACGCGCGCTTCGTCGTCGACGCCCGCGGTCGCCGTGGCCCGGAGGAGCGCGGGCCGCGGATGCTCGCGGTCGGGCAGCGCTTCGCGCGGGCGGCCGCCCCCGAGCCCGGCACGTCGGTGCATCCGCTGCCTTGGGGCTGGTGCTGGCTCGTCCAGGAGGGCCGGCGTGTCTGGCTGCAGGTGGTCAGCCGCACACGCCAGCGCCACCCCGAGACCTGGTTCGCGGCCGCCGCGGCGGCGCTGCCCGCGGTGCGCGATGCGCTGGCGGGCGCCGAACCGACCTCGGCGCTGGTCGCGCGCGCGTGCCACGTGCGCCGGGCACTGCGGCCGGCCGCGGCGCATGTGTTCCGCGCCGGCGACGCCGCGGTCGGTCTCGACCCGCTGTCGGGCCAGGGCGTCTACGAAGCGCTGCGTGGCGCGCGCGTCGTCGCGGCGGCGGTGCGATCGGCGCTGGAAGGCGAGAGCGTCGAGCTGGTGCAGCGGTTCGTGGCGGACCGCTACGCCGCCACCTGGGAACGGGGCCTGGCGACCGCGGCCGACTTCTACGCCGAGAATGCCGCCCTCGGCCCGTTCTGGGTGGACACCGCGCGCGGCTACCGGGGCCTGTTGCCGGCGGGTCGCGTCGCGGCGACGAGCGTCGAGCGCCGGCCGGTACTGGACGGCGACCGGATCCGGGAACGCGAGGTGGTCGTCACGGCGGCGCAGCCGCGTGGCGTCTGGCTGGTCGACGACGTCCCCGTCGTCGACCTGTTGCACTATATTGAGCGTGCCGGGCAGGCGACGCTGGCGGGTGCCGCCCGCGCCCTGGACCGCCCCCGGCCCGCCGTCGCGGCCGCCGTCCGCTGGCTTCATTCCGCCGGCGCGCTGCCGTCGCGCGCCGTCGAAGGCATTTCCGCAGGAGGTTGAACCCGTGTCGATCGGTCTACCGAGAATGTTCAGGCTGCATGCCTCCCTGCTGGGGCTCCTCTTCGCGTTCGCACCGGCGGTGCACGCCGCCGAGGCCCCGCCCAGCGGCGCGGTGCTGGTGCGGACCTACTGCTCCGGCTGCCATCTCGAGCACGCTGGTTCGTTCGAGCGCATCAGCGCGATCCGCAAGTCGCCGGAAGGCTGGGTCATGACGCTGTTCCGCATGCACCAGGTGCACGGCCTGGTCCTGCCGGAGGAGGCCCACGACGGCATCGTGCGGTATCTCGCCGACACGCAGGGCCTCGCGCCCAGCGAGGCGGCGCCGGCGCGCTTCGCGCTGGAGCGGCGCCCGAACGTCAAGGACCTGGACCTCGGTCCCGAACTCACCCCGATGTGCGGGCGCTGCCATTCGCTGGCCCGCGTCGCGCTGCAGCGCCGCGATGCAGACGACTGGCTCAAGCACATGCATTTCCACGTCGGCCAGTTCCCGTCGCTCGAATACCAGGCGACCGGGCGCGACCGGCCGTGGTGGACGATCGCGACGACCGAGCTGCCGGCGAAGCTCGGCAGCCTGTTCCCGCTGAAGACGCAGGCCTGGTCGGACTGGAGCGCGCGGCCGCACCGCGACCTCGCCGGCAGCTGGGTGGTCGTCGGCCACGAGCCGGGCGGGCGCGACCTGTACGGCACGGCGGAGATCAGCAGTGATGGCCATGGCGGCTACGCCGCGACGTACCACCTGAGCGACACCCATGGCGGCAGCGTCGGCGGGCAGTCGCACGCCATCGTCTACACCGGCTACGAGTGGCGCGGCCGCGCCGAACTCGGCGGACGGGCCGCGCGCGAGATCTTCGCCGTGTCCGAGGACGGCTCGCGGATCACCGGCCGCTGGTTCGACCCGGAGCACACCGAGCAGGGCGGCGACTGGACCGCGGTGCGCAGCGACGCGCCGCCGCAGGTGCTGGCGGTGCTGCCGCGCGCGATGAAGGCCGGCACCTCCGGCACCGTCACGGTCGTGGCCACCGGCATCACGGCGCCCGCGACGCTCGCGCTCGGCGCCGGCACCGCCGTGCACGTGACCGCCAGCGACGGGGCGTCGATCCGCGCGCTGGTGGACGTCGCCGCCGACGCGGCCGCCGGCAGCCGCGGCGTCAACGCCGGTCGCGCGAGCGCGCCGGGACTGTTCGCGGTGTACAACCGCGTCGACAAGCTCGAGGTCACGCCGGCCTTCGCCATCGCCCGCGTCGGGGGCGGCAAGGTCGCGCCGGTGACGGCGCAGTTCGAGGCGCTCGGGACTGCCCGGGACGCCGCCGGCCAGCCCATCGCGCTGGGCCCGCTCGCGGCGGACTGGTCGACGCTGCCGTTCGACGCCGACGCCGCGCGTGCGCACGACGAGGCGTTCGGCGGCAGGCTGGACAAGGGCGGGCGCTACCTGCCGGCCGGCGCCGGTCCCAACGCCGCGCGCGAGTTCTCCGGCAACAACACCGCCAACCTCAAGATCGTCGCGCGCGTCCACGACGGCGCCGCGACCGTCGAAGGGGATTCGCACCTGATCGTCACGGTGCAGCGTTGGGTCACGACGCCGATCTACTGAGGGCGCCCGGAACCACCATGCCAGTCGCGACCGACAGCCTCGAGTTCAACGCGTGGAACGGCCACGTCGTGCGCAGCGGGGCGGATGCCTACCTGCTGCACGTGCCGACGACCGCCGTCTTCGGCGTGGACGAGCTCGGCCTGGCCGTGATCGAGGCCTGCCGGCCGCGCGGCGGGCGCACGATCGACCAGGTGGTCGCGGACCTCGCCGGACGCTTCGCCCCGGACCGTGTCCGCGCCTTCGCGGCGGAACTGGCCAGGCTCGAGGTCCTGCAGCCATCCGGCTCGCTCCGGCCGATCAATCCCACCAGCGCCAAGGTCAGCTCGTTCCCGCTCAGCACGCTGGTGCTGAACGTCAACACCGGCTGCAACCTGTCGTGCACTTACTGCTACAAGGAAGACCTGGTCAAGCCGGCGGCCGGCAAGCGCATGGACTTCCAGACGGCCGCACGCAGCGTCGACCTGCTGCTCGAGGCGGGCCACCAGCGCGACAAGATCAACATCGTGTTCTTCGGCGGCGAGCCGCTGACCAACGTGCCGCTGATCCGCGCGGTGGTCGGCTACGCCGAGGACGTCGGCGCGCGCGCGGGCAAGCGCGTCGACTTCTCGCTGACCACCAACGCGACGCTGCTGACGCCGGAGCTGGTCGACTACTTCGATGCGCACCGTTTCGGCATCTCGGTGTCGATGGACGGGCCGCAGGCGATCCATGACCGGCACCGGCGGACCGTCGGCGGCCGGGGCACCTACGACGTCGTCGCCCGCAAGGTCGCGATGCTGCTCGGGCGCTACCGCTCGCGCCCGGTCGGCGCCCGGGTGACCCTCGGCGCCGGCAACACCGGCGTCGAGGCGATCCACGAGCACCTGAAGTCCGGCCTGGGCTTCCACGAGGTCGGCTATGCCCCGGTGACCGCGTCCGACACCGCCGGCCATGCGCTGTCGGACGAGGAGATGCTGGAGGTGCACCGCGCCTTCGAGCGCCTCGGCGAGCAGTACCTGCAGCACGCGCTCGCGGGCCGCAACAACGGTTTCTCGAACATGCACCAGCTGATGACCGACCTGCACGAGGGGCGGCGCAAGTCGGTGCCCTGCGGCGGGGGCGTCGGCCTGCTGGCGGTCGACGCCGCCGGCGACCTCAACCTCTGCCATCGCTTCACCGGCTCCGACCTGCCGACCTTCGGCAACGTCGCCACCGGGATCGACACCGGCCGGCTCGGGGCGTTCATCGACAAGGCCGTGGATCGCGAGGGCACGCACTGCGCGAGCTGCCGGATCCGCAACCTGTGCTCCGGCGGCTGCTACCACGAGTCGTACGCGCGCTTCGGCGACCCGCATCACCGCACCTACCATTACTGCAACCTGCTGCGCAGCTGGGTCGACTTCGGCGTGCGCGTGTACGCCCAGATCCAGCGCGACAACCCCGAATTCTTTGTACGCCACCTCGAGCCGAGGAGTGCCACCGGATGAGTGAACTGAAGCCGACGAACAAGAAGGCCGAGCTGCTGCTCGCCGCCGCCGCCGCGGGGCAGGTCGACGAAGTGGTCGCGATGGACTCCGTCGCGGGCTGCGCGACGACCTTCGATCCGGGCTGGGAAGTCGACGCCTTCGGCGGCGTGGCGTCGCTGTGCCAGCCGATGGAGGCGGACCTCTACGGCTGCTCCGACCCGTGCTGGTGGCCGGCGCAGGTGCCGGACACGATGAACACCTACCCGAACTGGTCCGACGGCAAGCCGTCGGCGCAGAACGACTGGCGCGAACTCGACGCCGTGTTCCCGAAGAAGTGAGCAGCGACATGCGCATGACACCCCGGGGCCTCGCGGCCGCCGCCCTCCTCGCGGTCCTGGCCGCGTTCGCCCATGCTCCGGCCGCCCGGGCCGGCGACCTGCTCTTGACCGGCGCCAAGCCGGACCGGCTGTACGTCATCGACGCGGCCAGGCGCAGCGTCCGCTCCGAGTTCCGCATCCCGAACGCGGGTGGACTGGTCAGCTCGATCGTCGCCTCGCCGGACGGCCGGATCGCGTACGTGCTGGTCAACCGGATGGAGAGCATCTCCGGCATCGACCTCAAGACCGGCCGCGAGGTGTTCCGCGCCGACCTGTCCACCAAGGCGGAGCGGGTCAAGGACTTCTTCGCGTTCGCGATCACGCCGGACGGCAAGGAACTGGTCGTCTACGAGCTGCCGACCAAGCTGCTGCCGAGCGAGTACCAGGTCGAGGAGCCGCGCTTCGCGGTGTTCAGGACCAATGCCGGCCTGCACGCCCGGGCCGTGCGCACCTATCCGGCCCCGCGGCGGCTGCACATGCTGCTGATGCGGCCGTCCGGCAAGTCCTTCTATGCGCTCGGCTTCGACCTGTACGAGTACGACGTCGCCACCGGCAAGCTGCTCGGCACCCGTGGCATCCGCCAGTGGGACATGGTCGGCCACAGCCAGCCCGACCTGCTCGCGTTCTGGCCGGTCACCGAGCCCACCGGCGTCTTCACCAGCCCCGTGATCTCCGACGCCACCAGCGGCGGTGCGACGGTGACCAAGACCGGGCTGATGGCGCTGGACGTGGTCGCCGACAAGCTCGAGTTCTACGACTTCGAGGATACCTCGGCGCTGATCTTCTCGACCGTGCTGTCGCCGGACCGCAAGTTCGCCTACGGCGTCTATTCGACGCTGACCAAGGTCGACGTGGAACACCACACGCTCGCCGGTCGCGCGCCGCTGGACCACACCTTCTACTCGGTCAACATCGCCACCGACGGCCACGAGATCTACATGGGTGGCGCGATGTGCGACGTCGGGTTCTACGACCCGGCGACGCTCGGCAAGCGCGCCATCCTGCAGCTGCCGGGCTGTGGCGACCAGTCGCTGGCGAGCCTGCGGGTCATCCCTGCGCGCTGATCGCCGTGGCATCGTGGCGACACTCTGGCCGCACCTGCGGCCAGAGTTCGCCGCGCTGGTCGCGGCGCTGCTCGTCGGCCTCCTGCTCGCCGCGCTGTCGGCGTCGCAACCGCTGCTGACCCGCGTCGTCATCGACGACGGCCTGATCGGCCACGACTTCGGCCGCCTGGCGTGGGCCTGCGGCGGCATGCTGCTGATCGCGCTCGTCGGCACGCTGCTCGGCGGCCTGCACCGCGTCGTCTACGTGCGTGCGTCCGGCCACGCGCTGTTCTCGCTGCGCAGGTCCCTGTACGCACACCTGATGCGGGTCTCGCCGCGGCGGCTCGGCGCGATCCCGGTCGGCGACCTCGTCACCCGGCTCGACGGCGACGTCGCCGAGGTGCAGCGCTTCGGCACGGACTCGGCGGCGACCTTCATCGGCAGCGCGCTCACCCTGCTGGTGGTCAGCGCCGTGATGCTGCGCCTGTCCTGGCGGCTGTCGCTGCTGGTCGTCGCGCTGCTGCCGCTGCAGCTGCTCGTACGCCACTATGCGCGGCCGGCGATCGAGCGCACGACCCGCGCGGTGCGCGAGGCGGCTGGTGGCGTGAGCGGCTTCCTGATCGAGACGCTCGGCGGTGCGCGGGCCGTGCAGGCGGCAGCCGCGCAGCGGCTCGAGGACGAGCGCCTGCGCCGGCTGGGCGACCACTACCTGACGCGGGTGATCCGCGCCCAGCTGGTGGCGTACGCGACCGGCGCCGTCGCGAGCCTGCTCGGCAATGTCGCCACCGCGGCAGTGTTCCTGCTCGGTGGCTGGTACGTGCTGCACGGGGCGCTCAGCGTCGGCACCCTGGTCGCCTACGTCAGCTACCTCGGGCGCAGCGCGGGGTCGGCGTCCTCGCTGGTCGGGCTGTACACGGGCTACCAGCGCGCGCGGGTCAGCCTTGAGCGCCTCGGCGAGCTGTCGTCGCTGCCGGTCGTGGCGGACGCGCCGGACGCGCTCGCGCTGGCCGGCGACGCACGGGGCGACCTGCACGTGCAGGCGGTCACCGTGCGCGTCCAGCGGGAGGGCGGCCCGGTGCTCGACGCGGTCGACCTGCGCATCGACGCCGGGACCAAGCTCGTGCTCGGCGGCGTCTCCGGCGCCGGCAAGTCGACGCTGACCGATGTGCTGCGGCGCTTCGTCGATCCGGAGGAGGGCACGGTATGGCTCGACGGCGTGCCGCTGTCGCGCTACCGCCTGGACGAGCTGCGCCGGCGCATCGTGGTCGTCGAGCACTCGCCGGTGCTGTTCCGCGGCTCGATCCTCGACAACCTGCGCTACGGCCACCCGGATGCGACGGAGCGGGCGGTGCGGGACGCCGCGGTCGGCGCCGGCGTCGACGACTTCGTCCGCGAACTGCCGGCCGGCTACCAGACGCAGGTGGGAGAGGGCGGCACGGGCCTCTCGACCGGCCAGCGCCAGCGCATCGCGCTGGCGCGTGCGGCACTGGGGGATCCGCTGGTGGTGATCCTCGACGAGGCGACCAGTGGCCTGGACCCCGAGGCGGCGCTCGCCATCCATCGTTCGCTCGACCGTGTCTTCGCGCACCGCACGCGCATCGTCATCACCCACCATGCGCGGGACATCGAGCAGGTCGACCAGTGGTGGCTGCTGGAGGACGGACGGTTGCGCCGTGGCAGGGCCGATGGCTGATTCGAGCCGCTGGCGGGTCGGCGTCATCGACAGCTGCGGGCTGCTGCACGACGCGGTCGCGGCGGCGCGGTTCGTCGCGGTGGACGCTGGCGTCGCGCGCGGTGCGCCGGCGGCCGATCCGACCGGCCACGGCACGCGCCTGTGCAGCGTGCTGACGCGCGGCAACGCCCACGTCGAACTGGTGCTGGCCCAGGTGCTCGACCGGCCGGGTGGTACGCGCGCGGCGACCGTGGCCGCGGCGGTCGACTGGTGCCTCGACGCGGGCGCCCACCTGCTGCACCTGAGCCTGGGCCTTGCTGCCGACCGGGAGTGCCTCGCGG
>Ga0316217_10003147_pt1 | contig 19127 bp, 22 predicted proteins | sample 1anoAmetaG_FD_203633 | JGI IMG/M metagenome (GOLD analysis project Ga0316217, IMG submission 203633) | Freshwater microbial communities from Trout Bog Lake, Wisconsin, USA - 1anoA | ecosystem: Environmental > Aquatic > Freshwater > Lake > Hypolimnion/Profundal zone | place: USA: Wisconsin...
ACCTCGCCTTTGAGCACGCCAGCCTGGATGGCCGCGCCAATCGCCACGACTTCGTCGGGATTGACACCTTGATGCGGCTGTTTGTTGACCAGCGTGCGCGCCACTTCCACCACGTGCGGCATACGCGTCATGCCGCCGACGAGCACGAGCTCGTCAATCTTCGCCGCTTCGATCCCGGCGTCCTTCAAACACGCCTTAACCGGCCCGATGGTTCGCTCAAAGAGCTTGTCGGTGAGCTGCTCCATTTTGGCGCGGGTAAGCGTCTTTTGGATGTGCTTGGGCCCGCTGGCGTCAGCGGTGATAAACGGCAGGTTGAGGTCGTAAGTCGTGGCGTTGGAAAGCGCGATCTTGGCTTTCTCGGCTTCTTCCTTGATGCGCTGGAGCGCATCGGGCTGTTTGCGGAGGTCCATGCCAGATTCCTTTTTGAATTCGTCGAGGATCCAGTCCATCAGCAAATTGTCCCAATCGTCGCCGCCGAGATGCGTGTCGCCATTCGTGGCTTTCACTTGGAATACGCCGTCCCCAATTTCGAGCACGGATATATCGAACGTGCCGCCGCCCAAATCGTAAACAGCTATCTTCTCGTCCTTCTTCTTGTCGAGGCCGTAGGCGAGCGAGGCCGCCGTCGGTTCATTGATGATGCGGAGCACTTCGAGGCCCGCAATACGACCAGCGTCTTTCGTAGCCTGGCGCTGTGAATCATTGAAGTAAGCCGGAACGGTGATGACGGCCTGCATGATTTTTTCACCCAAGCGCGTTTCGGCGTCGGCTTTGAGTTTGGAAAGAATCATCGCCGATATTTCCGGCGGCGAGAATCGCTTGATCTTGCCACCCACTTCGACTTCCACCGCGACATCGCCGTTGCCCGCCCGCACGACCTTGTAAGGCACGCGCTTGATTTCTTCCTGCACTTCGTCGAACTTGCGGCCCATGAAGCGCTTGATGGAATAGACCGTGTTACGCGAGTTGGTGACCGCCTGGCGCTTGGCGGCGTCGCCCACCAAGCGGTCGCCCGTTTTGGTGAAAGCCACCACGGAAGGCGTGGTGCGCTTGCCTTCGGAATTTTCCAGCACCGAGGGCTCGCCGCCTTCAATGACTGCCATGCAAGAGTTCGTGGTCCCTAAATCAATGCCGAGTATTTTTGCCATAGATGTTAAATAGTGTGTTTTTGTTTGTTAGCTTAATTGACTGTTTTTCGAGCTTTAGATTAAGCCACCAGACCGTCTTTTACTATGGGGTGAACACCCCACCTAAATTACGGCTTACGAAAGGCCGAAAGTCCTTCTCAAGGTCTTCAACGTTGAGTGTTTGGCCAAGCTCGCAGATTCACGCAGGTTGCGTCTCAGACCTTGGAAATGGAATCGGGCGCCAGCAGGATGGTGACAAAGACATTCCAAGTGCAACACCACCCGCCCGAGCGGAGTCTGGGAAAATCTAGCGGCGTTCAAATGGCGTGATTCGTGTATAACTTTATTCCCAAGCTGGTGTGGATATCGTGATTTCATATATGATGGGAATGGTCGGATCATTATCGCAGGCACTGCAGCAAGCTCCGCTTCGCACGTTGCTCAATCATCTGTTTGGCTGTCATAAGCGTACCATAAGCTAAGGATTAACGTCTTTGCTATGGGGTGTTCACCCCAGGTGCGCTTTGGTTAATTCTATGACCGGCCATCCTCCCCGTTGGCATCAACCGGCCACCCGACCAGGGATGGGCACCAGCTTTGGCCACTGGACGGAAGCCGCCAGCGCTTGGGCAATGCTGGCGTTTAAAAACTGTTGCACGCGCGGGTCCGGGCTGCGCTTGATCGCTTCGGGAGTGCCGATGGCGACGATGTGGCCTTCGGCGAGCATTGCGATGCGATGGGCGATGCCGAACGCCAAGTCGCGATCATGCGAGACCACGAGGGTGGTGACATGAATTCGCGCATTAAGTCGAACAATGTCCTCGGCAATATTCACGGCTGAAACCGGGTCGAGTTCGCTGGTGGGTTCGTCAAAGAGAATCAACTGCGGTTCCACCGCCAGCGCCCGGGCTATGGCCACACGCTTGCGCATGCCGCCAGAGAGTTCGTCAGGCATTTTGTCCTCGGTACCTTTCAAGCCGACTTGTTCCAGGTCCCGGGCAACGATCTCCGCGATTTCGCCGGGCGTTTTCAAATGATGCTCGCTCAGATAGAAGCCGACGTTTTCACCAACGGTCATCGAAGTGAGCAGCGCTCCGGATTGGAAAACCATGGCCACCCGGTAGCGGGTGGCCAAGTCCGGCGCCTGTATCGGCTGGCCCGCGATCAGAACTTCCCCCTGGTCCGGCACCTCCAGCCCGATAAGTTGCCTCAGCAACACCGATTTGCCACAGCCACTCGGCCCCATGATGACAAATATTTCACCGGGGCTGACGTCGAAATTTATGCCCTTGAGCACTTCGATTCCGTCGTAGCTCTTGCGCAACCCACGAACTGATAGGGTGACTCCCTGCGGTTTGGGTGAATCGGTCTTGCTAGTCTCATTTCCCTCGCCAGCCATCGCGCGGCAGTTGATTTTTGGCAGTGGTGCGGGATGGTTCATGGTGTTTCCTGCAGACGGGCGGTCATCGCTTTTGGTCGCGCCGTGGCTGAACGTGTCCATGGGTGTCCTTGCGGTAACGATCATTGCGCGTGGCATGGCTTCGCCAATCACCATGGCCACGTTCCCATCCATGGAAGCGTTCCAGCCGGTCCGGTCCGGCGGCAAGCCAGACATTACCAGATCCCAGATAGAAGTACTGGTCCCCCACCAGGCCGACGTATTCAACCCCATCCCAAGTGTAAGCCTCGGGCACCATTACTGGCCCAACTTCCACGGCCGGGGCAACCACCACTGCCGGCACCAGGAACCCCACCTGCCCGTTGGGCTGGACCACACACCCTGACACTAACGCCAATCCTCCTGCCACCATGACTAGGATACCCGCCCGCACACATTTTGCCTTGCGATTTATTTTTTTCATTTATTGTCCAATCTCGTTGGTTTATTGACACCGCGACCCCGCTTTGCGGTTCTTCGTTCACTGCCATGCCGCTAGGGAATATCCGCTTATTTGCAGCCGCAACTACAGTCGCATTCCTTGATCGCGTCTTCGATCACTTCACGGGTTTCGCCGGTGAGCTTTTGAATCCGGCCAACCAGTTCTTCCTGCTGGCCTTCGGTATAGCGGAGATCATTGTCTGTAAGCTTGGCCCATTTCTGTTTCAGCTTGCCCTTGGTGATGTTCCAGTCGCCTTTGATTTCAAGTGTGTTCATATCAGTTTATTTTGTTTTTGTTTTATGCGCCAAGATGGCGGGAAAGTGTATTTGTTCAGTTGCGAGCCACGCTTCGCCACAGCGTATGGCCCACCATTAAAGTGAACGCGACCATCGCCGCTGCCACGAGGCAGGCCGCAAACTCCGCTTCGATAAGCCATGCTTTATGGTCCATGTCCAAGAGTATCACCTGAAATCCTTGCGGAGGCTATGGGGTGAAACCCGAACCGGAAGCAAACTTAAATTTGCTTCCGGTCAACATTGGCAAGATTGAGTTCCATAGTTGCGATTCTAGGTTACAGCCTCTTGGCGCGGATTGAAAGTGGAGGCGGCCGCCAATTCTTTCCATAATCGTTCTTCCTCTTTGCCGATATGGGGTGGAGTCTGGATGGAAACCCCCACATAAATATCCCCGCGCCGGACAGCGCCCTCGGGCAATCCTTTGCCACGTACGCGCAATTGATGTCCCGCCTGAAAACCGGCAGGAACTTTCACGGAAACGCTGCCTTCCAAAGTTCTCACGGGAACCGTCGCGCCTAAAACCGCCTCCCAGGGAGCCAACTCCAAATGGCCCACCAGATCGGCGCCGCGCACCTGCCAGTCGGGATGCTGGGCATAGCGCACCCGCAAATAAATGTCTCCCGCCGTGCCGCCGCCCATTCCCTCCCCGCCTTTGCCCGGCACCCGGATGGACTGGCCAGCCCGGACTCCTTTGGGAATCCGCACCTGGTAGGTCTCCGTCTCTTCCTGCCCGGTGCGGGCATTGGTGCGCCGCACCGAAATGGCGCGCATCGCCCCCTTAAGCACTTCATCGAGGGCGATAAGAATGTCGCCTTGAATATCCTGCCCGCGCAATGCGGGCTCGGGTCCCTGACGGCCGCGAGCAAATTCCTGTGAATCGAACGGCGAACCGCCCCGGGAGCGTCCGGCACGCCCGCCAAAAAACTGCTCAAAAAAATCGCTGAAGCCCGTGCCCTCAAATTGAAACTCGTCTTCCTGGCCGGAACTTCGTCGTCCGGCGGGCCGGCCTCCGGCGCCCCCCGGCGGCGGTCGCGACTCGGTGTCGGCTTTCCAATTGGCGCCCAGCTCGTCAAATTTCCGGCGGCTTTCGGGATTACTCAAAACCTCATTGGCCTCGTTGATCTCCTTGAATTTTTCCTCCGCCGTCTTCTTGTCCTTGGCGACATCGGGATGATACTTGCGCGCAAGGGTGCGGAAAGCTTTCTTGATATCCTCGTCCGTGGCCTTGGATGTTACCCCCAGCACGCGGTAATAATCTTTAAATTCAACGGCCATGGTGATGTGCAGGCTTGGAAAGCGTCAGGTCATTTACCACCACTTTGGCGGGGCGAAGCACCTTTTCGCCGCGTTGATAACCGCGCTGGAGCACCGAGAGAATGGCGCGGTCCGGCTGGGCCGGATCATGGCTGGGCGAAAGCGCTTCATGGCGGTGCGGGTCAAATGGCTTGCCAACGATTTCCCCACTCTCGACGCCGTGCTGGCGGAGCAATTGTTGCAATTGCTTCAAGGTCATCTCCACGCCTTGATGAAACTGGCTGGAATCCCGCGCGGCGCCGGAGGCCAAAGCTCGTTCGAGGTTGTCCAGGACCGGCAACAGTTCAAGGATGAACGATTCCTTCTGCGCCGCCGCGCGGGCGTCGCTTTCCAGCCGGCTGCGCCGCTTGAAGTTCTCAAAGTCGGCGGTCAGGCGCAGATGCAGATCTTTTTGTTCGGCGAGATCTTTTACGAGCGCGTCGGACTCCGTGGCAGCGGTCTGGACAAGAGTGGCGTTTGCCTCCCGTTCAGTGGCGGGAGAGTTGGGAAATTCAGTCTTCATGATTTGATCTCAGTTTGTAATTCTGCGCTAAAGTGTGAGCTGCGCTCCACTACAGGGTGTGACCCAACATCAAAGTGAACGCGATGATGGTCGCCGCCAGCAGGCTGGCCGCCACTTCCACCTCAATGAGCCAAATATTATCTTTCATGTCTGGACGTTCGCAGGTCATTCCGTAATGCCAGTAGCTTAGGCGCGGAAGTTGGTGGCGGCTATGGGGTGTTTTCCCCATGCCAGAGCAACTTCAAGAATCAGGGCGACTGGATGCGGTAGAAGCGGGTAGGATAATTCGTCTCTTTCGGATCGCTGAAATAATTCGTGCCGCTCACGAGGGGATTCGTCGCCAAAAGCGTCCAAACCGGATGGGATAAATTGGTGCAGGCTTGCACGATGACTGAATGGTTGGTGGCCCAGGAAATAGTGAAGCCGAAGCGATTGCTTTGCCCTCCCCAACCGATGCCACTGTTCAAAATCACGGGTTGAGCCTGATACCAACCGGAGGTGGGCCAACCGCCGTAGCTCGCCCCCCAACCCATGGTGCCAGGCAGATAATACGCCGTGCCCGATTCACCCAAAAAGACCGTGCCGTCCGAACTGCCAGGCTGGCCATCCACCGTAGGCGCGTTCCCTTGGAAATAAACACTCGTCAGGCCGTAACAACTGTCGAACGCAGAGTTGCCGATGCTAGTGACAGTGTTTGGAATCGTCACACTCGTCAGACCCAAACAATCGTAAAAAGCCTGATGGCCGATGCTCGTAACACGGTTGCCAATCGTTACATTCGCCAGGCGGGAGCAAGCGGCGAACGTCCCCTCGCCAATGCTGATGACGCTGTTGGGAAGCGTCACACTTGTCAGGCCGGAACACCAAGCAAAGGCCACGTCGCCAATGCTGGTGACGCTGTCGCCCATCGTCACATTCGTCACGCCGGAACAAGACCAGAAGGCATATTCTCCAATGCTCGTGACGCGGTTAGGAATGACATAGCTGGCATAGGGCAAGCCGGCGGGATATTGAACTAACAACGTCATTGCCTTGTTAAACAAAACGCCACCAACACTGGCATAGTTCAAATTGCCCGCGCCCACGATGATGTTCGTCAGCCTCCAGCAATTGACGAACGCCTCGCCGCCAATGCTGGTGACACTGTTCGGAATCGTCACACTCGTCAACCCGCACATCTCAAATGTAGCTTCTCCAATGCTGGTGACACTGTTGGGCATCGCCATATTCGTCAGGCCGGAACAACCGTAGAAAGCCTCATCCCCGATGCTGATAACGCTGTTGCCAATCATCACGTTGTTCAGGCTCGAACATCCGTCGAACGCGTCGTCATCAATGCTGGTGACACTGTTGGCAATGACATAACTGGCATTGGTCAAACCAACGGGATATTGCACTAACTTTGTCATCGCCTTGTCAAACAAAACGCCACCAACACTGGCATAGTTCAAGTTGCCCGCGCCCACGAAAATGTTCGTCAGGCCGGAACAACCGGAGAACACATCGTAACCAATACTGGTAACGCTGTTGGGAATCGCCACACTCGTCAGACCGGAACAACCAGAGAACGCCAAGGCGCTAATGCTGGTGACGGGGAAACCATTGGTGCTAGTGGGAATGACCAAGTTCGCCAGACTGCTGCTGCAACCGGTGATGGTAATCGCGCCGCTGTTGGTGCTAAAAACAAGCTGCGCTTGCACCGCTGCGGGCAGCAGCAATAACAGCATCAGCGCCAGTCCGCGGAAGCGGATCGTATATTTCATAAACATGGAGTCAAGATATGCGCGAGGATAAATTTTGACTATGGGGTGTTTTACCCATGCCGGAGTCATTTGCGCCGCTCAACAAACACCTGCTCACATGGCTGTTTGCTTCTTCGTCCCACGAGGACGAATTGACAATGCGCCGCAGTTTCAACTGCGGGTGGCGTATGTTACATCCCCTTCGCCCCAGCGGGGCGGCTGACCCGTTCCGCATGCGGACGCCTCACATCCGAACCCGCAGTTGAAACTGCGGGCTATTGCCGAAAGCGCCGCTGGCGCTGCAGAGCACGCACTTTGCACGAATAGGAACAATTTCGCCACTGCAACAACTGCTCTTGGAAGTCTTGTTTCGGAACGTGTTGCTGCCCCGACGGCACCTTCGGGTTTTACCCCATAGCCGGAAGCCAACCGCCAATCTAAAGTGTCAATTCCAATATGAACATTAACATCAAAATGAAAGCACAAGCATTATGACCAAGCACAATTCAGTCGTGGCGATTTTCAGATCCCACCTCGAAGCTGAAACCGCCGTCAAGGAACTTCAGCAGGCGGGTTTTGACATGAAAAAACTATCCATCATCGGCCGTGATTATCACACGGATGAAGACGTGGTGGGCTATTACAATGCCGGTGATAGAATAAAATACTGGGGAAAATTGGGGGCTTTCTGGGGTGGATTCTGGGGCCTGTTGTTTGGCTCCGCGTTCTTTGTGATTCCCGGAGTCGGCCCCTTGCTATTCGCGGGACCGATTGTCAGTTATATCGTCGGCGCGCTGGAAGGCGCAGTCTTGGTGGGCGGTTTGAGCGCGCTGGGCGCCGGACTGTATGGCATGGGAATCCCCAAAGACAGCATTCTGCAATACGAGACGGCCATCAAGTCCGGCAAGTATGTCCTGATTGCCCACGGCACCGACGTGGAAACCGTTCACGCGCGCGAAATTATCAGCCGCACCAACCCGGAAGCCTTGCAGGAACATCAGCCTTGCTGCGGCAAAACGCAAGCGTGTGCGGTGGCATAGTGTGCGGTGGCAAGTTTGAAAATTCCAGCGGAGCGCGGGCTGCAAACCCACGTTCCGGCAGTACGCAATAGTTCGAAGCATTTCGAGATTCTCCAGAAACTTGGTCTCCCGACATGAACCATATAACCAAAATGCAGCTCGGCATGATTGGCCTGGGCCGGATGGGCGCCAACATGGTAAGGCGGCTGGCCAAGGGTGGCCATCAGTGCGTGATCTTCGACCAATTGCCGCAAGCGGTGAAAGCCTTGGCCGGGAGCCACACAGCCGGCGCCGACTCGGTCGCCGATCTAATCAAAAAATTAGCCAAACCGCGCGCCGTCTGGTTGATGGTGCCGGCGGCCGTGGTGGATCAAACCATTGCCGAACTTCTGCCGGTGCTGGAAGCAGGCGACACGCTCATTGATGGCGGAAATTCCTACTACATTGATGACATACGCCGCGGAAAGGAACTCACGCCAAAAGGAATTCACTACCTTGATGTGGGCACCAGCGGCGGCGTATGGGGATTGGAACGCGGCTATTGCATGATGATTGGCGGCGATGCAAAAGCGGTCCACCGCCTCGATCCCATTTTCGCCACGCTGGCGCCGGGCGGCAGCCACCTCGCGCGAACACCTGAGCGCGCGAAGCTTGCCAGCACTGCGGAGCAAGGTTATCTGCACTGTGGACCGAATGGCGCCGGGCATTTCGTCAAGATGGTTCACAACGGCATCGAATACGGAATCATGGCCGCGTACGCCGAGGGTCTGGGCATCTTGCAGGCCGCCAACATCGGCAAACAGCCAGGTGAAATCAATGCGGAAACCACGCCGTTGCGCGAACCGGACCACTATCAATATGACCTTGACCTGGCCGACATCTCGGAGGTGTGGCGGCACGGGAGCGTGATCGCCTCGTGGCTGCTGGACTTGACGGCCAATGCGCTCGCCAAGGATGCCAGTCTCGCCGGGTTTGCCGGACGCGTCTCCGATTCAGGCGAAGGCCGCTGGACCATCAAGGCGGCCATAGATGAAGGCGTGCCCGCGCCGGTGCTGACCACGGCCCTCTACGAGCGATTCAGTTCACGCGGTGACGCCGATTTTCAGGACAAGCTGCTTTCGGCCATGCGCTACGGGTTCGGCGGACATCTGGAAAAGGTCGCGAAGTAGAGGCCAGGGGAAATTCACACTGGCGGGTGAGTGGGATACACAGTGTCGCCGGTACATATGGGGTGTTACTCTACACCACGTCCAATTGGTGGGTGTGATTCACGGCCCGGAATGCCGGGAGGCTTCCGCCGGTAATCACCGGCTACAATTTGGGCCGGAAACGAAACGCCGACCAGATTGAACTAGCCTCGCCAGCGTATTGCAGAATGTTCCGCCACCAGGATGATTTATCCGCAGTCGGCGCGGATTGGTTTCGGCGGAAGGCGGAGATTCCGGCCACCAGCAATCCGGCGGCCGCCGCCAGCGAACCAATCGTCTTGGCCTGTCGGCCGAGCGCATGGGCCTCGCCCGCCATCATCTGCCATTCCTGCAGCAGATGCGCGCGGTTGAGTTCGCTTTCCGCGATCAACAATTGCTTCCGGGATTCAAGCGCTTTCATTCGAGAAGTTCTTTCAGGCAGGCGTGGTCTTTCCGCAGTTCAGCCAGGGTGGCGGAAAGCGTCTGCCAGTCACGCAGCAGTCCGGTAAGGCGCCGGTAAAGGCAAATCCCGGCTGCGCCATAAAAACCGGTCAGGATCAGCAGGACGGTCACCGGCCAGGCCCACAACCAGATCACCAGGGCCGCGGTGAAAGTCAGGGCGGCGAGCAGACCGAAAGCCCCCACGCCAAGAGCAAGCAGCAGCGCGTGCAGGAGGCGCTCGCGCTCCTCCTGCACTTCCACCGCCAGCAGTTCAAGCCGGTTTTCCCCGATGGTCAACAGCCGGCTCGCAACTTGTTTCGCGTCCGCGGTCAGTTGCTTGAAGCCGCCGGTGGCTGCGGTTTCCATGTTATGACCGATCACAATTGCGCGAACACCGATGCGCGATCAGATAGCCGAGGATCGCGCCGACCCCGACGCCGATGGCGATGGCTTGATAGGGATGCTCATGCACCGCCTGGTCCGCCGCCTTGGCCCCCTCGACCGCCTTGGCGCGGACGCAACCGGCCATGGTCTTGGCGCGCTCCAGCGCCACGGCGAGACGTTTGCGGGCTTCACTGACTTTTTCTCCGGCCACATCGGCGGTGGCGGCCATCAGCGAGCTGGCGTCTTCGGCCAGTTGTCCCAGGTCGTTTTTGACTGCTTGTGTTTCTTGATTCATAGTTTTGTTTGTTTATGTTTGTTTATGTTCTTCAGCGGCAAGTTTTCCGCGTCCGCCAGATGAGCGGCTTCCGGGGAACTGGCCACCTGCAAGATCGAGTTTCTGCCCCCAAACGGATTGGCCACGGTTTCTTTGGCCAACGGGTCGGGCATCCATTGACCGTCCACCACGAGGCAGTATTCGTACGTGCCGGGTGCCAGCGAAGTTTCCTTCCACCAGTTGCCCACGCCGGAGGAATGCAGCGTCTTGGCTTCCGGTTGCCACTGGTTAAATGTTCCCGCCAGACAGACGGTTTTGGCGGTCGGATGCGTGAACTCAAAGCGGACGGGCACCAGTTGCGGGCCGGGGTCCGGGGCGTTGTCGTGATTGCAATTATGTTTCATGTGATGCGTTGATATGCGTGCGTTGATATGGTCGTTGACTTTCAGTTTGTGAAATTGCTTCATTCCAGATTTCCAGTATGCACGAGAAGGTTGGTCGGGCGCTATGGGGTGTTTCCCTACCGGCGGATGGCTCTTCAACGATCAGCGACACCGGCCGCGTTCAAAATAAAAACCAAGGTTTTTCCGCGGGGCGGCAAGGAACACCCCAGTCGCAGCGGCTCCAGATGCAGGGTAACAATACTCATGCAAACAAATTCCAAACTCAAAAATGGCCGCGTTGGCAAAGCCGGTGGCGGGCCTTTGCGAATACAGGGACCGGCGAGATTGCTCGGCGGAATCTGGTTATTCGCCCTGCTCTTCCATTCCATGCACGCTTTCAGCAACGTCATGCCGGCAGGCCAAAGCGCCACATTGGCGTGGAACCCAAGCCTGTCCACCAATGTGGCCGGCTACAAAATTTACTATGGCGGGGCGAGCGAAGTTTACACCAACATCATCAATGTCGGCAATGTGACGAACGCAACCATTTTTGGACTGACCGCCGGTGCGACCTATTATTTTGCCCTCACGGCATATGATTCCCTTGCGAACCAAAGTGGCTTCTCGACCGAAGTCAGTGGCTCCTCGAACCAGGGCAGCCAGGTGACGCCAGCGACACAACTCGGACTTAAAACTGGCCCCGCGCCCGCTGGCACGTTCACTGTAACTGTAATCGGCCCCATCGGCCAGACCAATGAAATTCTGGCGACGCAGGATTTTATGACGTGGACCGTCATCGGTTCGGTGACGGTGGGAACCGGCGGTTCGTCGGATTTTACCGACACGAACGCGGCGAATTTCCCGCAGCGCTGTTATCGCACACAGGAAACACGCTGAATGTGCCATCAGCTTCCCGGCGGTATCAGTCCGGCCCGCAAGGCGAATCGCACCAAGCCGGGAATATCATGCAGATCCAGCCCCGCCATCAATTTCATGCGATGATATTCGACGGTCTTGGGACTCACTTGCAAGATGCCGCCGATCTGCTTGGTGTTCTGGCCCTCGGCGATGAGTTGCAGGATCTCGCGCTGCCGGATGGTCAGCCGTTGGAGCGGGACTTGCCAATCGGCGGTTTCCGGCCCGGAGATGACCTTTAGCGCACGCGCCGGGATTCCGGCACGCAGCAAGGTTTCCCGCTGCACCAGACTTTGCAGGGCCGTCTCGGCCTGCTCGGTTCGGCTTTCAGCTTGTTCCGTGCGCGTCTTCGCCAGATCGGTGCGCGTTTCGGCCTGCTCGGTGCGGGTTTCCGCTGCTTCCGCCCGGGTCTTGGCCTGTTCCGTGCGCGCCTCCGCCTGCCCGGCGCGGGCTTCCGCCCGGGCGATCCGTGCCTGTTCATTCTTCATTTTGCCTTCACGGTATTGGGTCCAGCAACCAAGCGCGCCAGCCATGACTGACGCCGCGAACCGGCGCCGGCTCGCGCGTCGGAATGTTCATGATCGTCCACCATGAAAATGGACAGGAACCAGTCCGCCCGGTCTCGGAGGGACGCCGTCGCCGTTTGCCGCCAATCATTTTAGCCGGTGAGTTCATGATCAGGGACTGCGATGGGTGGCGCCTAGTGAAGCTGGGGAACGCGAATGGTGCCCGCCTGGCCAATGATACCAAAGACGGACAGCAGCCAAATCACCACGCAGATCACGGCAACGACGTTGATGATGTTTTTTATCTTTCCGTCCATCGGGATATAACAGTTGACCAGCCAGAGCAGCACGCCGATGACGATCAGCGTGACGATGAGTGATATCAGTGACATAGCTTGCCTCGGGTTTGGGTGAATGTTTTATTATCCATACCATGAGCTTAACCCGCGATTCGGCAAGCCGCTATGGGGTGTTACCCTACCAACCGCCGCGTCAGCCTATGGAGATTTGACTTCGGGTGGCCGCATGGGCGTCAGCGCCGCCAAAATGGCCTTTTGCACCGCCGGATTGGACAGATTTCCCAAGTGCCCGCCCTGCGGGAAAACGGTCAATCGTTCCGAGCCAAACGTGGCGTGGAGCCAAGCCAGATCCTCGTCCGCCAGGAGAAAATCATTTTGGTTGACGATGACACGGATGTCGGGGTTGGCACGCAAACCGGCGTCATACCTCCGTAGGTCGCCGGCGGTTTCCAGCGCGGCCGCCGGCGCAGCCAGGCCCTGGGCCGAATAATATGGCACCGCAAACTTCTCAAAATAATCCTCGAAGGAATATTGCAGGATTTCCTGATACGCCGGCTCGCGCCGAAAACTCCAGAGCGGATGGTGCAGAACGCCCTGATTGTGGCGCCGCTGGCTGCTGTAAATAATGTCTCGCAACACGAAACGGAAATCCAAGCCGATGAGAAACTTGGACTCGATGGCGTTGAAAGGCAGCGAGGTTTGCGGCATGAGCGTGTTCTTGCTCAAGGCGGCCACTTTCAAAAAGGTGTTTTCCAGGTCGTCGGTCCGTTCCGCCACCGGCCAGTCCAGGGGCGCGCGGTAAAACTCATCCAGCTTGGCCACGCCATGCAGCATTCGCACCGGGGTGTTGATGGCCACGTAACGGTCAAATTTTATCATCGGCAGCGGATTGGCCGCGCGGAAGTCAGCGGAAGGCGGGTTGGTTGAGCCGGTAGCCGCGATGAACAAAGACTCCAGTGCGCCCATGGAATAACCCATCAACGCTTTGTGGCCCAAGCGGTTCGGATAAAGCCGGTGCAAGCGGTGATCAATCTCGGTCAGCGCCACGAGCAAATCGTGGCCGTCCACCGGGAGATAGGCCGGCAGCGCGGCGGTGGAGGCGTGTTCCATGAACTCGGAGTTGAACGGACTGCTGACGACCACGGCGGAAAAGCCGTTTTGGTACACCAACTCGGCCAGCGCCAGCGAGGGCTGGGCCAGTCGGTGACCACCCAGCCCAGGAACGATGTACACCACATTTGCCGAGCCCGGTTGCAACCAGAACGTGAATTTTAGATTCTTGCCCGTCGCGGGAATCCCCACCGACCGCGTCCGGCCGTGGCTGGGGAATTCCGGATCTTTGAAGGTGAAGAAAACCGATTCAAGGGTTTCCAGCGTGGCCGGATCCGTTTTTCCCTTGACCTGAAAATTCGCCACCCGGTTCTCCCGCGCAAAGGTCCAGGCATATTGAATCTCGGAATAAGGATCCATTTCCGCCTGGCTGAAACGCACATACTCGCCCACGCTGTCGGCCAGATTGTTATACATGTCGGCGTAGGTGAAATAGCTGTACGGGCCCAGATAGGTGAGCGGATCGTCCGCGACCAAGTCGTAAGGCGATATGTAAAGCAGCGGGTTCGCTGCCGTATCGGCAGCCAGGCCGATGGTGTCGCGTTCATTGCTCGGCCCGAAAATCGGCAGCATGATGAAACACTGCGGCTGCCAGCCCCATTGGCCGAAGGTCTGGCCGAAATCCGCCTCCGATTTTGGAATGTTCCATTTGGTTGCCACATCGAAGAACCCGGCCACGCCGGCGGTGGTGTTGCAAACAAACCGGTAGGATTCATCCCGCGCGCCATGCCATTTTCCTTGCAGCGCGTTGTTGATCAAGCGGCCAGGATAAGTGAGGTTCCGGCCAAAATTTCCGATGCTGGTGCGAACCGGTTTCGCGACCACAAAGCGGTAAACCCGGCTCGTCGGTTTAATGACGTCGGTCATCAGTCCCACGTTGAAATTCCACATCACCCGATTGAACGGTTCGATGGGATCGGGAACGGATTGGGGGAGCACCACAACCTCCGTCGCAGGCGGTTGGCTGGCGCCAACAGACGACGGCTGCCCGCGGGCGATCATGGAGCAGCACAATGACAGGGCCAACAGCGCTGGAGTTTTCAAGATCCCATCCTGCTTGATTTGGCGATGAACAGATTCTGAGCCTCGGCCTCCAAGGCAAGTCGATTATCACGAGCTTGCCGGCAAACCCTGGTGGCTAGTTTGTCCGGGCGAAGCTGGATCCTGATCGTGATGCCGGTGTCTTCCCTCCAACGGATGGGGATTCCGGTTGGCTGCGAATGCGGCAGCAGTTGGACCCTGGTTGACCGTGGGCGACGGAGTAAGCGCGGTTCTCTCATGGCTCGAGTTAAGCACAAAATCCGGTTGGACAATATGGGGTGTTTTCCCCATGCGCGAAAGCTGCGAATGGCGCCGCGCCTGCGGCCTCTCAACCGCGTAGCACAGGCGGCCCGCCTGCGGGTGCGGGCACCGTCCCGGTGCCCGTTTCCCGAACTGGCGGCGAGACGCCGCCAGAACCCGCAGCCGAGACGGCTGCGCCACCGTTGCACTTGGCTCATGGTCCCTTTTCTTGTTCCAACACGCGGCGCACCGCTTCGGCCAGAGTGCGGGCAGTCACTGGCTTGCTCAACAATTCCCGGAAGCCAAGCTCACGCGCTTTGCCCGCGGTCATCACTCCGCTGTAGCCGGTGGTGATGATAATGGGCAGGCCGGGCTGGATTTGCAGCATTTGGCCGCCGAGTTTGGCGCCGTCCGTCACCGGCATGGTCAGGTCGGTGATGACCAGATCAAATGGCTTCGGCTGATCGCGCACAGCCGCAAACGCCTCCAGCGCGCTGGTCTTCATGGTTACCCGATAGCCCAGCCGTTCGAGCATTTTCTTGCCCAAGCTGGCCAGCACCTCTTCATCGTCCACGAACAAAATATGTTCTCCCTGGCCGCGCGGAATGGGGGTGGCTTCGATTTCCCGCGCCGTCGCTTCGGTGGCAATCACGGGGAAATATAAATGAAAAGTGGTGCCTTCGCCCGGGTGGCTGTAAACGGAAATGCCGCCGTCATGGCTTTTCATGATGCCATGCACCACTGCCAGGCCCAGGCCGGTGCCTTCGCCCACCGCCTTGGTGGTGAAAAAAGGTTCGAAAATGTGGTCCAGCGTGCCGCGATCCATGCCGTGGCCCGTGTCACTGACCGACAACTGCACATACTGTCCCGGATGCAGGTCAGGATGGGTCTTGGCAAAATCAACATCCACTTCCAGGACGGCCATCTCGACTTTCAACTCGCCAGCTTGATCGCGCATGGCATGCCACGCATTGGTCCCCAGATTCATGATCGCCTGATGAACTGCGGTGGCATTGGCCAGCACGTTGGGCGTCCTGGTCAATTCGTTCTGGATGCGAATGGTGGCCGGCAGGCTGGCCCGCAACAGTTTGAGCGCCTCCATCACCACATCGTTCAGGTTGATGGGTTCGCGCTCCTGTTTCCCTTTCCGGCTGAAGGTCAGAATCTGGTTGACCAGTTCCGTCGCCCGCCGGGTGGCTTTGGAAATGTTCTCCAACCCTTCCAGCGTGGCCGGATTCCCAGCCGCATCCAATTTGGCCAGATAGAGGTTGCCGACGATGGCGGAAAGGATGTTGTTAAAATCGTGGGCGATGCCGCCGGCCAGTTGGCCAATGGATTCCATCTTCTGCGCCTGCCGGATTTTCAACTCCAGGTTCCGGCGCTCGGTGATGTCCCGGAAATTCCAAATCCGGCCGTAATATTTCCCGCTCGGGTCACGCACCGGCGCGGAATTACGGTCCAAGATGGTACCATCCATCAACTCGATTTCGTCGTGACTGGATTCGTCCGGATGGTCGTAAAGATATGCCACCCGCTCAGCGAACTGCCGGGGATTCCGGGTCTGGTTCGTGGCAAAGAGGACCTGCGCGGTGTCATCCGGATCTTCCAGAATGTGCTGGGGAATTTTCCACAGTTCGTTCAACCGCCGGTTTTGGAGAATTCGCCGGCCCAAGCTGTCCACCACCAGAATGCCATCAATGGCTGAATCCAGTTGCGCTTCCAGCAGGGCGGTCTTCCACAGCATCTGTTCCGCGCTCTTCTTCTCTGCGGTGTTGTCGCGTTCGATGGCGACAAAATGAGTGTTCTTGCCCGTCAGGTCAAAAATCGGAACCAAGTCCATATCCATCCAAAACTCGGCGCCATCCTTCCGATAATTGAGAACCTGACGCCGGATTGCCTGCCGCTGCGTCAGGGCGTGCTGAATCTCCTCCACCACGCGCCCGTCGGTCTTCTCGCCTTGGAGAAAACGCGGGCTGCGTCCCAAGGTCTCGGCGGACGCATACCCCGTAATCCGCTCGAAGGCTTCGTTCACAAAGACAATCCGTGGTCGCGGTTCGCCGACCGGCTCGACCTCGGTGACCATGACGATCTCATTCAGATGGGCCACGCAAGTATTGAGCAGGGCCAGCCGCTGCTCGGTCTGCTTTCGCGTCGTGATGTCGCGGATGTTGCATTGAATCACTCTTTTGTCGCCGGCCTGATAGACGTTGCTGACAAACTCCACGGCCACCTTCCGGCCATCCTTCGTCTCCAGCGGGAGATTCTCATAACGGACATATCCGTCCTTTTGCAACCGCTCCAACATGGCCTGGTTGGAAACCAGATCTCTGAACGGGCTAAGCTCGCCGACCGTCTGGCCGACCATTTCGGCATGGGAAAACCCCAGCAACTTCACTAGGAAGGGATTGGCATCAGTGATGCGCCCCGTTTCCACGTCCAAAATCAGGATGCCATCCTGCGCCGCCTCGAACAGCCGGCGATAGCTCAACTCACTGGCGCGGAGTGCCCGTTCCAGGTGTGCTGCACTGCCGTTTGACTTTCCGTTGGGATGCTCGCTGTTCATAATGTGGAATGGGATATTACCCTGCCTGCAAATGATTCGCGTAAGGCTGCCTTTGCCAATTTTGCGCCGGCGCCATGGCTGCCCGAACACCGGCGGTACTTAACAGATTATTCTTCACCTGGGCCAGTAAATCCTCAAAGGCATAGGGTTTGAACAGTTTCGTGGCTTTCAAGAGCCAAGGGTACTCGGCGGATTTCCAGGGGGGCAAAGTCCTAATCGCAACGATAATCGGCAGTGACATGCAGGCAGAGCGAAGTTGTTTGATCAGGCCGACCCCGGTCAGCCCGGGCAGATCGTTCTCGGTGATCAACAAATGGTAGCGGTTGGTCTGAAGCTCCTCCCAGCCGGTTTCGGCATCGGGAGCTGTGTTCGCCAGAAAACCATGCCGACGCAACGCGTCTGCGTGGAAATCGCAAAGACACCGGTCGGTATCCAGCAGTAGAATGCGGCTTGGCGGATTTGTTTGGCGCGGTAATGATTCATTGGTCCAATTTTCCAATTTGGCAGATGTTCCTGTTTGCATGATACAATGATTATCTAGAATCGGGTTGCCAGTTGGCGACGCAGCAGCACCGCGCCGAACACTGTGGCGCGGAACCATAGCGCCGTCGAAGCGCCATCCGGAACAGTGGCGGCGAGGCCAGCAACAATCGGGGTTGGCCAGTCACCCCGAGGCACGATCATTACGGAAATGGGAATATGGTACATCGCCGGTTCCAGCACAATCCCTCCATTATTTGGAAGATCCACTCGAATAGACGAAAGCCGTCTGAGGCCAGAATGGTTTTCGGCGAGCAACGTTGACGACCTCCGCGCCACGATATTTTTGCCCATACGAACTAGCGAAGCCTGTAATCCAAGGCTCATGCCGGTCTGTTGTAAATGGGGCAGCTGGGCCAGCAACGCAGCCGTCCGGTTGGCGGCGCTTTCTGCGGCCAGGCTCAATTCCTGGGCATGAGCGGTTTCAAAAGCCGCGATTTCGGGTGTTGAGACCGGCACTGCCTGAACCTGTCCGGCCACGCTCACCCAGAGTATGGCTGCCCCGGTGATGAGCAAACCCGGGCGGTTGCATTTGTCATTCATAATAAATAATGGGTTCAGAAATACAATGTGACTTGGAAGTGTTTATCTGGATGGCGTTTGTGGATTCACCCGGTTGAACCAAGGACAGGGAACCTTCCCTGCCCCCAGTTTGAATCCACTAAGCCACGTACTTCACGCGGTCACTTTCCTATTCAAAAGACCGACGCCACAAATACTCGCGCCGAGCAGCAGGGCGGTCGAACCGCCATCCGGAACACTGGGTGAGTTGGGTGCGGCGGTGCTTTGCCATTGGAAGGAATCACCTGACACGCCAAACCCCAACTGCCAGGTGCCCGCAACCGTATCGGCCGGGGTTCCATCGGCCATGGTGCCCGTGCCCAGAAGATGCAGTCCCGTGGGCGTGTCTAGATTTTCTGACTCCGAGGTTGAGTCAAAGGTGTAGGTGGTGCCGCCAACCATGACGGACCACAGTCTGCCGAGACCGACTGCGGGATTGACCGAGATCGTGGAGGCGAAAATGGGATCCATCGCTCCCACGAAACTGCCGGAGGTGGTGCCCACCGCAATGGTATTTATCGTCATGGTGCTTGCCGTGGTTAAATTACCCAGGGTTCCGCCATTTTGGGTGTACGTGCCCGTAAACCCGATGCTGCCCGTAATGGGAACTGCCTGCGCCACCGACCCGCAACCCATCAGGGCCACAACGGTTCCCGCCATTATCATTGATTTTTTTTTCATGCGTTTGTTTTATTTGATTATTTTTTACTTGGTTTACTGTTTTATATTGGCTTGTGACTTCACAACCATTACCAAACTACACGTTTGGTAAATGTGAAGATATGGGGTGAAACCCGAATGGC
>Ga0316217_10003148_pt1 | contig 19126 bp, 15 predicted proteins | sample 1anoAmetaG_FD_203633 | JGI IMG/M metagenome (GOLD analysis project Ga0316217, IMG submission 203633) | Freshwater microbial communities from Trout Bog Lake, Wisconsin, USA - 1anoA | ecosystem: Environmental > Aquatic > Freshwater > Lake > Hypolimnion/Profundal zone | place: USA: Wisconsin...
CTTTTATTTGTTCAAATTTAGGCCCTTTGATCAAAAATAATGCCTTTCATTTTATCGAGTTTTAAAAACTGCTTGTTCGGAATAACAAAGATTTAGTGAATAAATATTGACTTAACGGTTTTAGAACTGATAAATGACTCAAAAAGTAAGATCTTTTGGTTGTTATATCACAATGTTCCCTTTAATACATGTGGTAAGATAAAAGATATAACCCTTGGTATTTGTCAATATCAAATCGATAATTAGGTTGCAAATTTAATCAAAGCTAATAAATATAATCCCTTGTCTTCCCAGACTAATATTTTGTAGAGAATATTTGAAAAGCCGTAGATTCTGAGATTTTCTGCGTTCCTAAGCAAAATGCATACTAACTGCCTCGGTGGCTTTTTTCATCACTAGCAACCTTTCGATTGGTTGCTTAATCTAATCATATCCTTTGAGATACAATTCAAAGGAAAATCACTATCTACACTAAATTGAGGGTCATCTGAATTTTCTGAAACCGATACAACAAAAAACTACAAAAGTATTATTCTTAATGGGTTTCATAAAAGTAGCTCTTAAATAATCTTCTGTCAGTTTTATTGATTGCTAGTTAATTAGCGCTGTCTATTTTTCTCTATTTAAAATCATTATCGCCCACGAGAATATTCTGCCTACCATGAATAGTCACCCCTACGGCATAGCCAAACAACTCTATCGAACTTCCTACTCTCCTGCTGTTGAGAGCAGCAGACCCTCCAGCCTTAACAACCCCAACTTCAGCCAATACCAGCACCCTCCCATGCTTCAGTTGAGGCCAGATATGACTGGAACTACTCTCTTGGTCTCCAAAAATAACCTTTTAAACAGCCAGTCGCTCAAACTTGACCAAAAACCTAAACTACAAAATTCTGACTACTACCAGTAGCCATTAAAATTGGATGATGTAGTGAAGCAAATGCAGGCAAAAATAGAGGAAATATCCAAAAAAGTTATGAAAAACACAGAGGATATCAAAACAATTAAACTAAATACCAAAAACGACCCTCCTTAGCTAAGTTTCGCATCTGAGCTAGAACGCTTAAATAAGAGACAAGAAGCTATCCAACGTGATTGCTTTGAAAAGATCACAGAGCTGAAAACCTAAATCCTGGAAACATCCAAAAAGCTTCTCAAATTTGAGAGTGATTAGTGCGACAAACTGAATTTGAGAATCTAAGAGAAGCAAATGATCAAAATAAGAAACCTGGTTGAAGAAAGAGTTAAGCAAGAAACAATCAAAATCAAGCTCATCATCGAAAACGAGATAAACAAAATGAGTAACGAACTTCGAACAGATTGCACAGCAGACAGCTCAAATACCCCACCCATTAAATCCCGTCTGAAGTACCCTTTCAGAAGCACCAAACTAACCTACAGCTAGTTCCTCAAATCCGACAAGATCAAAGACAGCAGCCGCGTGAGCACAAAGTAAAGTTCTTAAAGCCCCAGATCCAGCAAAGTGCTGATGAGCAACTAGCAAACCTACTATATTGACAAGGAAGGCTTTCTGCTAGACTAGAACAACTATTATCTGCTCGACAAGGATGAGAGGATGATCAGACTGACGAGCGCCATGATCTAGGAACTCCGGAGGGAAGGGCTTCTGCAGAATGATTGCTGATTTTGATCTCGATTTTGATTAATATTAGTATGTGTATGGGTATGGGTGGAGTGGTGAGTTTAAATAGGTCAAACTATCATACTTTGATTTCGTTGTTGTTGATCTTTGCGATGAGTTGCTTAGGACTTTGCTTGTCGACTGTGCAGCCGAGAGAAAGGCAGGTTCCCAGAACTGACTTGACTGTGCCCGAGAAGTTCTTTGCCATCGATTTCTCTTCGATAACCTTCGCAACTTTCTTGACCTGCTCAAGAGTCAGATTTCCCTTGTGGTTAATGTTTTTGACTTTCTTTCTGTCCCTCTCGTAATTGCCGAGCTCCTTGATCAGCAGGGCAGATGAACTGGGGTTGATTGTGATCTCGGCGGCTCTGTTCTGGCACTTGAGCTGCACCATCACTCGGATTCCTTTCCACTTTGTTCCTTCCTTGACGATATCTTCACCGACCTTCTTGGCATTCTGAGTGGGGTGGAATGTACGAGACCGAGGGGACCTAGTTTGGGAGCAAGGGTGGCGGCGGGACCGGCCTCACCTCCGAAAACCTTGATGTTGACTGGATAAGTGCAGAAGTACTGAATCGGACTTCACTGGGGTCGACTTTGGGTGGCATTTGTGGCTATCAAAAATATTATTAAATCTAAAAATAATCAATAAGATAATCGGACCAAGCTTAATCCTCAACCCCACTTTAAATATGCTATCCTAGATATTACTTATGGACAATACATAAAAAGTGTACAACTGAAAATCGTTAAGATTTTTGAGTGAGAGGTCGACTAGTTGATATTTTATCTTCTATTTTATCTTCCGGAAGGCAGATAGGAGTTGTAAAAAATTCATATTTCAATGCAGTGGTAAGATTCAACCTTTCATTTAAGATAACCAAAAAAATAGAGCAGTTATCCCAAATTTTATTAGTATATTTCTTTGGAAGACATTAGCTTTATCAACCAATGATTGCAATCCCATCAGAATATATTCCCGCCACATTTTATCTCAAACTATTGATAACATTCCTGGTTTATGAGATTATTTTATTTGTAAGTACTTATTATAATAATACCGAGTAGCAAGATGGGTGGTGTAATGGACATCATTTCTGATCTCAACTAGGCGAACATAAAAATGCTGAATGATATTCAAGAGAAAACAGCCAACCTACAAAATCCCAATGCTCAGGTAACTTCATAATAGTTTAAACTAACTTCACTAAAACATCCTGCGACCAAGAATTATGTGGAGAAAACAGTTGAAGTTTATGATAAGATTCTCAGCAATATTTCTTAGCTTAGAAAAGCCAAATAGATCGAAAAAATTGACGAGAATGGTTTTTTAACTTTGTTGGCTAAAAATGACAGGCCTCAAATTTTTAATATCTTAAATAAAAATCTAAAATTGAGTACGAATTTGGCAGCTGGGATGAGTAAACAGATATGTTTGGGAAATTAGGCTATAGAGAACATGAAGGCTATAATTTAATCCCTAAAAATCTCAAACTTGCCACTGAAATCGGTGGTTTCATAGATAAAAAGTATGGTCAGATTGAGATAAAGCTGCATTAAGCAATAGAGAGTGCACTACTTATTTACTCAGCTAAATACTTCAAAGTTTGACTAGGCCAGCAACTTTGTTAAGCAATAGCTCTCAGAAACATTTAGACAGCCAGCTCTCAAATACATTGATGATTCAAGAAGTATTAATGGTCATATCGAAAATATCTACAAGCTGCTGAATAATAAGTATGTGAAATACAGGAGCGATGTTTAATTGGTTGCTTACAAAGATCCCAACAAAGCTTTGAATGAGATATGCAAATAAGTTGATAGGAGAAGTACCACAGTTTATTGCTTTGTCTAGGAAATTTAAAAATTGGCATTTGTCTTTAATAAGTCAAAATTAGTCAAAGGTAATCTCAAATTTGCAGATAAACTATAAAACATTCTCAATCTGTTAAGAGGAGCTTACGAAAGTCAAGAAAAATTACGCAGAATCAAAACTAGCTACTAGGCACTCATTTATACACTCAACTAGCACAAAAATTTGCTCAATATGATCAAAGAAAGGAATGCACGGAAAATAGTTATAGATGTATAAAAAAATTTGGAAGAAACACTGAAGTAGTACTAAAAAGAATTCAGAACACATTTTGAAGCAGCCTTGGCATCCGAAGAAAAGAATATAGAGCTGAGAAATCTTAGAGACCAGATGAACAAAGCTTTAGCTGATACCAAATTTTCTGGAAACAAAACAAATGCTAATACTGAAACAAACGCTCTAAGAGCTATAATAGCAGCCTTGTAGCAGATGGCCTAAGAAAAGACAAAATAGATTTCAAAGTACGAAGCCCAGTTAAGAGAACAAGCAAGCGTAATAGCTCAGCTGCAAGACAGAAAACTTAAATTGGATGAAAGGATCTTTTAGTGTTAGAGTTACAACAATCGATAAAAATAACTTAGTAGAGCTAAGATGCAATAGCTAACAAGCAAGATGAATGCGCTTTAGGATATGATCAGTAGCAAAAACAGTGAGCTGGCCAAATACAAAAAATAGCTGTAGGCAGCCTCCAATAAACATAAGACCTAGACCGATGAGTTCAAATTCAAAATGGCAGTGGTAGATAAAAAGAATGCGCATACAGTTAGCAGCCTAAAGTAATTAATTGCTTAGCTGTAAAATCTTACAGTTCAACTCCAAAATTAAATCAAATAGCTTAAATAAAAGAATAGCTTATTAGCTGAAACCAGCTGCGCACATCTCTAACAACTGAAGATTAAACACCAGTAGGAGCAAAACCGTTAGAATTCAAGCACATCTCAGAGACAAAGCAGCTATCAACTTGAAATAATTGAGCTAAAATAGACTATTAAAACCAAATAATCGGAACTTAAGACCAAATAAATTCACTTGCAAACCTGGAAAAAACAGCTAGAAGCCTAATTAGCATCAATCAAGTCAGATTTACAGCACAAAAGTAAATAACTTCTTGAAGAGCAGCGAAGAAACTTTAATTAGCTCAAGAGCTCAAGTCAAAAATAAGCTTAGAACTCAAAATCTCTGCTTCAAAAAGCCAACACTAAAATTTAATAGCTATAGAGTGAGCTAAAGGAGAAGAAAACAAAGATAAATGATCTTAGTAAAAAGTAAGAAGAGCTAACCAAAAATATTATAGGCCTTAAAGTTTAGCTAAAAACTAAACAATAGCAATCATCGTAGCTAAGTACAAAGATAGTTTCCTTAACAAAGGAGATAGAATAATCACACAGGCTACGAATGCAATTGTAATAGCAGGAAAGGCAAATTTCAAAGTTACAAGCAGATTTGCAATCTTCGATTTAAGCCCACACTAAGAGTGTGTAAAATTTACGCAAATAGGACTAAGTGAAGGAGAAGAAGCTGAAAAGTGAGAAAAAAGCGGCTAAAAAACAACTTAATTAACAGATAAAAGCCATTAGCAAGATACAACAACATTTCTAAATGCTCTAGACGGAATTAAAATAAAAATAGGCTGAGCTAGATCTTATCAAAGAATAGTCTAAATTGAACAAGTAAATTTTGACTCAAAAGGAAGAAGAAATAATGAGAATCCAACGCTAATATTATCGATTAAAATAAGCAGTTGAAGCCAAATAGATGACCGAAGTTTAAAGATAGGATGGGTTGGAAGAAGAACAGAATAAATCCAGCTAAATCTATTTTACAGAGCTTTAAAGACATTAGCCAGAGCAATAAGAAACTCACTAACTCACTCTGCACTTTCAACAGTAGCTAAAAAAAGAAAGATAAATTGTTAGGTAGCTAAAACAAAAGAACATTTAGCTGGAAAAACAAGTTAGAGAACTAAATTAAGAGTACAAAAGTCGATTAAACAAACTGCCTCAATAGTTAATCTCTTACTATGAAAGCGCAGCCCAGAAGCACCCTCAAAAAGAAATCAACTTTTTGGATATTTTCTTAATTGATAGATTTTTACAAGGAGACCTGCTCGAGCAATAAGTTCTCTACAAACAAACGATACTCAATGCAATTTAGAAACTCTAAAGGAAAAAAATCAGCGCGACCAAATTTCTGTATAAAAACGATCCTAGAAACAAAACCACTTTCCATGAATACATCGATGGAACTCGCCATATGTTGGTGATTGTGAAGGTTTCAAAAGAGATAATGCTGGCAGGCTACTATAGCGGCGAATACAGCAAACAGGCACCTACGAATGAACCCGGACTGCTCATATCCCTGAACTCAGGCATCGTTTTTGAACTCCACTCTCAGATAGCCAAGACTAAGCACTACAGAGTGATGACCTACGAAAGATGCTATTTGATGTTCGGTAGCAGCAGCTAATTAAGATTGTAGTTGGATGGATCAGGTACGAAAATATATAGTCGTTTCATGTAGGGTAGTTTATGCTCTTTGTACTTCAACGAACGCGGGCATAAAAGGAATACTCTTTTGGCTTCTGAAAGTGGATACGAAAGTAGCTTCCAAATGCTGGAAATTTATGAAGTTCAGTTCTGACCTAAATAGCAGTAAGAAGAGAAAAACCCTAAAATTTAATGATTTTGACTCCAGATTGGTTATTAAATGAAATCTTCCTTATTAAAATTAGCATTTAGTTCAAAGTTATTTGCCATAAAGATTTAAGCTAAATACAATAAATATTATCTGCCCTGCGGTTAAACAAATGACTGGAGGTGATTACATGAAGCTGCTCAGGTGCTGTAAGAAGAGAGCTGTGATTACAACCATTAATTTATTTAGCCTAGGAATCTTCTCGACTGTTAAGAAGGATGCATATTAGTCTTATGCAATAATTATATGCGAAAGCAAACAGCAAAGAAAGTAATCCATATCGATCTATAATAACCCTCCATCCCTCAAAACACAGTCCTCTCCTCCAACAGCAAAAGAACCTTCTCCCGGGCATTGCGCACTCCCTTCCAGCCCAACCTTACCAGAAATACATTCTATGCCTTGAACGATTAGAATACTTCACTTACTACTTCTATCAAAAATGCGCAGCGTACAGAATCTAATAAATTCAACAACTAGCACAAAAAGAGAAAGGGCTCAGCCAAGACATACTATGGCAGTTTCACCAAATCAGCCACATACTCATCCATTTTTACTCAACCCATACACAAGCTGGAAAAGAACGAACTCGAGAGACCACAGAGAAGGAACACTGAGTTCAGCCACCTTTACGATAAAATCAACTCTTTCAATGGAGATCTCATCACCAAGCAGTTTCAGCTATAACAGAAATTCACTAACACTCCAGTAAAAGCAAGAGTCACTCATTCAAGGAACTATAGCAGTATTCACACCTAGACCTAAAGATTTTAGACCCAAAAGTCGCAGGTTTATGAACCCCGGGTGAAGCCGAAACCTTGGTAAATCAAAAAGAAAAGCTTTTACATATTTTCGACCAACAAGAGACTAAAAACTGAAAACGAAAAGTGTACGCAGAGATGCCACATCGATGCTTGGGAAATATTTGACCGTGATGACCCATAATATTGATGTTTTTTGCTTGGTATACTCAATCCATCCTTTCCCATTATTTATTTAAAGTTTGAAACTATGAAACCGATAAGGAAGAGCATTAAATCGCTAATCGAATCTAAATCGAGGGTGTCAGATTTCGAACATGCTCCTGAAATGCTCTGTGAACATTCTTGAGCATGAAAGGATCTAGAGTCTTTGCAATAGCTGTCTGTTCAAATATTTACTTTTCTCTTCTTTTGAAATGGATTTAATCTTTATTATGTACTCTTATTCTTATCCGTTTCATTCTAAAAGATATCTTCAACCACATCTTTCTGATGATTCTCAGTGTTATTCTGTGTTTGTAGTGTTAATCTGCTTCAAATAGGCCTTGTTTCCCAAATTAAACTGAATAGCAATTCCATCCCTTCGTAAGTATAACTTGCAAATATAATAACTTTTGCGGGAACTGCTAAATCTATGTGACTTTTGTGCTTGCAATCAAATTTTATGTTGTTTTTTCACGCAATATTATTAATCTTTATGTAATCAATATAAATTATAAAAGGAAATGTCCCTTCACGGTTTTTAATACATCCACACATTATTTTACCTCATTCCTGATTGTTAGCCAATCAGGACCAATAGCATCCAATTTTCTCGAAAAATTTCACCAAATCTTGATTTTGATCAGCCATTGAAAATAAAAGATTTCCTGAAACAAAAATAAAATAAATCAAAAGCTAACAAATGACGAAAAAAGGTCATCTGAAGACTTCACTTCACAATTGTTTTTCTCCTTTTGCTGTTTTTAGTGCTGATCGCACTCACCGTTCATGCAATCCTCGCACCGGCAGTCTCCAGCGCAGGCCACCCCAGAATTGAAACATTCGCAATATTTCTTCCTACACTGACTTTTCTTGCAGTTACAGCCCTTGGACCCGTTTCCCTTGTTGGCAGTTGATATTTTTGTTTGGACCATCTACTTGGCCTTGGCCACTGCCTCAGCGTGGCCCTCGCAGTTGGAGCAGCCGTAGCAAGCACATTCAGCAGTGCACATCTTGCCGGAAGAAAAGCACTCACAGTACATCTTGAGACACTTCGTTTTCTTGCATGTACATCCTGCCTTTTTCCTCTTGATTACAGAGGCGGAGTTGATGGTTTCATAGTTGGCGTTTTACAGTTTCAAGTCAAGCGAGAGTTCTGAATCGGATGGATCTTCCAGGTTGTTTTGCATGTTCTGGCCCAGGCTGACAGTGGAGCTGAGGGGACAGAATCTGAAGGTTTAGATGAAGAGCAGCGTTTGCCCTAGATTAGGATACTATGGGAGTTGTTGAAAGCTGTTTAAGCCCAAATCAAACTAGCTCATATTCTATACTATTCTTGATTTATATACGCTAAGAAATTTATTTATTGCATATATACTCTCTTTCCTCTATCCCTATATATCCACGTCTAGAACCCTCCCCACCTGCTCAGCTCAACCATTTTTAATCATCTGTCTTGCTCTTTTCCCGAAATCTAAAGAAAAAACTGCATTTTCTATGGAAAATAGATAACTCAGTTAATGTCAGCAAAATCCCAGAAACGAACAAAACTCAACGAAATGTCACATGTGGGCTGAAAATGAGGTGTCTTGCGTGAATCAGGCGTTAGTTGTTGTAAACAAAAAGAAATAAAATCTCTTATAAAGCTCTTGTTTGAGGAGCCAATCAAAATAAAAATTTTGAACTGCCCACCTAAATGCTTAATAACACAGTTTTGTAGCAAGAAACCTGACCAAACCAAAGAAATTTGCCTATATGTTTACCAAGATCGATTTTCATTTGTATCGGAAAAGATAAAGAAGGACCAACCCTAAGTCAAAATATGGGTTATTTACAGCCTCAACCTTTCCTTGACTAGAGGAATCTGCTTTGCAAAGAAATGAAATGCATTAAACTAAAAATTAGTTTAGAACATTTCCCTTTATAGCACCTCAAAGAAGCACTAAGTTTCAAGCTAAATACCAGCAAAAATATCATAGATCCTTTAGGGCAAAAAATGATGGTCCAAATGAAATCCGTTCTTCGGCAATTACTACTTCTTATACAAGCTTTTAGTAGCTTATCTTTGATAAAATATAAATCCTTAGTTGTAAATGTCTGCAACTAAAAAATAATCCCCCAGCCCCTAAAAGTGCTGAATTCGGTATATTTAATGAGAATATGATTTATTCATAAAGTTAATAAAGCTAATAATGGCATCTTCTGTGGTTCGCAAAAGTTCACCAGAAATCAGAGAATTCAACATCGAGATAAACAACCCGCATTTGAAAAATGAAATCAAGGCAATACAAAACGAAAATAAGATTATCAAAAAGCAGAACTAGCTGCTGCGGAAGTAATTGGATTCACTTTCCAATAAGCTTGATCTCGAGATTAGGAAAAAGATGGACGAAAAAGCAAAGCCTTGGAATCGTTCGGGTGATTCCACCTACTTGGAACTGCAGAATGCACATAAGCAGTGTTAAATCTACAAGAAGGAGGCGAACTTTTATAAGAAAAAGTTAGAAAATCTAACATCAGGCTAGTAAAAATCAGTTGAGTTAGCTCTTTGTAAGGATTATCTGGCTGCTGAAAACAAAAATTTAAAATAAGAACTCAAAAGCTTACGAAAAATATCCAAATTTCAATAAAGAGGCTTATAGTAGATGGGAGTCCAAGGTTACCTCAAAGTAGTCAATTAGAATAAAAAGCTGAGTGAGTAAATAAAAAGATTAAACAAGCAGCTTGATTAATATCGCAGAGGTGTATATTCCGTAGATTACTAAGAATCCCAAGAATAGAATAGCAACAAAAGAAGCCAAAAGCGAAATGCTTCCAACAGCAAAATCATAAAGACAGCGCCATACGAAAGTAAATAAAAGCTGTAAGCACGAAACACCTAAACCAACTAACTCGACTAAAACACCTAAAAGAACCAAAAGGACTACCGCAAAATAAAATCTCTAACCAGCTAGCGGAATAGGCTGAGAGAGCAACTAGCGCAGACCAAAGTGATGCTCACTGAAAAAGATAAAGAAATTGATTCTTTGAAAAATAGGATTTTGAATTTGAGGAAAAATAACAAGTTTATGCAGTCTCAACTTGGGGTCAAGGAGCCCAAAGATGCGGATTAGGAAAAATAGGAAGCCAAATCGCATAGCCATCGAAAATTGAAAGAGTAGCCTATCAAATACAGAGTTTGGAGTAAAAATAAGACACATAGTGTTAATGACATCACATACACTTAGCCTCGAAAGTAGGAAAGAGGCAGTTCTCCATTGAATACTTACAAGTGGAATCACCAAAATCTAGCCAGTAAAATAGTAGAAGTCCAGGTATTAGCCCACGAAGATGGACATATCAAAGATTTGAACGTAAAGTATAAGAAAGGTGAGGCAAAAAAGCTTCATGGTCAAAACTCAAATAAGTTTTAATCCTTCAATTGTAAGCCAGGATAGTTTATTAAACACATCTCAGGTTGCTTCAGTGATGGATATTTACAGTGTCTATCTTTGATAACTTCCTAAAAGCGGCACAAAATCTTCGGGAACAGTTTCTTACTATAAGGAAATTCATAGTAAAGTGAAAAATTTGAATTCTTAATCGACTAAAATGAATTTCCGGGAGCACTCTACGGCTAAAACGACGAAAAAGGAGTGAGAAAATTGGGATGCCTAATCATGAAATAATGATTTTCTAACTTCATCTTTAACAGAAATTAAAAATATGGTCTAATGTAAATATCAGTAATTGCGTTGGCTCTAAGCTTCATATCTCCACTCTGTGCTCGGAGATTCCATGATGATGGAATTTGAACTTTGTATGAAATGTAAACTTTGCTATAGTTAAGCCTGAGCAGTAGTAGTTCGCATTATTGTTGTACTTTGGTACTCATTTAGCCTCCCCAACACAACCGACTCTTTATCTGACTCTTCTTATTCATCAGAGTCAGCTAATGATCGAATCTCTTCCACGTCTTGCATCTTGTTCAGCACTGGCTTTGGTTTATCCTTTTTAGTGACAATTTTGGATCGAGTTGTCTAAGAAACCAAAGATCTTTTTGTGTTTATCACAGATTTGTAGGTATTTTGCTTTGGTTTAGCAGTATGAATGATTTTAGTACTTTAATTTTTGATTTTGGTTTATTTCAAATCTTTGAAGCCAGCCCCAGTTTCTCTGATTTAGCTTTTCTCATTAATTTAAGTTTCTTAGGCCTCTTTCATAAAAACAGGATTGATAATTGAATGCTTAGTAAGAGTTTGAGTTACGCCCAAATCGGTAGATTCAACCCTTGAGTATTTTCTGTCTAATTTTGGTATCTTTATTTATTAGACGGCGTTTGGCTTGGCAACTTAGTTGAAGTTTTTGAGGGATTAGGTTTTGGATATCTGGTTTCTCAAAAGAGGGGACTAGATTTATTTTGGAGCGTTGGAATTAAAATTAAAATTGATCTTAGATGTTTCCACTCTCTTTAAAGGGTAAATATTTTGATTTGAAGTAGGCCGAAAATTTTAAGGATTTATATGTAAGTACTTTTGCTATGGCTGGATAGAGTTATATTGAACCAGAGGCCGACTATAGCTTTCATTGGGTTTTTTGAAATTGGGGGTTCCTGCATAAGGTGGGAAGTTAGTAGTATGGAAAGCCAAAGGTTAAACCTTTTAACTTCTTACAATCCTTGTGTTCTCGTTCTCAGTCGGATACTGAGTTTGGTAGTTGGGATTTTCATGCATGTCAGGTTCCTGCTATGAAAATTCCGATCCATTCCTGAAAGAGCAACCTAATTGTTTCAAAGAGCGTTTTAAACTTGTTTTGGTCAAAGCTTGCTGGATCTTTTCTGGAATCTTATTGATAGTTTTTTAAAAGATGGGGGCTTTGGGTATTTAATTTTTTGAGAGAAAAAACTGCTTGGTGGGAATGGGGGCTTCAAAGCATCTGCACTAAGCATTGTCGAATGTGATCAGGGATTTTGAGTTTTTCAAGCTGCGCATTATATAATTATGAGTGCAATAAACTTAACTGGCTTTTGGACAACCATTTAGGATCAAGACAACCTTTATGAATTTGGGTTTTTTGAGATGTTCTCATCAAAAATTGTTTATACTATGTGCTTAACTTTTTCAATAATTTTATAAATGATGATTTTCCTTGATTAATTTTTTGAGGCTCCAAGCACGCATTATTCAAATTTATCAGTGTCCTACTAAACCCTAAGAAAATTATCAAAAAGATAACCAAATCTTTTTGATTCTATCGACGATTTTGCAAAAAAAGCTAGGAATATTTAAACTTCCCATTTGTAAGTTCTTTGGCTCATAAAAAGATAGCAATTCCTGTAGAAGTTGTATTATAGAAAGCAAACGTTCTAACCTGAGTTATAAATGTATGGATTAATAAATTATTGAGAAATGTTACATTTTTTGGGCAAAACGAATCTAATAATTACCAATAAAATGTTGTGATTATCGGCGAATAAAATATTATTGTCTATGAGCAAAAAGATTAAATTCGCTAAAAGATAGTCAGAATCGCCTCCTGAGCAAAAACCTTCCCTCCCCAGAACTCTTCATCTGACGAACCTCACAAACAAGCAAAACTCTACTTAAGTTCATTTGCTAAAGTAAAGGATAGAATAGCTGGAAAACAAAGTTGTCGAACTTGAGTCCAAAATTCGCTCAAAACGCAAAAGAATCAGAAGGAAGTCGAATGAAGTATAAAAGAAATTCAAGGTACATATCCCAATATTCAGTGCTAGTAATGCAAGAAACAATATGGGTCCATGGTGTCATTAAATCTTCATCTGAGGATCAAACACACTAAAGAAAAATAGCAGGCAAACCTCCAACCAAAAGAGCAGCAACTGCTTAAAGGTTCCCCACCATCAAAATGATCCCTCTATCTGCGAAACTATCACCTAATTTATCACTACAGAATTAATCTACTTTTTCCAAAACACTCAAAAGATGATTCAAATCAATCATAATCACCACCATCACTGCCGAATCCTCCACCGAACTAATCCGCAATATTTATTGAAGTAGCCAGCTGGAACTAGTCACCTTGGTTATGATCTTGTTCAGATTCGTATCGGATGTTTTAAGGCTGGAATTGCTGGTTTTAAAAAGCTTCGCTCAACATGTATATCGTAGCTAGGTCCATAAACAGCATCATTCCGTATCCCGAGTTGGAGTCATAGCTGAAGTTTGATTAGCGCCTCTAATCATTACCTTAACAAGTGTTTGTAAAGTTATTTTCGTCTCTGAAAGGACTGATTAGTTGTTTCTAAGAGTAGGCCTTCCAATCAAAGTTGTTAAAGAAACTATGAGACTTTAATTGATTGATATTTTTGGCACCTAACCTATTCACAGGGTTTAATACCAAAAGTCTATTCACTAGGTCAATCAATTACAAACTTAATCCTTCGCCTGTAAACTCATTCTCTTTAAAACTCGTGAAATTCAAATACTTTCCTTTGCATATAAAATGCATGAGAACTCCGAGATCCCACAGATCTGTGGCTGCCCTCAAATTTTGCCCTTTATACTACTCCAACGACGTAAAAGGATTGACCTATGATGGTTATGAAGTGGAGTAGCCTTCAGGATGCAGTCTAGACAAGTTGGTAAGGATCGGATATCCATCTTGCAAAATAACGATGTTTTCGTTATTAATCCCTCGATAAACTATATGCAATTAGTGCAATTTTTCAATCCCAAGCACTATTCCAGCAATCAAAAATCTAAGATTGCCCTAAAGATCCAATCTGAATTTTGCATGCAATTATGGGCTTACACCTTCAGTTGTGTATGCATTGAGATGTTTATAGTGTCTGAGATCGAAGTATAGGTAAAGAAAGCTTTGGTCTTAGTAAAAATGCAAGCAATTGACTATAAAGCGATGGTTGAGATACCTGGTCACTTAGTATTCAATAGCAAGGGCTTTCTTTTGGTTTTTTGAAATGAGCTTTCTCTTATCGATCTTTTTGATCACACATTCTGATTCTACCTATTATGCACTTACCAGTGTGCCTTTAAAATAGTCAGCTATGCCATCTGAAGTGATCAAGCTGCCAACTGCAAACTTCTTAAATTGCGTCTGAGAGTTTTACTTCCCATTTTTGCTCAAATAAAGAATGGCAGGAGAAAAATCAAGTAGCAATGCTTTCTGTTCCTAAAGGTAAAGCTATTTCTAAGTTTTGGCATTGTTTCTGGGGGGTGGTGACCTCTGGGCAGCGACTGACCTGATGGGCTGATTTTGCCTCACCGGCTATTACTCGCAACATATATTTCCCATTTTCCGGAATCGGATTGAGACTATTATAGCAGCTATTATAAGCTAGCTGCTTTGTACTCTGCTAAATAACTTTATTACAGCAATAAATGTTTTCCAAACAGCTCGACAAAATCAACAGTCTGCTCAACGATGCCAAGTAGGCTTCAAACACCACCTTCGATTCGATTACTCTTATCAGCACTAATTTAACACGTCCAACCACCACAAGTTTCAAAAGCATTGGCTCTCGATCTAGTCCCAAGTACAGCAAACAGATCACGCTAATAAAGTAGGAGCTCACCAGTGATCTGTAGCAGATATTAGTGCAAATGTTCAAATCAAAATGCAAGGATCTGCGCATTGATTTCAACTTACATAACTGGTAATCCTTCATCAAAACCTTTCTCATGAAGAATAAACTTTCAAACTCGCGTTTCTAATAGAACAGGCTTAATGTGTCTAATTTCTCGCTAGGGCCAAGCAGCATCTAGCATATCAACTCTTTGATTCACAATTATGAGATAGAGAAACTGAATCTTACTAAAAATTTGATCAACCCCAACAAACTCATGAATATTACCTCAATCAAAGAGCTAGTTCTTAAAAACTGTAAACTGGGCAACGAAGTTTTGTAGCGACTTTTCGATAAACTCCAAAACTCTTCAATCTAAAAAATTTCACTTTCATCCCCCTAGCTAAAAGATAGAAATCAACTAACCAGATACTAAAAATTGATATAGTTGATCAAAGTTAGTCAAACTCTAAACTGTGTTTAACTAAGCAACACTTAAATCAACCCAAATAATGGAATTATGGAGAATGCTAAAAACACTTCATTGAAGAAACTGGACTTAAGTGACAATACGAATGTTAGAGGAGTGTGTTCAACTTTGGTTTCTTTGAATCTTTCTAGAAATGGTATTTCAGCTCCATTTGATTTTCCTTTAGTCCCTCTGGAACTGCAGTATTTGAATATTTCCTATAACAAAATACCTTTTTATCACTTCAAATAGTTTCTCAAAATTAACTACCTACCCAATCTGAAGTATCTCATCTTAGATCATCTACAAATTAATGGGGTTGTTTATCCTCTCCAAAATTTCATTTAGCAGTCACTTAACATCACTTACATGTCGCTTGTCGACTGTGATCTCTCTCCTGAAAGCTATCTAAATGTTACTAATGGAGTCAAAAACAGTCGATCCCTTCGTTTCATAGACTTGACCAGAAATCGCATAGTTAGTTAGCAAGTACCAGGGTACATCAGCAGTATGCTTCAAACCACTAGCCTAATCGGCCTAAGGATGCGCCACTGCGACATAAAAGATAAACTAGGAGCGATTATATTTTCAGGACTTCGCAAAAGCAAAAGCCTCTAAAGCATTGATATTGCAAATAACTTACTAGGCGATGAATCAGCTCGTATGATCTGCAACTAGCTGAAAACCGCAAAAAATATTTTGCAGCTCAATCTTGAGCAGAATATCATCAAATACAATGATATGCAAGAAATAAAGAGCTATCTCGAGGGCAATAAGTATCATGGTCAGTATAAACTTAACCAATAGTATAATTAATTGAACCAAGTAAACAGAAAACTAGCCGAAGTTTAGAGGAGCATAAAAATGGAAGATGTTCGCCTTTTCTAGATGTCTGTGGAAGTTGATAAGCTCGAAGACTAGTTCTATGAAAGGTTCAAAGTGGAAAACTAAATAAAAAAACAGTATTTGAAGGATAAGATTGAGTCTTATAGAAAATAGGAGTCCTCGCTACAATAATAACTGTTTTTAAGGGAAACCTTGCTAGTGCCATCCTTGACTAATAACATATCAAAGAAAGAGTCTCTACCTTAGAATCCTTAATCTTCACAAGGTAATCAAAGTTATTGAAGACTTGACTGGATGGAAGTTTCAAGATTCGCATATATTTTTATCATCTCAAATCGTGGTTTTGTTATTGTTATTTAAAGCACACAAACAATTTGCACTTTACTACTGAAGTAATTGTAAATTGTTCTTATAGCCTTAATCGTAGTAATCCAAGTAAGAAAAATCTAATATTCAAATATTATCAAAATTTGATTTTTTACTTCCTCGTTATTTACATCAGCATAACAGTAAACTTAATACAGCTCTCACACATATCCTTTAAATTTTTCTCAGGTTTCCAGTTTAGCAGCGTTTCTGCCTTCTAAGATGCAGTTACAAGTCTCTACAAATCTCCAGGCCTACGTTCTCCCATCTTATAGTTGATCTTTTGATGCAGGATTTCTTAGAATTGTTTAATAACCTGCAAAACGCTGTAACCGTTGCCTGAACCAAAGTTGAAAACCTCATAACTTCCCATCATCTTGTCCATATACTCCATCGCCTTCAAATGTCCTTTAGCTGAATAAATCAATGTATACCGAGGTCAACCACATGCACGAAGTCTCTGACTCCCGAACCATCGAATGTGTTGTAGTCAGAGCCAAAAACTGTTATGGCTTACCTCTTGCCAATAATGACTTCCTGAATCACAGAAAAAAGATTTCCGGGAATCGACCCCAAAGGATTATCACCGATAAGCCCTGAGTGATGATTTCCTGCTGGATTAAAGTAGCGGACTGAGATGATCTTCCAGTGTTTGTTCTTGAATGACATTGCTTTCAATAGCATCTCCACACAAAGCTTAGATTCACCGTATGGACTTATAGGTCTACAATCGAAATTTTAGGTACAATCATCTTGTTAGCCATAAACAGCTGCTGAAGATGAAAAGAGGAACTCTTTGCAGAGGGGATGCTTCTCCATCATTTTGAGTAAGTTGAGTGAGCCAACAAAGTTGTTTTCGTAGTAGCCCAAAGGATCGTACATAGATTAAGGGGCAGATTTCTTTGCAGCAAAATGAAAGATAGTAGTCAAAGGTCTCTGATTTTAAAACTCCCGCTGAAAAACACTATCAAGGAAGGACAAATTAAGGATATCTCCTTCGTAGAACGATATACGAGTCTTATAGGGAGTGATGTCCTGGCCGTAAGGCAGATCAGCGCTAACAGACTGAAAAATTCTATTTAAATTATCAGAAGTAGAGTTGAGGCAGTTGTCAACAATGGTGATATGGTGATTAGTCTTCAGCAAGACCTCAATAGCTACGTGCGAGCCGATGTAGCCGATTCCCCCGGGCATAAGGATGTTCCTAGCCATTATCTCTCAATAAAATATTTACTATGATATAATAAGCGTACTCAAGTATTTAAGCAGCGTAAAATATTTTTGATTTTAGATCATCCTGATTTTGAGGGAGTTGAGACCAACTCTTCGTGCTTAGCTATTTGAGGCGTTACTATTTTTAGTAAACGTAGGATGGTTAAAATAGCTTACGAAATTAAGAATAAAGAAAATTGAAGAATATTTTGAAAGTTAGAAAGCATCTAATCAAAACAAACTCAGTAATAGAGCGCAATAAGTTCACTCTCTGAAGAAGTGCTAGCACTTTAAAAACATGTTGCTCTCATTGCTAAATCTAAGCAATGGCACTAAAAAACACGATTTCGAAATATGACTGGAACGTGAAGCATACTGAACTCAAAAACTCGCTGTCTAACCATATAATTGCAGTTCAATCTGCCAGATTAATCAGTTTAAAAATAAAGGGGATGCGTTCATAGCGATAAAAAATATCGCGATGATATCCAATGAACAGTAAGCCAACTACCTTAACGTATTGTGAGGACATGCTGAGAAGTTATCCCAGCTTAGAATAAATACTTGAGGAAGATGTTATATTCAAGCTATATTAAGCTTAAAAATAGCAACAAAAAGAACCAGAAAAAATATTTTTCAGCTGCAGAATTAACATTTATATTCGCTTAGATCCATAACGAATGCTTTCAATCCGATTCTCTTGATTTTGTTTTTATTGAGAAAATCTTCTTTAAAGATAATTTCTACTATAGAGTAACCCTTAGACAAATCATATGGGCAGAAACACTTCCATAGTACATTTAAGTATTATGATGTAGCATACAATCTAAGAAGTGATAGAGTATTCAATTTTACTTTGGTCTGCTTAGAATAGAGAAAATAGCTTTCAGCTTATTCTTCGCGAAACCCTCCCCCATCTCTCTGATAAGGTTGTATTAGTCTTCTAATCCATGAAAATCATGTAACATTATACTGCTTGCTTTATGAAATCTTGCTTTGTTTGAGTACTTATTAATTGATAAATGCTAAGTAGGCATCCCATTAAAAGTATAAAACCAAGAAATTACCCCTAAAGAAGCTGATATCTTACCTCATCGAACTAACTTCTATCTTCTCTCAAGAGGACACCCAAAAATGATAATTATAAAACATTCATAGCCGTTAGTAAAATCGATTTATAATCATTAGTTGACAGTATTTAATCAAAACAATAGTGATTATTTCTGTCAGCAATGCTTCAAACTCGAATTCTTCGAAGAATTTAAAGTTCTAATAACTTTATTATTAATTTTTTAAAGTAGACTATGAAACTCCAAATATCAAAAAGGTCTCTTTCGAATTCGATAAAAGCTGTCAACCACCCTAAAAAGAATAAACCCAACCTTCTCAACGTCTACGGATCGAATAAGAAAGATAATAAGGCATAAAAGTTGAAGAGTTTCAAATGTATGAAGAAGAAAAGTGTATCAGACTATCAATTTCCAGAGTTTGCGATCGTTTTTAAAGAAAAGGGCAAAGA
>Ga0316217_10003149_pt1 | contig 19108 bp, 10 predicted proteins | sample 1anoAmetaG_FD_203633 | JGI IMG/M metagenome (GOLD analysis project Ga0316217, IMG submission 203633) | Freshwater microbial communities from Trout Bog Lake, Wisconsin, USA - 1anoA | ecosystem: Environmental > Aquatic > Freshwater > Lake > Hypolimnion/Profundal zone | place: USA: Wisconsin...
CGCCGTACGGGGTCCGCTCCTGCGCCAGGGCGCGGATATCGGCCCTGGCCACCTTCAGCCACGGCGCTCCCGCCGGGGATCCGGGTTCGGGGATCTGCAGCACCACGGCCAGGGCGGTCCGGGCCCGAAGTTCCAGCATGGTGATGAGGATGGGCTGCACCCTCAGCAGCAGCGAGGCCCGCAGCGGGCGCCACTGGGTGGTCAGCAGCTCCCAGGCCCTGAGCGGCTCCGCTTCGTAGAGGTGGATGTTGGCGAGGGCGGCCAGCGCGTTGTAGTGCTGCAGGTGGAAGCCCGCCGAAGACCAGTTCTCCATGGCCTGCCGGACCTCCCACCGGGCGTGCTCCGGTTCGCCCTGGGCCAGGCAGAGGTACGGGGAGATGCTGGTCCGCAGGTTGGTGAGCGCCAGGAGATCGGCCTTGTCCCAGGCGGTCTGGATGGCGACCGGAAGCCGGGCCGCCACTTCCCGGACGTTGCCCAGGATCCAGTGGCAGGCCAGCCCATGGTGCTGGGAGATGTGAAGCTCGTAATCCATTCCGGTGCAGTGGTCGCGGAGGATGGCCTCCGCCTGCTCATGCAGCTCCATGGCCGCCTTCCAGCGTCCCTGCATGATGCCCGCGGTCCCCGCGGCGATGGCGGCCCGGGCCCTGGGACCGGGTTCCCCCAGCTGCCCGGCCAGGGCCTCGGCGGCGTCCAGGATCCGCTGGGTGGCCGCCTGGCTGCGGCTGCCCCGATGGGCGACATAGATGGCTTCGTGGGCCAGGGCGCGGACGATCCGGAACGGCTCGCCGGCCTTGAGGGCGAGCGCCAGCCCGCGGGCCTGGAAGTCCCCACCCCGGATGTGGTCGATGGGACCCAGGCCCATGGCGCCGGCCCAGCAGGTGTCGATCCGGTCCAGGTCCTCGGTGGAAATCCCGGATTCCTGCCTGAGGGTGGAGCCCAGGCCGCGGATCCGGATCAGGTAGCGGCGGATCAGCAGGGACACCAGGGCGCTCCACGGGCTGGTGGGCATGGTCATGCCCAGGGCGGCGAACAGCGCCTTCAGGGTGGCCATGCCCTGGTCGAAGCGCCCGCACCGGAAGAACTGCTCGGCGGCCAGCCGCCGCAGGCGGATGGCCTCGTGCCCCCGGGAGAGCCTGGAGGCGTCCTGGTAGATCCCGGCGGCTTCGGCGTCCAGTCCGGCGTCGGCGAGCGCGTCGCCCAGCTTCACCATGAGCCCGGCCCGGTCCGCGGACTGGGCCGGGCGCAGGTCCAGGGCCTGGCGGAAGAGCCGGGTGGCCAGTTCGAAGGCCATGGCCCGGGCGGCCTGTTCCGCGGCCTGTTCCGCGTAGACGGAAGCCAGGTCCAGCTCTTCCGCCTGCTGGCAGTGGGCGGCCAGGGCCTGCGGATCCGGCCTGCCGGACAGCTCCATGGCCCGGGCCAGGGCGCGGTGGATCTCCCGCGCCCGGGGGATGGGGATGTTCCTGGCCACGCACTCCCGGATCCGGTCATGGCTGGTCTCCACCCGATCCCGGTGCTGGCCCCGGATCCGGATGAAGCGGGCCGTGCGCAGCTGGGTGAGGAGTTCCTCCGTCGGCTGGCCGAGGCCGCAGGCCCTGGCCAGGACCTCGGTATCCACCGGATGGCCCGCCAGGGAGAGCGCCTCGAGCACCCGGATGCCCGCCTCTGACAGCTCCGCCATCCGGGCGTGGATGAACGGCTCCAGCGCCAGCGCGCGGGGAGCGGCCTGGGCCCCCCGGTGGCCCGGAACGTCCGTGGCGGGAACGGCGTGCCGGCTCAGTTCGGCGAGGAAGAAGGGGTTTCCGCCCGATTCCCTGGCGATCCACGCGCTTCTCTGCCCGGCCTGGGAGGTTCCGGGGCCCTGCAGCATCCGCGCCAGGCTCAGCGCCTCCGGTTCGGCCAGTTCCTTCAGGAGCAGGGTGACGACTTCAGCGCCGGCTCCGGCAAGCTGGCTCCGGAACACCTGGACCCCCGGGGGAACCTTGCCGTCCTCGCTGCGGTGGGCGGCCAGGACCAGCATGGAAGGGGCCTCCGGGGCCTGGAACAGCCGCGCCAGCTGGGCGAGGCTGTCCCGGTCCCCCCATTGCAGGTCGTCGATGAACAGCACCAGGGGGCCGCGGTCGCCCAGCCGGCGCAGGAGCCCGCGCAGGGCGCCGAAGGCCCTCCGGCGGAATTCCTGGGGGTCGGGGGCTTCCGTCGGCGCCGGGTCCGGTCCGAGCCCCGGCAGCTGCCGCAGCGCCGGGAACAGCCTGGCCAGGTAGGGGGTCTGCGGCGGCAACAGCTCGGCCAGTTCAGGGCCGGAGAGGTTCAACAGGTGCTGCAGGAGGGGTTCGATCAGGCAGCCAAGCGCCTGGTAGGGCCGCCATTCCTGCTCGTAGCAGCGCCCCGCGAGGACCACCGGCCTGGGCCGGCCGCCATGGATTTCCCGGAGGAAGGACTGGATGAGGAAACGCTTGCCGATGCCCGGGTCGCCCTGGGCGACCGCCATGACCGGCTTCCCCTGCCGGCTGGCCGCGAACGCCGCCCGGAGCGTGGCCAGTTCCGCCTCCCGGCCCACCAGGACGGCGCCCGAGGTCGACCGGGTGTCTTCGGACGCGCCGGCGCCGGGCTCCGGGACCGTCGATCTCTGGGCTGCGCCGAAATGGGTCAAGCAAGACTCCTGCTGCGGCCGGGGCGGCACCGGCCCCGGGGCGGCGCCAGCACCCGGATCCGTGTGGTCCGGTCCATCCTCCATGCCATTGTCCGGCCGGAGGGTCATGATCATAATAGATTCAATAATAACGTTCCCGGGATTCCATTTGGTGAGGTTTGGCGCATTGAGCGGCTTGCCGGTCCCAGCCATCGTCAAGGATCCGTTCATGCCGAAAGCCCCGAACCGGTACCTGGCCCCCATCATCCTCCTGGTGCTGGGGGTGAGCGCTCTGCTCACCTGGGCGGCTGTCCGTTCCGTGCCGGGCTCGCAACCCGGGCTCATCTTCGGGAACATCCTGTTCGGACTGGCCGCGGTGGTCCACGGCACCTGCCTCATGGGCTGGCGACGGATGGCGGCCTTCTCCGCCATCGCCTGCGGGCTGGCGTTCGCGCTGGAGCTGCTGAGCATCGGCACCGGCCTCGCCACTCCCTACCATTACACCGCCGTGCTCGGGCCCAGCCTGGCGGGGGTCCCCCTGGTGGTGCCCGTGGGCTGGTTCTTCATGCTGTATTCAAGCCACTGCCTGGTGAACTGCATCGCCGAAGGCCAGGCCCTGAGCACCCGGGGGAGCTCCCTCTGGATCCTCCTGCTCGCCCTGCTCACCGCGCTGGTCATGACCGCCTGGGATCTCACCCTGGACCCCTTCATGGTGCATAGGGCCCGGGCCTGGGTCTGGGACCAGGGCGGCCCCTACCTGGGGATCCCCCTGGCCAATTTCGTGAACTGGGTGGAAGTCACCTTCATTATTGCCGTGGTCTGCCGGATCACCGACCGGACCCTGGCCACCCGGCCCCGCGCCGCCGAGGTCCCCGCCATGGGCCGCGGGTGGCAGGCCTTTCCCATCGCGGTCTACGCCCTGGTCGGCCTCAGCGCCATCGCCATCGGCCAGCCGCCGGCGGCCCGGGTCATCTCGCCGTTCGCCATGGGCATTCCGGCGCTGGCCGCGCTGGCCGGGCTCTGGCAGTCCCGAGGAGACCGGGCATGAAGACCCTCGTGCACTACGACCGCCATCTGCGGCAGGAGATCACCTACAGGCCCGCGGTCGAACTCGTCCTGCTGGTGGCCATGGACTTCCTCCTGCTGGTCGTGCTCGGCATCGCCGGTTTCCGGATCAAGGTCGAGCACCTGCCTTTCCAGGCCATGACCTGGACCTTCGGCAGCCTGGTCCTGGTCCATGCCGTCTACCTGGTGGGCTGGCGGCGCGGGCTCGCCTGCCTGGGGCTCACCCTGGGCATCTCGTTCCTGGCTGAATACGCCGGGGTCAGGACCGGGCTGGTGTTCGGCCCCTACCACTACACCGGCGTCCTGGCGCCGCTGGTCCTGGGCACGGTGCCGCTGGTGATCCCGGTGGCCTACTTCATGGCCCTCTGGCCGAGCTACCTCATGGCCAACTACCTCACCCGGGGCGGACCGGCCGGCCGCCACGCCGGCATCCTGTCCATCCTCTATGCCTCGCTGCTCACCGCCCTGGTGATGACCGCCTGGGATCTCACCATGGACCCGGTCATGGTGGGGGAGGTGAAGGCGTGGGTGTGGGAGAACGGCGGTCCCTACTTCGGCATCCCGTTCCGCAACTTCTCCGGCTGGGTGCTCACCACCTTCACCATCTCCGCGGCCTACCGCCTCCTGGAGCGGGCCATGCCGCTGAAGCCGCTGGGCCGTGCCCACCGCGGGTTCATCATCCTCCCGCTCATCGGCTACGCTTCCCTGGCCCTCGGCGATCTGCTGGTGGGCTTCCCGCTGGGCACCCGGGTCCTCGCCCCCTTCACCATGGGCATCGCCTTCCTGGCCACCCTCATGCGCATGTACCGCCCGGACCCCTTCGCGTCCGGGCCGGGTCAGTAGGCGGAAAGGTACTTGCCGAGCTCCCAGGGCGTGACCTCGAGCCGGTAGTCCTCCCACTCCAGGCGCTTGGCCGAGATGAAGCGGTCGCAGAGGTGGCTGCCGAGGGCCTCGCGGATCACCGGGTCCGCCTCCATGGCCTCGATGGCCTCGTCCAGGGAACCGGGCAGCACGTTCAGGGCGGTCCGCCGCTCGGCCTCGGTCTGGATGAACAGGTTCTCCTCGCTGGAATCCGGCACCGGCAGTTCGCGCCGGATCCCGTCCAGCCCGGCGGCCAGCATCACCGCCAGCGCCAGGTAGGGATTGCAGCTGGGATCGGGGCAGCGGAGCTCGATCCGGGTGGACCCGGGGGCGTGCGAGCGCGGGATCCGGATGAGGGCGGAGCGGTTGATCCGCCCCCAGCTGATGAAGACCGGCGCCTCGTAGCCGCCCAGGCGCTTGTAGGAATTCACCAGCGGCGCCAGCACCGCGCACATGCCCCGGGCGTGCAGCAGCTGGCCGGCCATGAAGCGCTTGGCGAGCATGGACAGCCCGTGGCTGTCGCCGGGGTCGGAGAAGGCGTTGGAGCCGTTGGCCAGGTAGCAGAGGCTCTGGTGGACGTGCATGCCGCTGCCGGCGATGCCGCGGATCGGCTTGGGCATGAAGGTGGCGTGCAGGCCCTTCTGCTGGGCCAGGATCTTCAGCACGATCCGGAAGGTCACGATGTTGTCGGCGGTCTTCAGGGCCTGGGCGAAACGGAAGTCCATCTCGTGCTGGCCCGGGGCGATCTCGTGGTGCATCGCTTCGGCTTCGATCCCGAAGCCGGCCAGGGTCTCGCTCATCTGCCGCCACAGGCTGGTGGCCAGCATGTCGGTGGGCTGGTCGAAATAGCTGGCGCCGTCCACCGGCCGGGGCGGGATGAGCCCGCTGTCAGCGTCCGGCTTGAGCAGGAAGAACTCCAGCTCGGGCCCGGCGAAGTACTGGAAGCCCATCTGCTCGGCCTCCTTCAGCACCTTGCTGAGCACCGCCCGGGGATCGCCGAGGAAGGGCTGGCGGTCGGGAGTGAACACGTTGCAGATGAGCCTGGCGGTCGCTTCGCTTCCGCTCAGCCAGGGCAGCAGCGCGAAGGTGCTGATGTCGGGCACCAGGTGCATGTCGCTTTCGGCGATCCGGGCGAACCCCTCGATGGAAGATCCGTCGAACCAGATGCCGTGGTTGAGCGTCGCCATCAGCTCATGCACCGGGATCGTCACGTTCTTGACCGCGCCGCCCACGTCGGTGAACTGCAGATCGATGAACCTGACCCGGTTCTCCTGGACCAGGGCCAGGATCTCTTCGGGGGTCTGGGCGGGCGGCGGGAGGGTCATCTGTGCATGGCCTGCAGGCCGAAACCGATCACGGCCAGCACTAGCAATACCACCAATCCCATCAGCGCCGAAACGAAGATCTGCGAACGCCAGAACGGCGTCTCCTCGCCCGGGAGCGAAACCTGCTCCAGGATCGCCAGGTCCACAGTCTCCGGGTGGTCGAGCGCGTCGATCAGCGCGCGCATATCGGGACAGCGGTCCCCGGGATCCTTGGCCATGGCCCGGGCCACCACCGCCGCGAGCGGGGCCGGGACGCCTTCCCGGTCCAGCCGGGGCACGTTGCCCTGGAGGTGCAGGGCCATCACCACCATCTGGTTGTCGCCTTCGAACGGCAGGCGCCCGGTGAGCAGTTCGAACAGCATGGTGCCGACCGCGTAGACATCGGTGCGCCTGTCGCCCCGGTGCCCCTCGATCTGCTCCGGCGCCATGTAGTCCGGCGTGCCGGCCGCCCCGGTCAGGTTGGCGTAGGTCACCCGGAACGCCTGCCGGGTCAGGGCGAGGCCGAAATCCAGGATGACCGGCTCGCCTTCGGGGGTGATCAGGATGTTCTCGGGCTTGATGTCCCGGTGGACGATGTCGTGGTCATGGCAGTGGGCGAGGCCGTCGGCGATCTTGCGGATGAGCGCGACCGCGTCGTCCGGGGCCATCGGCGCCATGCGGTGGACGAAGTCGCGCATGGACTCCCCGGTGATCAGCCGGGTCACGAGGTAGGGGGTGGCGTCGAACTGGCCGGAGCCCAGCCCCTTCTGGATGGCCGGGTGGTCAAGGGTGCGCATCACCTCCAGCTCGCGCTGGAACCGTTCGTACTGGGCGGGGTCGCCGATGGAGGCCCGGTTCGGGATCTTGAGGACGACTTCCTTCCCGCTCAGGAAATCGTAAGCGCGGTATATATCGCTCATCCCACCTTGGGCGAGATGGGCGCGGATCTGAAAATGGTCGAACTGATCGCCGATCTGGAACATAGGACGGTCTCAGGCCTTACGGAATGATCATGTGGATGGAATGCCATCCTGGCAGTATAAGAGGGATTTGCGGACCGGTTCAGGTCATCGTCGGAACACCTTTCGCAACAGGGCGCCCAGCGCCGATCCCGGAGGGGCCTCCGGCACGCCGGCCAGGGAGTGGAAGTCCAGGGACAGCAGCGAAAGGTTATCGTCGCTGCCCCTGCGGATCGCCTCTTCGAGCACCGCCTGGTTGTAGCGCGCCAGGGACGGTTCGGCCGCGGCGAACTCGGCGAAGTCCTGGTCCTCGATGACCCCCCAGACCCCGTCCGTGCACAGCACGATCCGGTCCCCGGCCCGGGCCGGCACCGTGAAGATGTCCGGCTGGACGAACAGCTCCAGCCCCAGGCACTTGTTCAGCACGGAGCGCTGCTGGTGCGAGCGCACCCGGTCCGGGGAGAGCAGCCGCATGCGCACCAGTTCGCCGACCCGGGTATGGTCCTGGGTCAGGCAGGTGGCGGTCCGGTCCCGCACCAGGTAGGCGCGGCTGTCGCCCACGTGGGCCACGTGCAGGGTGTGCCCGGAGAGGTGGACCGCGGTCAGGGTGGTCCCCATCCGCCCCACACCCATCCGGTTGGCCATCTGGTAGACCCCCAGGTTGGCGTCCTGGATGCCCTGTTTCAGCCGCTGCGGCGGGGCGCCCGGGTTCGCTCGGAAGGTCTTGAACAGGATGTCCAGCGCGAGGGTGCTGGCGATCCCACCGTGGGCGAACCCGCCCATGCCGTCGGCGATCCCGTACAGATGGCCGGCCGGGTCGGTCCCATCCTCCCCGGCCCGGCTGAACCGGATGGCGTCCTGGTTGTCCTGGCGCACCTGGCCGGTATCGGACAGGCCATGTGCTTCGATTTCGGGTGATTCATCTGGCATCGACGCTTCCCGCGTGAAAGCGGAGGAGGCGGCCGGTCAGGGCCGCCTCCTCCGCCTGGCCTCAAGAAGGGTCGGCCGCTTCCATGGAGGGCAGCAGAGCCCGCTTCTGCGCCCGGCTGTTCAGCAGGAGGTAGATCACGCTCACCACGCCCCAGCCGGCGGTCATCCAGAGGGCGAACTTGGTGGCGTTGGCCGAGACCCCGGGGGTCTTCAGGCCGATCACGACGATGCCCGCCAGCAGGGCGACATTGCCCAGCAGCCCGAGCAGGGGGATGATGGCGTGCTTGCCGCTGTGGAATTCGCTCTGGCCGGCGAAGGCGACGAAGGTCAGGCCGCAGATCAGGGCGTAGAGGATGAAGGTGCCGATGTTTGAGGCCAGGGTGATCCCGGTCAGGGCGGTGACGTTGTAGACGCCGACCGCGCCCAGGATGGCCGAAACCCCGACCAGCAGCCAGACGCCCTTGTGCGGAGTGGCGTGCTTGCCGTGCAGGGCGCCCATGACGCTGGGCATCTCCTTGTCCTGGGCCATGGCGAAGCTGATCCGGACCGCGGTGTTCATGGCGGCCAGGGTGGTGCCCAGGACGGCCAGGCCGACGGTGGCGGCGACCACGATCATGAGCATGAAGCCGTTGCCGCCCAGCATGGCGTCGCCGATCATCCGGATCATGTCGCCGATGGGGGCGCTGGAAGCCGCCACCGCCGCCATCCCGGTGGTCCGGGTGCCGTCGGCCGCCACGTTCACCAGCTTTTCCGAAACCGCGAAATTGGCCGCGAAGTATTCCAGCAGGTAGGCGAACACGCCCTGGATCACCAGCGACAGGATGATCCCGCGGGGGATGTCCTTCTTGGGGTTCTTGGCTTCACCGGCCAGGGAGGTGGAGGATTCGAAGCCGACCAGGATCAGCATGGCGATGGTGGACTGGAACAGCATCGCGCCCAGGCTGTGGGGGAACACGATGGACAGGGCGTGCGGGTGGGCCCATTGGGTGGCGTGCAGCGGGTTCTTGATCCGGAACATGATCGCCAGGATGCTGAAGCCCACCAGCGAGACCAGCTGGATGACATTGATGGCGATGGCCAGGTTGGTCGAGCCGGTGATGCCGCGCACGGCGATCAGGCCGACCGCCGCCGAGAACAGCACGGCGATCAGGATCTGCACCGACATCGGGGCGTTGATGTTGAACTGGCCGAGGATGTAGGTGATGAGGGTGGCCATCATGGCCACCATGACCCCCGGGTAGACCCAGTAGAACAGGTGGGCCGCCCAGCCGGTGCCGAACTTCGCCATGCGGGCGAAGCGGCGGTGGCCGGCCTGTTCGCGATCCAGGAACGCCTTCTCGGCGAAGTAGTAGGACCCGCCGGCACCGGCCTCGGGATAGCGCCGGGCCAGCTCCGCGAACGCCAGGGCGGTGAGGAAGGCGACCACCAGGGCCGCGACGATGCCGGTCCACATGTCGGAATCGCCCCCGCTGTTCGCCGCCTGGACTTGCATGGTGATCCACAGGAAGGCGCCGGGGGCGATCAGGGCCATGGCGTTCACGGTGACGCCGGTAAGGCCCAAAGTCTTCTTCAGAACAGGTGGGGGTGTCATAGGGGACTCCATGAAGTGGCAAAGATGAGGGGGATGCTCGCCGGCCCGGGAATTCCGTCTAGGCCAGGGCGAGAGGCCTGGATGGTTCCTGTCCTGGCAGGAGCCGTGCCAAGCCTTCCATGACGGTGCAAAAAAAGCATTAACCGTATTAAAATTAGCAACTTAAAATAAATCTGCGGTTCGTCCGTTTGCCAAAAAGCACAACAAAAATGTAATATAAAATCAAAATAAATACAAAAATGTATAATTTTTGGCGGTGATCCAAAGGTGCGGGTCCGGGGCCGAACGCGAACCGGGCGCCCATCAGGGCGCCCGGTTCAAGGTTGGAGCGTTGGTTTCAGGAGGGGACTACAGAACCGCCAAGGTGGCCTTTCCCGGTTCAACCCGGCGGGCGGCGACCCTGGTTTCCGGTGCGGGCGCCGGGGTGGGGGTGGCCGGGCCATCCCACGGATTCTTGGTGCCGGTTTCCTCGGCCGGATGCGTCTGCGGATCCCGTGGAACCCACCTGAGAAGCTCACTCCATTCCACGGTTCCCATCGATTCCTCCTTCGGCCGGTGCAACCTTCCTGGTCTTTGCTTGCATGTGCTGTACCAAAATTGGTGATGTTCGGATCCTTTTATGTAATTGCTTTGAATAATTGACTTTTCCATGCATCGAAGGTTCTTTGGGCTGATTTCGCTAAGACATAATTGTTGTACGTCAGCAAAATCATTACAATTCCGTTGGTTTTGGCCTGGGGTCCAGTGGCCAGGAACGGCCACTGGCGGGGCGATCCTTCCCTTCACCGCCCTTCCTGCGAGCCGAGAAGGCCGGTCTCCGCACCCGGAATCCATCCAAAAGAACAAAAATGTCGATCAAGGTATTTGGTATTTCATTTTTGTAGGATCCGCCCCGTCCGGTTCCCCTGGGAGCCTGGACGGCCGTCCCGCCGGTTCCGGTTTTTCCATCCCGCGGCCGGGCCGGGACAGGCTTCGGCGGCCGGGAAAAAAACCGCGTGTTGCCGGGCCGGAAGCCTGCCGATAGGCCTACAAGCTGCCGAGGCCAGTGTCCGGGACCGGAGCTATTCCTGAAGGAGCCCCCATGGCGGCGTGTTTGCGTATGCTTCTGGCCCTGAGCCTGCCCTGCTCGGTGGTGATGGCCGGCGAACAGCCGGGCCCGGGCCTGGGGCAAGCCGAGGCCGGCGCGCTGGCGCTCAACCGGATCGTCAGCGTCCAGGGTCCGGCGCCGCAGGCGGACGGAGTGGCGGTGTGGCGCCGGGCGGCCGAGCGCGGCGAGGTGGCGGCCCAGACCCAGCTGGGGTCCATCTATTACCTGGGAGAGGGGGTCGCCCCGGATTACCGGGAGGCCCTCCGCTGGTACGGCAAGGCTGCCGAGCAGGGCGATCCCAAGGCCCAGACCCTCCTGGGGCTGATGCACGAAGACGGCGAGGGCGTGCCCAGGGACGCGGCGGCGGCCGCGCGCTGGTTCCGCCTGGCGGCGGAGCGGGGCGACCTGGATGCCCAGACACGGCTGGCGGAGCTCTGCTACCAGGGCGACGGGGTGGCCAGGGACCTGGCGGAAGCCCGGAAATGGTTCCGGCTGGCCGCGCTCCAGGGCGACGCCGGCGCCCAGGCCAAGCTCGGCGCCATGTGCTACCTGGGCGAGGGCGAGGCCCGGGACACCGGTGAAGCCATGAAGTGGTTCCGGCTGGCCGCGGCCCATGGCGACGCCTCCGCCCAGGGCTGCCTGGGCACGATGTACGCCCTGGGCGACGGCGTGCCCGTGGACCTGGTGGAAGCCTACGGCTGGCTGCTCCGGGCCAGCGCCGGCGGCGACGCCCGGGCCGCCGGGACCCTGGCGACGGTGGAGCGCGTGCTCACCCCGGCCCAGATCGAGGCGGGCCGGCTGCGGGCCGCCAAGTGACCGGGACGGTCCCCGCCTTGGTCGCTTGGGAAAACCCCTCGCTCCGCTCGCTATTTTTCCCCAAGCGCAAGGATCCCATCCATCTTGGCCACGCTTCGCCCATGCCTGGCAATGCCGGGAGCAGGCTTTCAGGTCTCTCCCCATCATCCGGCAGTGCGCAAAGACGGGGCTGAATTTACGCCGGCAACTGCCTCCAAAGGGCGAAGCCCAACCATCCTGAGTGAGGCCAACCGTTCAGGGAAAAATAGCGAGCGCCAGCGAGTGGTTTTCCCGAACGACCCCGGGCGCGAGGACGGGACCCGTACGCCGATGCGGGCAGGATCCTATGGATGGCCGTAGCCTTCGCTCCGGATCCCGTACTTGCGCACCTTGTAGTTGAAGATCCGCTCGGTGGTCTGCAGCAGCCGGGCCGCCCGGGCCCGGTTGCCCCGGGCGGACTTGAGGGCGTCCTGCAGCAGGTCCCGCTCGAAGGCGGCCACCGCCTCGTCGAACGGGGTGGCCAGGAAGGTGCCCGAGGCCTCCGCGGTCTGCAGGGTGGGCGGCAGGTGGTGGGCGTGGATGACCCCGCCTTCGCACACCAGGACCGCCCGCTCCATGCAGTTCTCCAGTTCCCGGACGTTGCCGGGCCAGTGGTAGGCCATGAGCATGTCGATGGCGGAATTGGAGATCCGGCGCACGTCCTTGCCGTGGGCGACAGTATACTTCTCCACGAAGTGGTCGGCCAGGAGCAGGATGTCGGTCTTGCGCTCGCGCAGGGGCGGCAGGAACACTTCGAACACGTTGAACCGGTAGTAGAGGTCCTCCCGGAAGGTCTTGTCCAGGATGGCCGCCTCCAGGTCCCGGTGGGTGGCCGCCACCACCCGCACATCCACTTTCATGGTGAGTCCGCCGCCCAGGCGCTCGAATTCCCGCTCCTGGAGCACGCGCAGCAGCTTGACCTGGGTGGCCAGGGACAGTTCGCCGATCTCGTCCAGGAACAGGGTGCCGCCGTGGGCCAGTTCGAACCGGCCCTGGCGGGCCTGGCGGGCGTCGGTGAAGGCGCCGGCCTCCACCCCGAACAGCTCGGATTCGATCAGGGTCTCGGGCAGCGCGCCGCAGCTGACCTTGATGAAGGGCTTCTCGGCCCGGGGTGAATTGTAGTGGATGGCCCGGGCCACCAGTTCCTTGCCGGTGCCCGATTCGCCCCGGATCAGCACGGTGGTGTTGGCCGGCGCCGCCTGGGCCACCTGCTCGAACACCTGGCCCATGGCGTGGCTGTTGCCGATCAGGTTGCGCAGCTCGTAGCGCTCGCGCAGCTCGTGCCGGAGCAGCTGGTTCTCCTCCAGCAGCCGCTGCCGGTCGGCGGCCACCAGCTGGGCCACCTTCATGGCCAGGCCGACCATGGAGGCGGCGATCTGCAGGAGCTTGGTGTCCCGGGGGATGTCCCGGTCCTGGAGGTAGGGGACGACCATGGCCAGGGTGCCGGATGGCCGGCCGTCCAGGAACAGCGGCAGGCACAGGAAGGACATCTCCTGGCCGGCCCGGCGGCGGCTGCGGCGCACCCGGGTGCGGTCCAGGAACAGGGGCTCCTCGCCGACCTTGGGCACCACGATCGCTTTGCCGCTCTGGAACACCCGCCCGGTGATGCCTTCGCCCGGGCGGTAGTGGACCCCTTCGGAACTGGCCTTGGGCAGGCCGAAGGACGCCTCGATGCGCAGGGCGCCGGTGGCGGCGTCCAGCAGGGTGATGGTCCCGCTCATGGCGCCGAAGGCCTCCGCCAGGATCTCCATGACCCGGGGCAGGGCGGTGCGGATGTCCCGGGCGGCCAGGGCGTGGCTGATGTCCAGCAGGGCGGTGAGCAGAAGGGGATCGTCGGGGGCGGCCATCTCTAGAGGGTATGACAAAAATGTCTTAAATTCCATAAAAGGCAACAAAAATGTCAAATACTAATATCACTGGATCTGCCCTCCGGATCTCGAATTTATTGAACCCATTGGTTTTATTAATAGATCCATTACCCCCCATTCGGTGGAATATGAAGAAGGATTGACCCCTGGAGGACTCATGCAGCGGAAGCCAAGTCACAGCATCTTCGGCGACCATGCGAACCGGGAACGGGACGCTTGTGGCGTGGGCTTCGTGGCCTCCCGCAACGGCACCAGTTCCCACGCCATCCTCAAGGAGGCCATCACCGCGCTGGGCTGCATGGAGCACCGCGGCGCCTGCGGCGCCGACCAGCTCACCGGCGACGGCACCGGCGTGATGACCGACATCCCGTTCGAACTGCTCGGCTACAAGCGGGGCGAAGTGGCCGTGGCCACGCTGTTCATGCCCAGGGACACCCTGCGCCGGCAGAAGTCGCTGGGCGTGTTCTCCGCGGCCCTGGCCTTCCACGGGCTGGAGGTGGTCGGACTCCGGGAGATCCCGGTGGATCCTTCGGTGCTGGGGGAGGAGGCCGTGCTGTCCCGGCCGGCCATGGTCCACGCCATCATCCGCCGCCCGGCCCACTGCCGCACCGACATGTCCTTCGACCGGCTGCTCTACATGGTCAAGCAGGAGATCCGCACCAAGCAGGCGGAGCAGGGCATAAACAAGGAGTTCTTCTTCACCTCGCTGTCGGGCAGCACCATCGTCTACAAGGCCCTGACTTCGGCCGAGCTGCTGCACAAGTTCTACCTCGACCTGCAGAACCCCGCGTTCACCACCCGCTTCGCCATGTTCCACCGGCGCTTCTCCACCAACACCCGGACTTCCTGGGACAAGGCCCAGCCGTTCCGGCTGATCGCCCACAACGGCGAGATCAACACCATCGCCGGCAACCGCTCCTGGGCCCATTCCCGGGAACGGTCCATGGGCCTGAAGCGGGACCAGATCCTCACCCGCAGCGGCATCAGCGATTCCGGCAGCCTCAACGAGATGGTGGAGGCGCTCAGCTTCCGCAGCGCCATCCCGCACGTCGAGGACATCCTGGCGATCATGATGCCGCCGGCCGACGGCCGGAGCGAATACTACAAGTTCTGGAGCCGGGCCATGGAACCCTGGGACGGCCCGGCCATCATCATGTATTCCGATGGCAACACCGTGGGCGCGCGGCTGGACCGGCACGGCTTCCGGCCTTCCCGCTGGGCGGTCACCGAGGACACCTTCTACCTCTGCTCCGAGGCCGGGGCCTTCCACATCGACGAGGCCCGGATCCTGCGCAAGGGCACCCTGCACGCCGGCACCGGGGTGAAAGTGGACCTGGACACCGGCCACTTCCATTTCCGCGACGCCAGCCAGTCGCGGGAGAACCGCGAAGCCCGGTTCGATCCGCGCACGGTGCCGATGCGCTCCCTGCCGCTGGAGGGCGGCGAGCAGCCGGTGTCCGTCTACCAGCGCAACCTGTTTACCCTCACCGAGGAGGAGCAGGAGAAGGTCCTGTTCCCGATGATCGCCGAAGGCAGGGAGCCGATCGGCTCCATGGGCGACACCGCCCGGCCCAATGTGTTCTCGCTGCAGCCCAGGCCGTTCTTCGACTACTTCTACCAGAACTTCGCCCAGGTCACCAATCCGCCGCTGGACTACCTGCGGGAGGAGAACGTCACCGACCTGTGCGTGTTCCTGGGACGCAAGCCGAACATCTTCTTCCCCAAGGATCTGCTGCCGCTGGAACCGGCCATCGAGGCGCCGGTGCCGGTACTGGGCCTGGGCGAGATGCGCTTCCTGGATGAACTGGGGCACAAGAGCCTGGCCGAGTCCGTGCTCCAGCTCCGGACCTTCGCCATGACCTTCCAGCGGGCCGCGGGCCCGGGCGGTTTCCGGCCGGCGGTGGAGCGGCTGGTGGCGGAGGTGCTCAAGGCGGTGGAGCAGAAGTGCACCGTGGTCATCCTCAGCGACCGCAGCGCGGACCACGACAACCCGCCCATCCCCGGCCTGATCGCCCTGCGCGCGGTGGTGCACGCCCTCAACCACTCCGGGCTGCGCCTGAACGCCTCGATCGTCATGGACACCGGCGAGGCGCGCACACCCCACCACCTGGCCGCGCTGCTGAGTTTCGGCGCCTCGGCGGTGTGCCCGTACCTGGCCCTGCGCATCGCCCGCACCGAACCGCACCGCCTGCTCGCCGGGCTGTCCCCGGAGCAGCGCGAGCGGAACTACATCAAGGCCCTGGTCTCGGGACTGCTCAAGATCATGTCCAAGAGCGGCATCTCCGTGCTGCAGAGCTACGTCAGCGCCAAGCTGTTCACCGCCATCGGCCTGGGCGACGAGCTGATGGAGAACTTCTTCCCCGGCAACGCCAGCCCGATCGGCGGCATCGGCTACAGCGAACTGGCCGATGACGTGCTGCGCAAGACCGGCTATGCGCAGCTGCCCGAACTGCAGGACCGCCTGCTGAACACCTACCAGTTGCGCGAGCCGCCCAAGGGCGTCCCGGGCGAGGGCCACGCCATGACGTCGGCCCGGGCCCGGGTGGTGCACCGCATGGTCCGGCAGGACCTGCCCGAAGCCGATTCCGACGCGCTCTACGCCGAATACCTGAGCCACGGCGATCTGGCCGAGCCGATCAGCGTGCGCCACCTGTTCGATCTCAAGCCGGCCGCGGAGCCGCTGCCCCTGGACCAGGTGGAGCCGGCATCGGCGGTCCTGGCGACCTTCGGCTCGGGCGCCATGTCCTTCGGCGCGGTGAGCGCCGAGTCCCAGCGCGACCTGATCCTGGCCATGCGCGAAGTGGGCGGGCGCAGCAACAGCGGCGAGGGGGGCGAGAACCCGTACTACTATTCCGACGGGATCACCGCCACCACCAAGCAGGTGGCCTCGGCCCGGTTCGGGGTCAGCGCCGAGTACCTGGTCACCGGCCAGGAACTGCAGATCAAGGTGGCCCAGGGCGCCAAGCCCGGCGAGGGCGGCCAGCTGATGAAGGTCAAGGTCAACGCGGACATCGCCCGGGCCCGCTGCTCCATGCCCGGGGTGGACCTGATCTCCCCGCCGCCCCTGCACGACATCTACAGCATCGAGGACCTCAAGGAGCTGATCTATGAGCTCCGGCAGGTCCACCCGACCGCCGAGATCAGCGTGAAGCTGGTCTCGGGCACCGGACTCGGGCCGATCGCGGTCGGGGTGGTGAAGGCGGGCGCCGACGTCCTGTACATCGCCGGCGGCGACGGCGGCACCGGGGCCGCGACCCTGGGCTCGATGCGGCACTGCGGGCTGCCGTTCGAATTCGGCCTGGCCGAAGCCCACCGCACCCTGGTGGAGAACGGCCTGCGCTCCAGCATCAAGCTGCGGGCCGACGGCGGCCTGCTCACCGGCCGCGACATCGTGGTGGCGGCCCTGCTGGGGGCCGAGGGGTTCGACTTCGGCAAGCTCCTGCTGGTGGCCGAAGGCTGCATCATGGCCCGCATCTGCGAAAAGAACACCTGCCCGGCCGGCATCGCCACCCACGACCCCAAGTACAAGGCCCGCTACCAGGGCAACAAGGACCACATCGTCCGGCTGCTCCGGCTGCTGGCCGAGGATGTGCGCCGGCACCTGGCCCTGCTCGGCTTCCGCTCCCTGGAGGAGATCACCGGGCGCACCGACCTGCTGCTGCCGGCGGCCAAGCACCTGGATTACCTGAGCCAGCGCAAGCTGCACCTGGACCGGTTCCTGGCCGAGCTGAGCGGCTACGACGGCCACCCGGTCATGCGCCGGGCCGAAGGGGTGTCGCCCCTGAACCAGCGCATCCTGGCCGAGACCCGGATGGCCCTGGAGACCCAGACGGATTTCGAAGGCGCCTATCCCATCGCCACCACCGACCGGGCCACCCTGGCGACCCTTTCCGGGGTCCTGGCCCGGGGCGCCGGCGCGGCCCGCAGCCAGCCCGGCGCAGACTACCGGGGCAGCCTCAAGTTCACCTTCCAGGGCAGCGCGGGGCAGGGCTTCGGCGTGTTCCTGGTGGACGGGGTCCGCGCCACCCTGTTCGGCGAAGCCAATGATTCCGTGGCCAAGGGCATGTCCGGCGGCCGGATCGTGGTGCGGCCGCCGCTGGCCGCCCAGTTCGCGCCCGAAGAGAACGCCATCATCGGCAACTGCGCCCTGTACGGCGCCACCGGCGGCACCCTCTACGTCCACGGCCTGGCCGGGGACCGCTTCGCGGTGCGCAACAGCGGCGCCACCGCGGTGGTGGAGGGGGCGGGACTGCACGCCTGCGAGTACATGACCCGGGGCACGGTGCTGTTCCTGGGCACCGTCTCGCACAACGCCGGCGCCGGCATGACCGGCGGGAAGTTCTTCCTGGCCCGCCGGCACGACGGCTTCGTGAACCGGAACTACGTGCAGGCGGTGGCCCTGGACGAGGCGGACAGCCTGGAACTGCGGGCCCTGCTGGCGGACTACCAGTCCGCCACCGGCAGCCGCACGGCCGGCGCCCTGATGGAAGACTGGGCGGGCACCGTGGAGGCGTTCGCCAAGTACGTCCCGTGTTCGGTCGCGGCCGCCCTTGATCCGGTCGTCGCAGCTGTGGCGGAGGTTGCGCCATAGCAATTCCGCCAACTGGAGGCCCAGTCGCTGGGTGGTGTGCACCCTGAAGCCGCCCTGGAAAAGCTGATCCAGGAAATGAGGCGCGACTCCGGCCAGTTCGCGTTCGTAACCAAACCTGGCGCACAATCGTCAGCGGAGGTCTGTTTTCATAGTCCCGGCTTCACCGCGATCCGCAACTGTCCGTCCAACAGCGCCACCAGGCTGAGCCGGTCATCCAGCACCTGGATCTGGTCCAGGGTGAAGCCGTCGATCGTGCCGCTCAGGGCCAGCTGGGGGGTGAGGTCCCGGTTGAGGCCCGCCTGGGCCTGGGCCCGCAGATCCTGGAAGCTCTTGTCCATGAACCAGCTGCATTTCTCGTTGAGGGTCTGGCGCAGGGAGTTGCGGTACAGCCACAGGCCCAGCTTGGTGATCCAGCCCTTGCTCTCCAGGGTGTAGTCCAGGCCGTCCAGGCGGATGGTGCCGCTCACCGGGTCGAACCGGGGCTGGCCGGTGAGGGTGAGCTTGCCGTCCACCCGGCCCTTGAGGCCGATCTCCAGCAGCACGTTGCCGCCGCTGCCGCGCACGGCGACGCTCTGCACCTCGAAGGTGCCCTTGTCGGTCTCGAACTTCCTGCCGGCCATCTGCGCGGCCAGCTGGGCGGTGGCCTGCTCGAACCCGAGGTCGGCTTCCACCCGGAGCCGGAATCCGGGCTGGATCGGGGCGGGGGACAGGTCGAGCGGGGGCAGCGGCCGGTACGGCTCCACGGGCGGGGTCCCCAGGGTGAGGCTGGGCCGGACCTGGATCTCGGGGGTGATGGTGAGGAGGTTGCCCGCGCTCTGCCAGGGGGACAGGCGCACCCGCTCCGGGTTCAGCCGCAGGTGCACGCCCGGGCTCAGCTCCACCGGCTGCTGGGCCTGGAGCCAGGCGTTCTCGACCTTCTGCCGGAGCAGGCTGGAATCCCGCATCTGCTGCTCCATGCCCTGGGCCGCCTTGATCAGGGAGTCCTTCATGCCGGCCAGCACCTTGCCGGTGATGTCGTAGCCCAGCAGGGTCACCTGGCAGGGGTCGATCTGCTGGGGCTCGTCGGGCGTGATCTTGAGATCGAGGCCCCAGTCGGGGGTCAGGCCCACCTCAGCCTGGAGCCCCAGGCGGGCCCGGCGGAAGGTTTCCGGGGCCACGCCGCAGGAGGCCACTCCCTTGACCCAGCCCTTCATCCTCAAGCCCACCTGCAGCCAGTAGTTGACCGTGGTGTGCACCTGCAGCCGGTTGCCGTTCAGCTCGATGCCCAGCGGGTCGCGGTAGAGATTGAAGCGATAGGTGGCGCCGCCCAGGGCCGGGCCGGGCAGGTTGATCCAGGTCTCCACCCCCGGAGGCACCCGCGGCGTGGCCCGCTCGGCGGCGGCGAACAACTGG
>Ga0316217_10003150_pt1 | contig 19105 bp, 15 predicted proteins | sample 1anoAmetaG_FD_203633 | JGI IMG/M metagenome (GOLD analysis project Ga0316217, IMG submission 203633) | Freshwater microbial communities from Trout Bog Lake, Wisconsin, USA - 1anoA | ecosystem: Environmental > Aquatic > Freshwater > Lake > Hypolimnion/Profundal zone | place: USA: Wisconsin...
CGGGAGATCGCCCTCTCCGCCCTGCTGCCGACTGTCGCCTGCCTGCCCGGAGGTTACGCGCTGTTCTGTTCCTCCCTGTTCGGCCCCCAGTGCCATGACATAAAGGCCATGGTCATCGATCAGGCCCTGGGGTCTTCCGCGCGCCAGCTCTGCGCCTGGGTGGTGGCGATCCCGAAACTCGCATCCGCCCTGTACATCGCCTATTACGCGGTCCCTTTGATCCTTTTCATCCTGTTCTATCTTGGCTACCGCAAGGGCCGGTCCGGCGCGGAGGTGGTTTTCCACTATTGCCTGGCGGCTTTCATCGGCGCCATCTTCTACACCCTGGTGCCGATTGTCGGCCCGATGCAGACCTTCCGCGGCTATCCCGCGCAGTTCCCGGGAAGCGCCATCCTGCTGGCCAACCTGGGCCGGGTCCTGGAACTGCCGGCGGCCTACCCGCGCAATTGCATGCCCTCCCTGCACCTCACCTGGGCGCTGATCTTCTGGCTGCACAGCCGCCGGCACGGCAAGGGGTGGCAGCTGCTCGCGGCGGTGTTCGCGCTGGTGACCGTCATGTCGACCTTGGGACTCGGCTACCACTATGAAGTCGACCTCATCCCGTCGTTCCCCTTTGCCCTGCTGATCTTCGGATTCATCCCGGACCGCCGGTGGCGCCCCGGCCGGACCACGGCGGTGCTGGCGGCCCTGACCCTGTTCTGGGTGTTCTGTCCCCTGGTGCTGGCGGAAACCATGTTCCTGCACCCCTGGGCCACCCGCCTGCTGGCCCTGGCGACGATCGGCCATTTTTTCTTCGTCCATGGCAAAGTCGGGACTTTCCAGGATTGGCGCCTCGACGCCGAGTCCGGCTCCCCGGCCGGGGAGCCGCACATGCCCCTGGATCCGGCCCAGGCAGGTTGAGCCGGCGCCTTCAGCCGGCCGCTTCGCCCAGGATCTCCCGCTCCAGGCTCTGCAGCTGCCGGATCCGGGCGTAGTGGCCGGGAACCAGCGCCAGCTCCTGGGGGGTCCCGGACTGGACCGCGCGGCCGTCCTCCAGGACCAGCACCTGGTCGCAGAGCTCGGCCACGAACACCCGGTGGGTGGCCAGGACCAGGGTCACCCCGTCCAGGAACGACCGCAGGTTCTCCAGGATCCGGGACTCGGTCTCGGAGTCCACCGCGGACAGGGCGTCGTCCAGCAGCATCAGCCGCGGCCGGCGCAGCAGGGCCCGGGCCAGGGCCGTGCGCTGGCGCTCGCCCCCGGACAGGACCACCCCGCGCTCCCCGACGACCGTGTCCAGGCCCATGGGCAGCCGGCGGATGAGATCGTCCAGGCACACCACCCGGGCCACCGCCCACAGTTCCTCGTCGCTGGCCGAGGCCCGGCCCATGGCCAGGTTCTCCCGCAGGGTGTCGGAGAACAGGAACGCCTCCTGGGGCACCCAGCCGATCCCGGCCCAGTGGGCGCGCAGCCGGTCCTGGTCCAGGGGTTCCCCGTCCAGGGTCAGCGAACCCGCCTGCAGCCCCCGCAGTCCGGCCAGCACCTGCAGCAGGATGGTCTTGCCGGAGCCGATCCCGCCCACCACCGCCAGCCGGGACCCGCCCGGCAGGTCCAGGTCCAGCGGGCCCAGGCCCCGGCCCGAATCGAACCGGTGCACCATGGCGCGGCCTTCCAGGGCGGCGGCGCCCGGGGGCAGCGGTGCCGGTTCCAGGGACTGCAGCGGCGCCTGGGCCGAATCCAGCACGTAGTCGATGCGCTCCTGGCCCGCCTTGCCCCGCTGGAACAGGTTGGCCGACCAGCCCAGGCTCATCATGGGCCAGGCCAGGGCCGCCAGGTAGCCGGTGAAGGCGGTGAGATCGCCCAGGGTCAGGACGCCGCGCAGCACCAGGCCGCCGCCGTAGGCCACCAGCACCAGCGCCGCCAGCCCGGCGGTGAACGCCGACAGGGGCATGTACATCCCGAACAGGATGGTCTGCTGGATGTTCATGCGCGCCTGCTCCCGGCTCAGGACGCCGAAGGCCTCCACCCGCAGGTCCTCCAGGCCGAACGCCTGCACCACCCGCTCCCCGGAGATGGTCTCGTGGCTGAAGGTGTTGAGCTGGGAGGTGACCACCTGGATCCGCTGCTGGAGCCGGTGGCTGACCCGGCCGATGAAGTAGAAGCCCAGCGCCAGCAGCGAGAACGGCATCAGCACCGCCAGCGCCAGGCGCGGGCTGGCGTGCACCATCAGGGCCAGGGTCATGGGCAGCAGGCTGGCGGTCTGGAGCAGGCTCATGAAGCCCGGCCCGGTGGCCATGCGCACGGTATTGACATCGTCGCCGATCCGGCTCATGAGGTCGCCGATCAGGCTCTTTTCATAGAAAGCGTAAGGCATGGTCAGGAGGAAGTCGTAGATCTCCTCCCGCTGGCGCTTCTCCACCGCCCGGCTCAGGCCGATGAGGGTGTTGCGCATCAGGTAGCGCCCCACCCCGGCCACCAGGGTGAAGGCCAGCATCCAGACCAGGTAGCGCCGGCTCAGGGGCCAGTTGCGCAGCTCCAGGGCATGCACCGCCCGGCCCGACCAGTACGGCACCCAGGCCGCGGACAGGCTGCAGAGGATGGTCGCCGCCAGGCCCACCACCAGGATCCGCCGGTGCGGGGCCACCAGCTTCCACCACCAGGGCGCCCGCTGTGCCAGTGCTGATGTCACGGATCCTCCAGACTATGAGGTTAGCCTACCTGACGGCCGGTAAGTGATAGGCTTGGGCGGTGACCCGGAGGCGCCATGTCCCTGATCGGCAAACCCATCCCCCCCTTCGCCCTGAGCGACGACCAGGGCGCCACCGTGACCCCGGCGACCCTGGAAGGAGCCTGGACGGTCATCTACGCCTATCCCAGGGACGCGACCCCGGGCTGCACCACCGAGGCCTGCGACTTCCGGGACAACTGGGCCCGGGTCCAGGCGGCCGGCGCCAGGGTCTACGGCATCTCCAAGGATTCCGTGGCTTCCCATCAGAAATTCATCGCCAAGCAAGAACTGCCCTTCCCGCTGCTGTCCGATCCCGACAAGGCCCTCCTGACGCCCCTTGGGGCGTTCGGGAAGAAGATCATGTACGGCAAGGAGGTCGAGGGGATCATCCGGTCCACCTTCCTCGTCGACCCCAGGGGGGTCATCCGCCACGTCTGGCCCAAGGTCAGCGTGAAAGGGCATGTCCAGGAAGTCCTGGACAAGCTGGAAAGCCTGAAGGAAAGCTAGGACGCTCCGGGCGGGAGGCGCCCCGACCAGCGGCCGCCTCCCGCATGGGCCCATACCAGGCCTGGGACGGATGGCTGGCGGCTGGTCCGGACATCCAGGATCATCCGGTCCCTGGGGGTCATGCGCGCCACCCAGGGCAGGACGGCCTTGCCCGGGTCCTCCCCACGCATCAGGGCCTGGTAGACGGCCAGGTCCTCGCCGCGCATCATGCCTGGCTCATAGGCCAGGATGTAGCGCCAACGGCCTTCCGGGTTCAGGTAGAAGGTCTGGTAGAACACGTACATGGAGTTGGAATAGAGGATTCCCCCCGGATCCGGCAGGAGGCTCGCCTGGGCCGGCGAACGGGCATCCAGGCCGCCCCGGGCCCCGTTCACCGACCAGCGGCCATGGCGGTCGGGGAGCGTACCGGCCAGGAGGATGGCGCAGGCGGCCAGGGCCTGGGCCCAGCGCCAGGGCAGGCCTTCCAGCGCCTCGTCCAGGGCCCAGGCCATCCAGAGGGCCAGCAGGGGGAAGCTGAAGTCCATATAGAAGCGCCAGACCCTGGCGTAGCCCAGGAACCAGGTGAGCAGACCCAGGAGCAGGGCCGGTTCCCGGAGCAGGCGCAGGTTCCGGGTCCGGGCCAGGGCGCACCCGCCGGCCGCCAGGACCAGGGCCAGGGGCCACAGGCTCTGGCGCCCCGGGTTCAGCTCCATGACCAGGTCCCGGGGATCGGTGGTCTGGCCCAGGGTGGCGCGGAGATGCCCGATGTGGCCGGCCAGATAGCCCCAGGGATGCCCCGTGAGGCAAGCCCCCAGCAGCACCCCCGCGGCCAGCGCCGCGGCCATGCGCAGGGCCTCCCGGCCGCGGCCTGACAGGGCCAGGATGCCCGGGGCCATCAGCATCAGGTACCAGGAGCCGTGAATCCAGGTGGACAGGGCGGCCAGGCAGAGCCAGACCGCGTGGCGGCGCCCGAAGGAGCCCGCGTCCCGGCTTCTGGAGGCGCCCAGGAGCACCATCACGGTGACGCTGGTGAGGACGAAAGGGCGGCCCAGGGTGATGCGCTGGATGAGCACGCCATCGGTGAGGAACAGCAGGCCCAGGGCCGCGGCCCAGCTTTCCCAGCGGCGCACCAGGGGCAGGCCGGAGAGCATGAAGAGCAGGGCCAGCTCCAGGATGGAGAAGGTGGCCAGGCCCTCGGGGCCCCAGCCCGTGACGCGGTGCACGGCCCGGAGGAAGAGGTGCCAGCCCGGGCTCGTGTCGAACAGGGCTTCCGGGCGGCCGACGATCACGTCCCCCCAGGCCCGGCCGGTCATGGCGAAGGCGGCATGGCGCATCACATCGTCCGGCGGCAGATAGCCGCGGGCGATGATGGCCAGGGGCACCACCAGGAAGGCGATCCCCACCAGGACCATGGCGGTCCGGTTCCCCGGCCCGCTGTATTCCAGGCCCTCGCCCCCGCCTCGGATCACGCGCCGCCCCTGATTCCCCGGCAGGTCGAGCCGGTTCCGGCCCATTCTAGTGCAGGTCCAGCGAAGCGACCGAACCATTTCGGTCCGGTCAGCGCTTGCCGTCAGTCGCCCATGATCGAGAAGCCGCCGTCCACGTAGAGCACCTGGCCGGTGATGCCCCGGGACATGGGGCTCAGCAGGAACAGGGAGGCGTCGGCCACCTCCTCGGTCTCGGTGTCCCGGCCCAGCGGAGCCCGGTCGCGGTGGTGGCGCATCTTGCTGCCGAACCCGGAGATGCCCGAGGCGGCCAGGGTCTTGATCGGGCCGGCGGACACCGCGTTGACCCGGATCCCCTGGGGGCCGAGGTCCGCGGCCAGGTAGCGGACGCTGGACTCCAGGGCGGCCTTGGCCACGCCCATGACGTTGTAGTTGGGGATGACCCGGGCGCTGCCCAGGTAGGTCAGGGCGATGATGGAACCGCCTTCGCCCATGAGCGGCTGGGCCGAATTGGCCAGCGCCGCCAGGGAGTAGGCGCTGATATCGTGGGCGATGCGGAAGTCCTCGCGGCTGGTGGTGATGTACTGGCCGTCCAGCGCCTCCCGGGGCGCGAAGGCCACGGCGTGCACCAGGAAGTCCAGGTGGCCCCAGACCCGCTTGAGCAGTTCGAAGGTCAGGATGATCTGCTTGTCGGAGGTGACATCCATCGGGATCAGCACCGGCTTTTCCAGGGTTTCCGCCAGTTCCCGCACGTTCTTGCCCAGCCGCTCGTTCTGGTAGGTGATGGCCAGCTCCGCGCCTTCCGCCGCCAGCTTCTGGGCGATGCCCCAGGCGATGGACCACTTGTTGGCGACCCCCACAACCAATCCGCGCTTCCCTTGCATGAGCATCCGCACTCTCCTCCAATGATCTGCGACATCTTCTCAGGCTTTTGCGGATTGGGCGAGCCCACCCTGCGCACCCTATACTCGGAAAGGTCCCAATCATGATCTCATTGATCCCTGCAATCGTCCTGGTCGCCACCCTCCCCGCCTTCGGGGCGGACTATGCCCCCCGGCCTGATCTGGACGCGGGCCGCTACCTCAAGGCCCTGGCCGACGCCGAGGCCCTGCTCAGGCGGGAGCCCGGCAACGCCCTGGCCTGGGCCGCCAAGTCCCAGGCGCTCACCGCCCTGGTCCGGCTGCCGGAGGCGCGGGCCGCCGCCGACCGGGCCATGGCGCTCAGGCCGGCCCTGGCCGACGCCCTCCTGGCCCGGGGCCTGGCCCAGGGCGGCGCCGCCGTGCAGCAGAGGAACCTCGGCAGCCTGGCCCTGGTCACCGACGCCATGGACGACCTGAAGGCCGCGGTGGCGGCCGACCCCACCCTGGTCACCGCCTGGATGTCCCTGGGCCTGGCCTACGAGAACATCCCCGGACTGTTCGGCGGCTCCACCCGCAAGGCCCTGGCCTGCGCCGAGAGCCTGAAGCAGGTCGACCCGCCCCGGGGCGAGGTCCTGCAGGGCACCGTCCTGGCCATGGAAGGCCGCTGGAAGGAGGCCGTGCCCTGCTTCAACCGGGCCCTGGCCGCCGCCCCCCGGGATCCCGAAGTGATCTACGCCTACCTTGACGCCCTGGGCAGCCGGGAGACCCGCAAGGCCCTGGGCGACGCGCCGCAGAAGCTGCAGCAGGCCCGGGAGGCCATGCGCCTGCTGCCCGGGGCCCAGAACCGGGCCCGGGCGCTGACCGCCATCTGCGACGCCCTGCTGGACGCCGGCAAGGATGACGATGCCTGGCGCATCGCCGAGGAGGCCCTGCCCGCCGCCGACGCCCCCAGCCTGCTCCGGCTGCAGCTGGGCAAGATCGCCGCCCGTTCCGGCCGGCACCTGGAAGCCGGCCTGGCCGCCCTGGACCAGGTGCTGCGCGAGCCCCTGGAGGGAGGCTCCGGCGGCTACGGCTCCGCCCACTGGCGCCGGGGCCAGGTGCTGAAGAACCTGGGCCGCAAGGACGAGGCCCGGGCCGAGGCCCAGGCGGCGCTGCGGATCGATCCCAAGGACAGCAAGGCCCAGCGGCTGCTGAAGGACCTGTCGTGACCGGCAAGCCGGGCCAGACGCTGGCTCCATCAGGCCGGCAGCAAGCATCCCGGCCGCTCGATGCCGAGGCTGATCTTTTCCCGCAGGATAATCGCAACCGCTGACTAGACTGGTCATGGCGGGAGGATTCAGCATTGCTGTCGAGCAGATATCGTGTGGTTGGAAGTCAGTCCCCATGGAGCCGATTGTCCCGTCCCAGCCAGCGTCTGCTGCTGTTCTGCTGGGTGGCGGTCCTGGCCCTGGGAGTCGTCTACACCGTGTCGGCTTTTGGAAGGTACCTGATAAACGATGACTACCAAACCCTGTACAGCGCCTGGATGCGGTCCAGAGGAGCGGTGCCGGGGAAGGACTTTTTTCTTGCGAGCTACTACCTCCTGATTGATTTTGTGGCTCCCCTGTTCCGGATCGGCGGCGAATCGTGGTTCGCCCTGTATGCCGCCCGCCTCTTCTTCGTCGCGCTCCTTCTGCTCCAGGCGCCCCAGCTCATGACCATCGGCAGCAAGGTTTTCGGCGCCCATGCCGGCGTGCTGGCCCCCGTCCTGGCCCTGGCCACCTGCTCCATGCTGCACCGCGGACTGGACCTGAGGCCCGACCTGATCACCACGCTGCTTTGGCTGGTGATCCTGTCGAGGCTGCTGTCCGATCGGCCCCTGGCCCGGAAGACGATGGTGCTGGTGGGCTTCCTGCTTGCCCTGGCACTGCTCAACCGCTTCAAGGGAGCGGTGATCCTCCCACTGGTGGCGGCCTGCTGCATGTTCCTGGCCTGGAAGCTCCAGGAGAGGCCTCTACCGGCCCTCATCCGGGCCGCGGCATGGATGGCCCTGGGCGCGGCAGCGCTGCTCGCGGCCTATCTGGTGATGATCGCGGCGACCGACGGCCTGCCCCAGTTCCTCAAGGTGAACCGGGCCCTCTACCGGGACATCAACGCCCTCTACGGGGTCGACAACGGTCTGCGAACCTCGACGCTGCTGGCGTCCCTCCAGGCCGACTGGTGGTATTGGCTCCTCGCGGCCGCTGGCGTGGCGTTGCGCACCCGGGATTTCAGGCGATTCGGCGGCTACGAGAACCTGGTCGCGGCTGGCGTTCTCGTCACGGCGCTGGCCAGCGTGGCCCTGAACCCCGCCTACTACCCCTACAACCTCGTGACCCTGCAGACGCTGCTCGCCTTTTTCGCGGCCTACGCCGCGGCCAGGCTCCTGCGGCTGGTCCGGCGCCGGGCACCCGGAGTCCCCAGAACGGCCCTGGCCGGGGCGATCATCGGCCTCCCGCTGCTCCTGGGCGCCGGCAACATCAAGGATGTGGTCGTACCCAGCAACCTGCACCAGAAGCAGCTGGCCACCTTCTTCACCCACTATCTCCGCCCGGACCAGGGCGTGTTCGCGATGGAAGGGGTCGGCCTCTTCCGCCCGTCGGTCTACCACTGGCGGATCCCCGCCATCCTGCACCCCCGCTACCAGCGCGGCGACTGGAGCTATGCCAGGGAACTGACCGAACGTCCCCCCGAGATCATCGTGATCAGCTACCGGATTCCGGGATGGCTCAACCCACAGGATGTCGAATTCATCAAGGACCACTATGTGCTTCTGACACCCCTGTTGCTGGCGCCTGGGTTCGATTCCCGCGGCCGTTTCGGGCATCTGCCGTTCCAGATCATCCTGCCAGGCGAATTCAGCATCAACGCCAGCGGGACCCAGGGATGGCTGCTCGATGGCGCCCGGGTCGCACCGGGCCAGCGGATTTCGCTGGCCGCCGGGCCGCACTTCCTGGAGGGCAAGGACGGCCGCTGCTCCCTGGGCCGCTATTATCCGCCCGAAGCCACCCGGTTGCTGGCCAACCCGGAAGGGCTGCCCTATTTCACCGCGCCAGGGCTGCAGCTGCCGGCGCCAGTCATTCAATACCACTGAACGCCTCCCAGGAGCCGCTGATTGGAACCGAATCCTCCGGTCAATCCCCATTCGAGCCTGCGGGCCAGGTCGGGCTGGGCCGGCAAGCTCCTGCTCAGCGTCGGCCTGCTCTGGCTCGCCCTGCACAAGGTGCCGGTGGCCTCCCTCCGGACCGCGCTTGGCCAGGCGGATCCGTTCTGGTGCATCCTCAGCCTGCTGGTCTCCCTGGCCGGGCTCATGGTGTTCGAACCCCTGCGCCTGGCGGCCGGGGGGCGCCTGCTCCGGGAAACCCAGCCCCGCGCCACCCTCTGGCTGGCCCTCTTCGCGGAAAGCCGGGCGTTCCTGTACCTCCTGCCATCGGGCATGGGCCAGGAAGGCTACCTGTGGTGGAAACTGCGGAAATATGGCTGGGACCACGGCAGCTGCGGCTTTCTCGTGGTGATTGTCCGGGTCACCGGCCTCGCACTCTGGATGCTGGTCATGGCCCGGGCGCTGGCCACCCCGGCGTTCCGCGACGCCTGCCGGAGCGTGCTGATTGGTCCCCTGTCCGCGCCAACCGCCTGGGGCGCGGCCGGAGCAGCGCTCCTGGTCCTGTCCCTGGGCCTTCCCCCGCTCCTGGTGCGCTTGGAAAAGCTGCGGCGCTACCGGCTGGCCCCCGCCCCCTGGACGGCTTTCCTGGCCGCCACCGCCGCAAGCATGTTCTTTTCCGCCCTGGCCTTTCAACTGGCCGCGCGGGCCTTCCATCTGCCCTTTGCCCTGGATCAGGCCTCCGGGTGCCTGACCCTGCTGTTCATCGGCATGGTCCTGCCCATCAGCCTCGCCGGCCTCGGTCTGCAGGAGACGATCCTGCTCATGCTGGGACACGGCCTGGGCCTGCCGGTCGGCCCGGTCCTCGGGCTCAGTTGCCTCCTGCATGCCCAGCGCCTGATTCCCGCGGTGGCCGGTATGGGCGTTCTGCTGGTCCAGCGGAAGCGGCCCTCAGACTGAGCGGTTCGAACCCGGACCGGCCTCCTTCACCGCCAGCACGAAGGCCTTGCTCAGGCACCAGGCGGGTGCGTGCCGATCCAGCCAGCGGACCGGACCCAGCAGGAAATCCGGCAGGAACCGGTAGGCCAGGCTCGGCAGGGCCAGGACCCGGACCGAAGTCACGATCCGGAGCCCATGGGCGGACATGAGTTGCGCGAGGCGCGCCTCGCTGTAGCAGTGGAGTCTGCCGCCCAGGCGGTTGTCGATCGGGGGAACCAGGCCGCGCGGGGTCCAGCGCAGCGTGTCGAACACGAACAGGCCGCCCGGCCTGAGCAGCCGCGCCACTTCGGCGAGGTAGCGCGAGGCGTCGCCGATATGGAACAGGAACCGGAGGCTGCAGACCACCTGGAACGCCGCGTCTTCAAAGGGCGTGGCGAAAGCGTCGGTTTCCACCAGGGTCGCGCCGGGGGCGGCGGTCTTGGCCCGGACCAGCATCGCGGGCGATCCGTCGGCTCCCCACACAGACTGGAAGCCTTGCCCCATCATCGCCTGCAGCAGCCGGCCGGTGCCGCACGGCAGGTCCAGGACCGGCAGGCTGCGGTCCGCCGCGGCGATGAGCGAAAGCAGGGTGGCCTTTTCCAGCGCATCCACGTAGCGGCCCCCAGGGGAGCCGAAACGCCATTCATCATAGTGATCGACGACATCCTGCTGTTGATAGTATTGGCGCTTATCCAAGGGAACCCCGTAGCTGGTCGGTCAGGTTGGCGGCTGAAGCAGTCGTTGGTAAGTCCGCAGCAGGAGGTCGATCCGCTCCTGGGGGCTCGGCAGGATGAGCAGATCCGGGGAAGGGGCGCGCGCCTCGCGCCTGGGCAGGTCCACCAGCGCCCGGGCAAGGGCTTCCGGGCTCCTCGGCGGCACCAGATCCAGACCTGGACAGGCGCGGTCCAAGATATCCCGGAGGCCCGGCAGATCGGACAGGATCACCGGACACCGGGCCAGCCCGGCTTCAAGCAGCAGGCTCGGGTACAGCGTGGTCGACGCGAGGCTCCGGTACGGCAGGGCAAGGGCGTCGAGGGTCGACAGAAGCTGGTTGACCGGCACCAGGCCGGCCACCACGATCCGCGCCCGGATGGCTGGCGGCATGGACCGGATCCGGTTCCGGATCCGCCCGGCGTCGCCATCCGCGGACAGGGCGAGGATCAGTCCCAGTTCCGGACGCCGCGGCTGGGCCAGTTCGAAGGCGTCCAGGAGATCATCCACCCCCTTGACCCGGTGGGCATGGCCGACGAACCCGACCACCACATCCCGCCCGGTGAACGGCTGGAGCGCCGCCGGGCCGGCTCCGGCGCCGTCCTCCGCGGTGAACCAGGCCAGGTTCGGGACGCAGGTGACATCCTCGAAGCCGCTGGCCCGAAGCCAGTCCGCGTAGCCCCGGGCGGTGACCAGCTGGGCCACCCCGAGCCGGCGGGAACACCTGACCAGCCACTGGTTGTTGAGGACGAGGCGGGGCAGCATGAACGCCGGCGCATCGAGCAGGTCCCGCCAGTGGGCCCGGTCGAAGGCGGTGGGCAGGCCTTCGGATTGCACCAGCACCCGAGAGCGTGGGGTGGGGAGGAAGAGGCAGACCAGGGCGAACGCCGGCGTCGGCAGCACGAGGTGCACCAGGTGGCCCGGTTCCCGGGGCAGCCCGCGCAGCATCCCCCAGACCAGGCGCAGGCGCGCCAGCAGCGGCCGGCGCGCGAACCCGTCCAGGACCTCCTTGGTGGGCGCGGACAGCCCTTCCGGCAGGGCGAACCGGACCTGGACCCCGCGTTCCTCGAGCAGCGCCGCCAGCCCGATCAAGTTGGAAACCTGGCCGCCCATGCGCAGATTGAGCACGCAGAAGGTGACGCGCAGTGGCACGCCGCCGGTCATGGCGGGCCTGCGGGACGCTTGGCCGCGAGCACCAGGATGTGCGGGATGGGATGGAACCGCTCCCGGTGGAGATGCCGCACCGCCACCTCGCCGCCCAGCGCTTCCAGGACCGCCTTCAGGTCGCCGGAGGACATGTAGGTGAAGCGCTGGCCTTCGGACAGGGACAGCTTGAGCACCCGGTATACCAAGCCGGAAAGCAGGCGGGACAAGGCGGTCTTCCAGCGGACCTGGCCGTCGATGGCCTTCACTACCAGGAGCCCGCCCGGCTCCACCACCCGGAACAGCTCCCGCAGCAGCGGCACCTGCTGGTCGGGGGCGAAGGAGGACAGGGTGTCTGCCAGCAGGGCGGTAGAAAAGCACCCGTCAGCCGTGCCGGCGAGGAAGGAGAAGGCGTCCTGGACCTGCAGCCGCACGTTCAGGCTCCGGGCCAGGGTCTGGCCGGCGATCCCGATCTTCCTTTCATCGATATCGATGCCCACCAGCAGTTCGGACCGGCCGGCCAGCCGCTTGAGGAGCAGCCCTTCCCCACAACCCACTTCCAGGACGCGCCCATGGGAGGGCACGGCCCTGGCCACTTCGTCCAGGGGCACGATGGCGTCGCGGATGCGCTGCTGCAGCCGGCCGGAAACGGGAAACCTCCGCCCCGGGGGCCCCGCGGCCTGGACCGGCGGGTTCCCGGTCACAGCCCACCATCGCGCGGAAGGAGGGGGCCCTCCTTGAACCCGGACCGGTCCCTGACGAAATACAGGGGCCTGGCCTTGACCTCCTCGAAAATCTTGGCCAGGTACAGGCCGATGACCCCCAGGACGGTCAAAGTCATGCCGCCCAGAAGCAGGACGGAGACCATGACGCTCGACCAGCCGGGAACCGCCCGGTTGCTGATGAAGTGGGCGAAGACGATGTACACCAGGTAGATCAGCGACACCAGGGAGACGAAGAGCCCGATCAGCAGCACGACCCGGAGCGGGAACGTGGTCATGGACACCAGGCCGTCGCCGGCCAGCTGGATCATCTTCTTGAGGCTGTACTTGCTCTTTCCCGAAAAGCGGGCGTCCGGGATGTAGTGGATCCCCACCTGGCGGAAGCCGATCCAGCTGGTCAGGCCGCGGATGAACCGGGCCCGCTCGGGCAGGGCGACCAGGGCGGCCAGGGCGGTCCGGTCCAGCAGCCGGAAATCGGCGGCCCCCTTGGGCACCGGGCGTTCCGACATGAGTTCCACGACCTTGTAGAAGATCGCCGAGGTGGCGCGCTTCAGCAGCCCGGTGCGCACGGCGTCGTTCCGGACGGTGTAGACGACTTCATAACCGGTTTCCCACAGCCGCACCAGGTCCGGAATCAAGCGGGGCGGATGCTGCAGATCGGAATCCAGGGTGATGACGGCGTCGGCCTCGAGCCCCATGGCTTCCTGCAGGCCGGCGGACAGCGCCGCCTGATGCCCGAAATTCCGGGACAAGTGGACCACGCCCACCCTGGACCGCGAGGCCGCGGCCTGCTCCAGCATCCTGGTGGTCTCCTCGTCCGAGCCATCGTTGATGAACAGGATCCGGAACTCATGCTGGAGCGAAGCCACGGCATCCTCGATCCGTTCCAGGACCTCGGCGATGTTGTCCTTTTCGTTGTAGACAGGCATGACGATGAAGATGCGTTTGCGTTTCATTCGACCAGCGCCTCGTCCAGGGCCCGGCGGATGGTGCCGGAGGCAAGCAGTGACAACTCAGTCTGCCAGTGGTAGCCCCAATGGGCATAACGGAATAGCAACTCCGGCGTTTCCGTGCCCGGGTGGACCACAAGTTCCGCCCGTTCCCCGAGGGCCAGGGCCCACTTCGCCGAACGGACCGCCCGGGCCGCCCCGGCGCGATCCAGCCGCCCCGCGAGTTCGATGCCGATCGGCCGGATCTTCCCGCAGCGGAGCAGAGGCCACCGCCACAGGGAAAGACTGGAGGCCGCATCCACCAGGCACTGCTTGGGCGGCCCGGCCCGGAACCTGGCCACGGCCCGCACGTCCAGGCCGAACTCGTCGAACACCGGGCGCAGGGCCCGCCACAGCGGCGGGAAGAGATGCACATGCTGGTGGCTGTTCACGAACGAGACGGACACTCCGAGCCCCAACACCCGCTCGATCTGCAGGCGGGCCTCGGCCGCCAGGGCCTGGGCCAGGGAAGGCCGGAGAACCAGGGCCGAAAACAGCGACCGGTAGTTACCTGGCAGGTGGCCCCGGGTCAGCAACTGCCCGAGGTCCGGCTCCCGGCCGAGGGGCCTTTCTTCCACCAGCACGAGATGGACGCCCAGGCGCAGCCCGGGAAGCGCGAGCCGGTCGAGGGTCGACAGTTCCGCGTCCGCGTGCGCCATGACGCTGACGGCGTCCACGGAGCCGGCGCGGGCCAGCGCCTCGATCCCGAGGTTGACGGCGGGGTCCAGCCCATAGTCGTCCGCGGTGATGGTGACACCGGCCATGGCAGCAGGCACGCCCGATGACACGGGAGTCGGGGCGTTCCTCTGGCGCATGGGGTCTCCTTCCATGGATTATGGCGCGCCGGGAGGCCGGCGGGAAACCGTTGCCGGCGGGAATCGCCCGGATCGGGCTATGCTGTTCTCTCCACGCTCTCAGGATTCCAGCATGATCCATGGCAAGAAGCTCGTTGTCGTGATGCCCGCCTACAATGCCGCCAAGACCCTGCTGCAGACCCACAAGGAGGTGCTGGAGCAGGAGGTGGTGGACCTGGTGATCCTGGTGGACGACGGCAGCCGGGACGAAACGGTGGCGATCGCCCGCGGCCTGCCTTCCACCGTGGTCGAGGTGCACCCGGTGAACCGCGGCTACGGCGCCAACCAGAAGACCTGCTACCGGCTGGCGCTGGAGCACGGCGCCGATATCGTGGTCATGGTCCACCCGGACTACCAGTACACCCCCAGGCTGATCCCGGCCATGGCCCACATGATCGCCAGCGGGCTGTATCCCTGCGTGCTGGGTTCCCGGATCCTCGGCGGCCGGGCCATGGCCCAGGGCATGCCCTGGTGGAAGTACGCGGCCAACCGGCTGCTCACCCTGGCCGAGAACCTGCTCACCGGCGCCAAGCTCTCCGAGTACCACACCGGCTACCGCGCCTTCGCCCGGGAGACCCTGGAATCCCTGGACCTGGGCGCCACCAGCGACGATTTCGTGTTCGACAACCAGATGCTGGCCCAGATCCTATGGCGCGGCCACCCGGTCGCCGAGCTGACCTGCCCGGCCAGCTATTTCGCCGAGGCCTCCTCGATCAACTTCAGGCGCAGCCTCGCCTACGGGTTCGGCTGCCTGGCCACCGGGCTCAGGTACCGGCTGGCGCGCCTGGGCTGGCTCGGTTCCCCCCTGTTCCCGCCGACCCGGCCCCCATGCGCGTAGGCTGGTCCAGGTCCGGGCTGTGGGCCGCCCTGGGCCTGGCCGCCCTGGTCTGGTTCATCTACGGCCAGACCGGGCATTTCCCCTTCACCCGTTTCGACGACCCGGTCTACGTCACCGACAACCCCTGGGTCCGCTCCGGACTGGGCCGCGAGACGGTCGAGTGGGCCTTCACCACCGGCTGGGCCGCCAACTGGCACCCGCTCACCTGGCTCTCGCACCTGCTCGACGTGTCCCTGTTCGGGCTCGATCCGGGACCGCACCACCTGGTCAGCGTCGCCATCCATGGCGCCAACGCGCTGCTGCTGTTCCGGCTGCTGTGGGTTATGACCCGCCGGCTGGGCCCCAGCGCCCTGGTGGCCGCCCTGTTCGCGGTGCACCCGCTGCACGTGGAGAGCGTCGCCTGGATCGCCGAGCGCAAGGATGTCCTCTGCGCCCTGCTGGCCTTCCTGGCGCTGCTGGCCTACCACCGCTACGTGGCCTCCGGGTCCCGGCGCGCCTACGGCTGGGCCTTGGCGCTGTACGCCCTCGGGCTGATGGCCAAGCCCATGCTGGTGAGCCTGCCCTTCCTCATGCTGGCGCTGGACCACTGGCCCCTGGCCCGGTGGCCGCGGGTCTCCCGCCGGCGGCTGCTGGCCGAGAAGCTGCCCTTCCTCGGGCTGGCCCTGGCCTCGATGGTCGTGACCGTCCTGGTCCAGCGCCGGGGCGGCGCGGTGGCCGGACTTTCGGCGGTGCCCCTCTGGGAGCGGCTGTGCAACGCGGCGTCGGCCAGCGGGCTGTACCTGGAGAAAGCGGCCTGGCCGGCCGGGCTCTGCGCCTTCTATCCCTACCCGCCGGCTTCCGCCCTGCCGGGAATGGGCGCCATGGGCGCCGGGTTCCTGGTCCTGACCACCGCCGCCGTGCTCCGCTGGGGCGGGAAGCGGCCGTACCTGGCCACCGGCTGGGCCTGGTACCTGGTCTCCCTGCTCCCGGTGATCGGCCTGGTCCAGGTGGGCTCCCAGGCCATGGCCGACCGCTACACCTACCTGCCGCTGGTGGGCCCGTTCATGGCCCTGGCCTGGCTCGGGGCGGATGCCCTGCGCCGCTGGCGGCTGCCGCCCTGGACCGGCTGGGCCGGATCGGCCGCCGTGCTGCTGCCGCTGACCCTGCTGGCCCGGAGCCAGGCCGCCACCTGGCAGGACGACTTCACCCTGTTCGGCCACGCGGTGGCGGTCACCCGGCCTTCCAACTGGGCCGCCCACCTCCAGCTCGGGCAGGCCCAGCTGGGCGCCGGGCGGGTGGAGCAGGCGCTCGTGGAATTCGCCACCGCCGAAGCCCAGAACCCCGCGTCGGCCCTGGCGTCCTACCAGCGGGGGGAGGCCCTCGCCGGCCTCGGACGCAGGGAGGAGGCGCTGGCCAGTTTCAGGGAGGCGATCCGGCGCAACAGGCTGGATTACCGGTCGACCTACCGCGCGGCCCAGATCCTTTCCGATCTCAGCCGCCATGCCGAGGCCGCGGAGCTGTACTCCGCGTTCCTCCAGATGGAACCCCTGCGTCTGCGGGAGGCCCGGGATCCGATCCGGGAGCGGGCGCTTTCCCGGGAAGCCCGGAAAGTGCTCTGCCTCACCCTGCGCAAGCTCGGCCGGCCCCTGGAGGCGATCGCGGTGTGCCGGACCGCGCTGGAGGCCGACCCGGCCAGCCTGGAGTTCCTCCTGAACCTCGGCCTGGCCCTGGGCGAAGCGGGGCGGCACCGGGAAGCCCTGGAGGTCCTCGCCCGGTGCGCGGCCCGCAGCCCCGGCCAGCCCACGATCCGGGCGGCGCTCCAGCGGGAGCTGGCGGCCTCCGGGGCGGCGCCCGCCCCCCTGGTCCGCCGGGCAAACCGGCCGCCGGGGTGATCCGCCCGGAATGCCGCAGCGCGTCACCCGAAGTGACGCGCTGCGGCAGGTCCTCGCTCCGGAAGCAACTTCCGTGTTGAGTTTTTCTCCGAGCCTTCCCATAATCCCCACACAGGACTATGGTAAAAACCATCAAGGCAGATTTTCGTCGTTCTGGTATCCGAATTGCTATTGTTTGGTTCGGCACCCCCAAGGAGACCCCATGAAGAGAGAGTCAGGCTTCACCCTCATCGAACTGCTGCTCGTGCTGGCCATCATCGGCATCATCAGCGCCATCGCCATCCCCGCCCTGCTGGGACAGCGCGCCCGGGCCCGTGACAAGTCCTCCATCAGCAACATGGACGGCCGTGTCGGCGATCTGGTCGGGCAGTACGACAAACTGCGCGAGTCCGGCATCACCGTCTCGGCGATCGTCACCAGCCTGAGCAACTACCTCAAGGCCACCGGCGGCGCCGACAAGAACCCGTGGAATGCCGCGGACCCGGCGTTCCAGACCGCGGTCACCAACATCGGCACCGGCACCACCCAGAGCGCGGCCGTCGCCGGCATCAAGGCCCTGGCCACCACCGCCGCCGACAAGGGCCAGGCCCAGTTCGGCATGTATGTCCCCGGCACCGGCACCCCCGGCTTCATCGGCGGCGCGGTCCTGGTCGACGGCCTGATCAACGGTTCCACCACCGTCACCAAGGTCACCGCCATCGAGTAGGTGTAGACTTCAAGCTGGCTGGGAGGGGGTCCTGGACCCCCTCCCTTTTTTTTCCGGGAGCCGCATGCAGCAGAACAAGCTCGGGCGATGGGCCGCCCCGCTGGGGGCAGGACTGTGCTTCTTCCTGATCCTGCTCCTGGCGATCGCCCTGCACTTCAAGCTGGCCGAAGCCGGCCTCACCACCCTGGTCGGCCAGGGCTTCATGGTCACCCCGGTGAAGGTCTTCATCGCCCGCTTCATCCTGACCCTCCTGCTGCCCTTCTACCTGATGTGCGCGCTGCTCCTGTGGTGCCTCACCCTGGCCTTCGGAAGCATCTTCATCCGGGGCTTCTCCGATGCCTGGACCGCCGCGGAAGGCTTCCTGCTCACCCTGTCGGCCCTGGCCTGGGTCCACCTGCTGCTCTGGTGGGAGGTACCGTCCACCCTCTGGCTCATCCCCGGCCTGCGCTGGCTCCCGTTCTGGCTGCTGCTGCCCCTGCTGCTGGTCGCGGCCCTGGCCTTCCCGGCGCTCTGGGCGCGGCGCAAGGGCCTGGCCTGGCCCCGGCGGACCGCCCTGCTGGCCGGGCTGCTGCTGCTCTGGTCGGTGCTGTCCTGGGCGCCCCAGCACCTGCCCCGGCTGCTCAGCCCGGCCAAGGGCGGCGGCGACCAGGCCAGGATCCTGATCATCGGCCTGGACGGCCTGCGCGAAGACGTGGGCCAGGCGGCCACCACCCAGTGGGTGGGCACCCCCTACAGCAACGCCTACACGGTCATCCCCGCCACCCGCCTGCTATGGCACATCCTGTGGGGCGGCGACCCGCTCTACTACACCGTGGGCCACGCCCCGCCGGCGGTGGAGGAGTACAACGGCGACCCGCGGCTGCCCCTGGTGGACACCGCCGCCAGGCTCGGCTGGAAGCCGCGCTTCTACATCGACGACGGCGGCACCATCGGCCTGATCGGCCGCAAATTGAACTTCGACGACATCCTGATGCCGGCCCCCGGCTGGGAGAACTTCGTCAACTCCAACCTGAGCGGCTCCTTCCCGCTCTTCGCGGTATGGGAGAACTGGGGGCGGGCCTTCCCCACCACCAACCCGTGGGCGCCCCTGGACGCCGGGCTGAAGGAAGCCATCCGCCTGGGCCGGGGCAGCAAGTGGGTGATGTTCCACTCCTGCCTGGCCCATGCGCCGATCTTCCCGCGCCGGGAGGAACTGGCCCGGATCCCCCGCTGGTGGACCCTGACCCCGTACGAACTGGAGCCTTACTACGTGCGCAACCAGGTGACCCCGGAGCGGGCCGCCCACTACGACCAGCGCCGGGACCCCTTCAACATCTACACCATCCGCATGGAGGCCATCCTCAAGGCCTGGGAGCCGATCTGGAACGGCCTGGCCCAGGACCCCCAGTACCGCCAGGCCACCCGCGTCCTGTTCTCCGACCACGGCGAGCGGTTCTACCACGTCACCGACACCATCCAGCTGGGCGGCGTGCACGGCTACGAACTGGACCCATGGGAGGCGCGGATCATGTTCAAGGTCGCCGGCCCGGGCTTCTCCGACCGGGCGGGAAGCCCGCCCAGGCAGGAGACGGTGAGCGTCCTCTCCCTGCGCGACGGCATCACCCGCGCGCTGGCCACCGGGCAGCCGATCACCCCGGAGATCCTGGAAACGTCGTACCCCTATGCGCCCTTGCGCTA
>Ga0316217_10003151_pt1 | contig 19099 bp, 8 predicted proteins | sample 1anoAmetaG_FD_203633 | JGI IMG/M metagenome (GOLD analysis project Ga0316217, IMG submission 203633) | Freshwater microbial communities from Trout Bog Lake, Wisconsin, USA - 1anoA | ecosystem: Environmental > Aquatic > Freshwater > Lake > Hypolimnion/Profundal zone | place: USA: Wisconsin...
CACCGCGCTCAAGCCGATGCGGCTCCAGAGGTTCGTCGGCGATTTCAAGTGCGTCAGCATCGCGTCCGTCTGCGCGGGTGTGCCAATGCCGGCGACCAGCGGATACACGCCGTCCATGCCCATATTGAAGTTTGAGCCGTCCCTGAACTTTAGCGGTCCTTCCGGGTTGCCGTCCTGGTCGTGCATCACATAGCTGAAATATCCCGCGGTCTCGTCCCACGCATTTTTCTGCAATGACGCCGTCAACGACCGGATGTCCGCATCATAAACGGCAAGGTCATTGGTTTTTCCGAGTGCATCCGCCGCCATCGTCATGATTTTTGCGATGCGGATGGCTTGCGCGGTGTTGATCACGGGCGCCATGCGCGCACCCAGCTTTTGATAGCGCGTGAACTTTTGCGGCGGATAATCGTCCCACCCGCCGGAGTTGTAGAAATAATCGAAGCTGCTCAGAATGCCGGAATTGAATTTCCGCATCGTCGAACTGCCCAGCCGCCCGAGATAGAACTCGTAATATTGGCGAAGCCGGGGATAGGCGTATGCCAGCAACGCGCGCGACTGCGTGCGGTTCCACAAATCCAGAAAAAGGTAATGCTGCACCGGCACCATGCTGCCGTGATGCAGGAACGCAGACTGCGCGCCCGGCTCCATGAGATAGGTGTTTAGGCACTCGAACGCGCGGCGCGTGTCGAGTTCCGCGAGACCGAGACCCACGAAGCCGGAGTCCCACGTGTAAAGACAATCCCACCAACGCCCTGGCGTGTTGTGTTTGATGTAGCTGCGTTGCGTGTAAACCGGATAGACGATGTTCGCGAGCAGCGTCGCCGCCATGCGTTGCTGGCTGAACAGATAATCTGTGCCCTGCGGCGCGGGAGTGAGTTCCGGCAACCGGGCGCGGTTGGTTTGGAAAATGGGTTCACAATGCGGCTCGTCCAGCGTCAATGCAGCCAGTCGTTGCTCCACCTCCGCACGCGAGCCGCCGCAAACTTGCGCGTAAAGCACCCGCCGGGAATGCGGTGACAGATTAACTGGACGCAGGAAGACATCGGTGAAATGTCCATCGCCCTCGCCTTCCAAAACCGATTCCACATGATTTTGCGTCATCGTCTGGAAAAACACATCCAGATCTTTGCAGAGAAACTGCCGAACTTCAGACTCGCGGTAATTCCAGGCGATACCGTAGCAGAGATCCACGTCGGCATATTTCAGAATGATGCTATTCGTCGTCGGCCCGCGGGCGATCACCGGCTTGGGATGCCAGACCTTGGTGGAGAATTTGAGCTGCGCCACATCGGCGGCGTTGACGAGCGCGAAACCATCAAGTTCAACCGGCTGGCCGCCTTCAGAAACCAATTTCAACTTCTGTCTTCCTTTGCCAACCAGTCCCGCCTTGAGAATCTTGGCTTCTAATGCTCCGCTACCGGTGAACTTTACCGTCTCATTCATTAATCCACTCAGGCGGAAGGAAACCTTCTCCCCGGCTTTCATCCGATAGCGAACGATTAGCTGCGCATCCGGGATGTCGTGATCCATGTTGAATTCATATTCCGCCAAGTCGCCCGCTTGCGCGCCAAATTTGTCACCCAGGCCGCAGCCGTTGACGAAGCCGTTGGCGCGGATTTCGCCGCGCACTTTGCCGTCGTAAACCAGATCGTCCTGCGGACGCGGCTTGGCGTAGTGCATCTCCTGGTAATCGAGCGCGCCCAGCCAAACCGCGCCCGGTGGCAACTCGACGACACTTGGCAGCAGTGGATTGTTCGGGGCGTATTCGACGAGCGATGGGAAATTCATCTCGGCCAGCAGGTGCAGCACGAGGCTTTGCGGCAGGCCGGTGTGGTTCACGCACTCGGCGCGGATGAGCCGCGACCGGCCGTCAATGCGCGAATACGAGATGTCCGCATAGACTTGATCCTTCCATTCGATTTCGTGGCGGAAGGAAAAATAACTCAAGTCGGGCGCGGCTTCCCACGGATGATAATCATTCTCAAACATCACGTTTGGCAGCGTGACCTTGCGCCGATACACGCCGGGGAAAACGCTCACATCAAAGCGCAGACCCTGATTTTCCGGCGGCACATGCGAGATGCCGATGTAGCGTTTGGTATAAGGCCCCCATTCCGGCAGCGTGAGGTCGTGCCGGTTCGAGATGACACCAATCCACTGCGGATCCAGCGGTGCAGCGGCCACATTGACCACGAACAGGCACAGCGTGGCCGCGAGGGTGAAAAATTGGGTCAATTTCATCAAGGTTTTCGCGGGTTGCAAATCACTGGTTTATTCTCAGGCCCAACGCGAACTCCCCGGACAAGGTTTTAGGTAAATCAACCTCCACCGCCTCGGGAGTTTGCCGCCACGTCAGCTTGTCCGAACTCCCCAACAGGGCAACCGCCTTGACGGGTTGGGGCAGCAGTTTCGCCTTCGCTCCCAGCGATTTTATTTTCAGGGTCGTGCCCGGCTTCGGCAGGGTCAGGCACCAGGCATAAAGCGAACCATCCTTGCCGACCGTGAAACGGAAATCGTCGGTCGTGAACTGAAATTCCGCCTGCTTGCGACCGAGTTGGCCGGCGGGCAGGATTTTGATTTTGCCGGAGGCATCCTCGCCCTCGCCGAATTTCACCCAGCCCTTGCTGCCGTAAATGCCTTCACCATTTACCCGCAGCCAGTCGCCAATTTCCTGCAACATCTGTTTGCCGCCCGCATCCAGCGAGCCGTCCGGCTGCAGTGAAACACACACGGCATAATTGCCGTCGCGCGAAACATATTCCAGCAGGCAGCGGATGACCGCGCCGGCGTCATACGTGAAATCCGGCGCGTAAAACCAGTCGCCAACAGCGTTCTCGCCTATCCACGGCTGGTCGGTCTTGACGGTGCCAGGGAAGGTGCCCTCCTGCGTATTCACAATGCCGGGGCACGGCGGATGAAACTTGATGATGCTGAAGGTGTCCACCTTGCCGTGCTTTGCCAGAGTGTGATTGTAAAAATGCGCCACCACGCGCGGCGCGGCATCGCACTTGAAACCGGAACCGCTGTGGTCGCCGCTGAAGGGCTGCGTCGAGTTGCCATCGGTGTAGATGAAATCCGGATTGTATTGGTCAATCACATCCATGATGCGCAGCGCCCACCAGGTTGCATACCATTTTGCGTAATCCAGATGCCGGTCGAAAATGCCCTTGCTCGCGGCAATGCCGATGTTGCCGTTGTTGATGTTGGAATACTCCAGCAAATTGATTGTGTAGAGCAAACGAGGGTCGAGGCCATCCCACCATTTGCCTTTACCGTCGGCTTGGGTCAGATTGCCGTCGTAAGGCACGCCCGCCTTCGGGCCGGTCTGGTCGCTGCCAAAAGCGGTTTGATACCACCACCAGGTGTATTCGTGATGGAACGAAACACCGAAACGCATTCCCGTTTTCCTGGCCGCGGCGGACCATTCGCCGAGCAAATCGCGGTGCGGACCAAGATTTACGGAATTCCACGGCTGATAATGGGAATTCCAATTGTCAAAATTGTCGTGATGCACGCCTTGGACAATCAAAAAGCGCGCGCCGGCAGCGTGGTAAGTTTTGACGAGTTCGGCCGGATTCAGACTTTTGGGGTTCCAATCGCGCAACACATCCTTGTACCCCACTTCGGACGGATGGCCGTAGTTTTTAAGGTGATTGGTGTAGGCGAGTTTGGAGGCGTCGTAAAGTTTCCGCGCATACCAGTCGCCGCTCTGCCCGGCGGATTGCGGGCCAAAATGCACCCAGATGCCAAATTTGGCCTCACGCAGCCACGCGGGGCTGCCGGGATAATTGGTGATGATGGAATCCCAAGTCGGCCCATACGGCCCGGCGGCGATGGGAAAATCCATTTTGGTTTCGGGAAAGTTTTTCGGAGCACCGAGCGCCTTGGAGCCGGGCGGCAGCGGTTTGGGAATTTCCGGCATGGGCGGCAGCGCCGGCAACGCAGCGGCGCGCAGCCCGCAGGCGCTGAGCGCGGCGATCAAGCAGATGAAATGCGGCTTTTTCATAAATAAAATAATTTCACGGACTGCGGACGCGGTAAAATCGTTGTTTGTCCGCCGGATTTACCGGCAGCGAGTTGCTGAATTTTCCGCCGCCGCTGAAATTGCCCGTGAGATTAGTCTGCCAGTTCGCAAGCGGCAGCGCCAGATTGGAGGCAGTCAAAACCACGTACGCCGCGCCGGAAGATCCGTTTGTGCCTTGCAGCACGATGTTCGTGCCGGAAACAGAAACGCTGGTGAAGACCGGCAGGCTAACGACGGGATTGGCTGCGGTGGTCAGACTGACGGCGGGGCTGTTGGTGCTCTCGCCAAAGCCGTTGCTGGCGGAAACAACGTAATAATAAGTCGTGGCTGCCCCGACCGTCGGATCGGTGGAATTGGTGCTCGCGATTTGCGAGGCCACGTTGGTGTAAGGCCCGCCAACGGCGAGCGCACGTTTGAGATTATAGTTCACCGCATTGGCGCTAGTGTTCCATTTGAGCGCGGCAAAACTGTTGCTCACGCTCGTCGGCGACAGATTCGCCGGGGTGGCCGGCGGGGCATAGGGTGCGGCGTTGGTTACCCAAAGCGTGTTAACTTGCACGCTGAAATCATCCGCGTAGGCCGGGGTCACCCCGTTCGGGATGGAAACATTAAGACAAATTTGGGCCGCGGTGTTGGTCGGGCCGGTGGTGAAGCCGAGCGCACACATCGTCCACACATTTGTGTTTGCCGGAATGACCAGCGCGGCCCCGGCCGGCCCGCAGTTGGTGACAATCAACTGAACGGTGCTTGCGACATTGGTGTTTTGCAGCGCCGCAAAAACTTGATAACGACAATTGGCGAGCAAACCGGTGATCACCTGCGCGACGACGGACGTTCCGGGATTGAACTGCACGCCGTAATTTCCCGTCCGCACACGCGTGTCCGTCCATGCACTCGCACTGCTGTACAGGAGCACCACGGAGCCACCGGCATTGGTTGTCCAGTTCGGGGTCAGGCTGCCGCTCTCAAAACTGCCATCCTCAATTTGGTTGGCAAAAACAAGATTCGGAACATTGTAAGTGGGATCCGGCGCTGGCGGGTTGGTGCTGTAGCCGGTGTTGGTGGCCCAATTAGCTCCGCCATATTCGAATGCACCCAAGTCGGGAGCTGTGCCGCTGAAGCCGTCCGTCACGCCGGGAATCACCGTGCCCGCGCCAATCGCAGGGGAAGTAGCCTGCAACCGGAAATCGCCACTCGATGCCGTGACAAACGAAGTGTTGGTGTAAAAATTGTAGCGCAGATCGCAATCGGTCCAAGGGGAGCCACCGGGGCGATTATTGAAAAGGTTGTTGAAAAGGCAGACTCCACATAGCCCATCGGAATTCTGTCCTCCGCCGCTGAGCGCGGTGCCGGTGCCCCAGACGGTGTTGTTGAAAAGCAGGTTGAAGTTGCGGCGCAGGTTGACTTGGATGCCGTTCGCCGGCACGTTCCAGATGCAATTGTGGTGAACAATCCAATTGGCGTTTTCGCTATCGAGATAGAAACCGCAAACGCTCAAGCCCGTGTGGCCTTTCGGCCCCGGCGAATCGTGCAGCCGGTTGTAGCGGAACACCGAATCCCCCGCATCATACGTGATGTGCAGCACGCCGCCGTCGCTTTCAGTTTTCATGGCGTTGCTCAGATCGTTGTATTCGATGATGGATGAACGACCTATGGCGCCCATGGACTCGCGCCCGGAATTGGTAACCGTGTTATGGCTGAACAAATTGCGATAGCAAGGAGCCGCGGTGACGCTCACTGCCGCCGGCCAGAACGGCACGAAACCGGAGTCGTGGAAATGATTGTTGATGACCCGAATGTCATCGCCGGCAAACGTCAGCAGGGCGAGCGAATCCCAAGCCAGTTCGCTGTTGCGCAAAACGCCGCGGTCATACAACGTCAAACCGGCGTTGGTCGAGATGACGGAACTGTTGCCGGGGAATTGCATCACCAACCCGTCAAAGGTTTCGTCGGTGGAATTGGGGTCCGTCAAAATGTTACAAGCGAACAAGTGCAGATTCTTCAGAGTGATAAAGGACTGCCCGGTCAAATCAAAACCAAACGGCCGGTGTTTGGCCGTCACGCCCGCAGGGATGTTCGTGGAATAAAGGAAAAGCGTGTTGGTGCCATAAAACCATTCGCCTTGGCTGTCCAATTCTCCAATCTTTCCAGTGATGTAATATTCATTCCCGGCCCGTAGCGCGTAGCTGACGTTGGCGCCGGAGGCGTCGGTGGTGAGGATGGTCTTGGTCGCGTTGGTGTAGCCCGCCACAAACATGTGGCTCATCACCCAGCCTTTGCCGTTCAAGATATGAACCGTGGCTCCGCCCCAGTAACCATCCGCCCGCGCCGGCAAGGACGCATCAGTGAACCAACCGTTGGCATTGTTCCCGTCATATCCGGCAGCATCGGCATACGCCCAATCCGGCGAGGGGTTGATGGAGCTGTTCTGCCACGGGAATGAACTGCCAGCGTTCGGCCAGCGTGCCTCCGGTTTCATCGCGCCGTTGATGAACACCTGATTGCCCGTGCCCAGCGACCAGTTCATCGCGGTGGTTGACCAGATATTGCCGCCCGTCGTGCTCCAACCAGCAACAGGGTCGGTGCCATCAATCGTCACGATCTCATTGCTGTAGGCCTGAAACGTAATCGGCGCATTTGAGGTGCCATTGGCAAGGATGGTCACCGTCTCGCGATAGGTTCCAGCGCGGATATTGACGGTGGTTCCGGTATTCGCACGACTGGCCGCCTTCTGAATGGTGAGGAACGGCTGCGCCAGCGTGCCGGGATTGGAATCCGAACCATTGGTAGCAACATAATAATTGACGGGAGACGGATTCGCTATGGTCAAGGTTACAGCTCCACCAGCGGCACTGACGGAGGCGATGACTCCCGCCGGAATCGTTCCGCTGTCCGCCACCGGGCTGGAAGCAAATGTCCCCGTAGTGCCAACCGTATTATAGGTCGCGAGAGTATAAGCGCCGTTGGTCAGGTTGCTGGGAATGTTCAAGTGAACCGTGTTGTTGCTGATGGTGAGATTGCCACCGATGGTCAGCGGCGAGCCAACCGTGAAAGTGGCATTGGCTCCGGAATAGAAGATCACATTTCCCGCTACCATTCCCGTGCCGCCAAAAGTCGTGTCACTTAACACCGACACCGTGCCGGAGCCGGTGGCGCTGCCGGTGGCATTGTTGACGAGCAACGTGCCGGCGCTCACGGTGGTGCCGCCGGAAAAAGTGTTGGCGCCGCTCAACGTCACCGTTCCCGCATCAAACTTTGCAAGGGAGGCTGCGCCCAGAAATAGGTTGCCACTGGCGGCGAGGTCGGAAGTTCCGCGCAGAATGAATTGCGAACACGAGGCGCTGTTGGTGATGACTCCCGACAGAGTCAGCACCCCGCTACCGTTGTTCCAAATCGCGGCATTGCCGCCAGCGCCATTCAGATTGATTGGCCGATCGGAGGTTGCGGCTGCGCCGGTGTAAGCCAGCGCAGAAAATTTTCCCAGGTTAATTTGTCCGTTGGCCAGCGTGGTTGGAGCACCCAGTGCACTTGGACCGCCGCCAATCGCGCTGATACTGTTGACCGTGAGACTTACGGTGCCGCTGGCGCTCGCGATAGTGGTCGGCGCGTTGTAGGTATTTAGGCCCGTCAGCGTCAATGCGGTCGTGCCAACTTTGCTCCAACCAGTCGCGCCGGCGATGACGGCACTGATGGTGACACTTTTGCCGGAGCCGAGCGCGTTGACCGTGATGGAAGGACTGGCCCCAGCAAGGGTGAGGACATTGGTGAAATTCCCGTTGTTATCGAGCGTCCAGCTCCCCGCCGTGCCAGAGCTGCCATCGCCAAAGGTCAAGGCTGTCAGCGTGCGCGCGGTGTCGAGATGCACCGTGGTATCGGTGGTGATGTCATTGGTAAAATAGGCCGTGGAACCACTGCCGTCAGCCATCATGCCGCTGCTCCAGTTGGTCGGGGCACTCCACAAACCACCGCCGGCGGTGTTGGTCCAAACACCGCTGGCGGCCAATGCGGTTGAAATGGCGCTGGCCAAAAAGGCCAAAAGCAAAATGCATTTTGAGAATCGCACCATTGGTTTCCAACTTATTTCAATTGCGTTTGGACCACCGTCGCGACTTGCTGGCCGAGCACTTGATAGCCTTCGGGCTTCCAATGGGCGGTGTCACCTTTGCCGAGTTCAAGATAGTTCGTCATCAAACCATAAAAGTCGTCAATCGGCACATTCATTTCCCCCATTACCTGTGTGGCCATGCGGTTGTGCGCGAGAATGACCGCTTTATTGGTCGGATCAAGTTCGGTCGGCTGACCTTTAAGCGTGAGCGGCGTGGTGCTGGCCCAGCTCAATTTCGCGCCTGGCGAACCTTCGCGCAGATGCGTGACGAGTTTGCGCGTCAGCGGCTCAAACTGGCCTTCGGGAATCCGGCCTTTGAGCCAACCATGCAAGCTCATGTTGACGTGGATTGTATCGTGAGGCGCCTGTGCCTGGACTTGCTCGAGAATTTGATGCAATTCCGGCAACGCCTGATGCAACGGATTCAGGCGGGCGTCCACGTTGCCCTTGCCCGCGAGTCGTTGCGCAACCACTGGTCCGTAGCCGATGCAAATCGAATCTCCGATGAACAGGACCTGCGGGAGCTTGTGATTGAAGTCCTTTGCCTTTTCAAAACCCCAGTCTTTGCCCCCTTTCACCGGCGCTACCGGCCAGGCTGCCTTGGTCCCGCTACGGCCACGCGGATTGGCTTCGTCGTCCAGACCGGCAAAACCTGCCAGACGAAAAGCGGTAATTGCCATGGCCAAGGTTATAGTGAGGCATGGTTTCAAGATGCGTTAGTTTGGTTACTCTATTTCAGTCAGCCGGAACCATAATTACACCTCGCTGGCGCGGGTGCTGAGGCCGGCGACCACAAAGTCACGCTCGGGTCAAAAGAACGGTAAGTCATTAGGCCGGCTTCAATAGGTCGCGCTTATATTGTCACCATGAACTGCTTTTACGTGCCAATCAAAGAACAGGTGGTTGCGAACCTTGCCATGGATTGGGGTTGGGGATATGCCTCCCCAATTTGAGGCAGGAGCCACAAAATCACCGTTGGCGTTGGTCACACTCGCGTCCAAGTCCGACAAGGCAAAAATATCGGTCGGAGGCCCAGATTGGGATACCGTCGTCAATTTAACTGGATTCTGGAACGACGGATAACCAAACAAATAGACGGTCACGTTAACAGCTGGACCTTTATAAGGAACGGTTACAAAATAGCTGGGTCCGTAAGGATTGATATTGAAGTTAGCGGAGTATCCCGGACAACGGAGGCACTTGACAAAATTGGTGCTAAATAAGCCAACTGTTTGGGGCGACGGACTGCCCAAATAGGTGGAAATAAAGAAGGCAAGCCCTGTGTTCATCGGAAGGTTGTAAGCGTAGCTCTGTCCCGTGCCACTTGGTCCCGGCAGATAGTCATTGTTATCCTGGGTGTACATCAATAAGGCGGTGCCGACTTGTTTCAAATTGGAAAGGCACCCGGTCTGCTGCGCCTTGCGCTTCGCCGATGCCAAGGCTGGCAGCAGCATTGCCGCCAAAATGGCAATGATGGCGATGACTACCAGCAGTTCGATCAGCGTAAACCCGCTCCTTGGCCGCGGATGGAAGGCAAATTGCGTTGGCTTGATTCTAGCCGCAATGTTTTTTCTATCAATATATCGCATTTGTTCAAGGCTTTCTTGCATACAAACCCTGGCTAAGGACGTGATATTTCCGGGGCCAAGCATTTTTGTTCAATTATTGGTATTGCTCAACAAGTAAAACTGCTGGCTGGCGCCAGTGGTCACCACGTTGGTGCCGATAAAGGTGTACGGGCCACTGGCGCCCAGCACGTTGGTGGCCACCGCAGTCCATTGATTGCGCGGCAATGCCACATTCGTGCTTTCCAGCAGATAATAGGCGCAGCCAGCCTGCCCGTTTGTCGCATTGAGTGTCACATTCGCGCCATTAACGCCGATCCTGGTGATCCCCGTGGCATTCGTGAATACTCCCGGTCCCGAGGACACCGCCGACAAGCTGCCGTTCAAAGCCAGATTATTTTGCCAGACCAAACCAGTGCCGGGAGCCGGCGTGATGGACATGGCCGCGCCATTGGATACCGCCTGGCTGAAGAACGTGAAGGTATCACCAAGTACAAGTGCCGGCCCGATGTTGTTGACCACAATTGCGCCACCGCCCGCATTGGTGATGACGCCGCTCACCACAAATACGCTGTTGGATTGAACCAGCAACTTGTTGAGCGTGACGGCGGCCGTGCCGGACAGCACCAAATTATTATTGATCGTCATCGTGTCGGGAACACCGTTCGCATCGGGGGTCAGCGTGCCACCCGCCAGAACGTTGACCTGGTCCGCGATCGTAACCGCTCCCGCCAGGGTGCCACCGGCGACAACGGTGGGGTTCCCAGTGCCGCCGCCAATCGTGCCGGTGACCAGCAGCGTGCCGTTGCTCACGGTCGTGGTGCCCGTGTAGGTATTATCCCCGGAGAGAGTCCAAGAACCAGATCCAGACATCACGATATTCAGGAGCGGATTGTTCGCGATGCCGGCGTTCAGCAACCCATTGCCAGCGCCGGTAAGCGTGAGATAGCTGGGCGTGGTGTAATCGGGGTAGGGATTGCCGGGTTGGCTTAAATCACAAGGAGTCACTGCGCCGCTCAGCGTGAGGGTTTGGCCGGCAACCGTGTTTTCAATAATTCCCCCAACCGTGCCTGAACCTTGGGAGTCAGCCACAACGTTGATTGGAACGCTGATGTTGCCGCCTGAAGCCCCAGTGAACTGGAACTTGCCGGTGGTGTTGGTGTACACGGCATAAGGAGAGTTGACGATCCCCAAATTGATTCCCGGCGCCAAGCCCACACCCATTGCGGCGACAGAGTTGACGCTCAAGGTGCCATCAAAAATGTTAAACGTGCCGGGGATGTAATTCCCCGAGTTGCTGAGTGTCAGCGTGAACGGTCCCCGTTGGCTGACCCCGACCACAGGCTCAAATCCAGATGTAGCCTGCAACGTGATGGCACCGTTAACCACGATGTTGTTGCTGAGGTCATCGAAGTTCAGTTCGCGTTCCATAGTGGCGGACTGCGCGTTGATGGGGCCATTCAAGGTCAACGTGCCGGTGCCATAATTGCCAATATAGCCGGGGCCCGTGTTGGGACTTTCCGTCGCGAAAATCCAGGTGCTGTTGGCGGCGGCGGGCCCACCGGTGTAATAGTAGCCGGCCGGATTCTGCTGATTGCAGGCAAAATAATACGTCCCGCTTTGGCCCAGCGAGCAGGACAGGCCAGCATTGGAGATGGTGTTGAAATAAATGCCACCCTGAGTGTTCCAGACATAGTTGGTGAACGAGTTCGTCGGATTATTCAAATACACATTGTTGGGGTCCGTCTTGAAAAAAATGGTGCTGCCGAGCGCCACCGACCCGTTCAAAACGAGCGGCGCAGAGCCCCGGAAGACGGTCTGATAGCTGCCATTGGTGGTCACGGTATTGGTTATGAGGCCATTGATGGTCAAGGTGGAACCATTGGGAGAGATGTTTTTCAACTGATCATTATTGTACTGAAAAAGAAAGGTGCGGCCGGTGGAGGTGTTGTTGGTTCCATTATAGGCCATGTAGGCGCTGCTGGCGCCAAAAAGAAGTTGGCTGCCGGCGCCAACCGCGCACGGCAAGCCGGCGTTGGTGATGGAACTGAAGAAAAGGGTTCCCGAGCCGGCGGCGCTGGTGACGTAATTGGTGAATGAATTCGTCGGATTATCCACATAGACGCTTCCGCCAGACGCCATCAGATAACTTGTCCCGAGGTTCAAGGGTCCTTCCAGGTAAATGCTGCCAAGGGGTGAACCGGTGGAGCGGAAGACCGTCGAGGCGCTGCTGGTGGCCTCGTTTGTGACCATGCCATCGAGCGTCAGGGGATAGCCCGCCGAGCTGTTAATCAACTGGCTGTTGTTGCCCAGCATGATGAAAGTCCGGTCGGTCAAGCCCGGTCCCGTGCCGTTGTAGTTCAAATACCCGCCCGCCGCCGCCTCCAAAACCGTGCCCGCACCCGCCGCGGAAGGCTGCCCGCCGTAGTTAATGGAACTGAAATAAAGATTATAGCCGCTCGCAGCGGAATAAATGTAATTGGTGAAAGCGTTGGCGGGATTGCTAAGATAAACCTGACCGCCGCCATTGGCCAAAACAAACCCCGTCCCCAAGTTCAACACGCCAGAAATCACAATGCTGTTGCCCGAGCCCCCGCCGTTGCGCAACACACATTGCGAGCTGGTTGAGGCGGTGTTGGTGATATTCCCGGTGAAGGTCAGGGTACTGCCACCACTGGGGCAGGAGTTGAAGAGCTGGCCGTTGCTGCCCGTGAACACGATGGTCCGCGCGGTGGTCGGAGAACCGGTTCCATTATACTGGAAATAATCATTGCTGCCGACGTAGATGGTCCCGTTGGCCGTCGTGCTCGGCTGCCCCAGCGCCGAAGGCGTGCCCGAACTGACTTCCGAGATGCTGTTGAAATACACGCTGGACCCCGCCGAGTTATTGGCCAGCGTCAAAGGCCCATCGTAAGTATTGTTGCCGGTCAAGTAGAGGGCTCCCGTGCCACTTTTGGTCAGTCCGGTTCCGGATCCATTAGGGCTGTACATCACCGTACTAATAATTGTGTTCAACGTCGAGCCGGATCCCTGGTTAACCGCAATGGTGGTTGGCGAGGCCGCCAGTGTCAGAACATTTGCCGAATTGCCGTTGTTGTCCAAAACCCAGCCTTCTGTTCCGCTGGCGTTGGTGGCATTGCCAAACGTCAGGTTGGTCACCGAAAAGGAATTGTCCATATGCACCGTGTTGGTGGTGTTCGCGGTAAAACCGAGGCTGAAGGTGGCGGTTCCGGGAGTTCCGCTGCCGTCCGCCACGGTGGCGTTCGTCCAATTGGCGGGAGTGCTCCACGTCAGGCCGCTAGTCTTGTTGGTCCAGATGCCGTTTTGCGCCCGCCCCGGGAAGGCTGGCAATGACACCAGCACCGCGGCCAAAATCATCTGTTTGTACCGGGAAAAGCGTCCCGAAGCTGGGGAGACGCTGGTTTGAAGTTTGGTTTGCGAGTTCATGGTTTTATGGTCGTAGTTTTGGGTTCTGCTTGCTGGTTCGGTTTTGCATGATTTTCACGTTTGTGTCCGCGCGGGCACAAGGCACGACGCTTTTGTGCTTTGGACTTTCCGACACATTAAGCCAGGCCCGGCATCGCGACAATAGACCAATTCTGGTCACAAGGCTTACCGCTGACGCCTTGTCACGCGGTGCCTGCTGGTCTAAATTGGCCGCGTGATTTCCGCCGTCCGCCAATGGCCTGCCCGTCTTTCGTCGGTCGGCTTATTTGCGCTGCTGACCGCCGCCCAGCTGCTCACACCTCCGGGCGCCGGTGCGGGCGAACGGGCGAGCGTCCCCAATTTTCTACTGCAAAGCTGGGACATGGACGATGGCCTGCCCAGCACGCGCATCAACGCCGTTGCCATCACCCCCGACGGCTATCTGTGGTTGGCCATGCCCAATGGTCTGGCTCGGTTTGACGGGGCGCGCTTCGTGGCGTTCGATGCCTCCAGTTCGCCACCGCTGAAAGACGCATCCGCCCGGTCGCTGCTCATCACACGCGACGGGCATCTACTGATTGGAACCTATCAGGGAGCATTGTTGCAACGAAACGGAGACAGCTTTCAAACCTTGGTCGGCTCGGACATCACCCAGGGAAAACCGATTCTCACCCTGCTGGAGGACGAGAAATCGAATCTATGGCTGGGCACTGACGGGGCCGGGCTGATCTGCTGGCAGGCTGGCGTGGTTCGGCATTTCACCCGGACGAATGGTTTGCCGGGTTTGCGTGTGGAGCAGCTCACTGCCAGCACGAACGGACAAATCCACTTCTTTTGCAACAGCCGGCTTTGCGTGTTCGAATCCAACCATTGCGGGTTGGTGGAACGGCCGGCGTGGGTGCCGGCCAGTGTCACCGCCATCACTCCGGCGCGGCAGGGGGGCCTCTGGGTGGCGACCACCAGCCAATTTTATAACGCCACTTATAACGGCACGCGCATTTTCCTGCTTCGTGACGGCCTCTGGAGCGAGCCGGACAACCAATATCCTTGGCCCCAGGAGTATAGCCGTTCGCACACCTACACCCTGGTGGAAGACCACGCCGGCCGGCTCTGGTGCGCGACCGACGGGCGCGGTGTCTTTTTTCGGACGCCGGATGGAATCTGGCAAGCTTTGGATCCGCGTTTTCCGCTATCCCACACCCATGGACTGTGCCTGAAGGAGGGCCAGGACGGGGTGGTCTGGCTTGGCACTAGCACCACCGACCTGGAGATGATCCGCGCCGGCCCGCCCGTCATGTCATTCCATTTGCCGGTGGAGTTTGAGCAGAGTGTCCTCACTTGCCTTTGTGTCCGTCGCGATGGCTCAATCTGGGGCGGCACCGATGGCGACGGGCTTTTTGTCTGGCGTGATGGCGAACCAGTGCATTACGGCCTCGACAAGGGACTTCCCCAGTTGCAGGTCAATGCCATTGTGGAAGACCATCAAACCAATCTTTGGATCGGGACCGGAGGCGGTTTAATACAATTGAGAGGCGACCATTTTGAACGTGTTAGCGACGATTTTCTATCCCGCCAACTTATCTCAGCATTATTTCAAGACCCGGGTGGAAATATCTGGGCCGGCACAATCTCTCGGCTGGTCCAAATTTCTGGCGCCGGGCGCCGGATCAAATCCTTTGGCGCCGCCAGCGGCTTGACTAACGGGTCGGTGCGCGCCATCACCCAGGATTCGGCCGGACGCATTCTCGCTGTGGTTTCCGGCACGGGCATCTTCCGGCAAAACGGGGAGCGCATGGAACTATTTCTCCCCGGCAAGAATCCGGAGGATTACTCAAAAAATTGGGAACGCGGCACAACCACTCGATCGTTTTTAACCGACCCCGATGGCACGATCTGGGCCGCGAGCCATGGATCTGGGCTTGGGAGAATTCACGATAATGACTTTAACCGATGGAACTACGAGGAAGACAGCCTACCCAGTAGCATTCTGTTTTCTGTTTTGCAGGATGACGAGAATAATCTCTGGTGCAGCTCTGAAAACGGGCTGTTTGGCATCGCGAAGAAAAAACTGCTTGCTTACCAACGCGGCCGCAGCCCGCGCCTGATTACCTGGCGCCTGACGACCGCCGACGGGCTGGCCAGCAAAGCGTGTTCCGGGTTCGGCCAGGGCGCTGCGGCCAAAGGAGCCGATGGCCGACTCTGGTTTGCCGATGGCCCGGCGGTGGCGATGGTGGATCCCGAGAACACTCCGCGTGACACGCGAATTGTCTCGCCGTTTGTCGAAGAGGTGGTGGCCGACGGCCAGCAGGTCAAGTTTGCACCCACTGACACATTGAGAATATTATCAGGCGTCCGCGCGTTGGAAATATATTATACCTCACCCAACCAGCTTGCCCCGGACCGCTTAAGGTTTCGCTATCAATTACAGGGGTTGGACCAGAGCTGGGTGGAAGCCGGCAACCGCCGCACGGCCTATTTCAACCGGCTTCCTCCCGGTCATTATCGATTCAAACTCATGGTGTCGGGCCAGGAGGAGAAATGGCTGAACGCGGCCAATGTGCTGGCGTTGGAAATCATTCCGCGTTTTTACGAGCGGCAAAGCGTGCAAATGGCCGGTGCGGTTGCCGCGCTCGCCACTGTTGGCTTGAGCGTCTGGCAATTCGAACGCGCCCGGCAACGCCGCCGCCTTGAACGCCTTAAGCTCCAGCGAGCCATGGATGCCGAACGCCAGCGCATCGCCCGGGACATCCACGACGACCTCGGCGCCGGCCTCACGGAAATCATTCTGCTGAGCGACACCCTACGCCAAGACGTTCCAGACGCATCCACGGCCAACCAGACGGCCGGCAAAATCTCCACCAGCGCCCGTTCCCTCACTCGGGCGATGGACGAGGTGGTTTGGGCCGTGAACCCCGGCAACGACACGCTGGAAAGTTTTTTGAATTATCTGAACGACTATGCGCAAGAGTATCTCGCCCGTTCAAATGTGCGCTTTCGCTGGGAGGCGCCGATTGATGTTCCCGCGCTCGCCCTCTCGGCCGAAACCCGGCACAACCTTTACCTCGTGTGCAAAGAGGCTTTGAACAACGCCGCCAAGCACGCCGCCGCGAGCGAAGTGAAAATCCAGATGCAAAGCCTGCCCGGCGGTTTCCGCCTGACGATCGCAGACAACGGGCAGGGCTTTGAATTGGACGCGCCGCGTCGCCGGGGCAGCGGCCTCAACAACATGCAGCAGCGGATGGCAGCTCTCGGCGGACGGTGCGAAATTCACAGTGCCATCGGGGCCGGCACGCGGCTGGACTTGAGGCTGGAAAACTTGACTGTCCAGCAGGGAGAAATATCCTGATGGCAAACCAACCATAGACCAGTTCTGGTCACAATGAAAAAATCCACCGCCATGGTAAAGTCACCAGGAAATAAAATGGTCATACAGGTTTCCATTGTGGATGACGACGAGCGCGTGCGCAGCAGCCTCGCCCAGGCGGTCAGCCGCTTTCCCGGCTGCGCCTGCACGGGGCAATACGGTTCCGGCGAGGAAGCCGTCAGCAGCATGAAGGACCAGGCCGCCGACGTGGTGTTGATGGACATCAACATGCCGGGCATGGGCGGCATCGAGTGCACCCGCCAACTGAAGGACGCGCATCCCGACACCGAAATCATCATGCTCACCGCCTATCAAGACACCGACAGCGTTTTCCAATCACTCGCCGCCGGCGCCAGTGGTTATCTGCTCAAGCGCGCGGATCGGGATGAACTACTGGCCGCCATCCAGCAGGTGCGCCAAGGCGGTTCCCCCATGACCAGCCACATCGCCCGTAAAGTGGTGCAGGCATTCCGCTCCGCCACGCCGGCGGAGAAGGAGACGGACAAGCTCTCCCCGCGCGAGCAGGAAGTCCTGGGTCTGCTCGCCAAAGGTTATCTTTACAAGGAAATTTCCGAGGCGCTGGGGTTGAGCTACGAAACCGTGCATAACTACATCCGGAGAATCTACGAGAAGCTTCGCGTCCGCTCCCGCAGCCAGGCCGTGGCAAAATATTATACCCAATCCGAACCGCCAAGAGGGCATTCTCCAAAAAATGGGAATTAATATCATTGGCATGATTCGGCTTGCGGATATCAAGGACTAGCGGGACGGCTGGCTGCGAAGCCAGCAGCACGCGCAACATGCATTTCTGATGAACGAAGCGCTGATTAGTCGTGGCTTGTCATTGATGATTCGTGTCGACTGAATTCAGGGCGATTTCCGCTACCCTCTGAAATGCCTGTGCCTATTGGGGATTATTTATTGTACCCCGTATTGTACCCCGCGCGCCTGAAAAGCAGGCCAATAGTGGCCAAAGCAGTCACGCCATCGGGGAGTTGCGTTTGGGCCGTCCATTGAAATCTAAGTAGTTACAACTGAGTCACTTACAACCAACTCAAAGGCGCGACCAGCGGCCAATGAACCACTTGCGTCAGTCATTTGCGGTGAAAGAAACGGCTAGTCCCGGCGAGGGTCCACCTTGAATGACCCAAAAACTGGCAAAATGCATGAATTTCCAATTTTTTGTCTAAAGTTCCAGCCATATTTGGCGATAGACGATGCGGAAATAAGACGCCTCGCATTGTCCGAGGCCAGATGGATCTGGTGCGGAAGTCCGTGGCCGCGTCTTGTAAACGCAGTGAGACAGCTATGAAAAACCATAAAACTGAAACAAAAAAAACCTTATTGACTGCCGCCCTTGGCGCAGCCGCCGCCTGCGGCGCCTCCGCCTACGAAGTGCCGTTGACCTTGCTGAGCACCAACGCGCCGCCCATCGAAGTTCACGGCCTGGCCAGCCAGGGATATTTGTTGTCCAGCGACTACAATTACCTGGCCAATGACACCAAGAACGGATCCTTCCAGTTTTCGGAAATGGGCCTGAATGTCTCCATGAACCCACTTCCGCACACGCGCATCGCCGTGCAGGGATTTGACTTCGACGTGGGCAACGTGGGCCAATATGATCCCTTTCTGGATTACGCTCTGATCGAATATACCGTCAACGATGAGTTGGGCATTCGCGCCGGGCGCATTCGCCGCCCCGCCGGCATTTACAACGACATTCAAGATCTTGACGTGACGCGCACCTTCGTGCTGCTGCCACAAGGAATATATGACGCCCGCTGGCGTGACTGGAGCGCCGGCCTCGACGGTGGCGAGCTGTTTGGTGAATTTTCGCTCCATAAACTGGGCGGCATTTCCTACGGGGCGTACGCGGGCATGGTTAACATGCAGGAAAACGGCGGAGTGGCCCGTTACGGGGCCGATGCCAACGGCATCAATGTGGACACTATGGACGACACCCCGACCTTTGGCGCCCAGGTTTGGTATAATACGCCGATCAGCGGATTGCGGGTGGGGGCCAATGTCACCTACATGGATGATTTTGGTTTTACCGCAAACTCTTCCGTGCTGATCCCGGTCGCGGCCGATGTTTATACCCCCGGGTATGTCAACACCCATACTGTTGGCAATGTTCTTTTCCAGCAATTCTCCATTGAATACCTTTGGCGTAACTGGACGTTCCAAGCCGAGTATTACACTTATAAACTTACCGGCTGGAGCCACATCCAAGTTAACATCCCCGCCGCCAACAAGACCTTTCCGCAGTTGCAAACCATAGTAGATAATCCGGACACTTGGTATGCCGGGGTTTCGCGCCGGCTCAACAAGCATATCGAGCTGGGCACCTACTACTCCATGTGGGAAGACCAGGGTTTGTTTCAAAACGACCTTGCCCTGTGCTTGCGGTTGGACATAAAAGACTGGTGGGTCTTCAAAGTGGAAGGCCATTATATAGAAGGCACTGGCTTGTTGCGCGATCAAGCCGACAATCCACACCTGGATAACAACAGTGGCTGGTTCATGCTCGCGGTGAAAACCACCTTCAGTTTCTGACCCCGCGGCCATTCCCCATCCACCATTATCAAAACCAGCTTATGAAATCTAATTTA
>Ga0316217_10003152_pt1 | contig 19098 bp, 7 predicted proteins | sample 1anoAmetaG_FD_203633 | JGI IMG/M metagenome (GOLD analysis project Ga0316217, IMG submission 203633) | Freshwater microbial communities from Trout Bog Lake, Wisconsin, USA - 1anoA | ecosystem: Environmental > Aquatic > Freshwater > Lake > Hypolimnion/Profundal zone | place: USA: Wisconsin...
ATGTGAAAAAAAGAAAATTTTTGACTGAAGAGGAGGCGATTGAAATTTTGTGCTAGCTAATCAATGGATTCCACCATTTGTTCAAAAATAATATCCTGCACAGAGATCTAAAGCTAGCAAATATTCTCAGGCATGATGGAGTTACCAAAATTGCAGATTTTGGATTTTCCAAGATGCTGGGTCCCGAAGTGTTGGCAGAGACTATGTTGGGAAGCCCTCTCAATATGGCTCCATAGGTGCTGAATAATCTCTAATACAGTAATAAGGCAGATATGTACTCTTTGGGAGTTTGTTACTATTGGATGCTTTTCGGAAGACCGCCTTACAATGCTAAAAATATCAACGAGCTCAAAACGATGATAGCTAAGGAAAACTTCGAATTCCCAAAAGCGATCAATAGTATCTCAGATATGAGTAAAAACTTAGTTAGAAAAATGTTGAAAGCCAACCCTAAAGACAGGATGAGTTGGTAGGAGCTTTTTAACCATGAAGTAAATCGCTATATAGAGCATAAAATGTAGAGAGAGATATCATTAACCTTAACTATGGATGGAAGCTTAAGTGATAACGTTTGCAAACTGTATCTTTCTCAAAATTTGGTGATTATTCATCCAAGTGAATTCCGCAAGAAAGAGTAAGTTGTGGAATATGCTGTTAATTTGGTGAAAGATAATAAGAAGGCCTAGTTTAAGGGGGCTATGGTGAACAGAAATATCAAAGAGCAGAACTAGAATCTGAAAAGAGAATAACTCAAAAACAATGACAATATTGAAGTAGGGGCAACTGAGGATGAGAAAACTTTGAACAATATCCAATAAAACACCTTTTACCTGTTAAATGAAAGGAACAAGATTATCTTTTTGCTGTCAGTATTGAATGAGCTACGAAGCAGGCCCAATCGAAAGAACCAGCCACAAATCATAGGCCATATTCTCAAGCTTTCAAGAGGCTATTATCAAAAGCTAGAGAAGACCATCAGGCAAAAATAAAATGAGTACAAACTAAGCTGCTGGAAACCTTTTATCTAGAGCGTTGCCTTTAAAAACTTGGAACATTTCTTACTAAAGGAGCAAATAATAGTCAAGTATGAGATGGATAATAGTTAGAAGTTGGCACAACCTTCAAATGAATCTCTGAGTGGCTTGGTCAGAGTTTATTGCGAGGGAGTCATTGCAGGACTCAAAAAAGATGAACTAGACTAAAAGAGCAGGCCTGAGTGGAACCACATCAACCATTTGATTGATGTTGTTAGAATCGATCAGCTTATGACCAAGGATTTCGACTTCAAACACTATTATTGTGAGTACGGCAAGTACGAGATGAAGGAGTTAACTGAGATTAGTAAGAAAAATCTAGCAAAGATATGATTATGTATCATCTGCATCGATAACTATAAATTATAATATGGGAAACGAACAAAAACCTGAAGTCGGCAATGAAGTTTACCTCAGCGAGATCCAGCACAGGAGCACACAAGATCTGATGTACCAATCCAAACTATCTTGCACCAACTATGACACGAAACTGACCAAAAAGATATTCAAGTTCGGTTCAGGGTCAGACTACGTAGCAAGCTATATCCAAAGGTACTAGTTGTTGTGAGTTAGGTTGAAGTTTTTTGGACAATATATCGAATGCGACAACTTGATGCTACCTGTTTACTGCTATATCCGAGAGCAGAAGAACCTTTGCACTGACGAGAAATAGCTTTAAGTAGGTTTTGGACGTTATGAAGATTTATCACGAGATCTACAGTATTAATATAAAGGATGAGATTACAGCCAGGAAGAAACAGTTTGAAAAATTCTCAGAGACATAAGTACAAAAATTTATATGGAGGTTTGGTATCTTCTGTTTGCCCTTGTGAACGCCTGCCGCAAATTTTAGCCCTACAAAATAAAATCAGGCAACCTTAAAACCAGCCACATTCACTTGAATAACAACGGCCACGTCAAAGTCAGAAACCAGCTTACTGAGCCTTAGTAGCTCAAAGCTCAGCCCCCAAACTTCTACAGTATGCATCTCCAATAATTAAGGTACTTAGGAGATGCTAAACATGCGCGAGAATAAGGCAAAGCTGCATCCGAATATTTGCCAAACCTTTTCCATTGCAATCATTATAATCTAGATTTGCACATTCATGTAAGGAGATTCTTTTTATGACCTCTATCGGCTGAGGATAAACTAAGTAAATTTGGGACGTGCGCTGGAAATGGTCTAAAAATTGAAGTACTCTAAGCTGCTGGTAAATTTGTTGAAGATAATGCTGAGTGGGCAAAATGATCGACCATTGCCCAGCCAAATCTACCTGACTTTCAAACCCTACTAGCAACAAATTGTCAGTCTTCAGCCATTCAAGTTCGACACAAACCGCATATACTAAAGTTTGCATAACAGCAAAGTGTCTTACTATTGATTTTCACTATCTTTAAGCAGAGCGTTATTCTTAAAAATAAAGAGTGATATTTGCTGGCAGTAATATTAAGCAAATCAAAATTAGTTCTCTCTTATTTGTCGAATCTGACCTAAAAGCTAGTTGTACTGCTACTTCAGCACTTCTCTATTTTTCTACCACTCAAAACGCTGCATCTACAACTTGTCGCGTTAGATACGCTAGCGATATAACTAAGACTAAAGATACTTTTTCCGTTAGAGGCAGTCTTGTCTCTAGCAGGGCGCTTATACAATTTTTTTGTAAGGAGTTTACAGCTTTTGCTTGTGTGGCAGGAAGGAATAACTTGCGGTTCCTGCATCTACGCCAGTCATCAGTTTAGAAGTTGATGGGGGCAGTGTTTTAGCCTAGCTGCCCATTTGCTTCTGATTCTTAACCTAATTGATTCGAATTATCAAATTTTTGATCTTCTACTTATCTCTTAGGCTCGACTCTTGCAGTTCACAACATTTTTTCTTGAGATTGGTATTCTCCTTAACTAGCTCTTAATTGACTTGCCTGAGCTGGAAAATTTCTTCCCTGGTTTACCTAGTGGGAAGGGTTTCAATGGAGCTTTTGACGATATGATGTTGAGTAGTTGTGCGGTGGCTCTATTGCCTGTCAATGAGCTGAAGCTGGTTAGCTTTGGCGTGAGTAGTTGCCATAGCTACTTTTTGCGAATTATTGTGCAGATTCGATTTTGAAAGATTTGGATGGAGATTTAAGTTCGAACTGACTTGCTAGGTAACCTGAGAGTTTATTTTTATGGAACTGTTGGCTCTATAGATTCGGCTGTTTTTCTTGCTTTCCGGCAGCCCACCGAAGGTTTTGTTTTTTTTGGTGATCGTGCTTTTGGAGTGAGTTTTTTTCATAATGTCGTAACTGCGATTATTCAATTATAATACAAAACTTCTTAATTTATCATAATGGGAGGAAAACATCTTTGAACTCTATCTATCATAAACGATCGTAGGAGGTGAAATGGGCTAGATTTCCAAATTTCGTCTTTTAGTGCTCATCGAAGTGTGGCCTCTACCCTTTTAGATTGGAGACTTTGGTATTGGTTGAACGACTTGCCTTGGTCTCCTCGCCAATAATAGGGTACTCTTGATCTATGAAGTCTTGGTAAGTGCGGTCGAACCCTTTTCCGATGACTTCTGAGGGTGGAGATTCAGAAGCTTCTTAATCTTCAGATTACGCGAATCTTCCGATAAGTTGCTGCTGCTGAAATCTCTTCGATTTCTGTGCTTCTCTGGGCTTCAAATTTGTGCGTGGCTTGCTAAAATTGATTTCGTTTCGATTATCTTATTTGTTTCTAAAGAGCTGTTAGAAATCTTCAATGAGTAATGGATCTTAGTTGGGAGAAGACCAATTCTCAGTATGAGACCTGATGATTTTCTAGCTTTGCACTGGAATTCTGATAGAACTGTATTCTTTGGAATTAATCTATCGAGCAGAAACTATAGGCCTGGTATCATTATGAGCTATACTTATATCTTTGGGCTAAATTTGTACAAATTTAGGTAGTTACTGGCGTTGGCTGTTGGGTTTTGGTGAGTACATCTATGTGTATCCGAATTGAATATTTTTTCGTATGGGCTAGATTGGTTTGGGAGGAATAGATAGAAAGGGATTGGTGAATTGAAAATTATTGGATTTGGTTTCGGGTTGTTCTCTCTGGTTGCTCAAAAAACTAGGTCCTTTGGCAACAGTTGTACTTTAGGGGAAATTGAAAATCACCAGGTTTTTGGGGTTGTATGTCGAAGTTTAAGATCCTTTGATTTCGTGGTTTTTTGTTTTGATGGGGACTTCCTACAATATGTTCGGTTTAATGTCATTTTATGGCTTATTCGTTTCCGAGTTTTGATAATTATGGTCAGAATGTACGAAGCTTCCTGGCCTCTTCTTTAACGATTTTTTTTGACCCTTTCCTTCACTTTCGTTTTTCAATTCAGTGGATTTTATGACCCTGCGATTGGATTGCGGAGATTAGGAATCTTAGGGTTATCGCTTGCGTGTGAGAAAATATTTTTATTGGTTGGAAAGTCCGGCTCCAAGACAGTTGCATGTGATCTCTGATTTGTCAAACTTGGGCATTGAAAAAATAAAATAAACTATGATGTAAGCAAATATTCGAAATCAACAATCGACCTAAGATACTTTTGGCTGAATGAGTTCAATCCATGCCTTTTTGCTGGAAATAAACGAATTAATTATATAAATTGTGCTAATTTTGTGCTCTTTGAAAATAAGGCAAAAAACTATTTGCCCCAAAATAGTTCAACCACAAAATTCGCACTGAAAAACGTTAGTTTGATTTCCTGTTTGAGATATTTTGTTTTTCGGAAATTTATTGACAAAATAATTGTAATAAGTTGTTTTGGTTTGACTCCTATGAGTGCACAAATAGAGGAATCCATGAAAATAATATTGAAGTATGACCAAAGACCATAGAAATCATTACTTGTTTTACACTTATTCCGAATTTTCTTCAGTAATAACCATATTAAGACTGCCATGAGCTAATTATACAATGGATTAGGCTTTTTGAATCTATCTCTAAGAAAAACTAAGATTTTAGATGGTATCCTATTCTTATTGGTTCGATTACTTGTGAACTTTTGTATTTTTCAGACCAAAGTATCTTCCGATTGTCACCAAAAGTGCCAGAAAGAAACCCATTATGGTTACAAGAATGATTAAAGTTTCCAAGAAGCTGTTATTTTCACTGAAGATGCCATCTAACAAAGAAAATTATGAGCTCTCCTCACCATAGAGTGGCATTTCCAATTCCAAAATTTACTATGACTGTGTTTATTTGAGCTAAATCGAGCAAAGTGCATTTGAGAAAATCTAAACAGTACGCTATTTTAAATTGAATACAATGTCTCTGTTCACCATCCAATTCGCACCAAGGATGAAACGGTCTAAAGACTCGATTCCCAAACAGACTTATTTAGCTTTAAGGCCGCGCAAATAAAAGTAATCAGTAGGGCTCCATTGAATAGGCTCACCATTAATACCAAAATGTAGGTTTGAAAAGATTTGTAAGACAGTTTAGCGGATGGTGGCATTTCCTTCAGGTTTTACTTTGAAGCAGTTGCTGTTTAGTTTGGATCTTTGGCACTTTTCAGACTGAGTTGAGCAAGCTTGTTCGAGTGCTTGTGACAATATTTGGAAGTTTTTGCGAGGCAGGTATGTAAAGGTTGAGCCAGAGTCAATAAATACCCCAAAATGGCCCCCACTATCGTCGCTTTCTTTAATTACTCTATCTTTTATAGTTATTTATCCTACTCCCACTAAAGTATACAAATTTTTAGCTGTTACGAATTCTGTTTTAACTGATTTATCTTTATTATGGATTTCAGGTCGAGCTTTACCGATGACTAATTGTCCACCATTCTTGGCCAAACACAAGGTAAATAGTAGCTATTAACCTGTTTTTGAAGAATGCTTGTTATACAGTTTTTACAGCAATTTAGATTGTCTTGCCGGAGCTAATCCGAAAATCCCGTTTGCTGCCTGGGTAAAGAAAAGGTTGGTTTACCTCGTGGTGCATCCGAAAGCAGTTTTAATAGATTCTCCTTCTGAGTCATTCTAAAACTGGATCTAATCTTCGATAATGATTCCAGATAATGAGCTGCCTTCAGCATACGATATTGAAAAGGTGCAAGATTAGCTGTCGATTTTGCCGGGGCAACTTCTCTTGCAAACTTACTCCTATGAGCTCTAATTTACATATAAAGATACGCAAGTTATTATTTTACTGGTTTGGCTTTAAGAGAGTTTGAAGGGGGGTTGAAGATGAGATTTGCCGCAACTCAGGCACTTACTGCAAGGGAGGGCAAGTTGTCCACTCCCTGTATCTACGATGACTGATTGTTGCTGAGCTGGTGAACCCACGAAGATGTTGGCATAGTAATAACCCAAGCTAGTATTGCCGTAAAGTGGAACTACATGATTAGGGAGTTGCGGTTCTTTTGCTAAACACGAGGCTAACAGAAGGAGAATCAAACAATAATTATTCATTGATCAACTTATAAGAAGCATTACAAATATATTTTAAGTGCAAAATTTTAGTGCAAAACATGCGGAAAGATATTAACTTTTCTGATTTTAAGTGAAAATAAGCAAAATAACCAAAAAAATGCACAATTTGAATATAGAAACAAAAAATCAGCTCAATTCGAATTTTTTAGATTGATTTTAAATTTCTTCTGACAAAGGATTAGAAAGAGGACTGCTCTATTTTTTGAATTAATGAGCTGCAGTTTACAGTTTACTGCCTATATGACTTTCAATCATCTATTATTGTTCGGCATGCTATTGCTAGACTGCCACCTTTGATTATTTCAGCTCAGCTGTAATCTAGCAGCACTTTTTATAGAAAAGGATTTGAAGGATAAGTAAAAGATTGGCTAACACTTGTAGCACATTAAATACGATAAACTGAAGAGGCTGTGCCTTAGTCGTAAAAGTTATACGTATTTGACTACGAAGAATAATTCGAGAAGGTCTTGGAAAGTGTTGAGGGAGACAAAAACGTAGCTAATGCCTTTTACTTGTTTTTGTTTTAGGTTTTAGATGAGCTGAGGGATGAGGAGAAAGGTCTTTAATAGAGTATTTGTACCTCAGCTATGAGGGCAGCATAACCTAGAACTTAGCCTGCATCTTCGAATTCGTATCTTCTTATGAGACCTGCGAGAGAGAGAATAGAGAAACCTCCTAAGGCTATTACTATCACTAAATAAGACTGCTATTACTGTATTTACTAATTTTTCTCCATCTCCAAAAAGGTTTGAACAAAGATTAGTTGACCTACACATTTTTGTTTTCAGTGGCTTCGTAGTAACCTTCGCAGCCCATTGTTTCGACGCAGAGGCGAAGTAGCAAGATCTAATTTTTTTTCCGTATACTTGCATCAAAATGTTTAAAATCGACTGTGCGAGCAAGGCGATTGAAAATTCTTTGTAAATGAAGAAACCAATTCTCAGAAAATTGCTCAGAAACATAACTCCGCACACATTGATAGAGAATGTACCCACTGATTTTTGGTTATGAATCAGTTGGTGCTGACACACAAATCCAATGCTAGGGAATACAGCGACTCCTGACTAAAACTATATTTACCTACCCCCAAAACGAGCTCATTGATCCAGTCTTAATTCTACATTCTATATTTTAAATACTAGGTAATTATCTTTTTTCGCAAATAATGCCAAAGTCCGAAGACTAAGATAACCTAAATCCGAAGTAACAACCGATAGAAGCACAAAAATAGCATCTGATGGAGTTTTGTCTTTTTTAGTTGTGTCATTTGAGTAGTTATAGGTATCAAACTTAGAAAATATCATTCCGCAATGATTGCTAAGGGTGTCTTGTTCTATTAGATTTGCTACCCGTCTACACCTTTCAAGGGACTCAGCTAGAGTTTTGTCGCCTCCTTTACTTTCTGCTTAATAGGATGAACTATCTCATGCCCACTTAAGATTTACTCTTGCTTGTTAGTCTATCTCCTCTAGACCATTTTATGTGACTCTTCGTATTAGCAACCTTTAGAGCAGCAGTTTTTGTAGATGATGACTTGCAGAATCAACAGAAGGTTTGTTATCACTTGCAGTAGGTTGAAAATCAAAAACTGGAGGGGTTGTGACTGAGTTTATGTAGGGTTACGTAAATAATTACAAATATTAGCTCAAGCAGATCTTGGAGAGTGTTGAGAAGGATAAAGATATAGCTGATGCCTTTTACCCTTTCCTGCTTTAGGTTTTATAAGAGTTGAGGTATTAGCAGAAATGTCTGAGTTAAGTGGTACTCTACCTCTGCGATTAGAGCAATATAGCCTAAAGTCTATCCTGCGTAGGTTATGTCATATTTTCTGATGAAAAGACCGATCCCCAAAATGATAATAGCCTAAAAAGCGATCAAAGCATCTGAGTAATATTTAATGTACAGTATTTGCTGAGTTGCTTCCATTTCCAAAAGGTGTTTAGAAAGGATTACTCCTTGCTTTATATTTATTTTTGGTGCTTTTAAAAGTAGCCTTCCAAGTTCATAGTTTTGACGCAGAGGGACAGCAGCAACAGCTGACTAAATTGGAAAATACCTGCATGATGATGTTAATGATCGACTGTGCGAGCAAGGCGACTGAGAATTCTTTGTAAAGGAAGAAGGCGATTCTCAGAAAATTGCTTAGAAACATGACTCCGCACACATTGATGGAGAAGGTGCCCACTGATTTCCGTTTGTGGATGAGACGATACTGATAGAGGAACCCGATGCTTGGGAAGAGTGCTACTCCTAGCTAACAAGCTGCTTACCTGTGCCTAGGATGATCTCGACGATCCGATTTCCATTTTACATCGATTTTACAGGTATATATGAAAGCTTGTTTTTAGAATTATTAATAGGATGGCGATTTAAATTTGATCACAGGTGATAATAATAGAATGAACCCAGTTGTCGGCACCATTTGGGATGTAGGTAGGCGCTCTCTTATTTAGGCATTGCGGTCGGACCAGTCATTGGGTACGTCTATCAGTACTTCCTCATAAAAAAACGCAAATCAGTCGGCACTTTCTCGATCAATCTCTGTGGGGTTTTACTGTTTTGCAACATACTAAGAATCGGCTTCTTCTTTTTCAAAAGATACTCAACTGCTTTGTTAGCTCAGTCTATACTAATGATAGTAGCACAGGTATTGCGGAAAGTATTTAGATACCTTTGCTGTATATTTGCGTGAAAGCCATGAATTAGTAGGGAATTTTTGAAAGCTAGAGCGAAAGCAATAAGAATAGATTCTTAAAAAGTTTTTGGCGTTGGAAGCAGTTTTCAAAATATCGTAAAAATTGGCTAATTTAGTAATGGTAATCGGAGCTTTTACAGCAAGTGTACTTATTTTGTCTTACTTTTTCTACAAGCTTTAGTGGAATGCAATCGGCGAACTAATTGGATATATGTCACTGATTTCATAAGTAACGATAGGGCTATTTAGAGTTTACTGATGTTACCCCAAATCCTGGAAAACTATAAGCAAAAGAGGGTAAAGGGGTTGAGCCATTTCTTAGTTTTTCTCAATTTCATTGGAGACATTATGAAATTTGGCTACTTCATTGTAAATGTACAGACTTTTTGATTAAGAACCAGCCTATGCAATTCTTTGTGTGTGGAGTAATCCAAATAATCCTTGATTTTACAGTGATAGTGCAAATATTCTATTATGGGAGACTGAACAAAGACAAAGACAGTGAGTAAATAGTCATAGGGAACCAAGGAGAAAAGCCGGAAGATAAAGTGCAAGGTGAAAAAGTGGAGGTCTAAATGAATAACTAATAATAAAAACCGCCTGAATGCTACAACTAGCTGGATGACTAGGTGGCAACAAATTGAAATATGTTATCTGTATGTCATTTTAGATGGGTTTATTATCATTTCATCAAGAATACCTCACTATTCAGCTGTTGAGAAGGAATAGATCTTTCAAAGCTGTTCTTAAGATATTGCCAGCTTTTAGCCATTGTCTTTTCCTACTGAGATAAAACTACTATCAAATGGCATGGTCATCTCTTGATAGCTGAAGCGGTGTGGGAACTGATGTTTGTTTGGATTCCAATTTATTTTTTGGAGCAGATTTGGAAGACGCATTTGAGATCTATATATTATCGAAGATTAGAACATATTATGACAGCAATGTAGGTCCTGATTCTTTACTACCAAAGCGATGCTGAGGGCAGCAACAAGATCCTAAATGACAAACAATCTTTGCTAGGCCTGCTGGAATAAAAATGTCTGCTCATTTTGCTCAAATATATCGAAAATATCACTCACATTGAAACACCACTGGCGATCAAGACGCTATTACTAGCAGTTCGGCTCATAAAAATTAACCCCACAAAGATGCAGAAAATGCTAAGTCCTCTTTAGATTCGGATTAATGATAAGAGCAATATTCGATCATCAAAGGACATGAGTTTAATCAGATGCCTGATCTAAAAGCTCGAGACTTACTACAATTATTTAATAAAGGCTGAAATAAATTCGCGTTTTCCCTAGAGGAAGGAACTATAAATTTTGGCCAGCAATTTATTGAAAATCAGCTAAAGCACCTTTTCCAAGGACAAGGAACTGGCCAGGTTTTGTGATTATGTCTATTGGATGGCTTAAGATGAGTTGTTTCAACTTTGGAATGAGATAAGTTCGCAAATCGAGGCGTTTTAAAAATATGACAGTAAGCAGTTCCATTATTTTTACCAGAAGTATACGCAATTTTGCACTTTTCGGCGCAAGATCCCGAAGTTGAAGCATAAAAAGCTGAAGGAAGTGATCATAAAGTCGGATTTAAACAGCAAGATTGAGCTGAAATGGCACTAGACGGCAAGGAAGTAATAATTTGAAAAGTAAGCAGCAGCCTAAAGGACCGAGATACACATAAAAAGCATTAATTTATCAAAGCTGACTATAGTAGAGGATTTTTAGTGATTTTATTTAACTTTACAGCTACTCAGTTATCATCACTCTAACACAACATGGTCGTGTTATGTTGCACTCCCTAGCCCTTATTTGTTATTGTTTATAGTTATCGAGTTGATCAGCAGACATTCTTCGAAAAATACCGTGGGTTTTTAAATTTCAAGTTGGATTTTAATAAATAAAAAAGTAAATTTTAATAGTTGTTGAATTACCTATTAAAATCCATGTCGCCAAATATTTAAAATCGATGAAAATTAGCAGAAGCTATTGCGTAAAATATAGCTATTTGGGGTTTTCAGAATTCAAAGGTAACATGGAACCTCCAAACTTTATTAGTTGGCATCAGAAATTTAATTTGTATTAATAACGTACCTGAGCAACCATGTAACATATCATTCAAAAGGAAGAAGACTACTCAGACAGAAAGTAGGCCCTCAACGGTTTCTTTGCTGCTGAGAAAGAAATTGACCCTAGGTAGATCGGTCCTTGCACTTACAAAGAATTATTCAGCTTCTCGGATAGTTATGACAAGATTCTGATGTTTTTCGGAAGCATATTTTCCGTCACAAATGGAGTCTCAATGATCTTTTATGCTGCTCCGCTTAAAGATCTCATAGACGCATTCAACCCAGCCGCAGATTTGGAAAACCTGATCACAAACATCGGACATGCTGCGTACGGCTTCTTTCTAAACGGTCTTTTAGTATTCTTCAGCTGCTGCCTTATGACGATATGCTGGACGATTAGCAGTCAAAGACAGTTAGTCCGCATTCGCAAGGTTTATTATGAAACTTTGCTGAGACAATAGCTTCAGTGGTTTGATAGAAACAGGCCATAATAAGTATGTAGCGATATGTACGTCCAAACCCAAAGAGCACAGAATACCTTGGTGTAAAGTATAACGAGTATGCTGACCTGTTTGAGTATGGGAATCAGTAGCATCATAATTTCGTTCATTAAGGGATGGAAGCTGGCGATTGTGCTAAATTCCTATATCCCCATAATTGTCGTCTTAAACTATCTGCGATCTCAAGTTAACCTCAAATCTAAGATCATTACAGCTGACATGAGTGCCAAAATGAACGGAGATGTTTTTGAAGTTTTCGAAAACATCAAGACCGTCAAATATCTTGGAGGAGAGGAGTATGAGTTGGATCGCTATAGCAAGGATCTTGACAATTACCGGGCTACTTCAATCAGGTTACAAAAAAAGATGGCTTTGATTTGGTCCATTACTGCTTTTTGCTCATATGCGTCTGTTTTCGCTTTGGGCTTCTGGTATGGTTGCAAATTGATTGCTGATGAAGCCTTTAATGATAACACAGGAGCGAATTATAACATTGGAGATGTCATTTCAATATTTTTTTGTATGTACATTTCAGCAGCGAACTTTAACCCACTGTCAGGACACTTTGCTAACTTGAATGGATGTAGAATCGCTTTTAAAAAAATCATACATATGATCAAAAGAAAGCCCAGGAAGTCGCAAGGATTCCAATAGTGTATAGAAAGAATTGATTAGATTTAGTTCAAGGACATCAGCTTCCAATTTAATCAACAGCCACTCTTCAAAAATTTCAACCTTACGCTCAAAAGAGGTGTTATAGCACTAATAGGTTCATCAGGTAATGGAAAAAGTACTCTTTTAAACTTATTGGTAAAGTTCTACGAACCTCTACATGGTACAATTATTTTATCCAACAAAACTGAAGAGCAAAAGCTTGTAGATGTTGAAGAAAATAGCTTGAGAGCTAGAATAGGCTACGTAGGGCAAGAGCCAGTCCTATTGGGAAGAACTTTTAGAGAAATACTGCTTGCTGAGGGGATTGAAGACAAAAAAGTATGGTAAGTTCTAGAGATATGCTGTATAAGCTAGCTGGTTAAGAATGTTGGGCTTGACTCACCTCATAAAGCGGTTAGTGGTGGACAAAAGCAAAGACTAGCAATTGCCCGGGCAATTTTGAGAAACCCATAAATATTGATTCTTGACGAAGGTACGTCAGCTTTGGATAGTATCAACTAGCAGAAAATACTGAAAAATCTAAGGTAAAGGTCAAAAATATCCTTTATTTTAATGATTGCTCATAGATTTTAGACTTTGGCTGAAGCAGATGAGATTTTCAAAATCAAAAAAGGAGAAGTTTAAAAGGTTAGATCAAGCGATTTATATAAGGAAATCAAAGAAATCGAGGACGATTAAAAGATAGATTAAGATACATAGTAAACAAAGATTAAACTAAAGTAAAGCTAGTCCTAAGAAATCACAGAAAACATTTCAAATAACCCTCTCGAAAATTCTTCCAAAAGCAGCAGCTAAAAATTAAAATAAGAAGAGAAGGCCAAGTTTAAATGGGCCTATTTCAAAAACTTGCTTTCCATAAACAAAAAATACAAAATTCACTATATTGTAGGCATAATTTCTGCAGCTCTCCTCGGCTCTATTTTTCCAAGTCTTTCTCTCATCATAACAAAGCTTGTAGTCGTCACAACACGAATCACCTTGGCAAAGTCAGATCAAGAAAAAGTTAGTATTGTTCAATAGAGTCATACAATCTCCATCTTCCTCTTTATTGTTGCTTTCCTGAATTTGTTAATGATCATCCTTAAAGAATTCAGTTTTATTGAGATCGGCTAAAATCTGATAGTTGTGCTCAAGAGAGCTGCGTTCAAGACGGCAATAAACATGGAGATGACTGATATAGACAAGCGTGGCAAAAATCATCTGGTTCATACTATAAATTCAAGTAGTGAAAGTGCCAGAAATCTGGTTTCTCAAACTATTTCGAGCTTTGTTGATGTGGCTGCAACTCTTGTTGTAGGGTTGAGCATGGCTTTCTATTACTGCTGGGAAATCACTATCATTGCGTTTCTGCTGATTCCTTTGTGTGCAGTTGCAGGTATGATTCAAAACAAATATTTGACTCAAATAGGCGAAAACTCTGATAAAATTCTAAGAAAAACTCATGACATGGTGCTGTAATCCATCGTAAATAACAGAACTGTGGCCAGTCTCAACCTCCAAAAAAGATATACAAGCATTTATGGACTATAACAAGATAATGGATTAAAAATAGTTTCCAAAAATGCAGTCTTTTCAGGAATAACTCAAGGAATATCTCAAATGTTGATTGCCTTTGTAATCTGCTTGATTTGCTACATTGGAGCCTTGCTCGCCCAAAACTTCAACGTTACAATTGCAAACATTTTTTCTGCAATCTATGCAGTAATGTTTTCTGGAGTTCAGGCAGGAACCAACATCTAATTTATTGGGGGAATATCATCGTCTATCTTGAGAACAACTCAGTATTTTGAAATTGTAGATGAAAACAATAAATAGTTTGAGCAAGGGTTTCAAGTTTCAGCCTCCAAATCTCATAGATTTCAATTGAACGAAGAGTTATAAGAGATGCCTTCAAAATTGTCTGAAGAAAATAAAGCAACTAAAGGATTAGTTTAATTCAGGAATGTTTATTTCCGCTATCCTCAGAGAAAAGATTACCTTTTTGAAGGGTTAAATTTTACTGTGAAGCCAAGGTAAAGAATCGCAATAGTTGGTCAATCAGGCACAGGTAAAACTACGATTGCGGATTTGTTACTCAATATCTACCACCCTGAGCAGGGAGACATACTGATTGATACAGTAAATACTGCGAATAGTGCCAAAAAGGAAAATGCGCCTCGTTTTGCAATAGTATCTCAGGAGCCTGCTTTATTTAACCGATCCATTAATGAAAACATTAAATACAACTTTAACTGTAGTTAGAGTGATATAAAGTAAGCGGCTAGGATTGCTGATGCTTACAATTTTGTAGAGGAAGGAAACTTTGGGTCTAGCTATTAAAAACCAACCAACTCAGTTGATATGTAGAATCAAAATTGGAACAAGTTAGTAGGTTCAAAAGGTTCCTTGCTGTCTGGAGGGCAAAAACAGAGAATTGCGTTGGCCAGAGCTCTTATAAGAAAGCCAGTGATAATGGTCATGGATTAAGCTACTTCTGCTCTTGACAAAGAAACTGAAGAAAGAGTGCTTGAAAACATTTATAAGCTGAATTGTACTCAAATTGTGATTGCACATAGATTGTCAACGATTAAAAGCTGTGATAGAATCATCGTTCTTAACGATGGCAGATTAGCTGAGATGGGGACTTACGAAGAATTGCTAAACAACTAAGGTGAGTTCGCGAAACTGGCTAAAAGTAAGAGATAAAATTGATTTATTATCTATATTTATAGCTTGAATGAAAAATGGTTACATTTCAATCATAAGAAATAATTCTAATAGAATAGTAAGAGTTTTCTAAAGTGAAAGTATGTTTGAGGATTTTGAGATACCCAAGATGTAGTAAAAATCTTGATGGCTCAAGTTACTGAGTCAAAAAACATGATTGCTTGGGGCTCAACAAAAGCAAACTCCGGATTCAGATTTCTGGAGTAAGTTAGTAAACTCTTTTTAAAAGTATCAGAAAAAATAAAAAAGGGAAATAATAGCTCCATTCCTTTTCGGAGTTAAAATGAAGTTAATAAAATATTTACAATTACAAACTAGCTTTAAAGTGTTGCTACAAATATTACGATCATATATGGCTTTAATTCTAGCTTTAGTATTACTTTTATAATATTATTTTTGCGTCAACTTGAACATGCACTTTCTGCGAAGGCTCTTTTCTGTTTATAAAACTCAGGCCCCCTCCAAAATTTAGGTTGAATTGTCGTCTAAAACTGTAACCAGATAGCTACCTAATCCCTCAGGCCTAATTCAACAAAAACAAATTAGTTAGGGTTCTTCTTTTTAAAATTAGCTCAAATCAAGTCTTCGGCCAAATTAGATCCAGACCAAAATTTTGCATATTCTCCCGCTTTAGCAAAAATAATTAAGTTGGGCTCCAGATTTTGGCACACTGGTTGGGGTGATAGGCCAATAAAAATACTACCAGAATATTATAACCTCATCTCACATCGTGAAAGTGGGTCGTTCTCAAGAAATCAGCTGTCTGCAGTCTCTCAGGAAAAACAGTTTAGATTCGTTGGTTGTCTTTTTTGCCGAGTCGGGTTGCTAGTTTGACTTGGAAACAATTATCCTAGCTGAACAAAACCTGGTATTTGTGGTTGAGTAGTGGGCGGTTGTGAAGAATCTAGTAAATGGGCTATAAAAAGCTATTTTTGATTGTTTTGATGACCGACCTCTTCAGTAATCAGTCTAATTCTTATGCCTTTCAATAAAGCAAATTGGCAAAAGGTTCATTGTAGAGTTTAAAGATGGTAGTTTTTTTCTAGAGTCCTTCAAAAAATCTCTCAAGAAGTAGAAAATATAGCTCTAAGAGTTCATCTAGCTCCAGCTGTTGACAAAAATGATAAAGCTAAAGGATTATTTGGATTTTCGTTAGTGTAAACTACCAACGGTTTTGAAAATAGCGGATTTGGCAAGTGAAATACAAAGAGAAATATTGAACTTTAATCAGAAGTAAGAAATGAATAGGATCACACTCCTTTCCACCTGCTAGAATTAGGACGACTAGTTGCATATACCCTAGCCAGTACGTAAAAATAGCTCAATGGAAGCTGACATTGAGGCTGAATACTTCAACAAAAGAGTAAACTAAATACACACCGTGTAGATGTCCATTAATGAAATAAGGGATAGTTCTTATTTATTCTATTTCATTGAATAGCAAGACAATGATGCTTTAGATGATTCTTCTTAATAAAGTGACGAGAAATATTGGGCCATCAAGAACAAAAACCTCCAGAAAAGAATATACCGCTCTAAAAGCGAACATGCTTAGTTATCGAAGCAAGAATAAGAACTTGATGAAGAGTTTTTCAGCAAGTATTGATAAAGTCTATGTTTTAATTCTCAAGTTTTCGCAAATGTATTTATTTGTAGCTTTTTGTAAGTTGGTTCGAGAAAATCAATTATAATCTCCATAGTTGTACTGGGTTTAGCCTCCATAGCTGATCGGATAGGGAGAATTTAACAATGAGTTTCCTTTTGTTTAGTATCCTGCAAATATAGGCTAGTTGTAGCTTCTCAGGTAGTCGGGAATAGGTGAAGAAGTGGCCGAAAGGATGTTGGCTGGACGATATTACCCAGTGCTTTGACTGACTTCTACTTTTTTCAGTATTTTCTTTATCTTTTGAGCCTAAATAGGGTGCTAATTACAAAGTTTAGGATGTTTTCTCTATCTCTTTGTTCTTGCCAATTTCCACTAGCCACCTTCGAACTGCCATATTCTTCAACTTCTTTCAGATATATCTTAATTCCGTTGATCTATCTCTTCAACTAAGCGTACTAAATACCATTAATTTTACTTCGTTATCCAGTTCTTGAACTTTGATCTTGCCTTCAGAGTTTTCTTGGCTTAGTTTGTATACTTTTTATTGCAGATTATTGATCTCATTGTTTAGGCCATCGATTCTAAATCTAATCAGATTTACAGTCCGTTTTTAAATTTAATCTAATTTTTTAATCTTTGCAATTCTTAGGTGGCATTTTCAAAAGAATTTCTCAATTGGCTTACTTATTCATATAGATTAAGCTCTTTGCTTTTTGCTTGGTCGATTAAAGTCTATAATCTTTGTACTTCGCCCCTGTAAGCTTGCACGTCAGCCTGCATTCTTGCCCCAATACGTCTTTCTTCACGTAGCTATGAAAGAGCTGATGAAAGTTATTAATTGAGCTTTTGAGTTACTTTTTTACCTTCAAAATCTTTTGATTCATAAGATTTCCTCAGCTATTGTCCACTCTCAAGTAATTTAGCCTTCAAAGCGTTATTTTCACGCCTCAAAATATCACATTAGTTCTTAACTTATTTGATTTCGGCCTATTTAAGGCTGATATTTTTATCGGATATAATATGTTTCCTTTTGAAATCGTTGATTTAATCATTTTTCAAGTTCAGAGCATCTTAAAGATTGACTACTTTTTGAGATTGATTCAGTGCTCTTTCTAGCCTCAGTTTCAAAGACTGAAGTTCTGCTTATAAATCTTTGTTTTTCTATTTCTATTCATTGAAATTATGCTATAATGCTGTATAGTAGCTAGATTAAGTTCTTGAGATGTCTAGCATAGCAACACGACTTTTATCCTAGAACTATTTTTTAGATATTTTCAAAATATTTTGCAAATTTTATATCTCATTTTTAGCTTGAACAAACTCGGACTTTGTTTTTTTATTTTCTGCTTCTATTTCTGCATACTTATTCTTAAGCTAATCCTCAAGAATTTTACTTTTCTCGTATCCCTCTGATACTTCTGCAAGTTTTGTGGTCAATGCCTGTTTTTGAACTAAAAGTGTTTCATTCTTATTTCTTTATTCTCTATAGAGTTGCTCGAATTTCGAGGCGTTTTATTATAAATTTTGATTGTCCTCCTCAACAACTGTATTTGTTGCAGCTAATTCATTGAATTTTTTCTGGTAAATTTGTAAAAATTAGTTGGCTTGAGTGTATTTTTATTGGAGGTCTGCATTCTTCAGTCTTTCTGTGCTTACTTAAAGCTTTAGAGTTTCTACTTCCTGTCGAAGACTTTTTTCAATTTTTTAAAATTTATCTAATTACAGGTCTAATTGAGCCCTCACATATGCATTGGCTACTTTAACTTCTTCAGTTTTTTTATTGATTATAGTGTTAGTAACATTTTTCATTTTGCTTATTTCTTCATCGTGAGTTTAAATGCTTCTCTAGAGTTAAAATTGTAATCTTTCAGTCAACCTTTCATACCCCTAAAGCTTTCCTTTTAGCAATTTGTTTTGCTCTTCATAGCTAATTGCTTTTTAAGCCTTGTCAGTCAACTTTTCTTTAAGAGAGCGGTACTTCTTCTAAACTTATTTCTTATCTATAAGTGCTTTTGATAGTTTTTCTTTCAACTAAACGATATACGACTTCATTAGCTGGAAATGGCTGGAGTCTGAACTGTTTTTGATGGCTAATAGTGGATCATTTTGAGTGATACCAGCCAGAATCTTCTCTTACAAATCTTTTAGATCGCTGAATTAAGTAGAGCCATCCATAACATCTTTAGCTTCCACTAAAATTAGCTTTCCTTTCAACATGTTGCATTACTATTGAAGTTGTTCAGCGTGAAGCAATGCTTTTTTCATCTTCTCTTAAATTTAGAAGCTAGATCTGGTTTTGATTTAGTACTAATCCAATTTTTCTCTTAGCTTCAAAACTTCATTTTAGAGCTTAGTTTTTTAGTG
>Ga0316217_10003154_pt1 | contig 19075 bp, 16 predicted proteins | sample 1anoAmetaG_FD_203633 | JGI IMG/M metagenome (GOLD analysis project Ga0316217, IMG submission 203633) | Freshwater microbial communities from Trout Bog Lake, Wisconsin, USA - 1anoA | ecosystem: Environmental > Aquatic > Freshwater > Lake > Hypolimnion/Profundal zone | place: USA: Wisconsin...
TGGTGCGTGCGGCCCATGTAATCCAGCATGTCCTGAATGAACTGGAAGCCGGGAATGCCCACCGCGTCGAAGCTCAGGTGATCGGTGCCGCCGGTATTGCGGTTCGTAATCGTGGTCACGCCCAGGTCCTTCAGCGGCGCGATCCACTGCGCGAAGATAGGCGCGATGGCCGCGTTGCCTTGCGTATAGACGCCGCGAATCTTGCCTGTGCCGTTGTCCACGTTGAAGTAGGCGCTGATGAGCTTGTGCTCGGGCTTCAATTCCAGCGGCCCCACCGTCTTGCGCATGAACTCGGGCAGTTCCATCTGGTCGGGAGCGGTAGAGAGCTTGGCGTCGCCGAAGTGCTGGGTGACATAACCCTTGGAGCCGAAGATACCCTGCTCCTCGCCGCTCCACAGCGAGATGCGGATGGTGCGCCTCGGCTTCACGTCCAGAGCTTTCAGGATGCGCATCGCCTCCATGGCCACGATGGTCCCCGCGCCGTTGTCGGTAGCGCCGGTGCCGGCCGTCCAGCTATCCAGGTGGCCGCCGACCATCACGATCTGCTCTTTCAGCTTGGGGTCCGTGCCGGGAATCTCGGCGACTGTGTTGAAGCCGTGTTCGTGCTCGCCGGTGAATTTGGTCTCGACATCGATCTCGACGCTCACCGGCGCGTGGGCCTGGGTGAGCCGATAGAGCCGCCCATAGCTCTCGATAGCCGCCACCACGACGGGAACCTTGACCCGCTTCTCCGCAATGTACGGCGTGCGGCCCAACGTCGCGCCGTTGTCGTCGAAGAGCGTGCCGCCGGAGCCGCCGCCGTTCTTGGCGTCGCGGCTGGGCTCGATGACCGCGGCCACCTTCTCGTCGAAGAAGAACTGCGCCAGCTTGTCTACGAGTTTCTGCCGCTCCAGCCGCTCGCGCAGCCGGGCCTGCATCTCCGGCGAGACGCCCGCCGCGGCGGCATTCACCGGGAAGACGGCGATGTCTTCGAGTTCCTTGTCGCTGTAGCGGTCGAAGAGCGCCTTGTCGACCGGCGGCACCTCGCGCATGGCGCCGTAGAGCACGACTTTGCCGGCCAGCTTGCCCTTGTACTTGTCGAAGTCCTTCTCCGATTGGATGTCGACGAAGGCGACCTCTCCGGTGACCGGGCCGGCGGTCGAAGGCGACCAGGGCGTAGCCTGCACGATGAGCACGGCGGTGTCGGGAGTGACCATGCGCGCCCAGGCGTTCAACTGCTGCCAGCCCATGCCGAACTCGCCCCAGTCTTCGAGATGCGCGTACTCCAGGCCGATCCTGGTCAGCGTGTCGCGGGTCCACTCGTTGGCCTTCTTCAGATTGGGCGACCCGGTCAGGCGCGACCCAATGCCGTCCATCAGCGCCGAGCCGAACTCCATCACATGCGAGTGGTTCAGCCCCTCGTCGCGAATGCGCTGGTACATGTTCAGGTCCAGTGACTCCGTAGCGGGCTGGACCTCGGCGTAGGGGTCGGCAACAACCGGCGCGGGCGCGGCGGCTTTGGACTTGTCGGCGGCGTGCAGGGCTGCCGCCGCGGCCAGCAGAATCGCGGGCAACAGGCGAGGAAGTTTCATGGGCATGGGGTTGGCTCCGGTCGAATGGGGATGTGCTTGCCTGGAGGAATTGTAGGCTACCGCCCAGGGCGTCTTTGCCCAAAAACTCTTCGCTTTGCCCAAGAATGCCTGCGGCCGGACCCATCCGCCGTTGGATGGTGCCCTGAGCAAATGTTGACGAGAAGGTACCTGGCGAGGGGCCGGTAATACTCCCGGAACGCGTCAATGTGTGCGTTTTCGACTGATCAGCATGTACTTCGCGATTTGGTTCCAAAGCAGTGTGCAGCCAGTCGCAAATGCGAGGACAAGTGCAACGTCGCCTAAGACTCCAAGCCACACAAATCCCCCACCTCCTCCATATCCGCCTTCGGTGTAAAAAGTGAATGGCACGCCGTATGGAAAGAAGCAATCGACGCACCAAAGCGGCTGTAGGAGACTATCGACATTGACGGCGACAAGAATGGAGGCGGCTACCGTGAGGCACCACCGAAACCGCTTCCGCGACGTTTCGCCCGTGATCGAGCCGACGACTTCAATCGCCAGAACACCGAGCGCCATGAGCGCGACGATAATAGCCGCACATTCGGATAACCACCACACACGGTAGATTCGATGTGGCCAAACCGAAAACAGAGGGAAATGTCGGAAGCTCTTATCTAGTCCCACGCGGAGCGGTACGAAGATTGCGACAAGGAGAGCTGAGTTTAAGAAAAGAAGCCAAGCCGCTCCAATGCGTGGACGACAAACTGAAACTTCATAGGCCAGTAGTCCCACGCAAAATATGGCTGCTATGGAAAGGCTGTAGGCAAAGCTCTCAATCGACAGCCCGGTAGCCACAACTCCGAAACAACATACAAGAACCGCAAGCCATGCGCCCTTAGCGTGGTTAAAGACCATACCTGTCATTGTAGCTCTGGAAGTAGATACCAACATTGGCAATTGGCGCAATCCAGTGCGTTCGTCGGCGGATTCTAATCGAGTTTTCGGCAACCCGGAAGTAAAGCCACGTCGAAGCCTGAAAGGCAGCCGCAGATCCTTCACTGCGTTCAGGATGACAATGCTGTGGGTGGAGGAGATGGTGCCGGGCTGGGATTGTGGTTGCATTCCCGCCCACCCGGAAATACCAAGTTAGTCATCCCCCTTGAAAAGAGAAAGGGAATCGAGGACGAGAAAAAGTCGCATCTTGCCCAAAAGCTCTTTGTCTTGCCAAAAAAGTCGGGGTTTCTATTGATCCGGCCCTAAAACGATGGAACGGAATGAAGGAAAAGCAACCACAGATCCTTCGGCTCACCACCCCCAAACTGAAGAACGTTTGGGGCCCCGTTCGCTCAGGATGACAGGCCTGACTTGATGCAAGACTTCAGGGCCGGATCAAGACTTCAGTGCCGGATCGATAGGCAAAGCCCCCCAAGGCTCGAAACGGCGCGGACTCTATTTGTGCGGGTAGGCCACCGCCATCTTGTTGCGGGGATTGAAGACGAAGAAGCTGCCGTCGGCCTGAGCGGAGACTTTGAGCCAGACGCCGTCCGTCGCGCTGCCGGCGGGGTTGGCGATCAGCGCGGGGGCGGTGTTGTGCGCCGCGTCGGAGTCTTCGGCGGTGTGCAGTTGCCACAGGTCTTCCAGGCCGGGGCTGTCGTGGACCGTCTGCCAGGCCTCCGGGCTGCCCGCCTTGTGCGCGCCGTTGTCCATAATGGCCACGCGGGGGTGAATCGCATCCACGAAAGCGCGCGCGTTCGAGAGATTGAAGCCGTGGTGATCGATCATGTAGAGGTCCACTGTGCCGATCAGATTGCGCGGGCAGACCAGCGGAATCTCCATGGCTTTGGTCAGGTCTCCCAGATCGAGAAAGCGGAACTTGCCGAAGGTGACCAGCACGCCGGCTGAGCGGGGGTTCTCGGTGGTGTCCAGCTCCCATTTGGGCTCGGCGGCGCACAGCGGGTTGGGCGCGGGCTTGACGCCGGGAACCGTGGCGATATGGTCGTTGTCCGCGACGATGACCACCGTCTCCAGGCCGGGAATGTCGATCTTGTCGCCGGGATGAATCACGCGCCGGGGCTTGCCCTCGATGGCCTTCAGGTAAGCGGCGTAGTCGGCGCGGGTAATGTCGGCGTCCTCGCGGTTGACGCCGTGGTCCAGGAATTCGCCGACTTGCACCAACTTGACCAGATCGGGCACGCCGCCCACGTGGTCGTGGTGGAAGTGGGTGACCAGCACGTGGTCGATCCTGGCGATCCCCGCGTCCTGCATGGCCGCCTGGATGCGCTGCGCGTCGCGGCCGTCGGGAGTGGGCCAGCCGGTATCGATCAGCAGCGATCCGCCGGACGGAGCCACCAGCAGCGTGGCCTGCCCGCCCTCCACGTCGATCGAGTAGATGAGCAGGTCCTTTTCCGGGCCGGTTTGCGCCGGGGCAGCCGGGGCCAGGACGAGCGGGCAGGCGAGCAGCATCAGCGCGGAAAAGAGGCGGCGGGGCGTCAGGGAGCGGGAAGCGGAGACAATTCGCATTTGCTGAAAAGTGTACTCGTTCGACGATGGACGGGGGAACCCGGCCTTGCGGAATCCCGCAATGCGGCGGACTGACGGCGCGGCAACCAGCCTGAAAATGCCTGTTTACCGCACTGCTGCTAGAATGGAAGGTGCCGCATTGTGTGGCGATTCGCCCTCTTGGCGCCCCCAACCCCATGGCCTGCTAGGCCGAACCAAAAGAAGGAAAAGCTACCCTGTGACCCAGACGATACGCAATATCGCCATCATTGCCCATGTTGACCACGGTAAAACCACACTCGTTGACGCCATGCTGCGGCAGTCCGGTACCTTCCGCGCCAACGAGCAGGTGGCGGATCGGGTGATGGACTCGAACGAACTGGAGCGGGAGCGCGGCATCACCATTCTCGCCAAGAACACGGCGATCGTCTTTGAAGGCGGCAAGATCAACATCGTCGATACCCCCGGCCACGCCGACTTCGGCGGCGAGGTGGAGCGCGCCCTCAAGATGGTCGACGGCGTCATGCTGCTGGTGGATGCGGCCGAAGGGCCGCTGCCGCAGACCCGCTACGTGCTGGCCAAGGCTCTCGAAGCCAAGCTCAAGCCCATCGTGGTGATCAACAAGATCGATCGCCCCGACGCGCGCGCCCAGGAAGTCCTGAACGAAATTTACGACCTTTTCATCGATCTGGACGCCGACGAAACGCAGCTCGATTTCCCGGTGCTCTACGCGGTGGCCAAGGCGGGCACGGCGACCCTGGATATGGCTACCCCCGGCGTGAACCTCCAGCCGCTGTTCGAGACCATCGTCTCGACCATTCCCCCGGCTACCGGCGACACCGAAGCTCCGCTGCAAATTCTGGTCACCAATCTCGATTATTCCGACTACTTTGGCCGCATCGCCATCTGCCGCGTCTTCCAGGGCACGCTGCACGCCGGCGACGAGGTGGTCATCTCCAAGCGCGACCACTCGCTGATGAAGACCAAGATCACCAAGCTGTTCACCTTCAGCGGGCTCAAGCGCACGGAGACCGAAGAGACCACCATGGGCGACATTGTGGCCGTGGCGGGCATCGAGGGCATCACCATCGGCGAGACCATCACCTCGGTCGAAAACCCCTCGCCGCTGCCGCTGATCATCATCGACGAGCCCACCATCGCCATCCAGTTCAGCGTGAACAACTCGCCGTTCGCCGGCCGCGAAGGCCAGTACGTGACCAGCCGCAACCTGCGCGAGAGGCTGGAAAAGGAACTGCTGACCAACGTCAGCATTCGCGTGGAAGACACCGGCTCGCCGGATACCTTCAAGGTGCTCGGGCGCGGCGAATTGCAGCTTGCCATTTTGATCGAGATGATGCGCCGCGAGGGCTTCGAGCTCTCCGCCGGGCGGCCGGAGATCGTCACCAAGACGGTGGACGAAGTGCGCATGGAGCCGGTCGAGCACCTGACCATCGACGTGCCCGAGGCCTACACCGGCGTGGTGATCGAGAAGCTCGGTCCGCGCAAGGGCGAGATGAACAAGATGCACAATCACGGCTCGGGCCGCGTGCGCATGGAGTTCCGCGTGCCCAGCCGCGGCCTGATCGGGCTGCGCAGCGAGATGCTGACGGAAACTCGCGGCACCATCGTGATGAACACCCTGTTCGACGGCTATATCCCTTATCAGGGCGAGATTCCCCAGCGGCCCACCGGCGCCTTGATCGCCGATCGCCAGGGCGTGACGACGACCTACTCGCTGAACGGCTTGCAGGAACGCGGCATTCTGTTCATGGGTTCGGGCGTGGAAGTCTACGAGGGCATGATCGTCGGCGAGCACTCGCGGGATAACGATCTGGACGTGAACGTGGTGCGCGAAAAGAAGATGACCAACATGCGCGCCTCGAGCGCGGACGAGGCCATCCGCCTGGTGCCCTACCGCAGCCTCAACCTGGAGCAGGCCATCGAGTTCATCGCCGAGGACGAGGTGGTGGAAGTCACCCCCAAGTCCCTCCGCCTGCGCAAGCGCATCCTGCAACAGAACAAGCGCCCCAAGCGCTGGGAAAAGGGACAGCAGTAACTACTGCTGCCAACTTTCTCTTCGGCTGATTGCATCTGGTTGCTTTGTTGGTCCTGACTGCTTTGAAAGGGCACGGCTTGAGCCGTGCCGCCAGCCAAAAACATACCCTCTTGGGCTTTCGCCCCGGAGGGTATGTTTTTTGGTGCAAAGTCGTTCAATTCGCGGGTGCCGGGTGCGGGGCCCCCGGTCCCGCATCTGGGACCGGGGAAAGCAGCGATCCCGCATCAGGCAACTATCCTCGAAGAACTTCGCCCTTATTCGGCGAAGGCGTAGTACTCGTAGGCAGCGGCAAAGGTGTTGAGCGGGATGGAGAAGTTGCCGTTGGGATCGGGGTGGTGGCCCCAGGGATTGCGCAAGGTGACCATCTGGTTCGACGGGTCGTAGTCCAGCACGGTATAGGCATGGGGAGCCACAAACCAATTGGAACCGGCAAACAGCCCTGCCTTGGATGGGTCCATGGCGGCGGCGGCCATGGCCACGCTGCCCTGATGCACCCTGTTCAATTGACTGACCAACTGCTCGCGGTCGCGGGTCATCCCCTGGGTGGATTTTCCTTTGATGGCCGCCAGGACGCGCGCCGGATCGCCGCCCTGGCCGATGCTCTGGTAGGCGCCGAAGATCTCGCCGTTCTGCCGCACATCGGACGCCAGCGCGTCGAAAAACTCTTTCTCGTCGAGAAATCCGCTGAACGCGGCGGCCTGCGCGGCGGGAATATGCAGCGCTGTCAACTGCGCGGTCAAAGCCTGCTTCAAGGAATTCTTGTCGATGGCGCCGTTGGGGTTTATGACCGAGCGCACGGCGCGATCGTAGGCCACCACGACCAGCCCCGATTGGTTGAGCCATTGCGCCGCGATCGGCTTCATGTAGCCGGGAAGGAGCGTGGAGTGCTCGATTTGCTTGGCCAGGCTTTGGCGCACGGTGCGCTGGGCATAACCGCGCATCAGAACCAGCACCCAATCGCCTTCCGATTGATCGAAGTGGTGCATGCGTCCGTATTGCACGTCGTCGTTGAAAACGACTTCGTCCGGGCCGGAGGCAAAGTGGACCTTATAGGCTCCGAGGAAACTGTGGCCAATCATGCCGCGCAGGGTTCCCGGCTCGGAATGAGCCAGCGCCGCGATGGCCGCGTGAAAATAACAGCTACCCAGCGTTCCCTGCACCACGGCCTGGGGAGTTATCCCCTGGGCGCCGTAGAGCGCATTCTGATCCTGTGCTTTGGCAGAGGTGATTCCCAGCGTCAAAACAGCCGCTGCCACGGCCGTCCAGACGATTGCGCGCTTCCGCGTGTTCCCTTGTTTTCCCCCAGTCAACATCGATGCTCCCGCCTTTCTCCGTACGCGGGGCGCCCAAGTCCTGCACGATTGCTTGGATAGCCACCGATCCAGTCCCGTTTTGCGGACCTCTTTTGCAGCTGCCCCGCAGGCCGCCGATTGCAACCCGCGCCGGGCGCCTCAGGTCTCGATTTTTTGGACCTTGGGCTACTTGAACTTATAGCAGGCAATTACTCCGGCAGTTTGGCGTCCAGCACTTCCTGGGCGCGGGCGGCGCGCCAGGCGGCCAGGCGGTCGTGCAGCGCCGGGTCGTTCAGCGCCAGGATAGCCGCCGCGAAGAGCGCCGCATTGCCCGCTCCGGGCTTGCCGATGGCCAGCGTGGCCACGGGAATCCCCTTGGGCATCTGCACCATGGAGAGCAGCGAATCCAGCCCGTTCAGCGGCGTGGCCACCACCGGCACGCCCAGCACCGGCAGCAGCGTCTTGGCGGCGATGACGCCGGCCAGGTGCGCCGCGCCGCCCGCTCCGGCGATGAAGATGCGCACGCCGCGCTGGGGCGCCTCGGCCACGTACTCGAAGAGCTGGTCCGGGGTCCGGTGCGCACTCAACACCCGCGCCTCGCAGGGAATCTGAAGCTCGCGCAGAATCTCAATCGCAGGCAAAAGCACCTCGTAGTCGCTCTTGCTGCCCATCACGATCGCCACCAAAACCGGTTCGCTCATGGGTCAATTATAAAAGGGTTCGGGGTGCGCGCCCGGTGCGCCACTGAAGCTCCGTGCCTCCTCCATGCGATTTTTTTGCCGCATGGGTGGGAGATTAGCTCCCTTGACCAGCCGGGATCATCCTCAACCGGGCCGGTCGAGATTTGTGCGTTCCCACCCTTTCCGCCAAGAACGCGGAAAGGATGGGGCACGGGGCATTGGTGGCACTTTCGGCGCGGGAGCGCTCAGTGCCGGTGCCAGGCCTCGACGGCCACTTCGATCACCGCGAAGACCACGCTGACCGCCGCCAGAAAGCCCTTGGCGCGCTGCCAGTTCTGCTCGTGGCGCTCCATGCGCCGTTCCAGGTCGGCGACGCGACCGCCGTTGCCGTCGCCGGTGAGGCTGGTCATCTGCGTCTTCAGGACGCTCAGATCGCTCAGCACCTGGGCCTCGAATTCATTCATCATCCGCATGAGCCAAACTCCATCCGCAGTAAGGTCACGATCCCAGCGGCAGGTTGACGAACAATGCCGTGGAGAACTCCGAGTAGTTGGGCGGCGTCGCCTCGTCGTACATCCGAATATAGAACCGGTCGTTGGCCGTCTGGCGGGCAAAGGTCATGTTGGGCACGCTGGCCCGCATCGCCAGCCCCGGATCGTTGCCCGGCATGAAGCAGAAATCCCGCAGGCGAATCTCGAATCCCCCGCCGCTGGGCGGGGTCGCCCCGGTATTGACGGTCACCGTCGCCCCGTTCAGCGCGGTCACCGTTAGGCCGGTCAAATTGGCCGGCAGAGTGGGCGCAACGGGGGCTGGCAGCCAGGCATCGGCGGGCGCCGCGGAGCTGGTTTTGATGGCCAGATCGCAGGCCCAGTCGTTGGCGAAGGCGAGGTCGTACTCGACCAGGTCCGGCAGGCTGGCGCGATAGCTCAGCTTGACCGTGCGCACCACGACCTGTACGTTCAGGCTGGCCGATGGCGCGTTCAACAACAGTGCGTCGCCCGGCCATACGTCGGCGGCAAAGCTCGCGCGGGTGCACTTGTACGTGCCGCTCCACAACGCGCTCACCCCGGCCGCCGCCTGCTCGAGTGCGGACGCCGCGTTGCGGCAATCCGCCGAACTGCGCGCCGGGGGACTGGTCACCGAGCCAATCCACGCGGCCTCCGCGGGCATTCCGGCCGCCGCCAGCGCCTGCTGGCTGGCGGTGTTGACGGCTCGCCCCACCGCCCGGCCCACGGTGCGGTAACTCACGGCAATTTGCTCGCCTGCCGCCGGCGCAAAGCCGGTGTTGAAGACCAGTTTGCCGGTGCGCTCGAGGTGGCATTGCGCCGATTCGGCGGTTGTGCCGACCGGTCGCGTATACGCGCCGCCGCTGGGCGGAGTGCTGACCACCCATCCCGATCCCAGATTGGTCAGGTTGAGCGCGCGCATGGCGCCGTTCAGGTTGATGCTGCTGGCGGCTACCGCCATGCAGCTTCCCGGCAGGCTGGCGATGGCGCCGTCGTAGAGGGTGACCGGCACTGCACCCACGCCGTTGACAAACTGCTGAATCTCCATCTGAATCTTGCCCGCCGCGGTGTTCCACTGGCCGCCGCAGGCGATCGCCCCGTTGTCTCCAAAGGAGCGATAAATCGCCAGTTCGCGCTGGTTCTCCGCGCAATGCACCCTGACCCGCAGCGTGTACTGATTTGCCGGGTTGATGGCATACGCCGTTCCCACCGCCGTTCCCTGAACGATGGGCTGCAAGCTCACCGCGCCGGTTCCTTGCTGGGCCGTGACCTGAAATCCCGCGGTGCAGGCGGCCTGCGTCTCCATGCCCACAAAGAACCCGGCCAGAACGCCGCTGCTGCCCGGCGCGAGGGTCACGCCCACGGCTTCCAGCAGCAGGGTCCCGCCCATCTCCACCGGATCGAGCCAGGTCAGCGCCATCTCGCCGTCGATGCCGTTGCCGCCGGCCATGACCAACCCGCCGGCGCCCAGCCGCAGGTACTCGTTCCCGCCGGGATTGCCCCAGAGGCGCTGATCGATCTGCGCCTCATTGAACAGCTCGCGAATGAGCGTGGATTTGGAGGCAGGAGGGAAGAAGGGCTCCGCGGCCAGATCGAACGTCGTCGTGACCCCGTCGCCCAGGAAGTACTCTGTGACATAGGCCGCGGGCTCGTGCTCGCCGCAGACCGTCACGTCGTTGGCCAGCGCGCGTTTTGTTGCCGCGGTAAAGGCCAGATTGGCCAAGGTCAGGCTGCCGTCGGTCTCATTGAGCGCATGAACGGTGTTTTGCACCGGCGTCAACGCCAGCGCTCCGTTCAGCGCGCGATAGGCAGCGCGCGCCTGGCTGGCCACTTGCCCGGCGCTTTTGCTGAACGCCGCGCCGGGCTCGGGGACAAAATGACTTACCGTCGCACCCAACGAAAGGTTTTGTGTGGAGAGCGCCGCGGACCCGGTGCGGGTCACCAGCGCGGTCATCAGCGCCCCGGCCGTCTCTCCGGTCGCTCCCGCACTGGGCGGCATGAGCAACTGGTCCAGCAGCATCTCGTCGCTGAGGGCCTGGAGGGCAAGCCGGTAGCGCGGTCCTTCGACGCCCAGGCCAGCGTACTCCGGCAGCGGCGAGGCCGCCAGGTATCCCGTAAAGTACGGCGTGCCGTCGTCCCCGGTCACCGCCAAGAGCTGGTTGCGCAAGGGGGCGGCCAGGCTACCGTTGGCCGGCAGGCTGAGCCAAAGCTGGCAGACCGAGGGCTCGTTCAGCTTGCGCTCGATCGTCAATGGACGCTGCGCATCGAGCGCGGCGGTGTAGTCCTGCCCTTGGATGGTGATTTTCATGGGGTCTCGCTGCGGAATCTCCCAACAATTCCTTGTTCTCGGGCAGGCATTCCCTCAGGGGCTAAAGCCCGCGTGTTCTGTCGCTTCAGCGGCACGACTAAAGAGGCTGCGGAAAAACCCCGAAGAACGGGTGAAAGTCCCGAAAAACGTCCCTCAGGGGCTAAAGCCGGTGTTGATTTTACAGCTAGTTACGGCACGACTAAAGTCGTGCCCTTTCAAAACTGTGCCTCAACATTCGTTTTTTCCGCAGCCTCTAAAGTCGTACCCTTTCAAGGTAACGGCTCAATCGGAGATTTCTCAGACCAGCGCGTTGGCCGCCGGCAGAAAGCTGCGGTAACAAACCACGCGTTCTCCATCCAGCGGATCGGTAACCGGCAGGGCCAAGAACTGCCCTTTGAGCAACAGGCGCGCCAGCCCGGCCTTGTTCTTCCCGTCCAGCGGCAGCGCCGATTCTTCCGCACCGGTCATGGTCTGCAAGCGCGGATAGTGAAAGAAGATGCGCTCTCCCTGGCTGCCCTGCACGGCGAACAGCGCCGACCACTCCTGGTAGAAGCTGCCGCCTTCGCGATCCACAAAGCCGGTGACGGCTTGCAGCTTTGCGCCCGCAGCCGGCGCGCCGCCCGGCAAGGGCGCGGCCAGCGTGAGTCCCGTGGGGCTCGTCTGCGAAACCAGCGCCACGTTGAAGGTCACGCGCCGGATGTAATCCACGTCGGTCAACGCCTGGCGCACGTATGCGCCGGCGATCGGCGCGCCCACAAAGCCGGTCTGCCCGGTGTAGTCCACGTCCAGGGCCACGATGGACCCGGCTGCGAACCGCGCCGCATCCGCCGAGGCCAACGCGACGAAGCTGGAAGTGGACCCGCTCTGCACCGCAACCGCCGCGGTGGCTTGCGCGCCGTGTGCCTGTGCGACCGAGCCGGTGGCCGGAGCCAGCAGATTCATGTGCTGCGAGCCGGTGGCCAGCGCCATGGTCAGCTTGGTCCAACTCAGGAACTCGAAGCTCACCTGCGCCTCGACGCTTTCGCGCACCTGCGCCAGCGTAGCGGCGGGAATCCCCGTCAGCACCGGCGCTGTCTTGCTGGCCGCCTTGCGCGCGAATCCTTGAATCCAGCCCAGCCCGATCCACGGCGCCGGCGGCGCATCCAGGCTGAAGTTGCCCTGCTGGGCCGGATCGAAGAGCACCGGCGTATGCGCCGTGCGATTCACCGGCGCAAAGTACGCCCGTACCCGCCGTGCTGCCGGGGCGGGCGCAGAAAACCAATTGGCCGCCATTTACTCCCCCTGCTCTTGGTAGCTGTAGACCATCAGCTTTGCCGAACGGGCCAGCCTGTCTCGCTGGACCGTAACCGGTCCGAAGCCCGGCTCGTCCCAAAACACCTGCGTCAGCATGGATATTGGCGGAGTGGTCGTGTAATTCAGCTTGGGCGTGTAGAAGGGTTGCAGGATCGCCGCCAGTTCTTCGTCCATGGCGCTCAACGCCCGGCCCCGGTCCAGCCCGCCAAAGCTCTGCGTGCCGCAGGTCTGGTAGACGATTTCGCACTCTCCGGCGGCCATCGCCGACCCCAGATTGAAATCCACACCCAGGCTCGCCCAGCGCAGGACAAACACGTCGCTGGGAAGTTGAGAAAACGGCGCTTCCGCTTCCTCGACCAGGATTCCCGGCCGCACCGCACCGCGCAGCAACACCGTCCGTTCCGGATTCACCACGGCCAGCCGCGTGCGCAGCGCCACATAAAACGAGTCTTTCGCATTCTGCATGAGGTTGCTCCGCAACAGTTGTCAGTAATCAGTTGTCAGTTGTCAGTTGGTGGCGCTTGTAAGTCGCATCGCAGCCGCGCGGACTTGAGATACGGATCAGCCTAACCCCAGTACCTTCCCGACAAACCCGCATCCGGGGAAAGTCGGCTTCGTATTGAAATCGGCAACTGACAACTGATAACTGACAACTGATAACTGATTACTGACCACTGCTCTTACACCGCTTGCTGCCGTGTCTCCCGCAACAGCAGCCGGTAGAGATACGGCTGCCCGAAAGCCTCGCTGGAGGCGACGGACTCGATCTGGTAGTCCTGCCCGGCCACGGACACCGCCAACGTCATGGAAAAGAGAGACTGGGCGGAAGCCAGGTCGAGCGCGTCCACTTGCTGCTCGACCGAGGTGGCGGAAACCAGCAACTCCCACCTCGATTCCCCGCCCTCCTGCCAGGAGGGCCGCAGTTTGCGCAGGATCACCGGGCTCACCAGCACTTCGGCAAACGCCGTGGCCACCAGGCCCACTTCGGTCATGTTGCCGCCGGGATTCGCGCCTGTCACGCGCAGCAGGGCGGTTGTTCCGGCCACACTGCGCAGCAAGGCATCGGCCAGCATCTGCGGTGCTCCCACCGGGTTGCGCGGCGCCGTATCGCTCATCGCTCACCCCAGCCTGTTCGCCACGTAGGGACGCAGCCAGGCCTGCACCGTTTCGTCCACCAGCGAACTCGAGAAATACTGCATCTGCATCGTGTCGATCTTGGTCTTGCAGGCGTTCAGCGCCGGCGTGGCCTGGGCGTTGCGCACAATCTGCGCGCAGGCCGTCTTCACATCGTCGCCGATCGTCGCCAACCCCGCCGTGTAGGTCACTGCGACCTCGTTGTAGGGCAACCCCAGCACATTCCACGGCAAGGTCAACTCGCCCGTGTTCGGGTCGTAGTCCACCGAGTTGGGGTCAATCGCCGTCCATTGGCCCGGCAAGGAGAACGCCCAGGCAAGTTCGGCCAGCGGTTCGTTCGGCATCTCGCCGCGCCGCGGCTGTCCGTAGCGCGCCTCGACGCTCACCAGGGGTGTCGCTGCCGTGCCCACCGGCGTCAGGGGCAGATAACTCAGCCGCACCGTGCGCACGCCGGCGGTCAGCCGCATCCGCTCCGTGTACTGGATCGGGTTCAGGTCCGGCCGCCGGCAGTAGCTGTTGATCAGCGCCGTCGCCGCGGTAATCCAGTCGGCCGTGGTCCCATCCGGCAAGCCGTAATTCGGGTAATCCGCGGGCTGCAGATATGGCATCGTGGTCCTCTTCCTTCGGTGATCGGTTGTCCGTTGTCAGTGGTCAGTGGGCAGTGGTCAGTAACCGGTCGAGTAACTTACTGACCACTGACCACTGAACACTGACAACTCGCTTCCCTACCGGTCCACCAGCACCTGGTAATGCGCGTAGTTGGCGCCTTTGACCACCGGCGCGCCGAACTTGACCGCCACGTACTGCTGCGCCAAGGTTCCCGGTAACCCGAGCTGGAAGATGCGCGGCGTGGGATCGCCCAGCCAGTGGTACTCGATCAGATCCTCGGTCACGATGTAAGCCGGCAGCACCGCCGAACCGGATCCCGGCGTGCCCGTGTAGCTCAGGCTCCAGTCGGGGATCAAGGGCAGGTCGCCGGCCTGCGTCGCCAGCATCTTCACCCGGAAGCCGCCGGTGATCTGGTCGGTGTTCAGCACCACGTTGAACTCGGTCTTCATCTCCCGATCGATCAGGTCCAGCAGCACCGGGTTGGCGTAGATCGCCGTGGGCCGCACATGAAAGCCGTTGTTGGCCACCATCTGCGCCACCGCCGACTTCAATCCGTCCACGATCGAGGCCGTCGTCCCGATGGTCATGGTCAGTCCGCCGGCCACGATCTGCGGGATCACGCCCATGTACTGCACGGTCGTCGGCGTGCTCAGGCTGGTGTCGTTGCCGTTCCACAGCGCCACGTCGTGGGCCACCATCACGCCGCTCACCGTATCCACCAGGTCTTTGGCCTGAAGATAGGCAAACTGCTGCTGCTGCTGGCCCAACTCGATGTCGAAGAGGTTGTAGTTGATCTGCGCAACGATGGCCTTCAGCGGCACGCTGCGCTCCACGCGCGTGGGGCTAACCACCGGCGCCACGATGCTGCGCGGGTTCACGAAGCCGGCCGTGCCCGGATTGGGAAGCGCCGTCTCCTCGAAGAAGCGCGACGGGTGCCCGGTCGCGGGAACCTGCTTGATGCGCTGCCCGAAGGGGCTGGAACGCCGGCAGATGTCGAAGATCTCGGTCTGATACAGAGGAACTTCGATAGCGCCCGGCCCGATAAAATCCGCTGCCGCATGAATGTCTGCAAAGGTTGCGTTCATGTTTTTCTCCACCCCCTCCAAAGGGCTTCTGTTGGCGATCGGCTGTTAGCTATTCGCTATTGGCTTTTAGCTTTTAGCCGTTGGCTTGTGGCTATTGTCGATTTGCTCGGTAAGCAGCATCGGCTGGCAAATGCAATCCGAAAGCCGATCCCTCAGAGCTTGCGATTCACCTCGAACAGCTAAGAGCTAATAGCTAGAAGCTGCTCCTACACAATCGCTCCCGCCCTCAACAGCTGCGTCTTGACCGCGATGCGCTGCTCCAGGCTCAGCCCGGCCAGGGCCGCGTCCAGGGTGCGGACATCGACCGGCCCCTCGCCGACGCCGTGCTTGGCCAGCATCTCGGAGGTGGCCACGGGCAGGGTCTTGCGCAGCGGGTTCAGGACCGCGGGGGACGCCGCGGCTTTCAGCTCCGCCAGTTCCCGCTCGGCCGCCGCCAGCTTCTCGGCCAGCTCCGCCTCCCGCCGGCTCTGCTCGACAGTGGCCGAGATCCTCTCCACGTCGCCCGTCAGAGCTTCTTGATGTTGTTCCAGCCACTGGAGGGCCTTTTCCAACGAGGCCGTCGCCGCCTCCAGCCGCTCCGCAGTTTCTCTCTCTTCGTTCTCCATGACCTTCCTTTCCTCGGTGAACAGATGACAGATGACAGGTTACAGATGACAGTGGAAAGCGAGCCGCGGGCGCGAACCTGCATTTGTTAGTTAGCCGCCACTGTCATTTGTCATCTGTCATCTGTAACCTGTCATCTGTCATCTGTCATCTGCTAGCTCGCCATGCGAAAACTCGTCTCCCGGTAAGCCGCCTTCTCCCGCAGCAGGATGGCCGCCCCGGTAAAGGTCACGCGGGTCAGCTTCCAGACTTCGGCCCGCATGTCTTCCACCCGCGCGTCGGCCAGTTCGTAGCTCATGCCCAAGGCCTCGGGCGCCTGCGCCTGGATCGCTCCCGACACCTCGGGAAAATCCCGCGCGTAGAGGTACCCGCGCACCACCAGCCGCAGGCCGACCAGATTCGCCTCGGTGAGCAGCCCGATCTTGCGCCGCGCATCGTGCCCGTCCCAGCCCGGCCGGTAATCCACCGCCATGCCCAGCAGCGAGGGCAGCGCCTTCTCCGCCGCCTCGCGCAGCAACATCACCCGGTGCCCGCGCGCTCCGGCCGGCGCCTTGTCGCTGGCCGTATTCACCACCGTCAACACGCCCTCGAAGGGCACCCGGTTGGGATGCCCTTCCACATGGGGAATCTTTACTGCCATCGCTTCCAGTCGCATCTGCTCGCTCCACTCGCCAGGGTTCAGGTTGCAGGGATCAGGGATCAGGGATCAGGGATCAGGGATCGAACTGGGCCATCAACTGGCCCCTGACCCCTGATTCCTGCCCACTGTTTCCAACGGCCCCAGCCCCCGCATGGCCCGCACTTCGTTTACCGTCAGCACCCCGGCTTGCAGCAGTTGCACCTGCACCGCCAGTTCTGTCTCTTCGTCGCGCGCGCTCAGGTCGTTGAAGACAAACTCGAACTCCCGCCAGCCAATGCATTTGCCGAAGAGGTCGCGCGTGAGGTGCCCGGCCAGGAGCTGCGCCAGCGGCAGAATCGCCCCGCGGAACGCCTCGTCGGCCATCTCCGCGGCGGTCGAGCGATTCACATCGCCCTCCAGACCCAGCAGCATGGGAGGCAATCCAAAGGCGTTGGCCACCATGCGGATCAGGAACCCCTGCCAGGCCAGGCGCAGGTCGGCGTCCGTGCCCTGCGCAAAGCGCAGCACCTCCGGCTTCTGCTCGGTGGAGAGCAGCGGCACGCGCCCCGTGCCCTCGATCTCGTCCTGCCACCAGCGGATCAGCCGGTCGTGCTGCGCCGGCGTCGCCTCGTTCAGCCACAGCGCATACTGGGCCACCGAATTGGCCGCCAGCTTGCCCGCGAAGCGGTGCGCGCTCAGGAACTGATTCACCGTCTCGAAGGCTACCTCCAGCGGTCCCAGCCCGAAGGGCGTAAAGCTGCGCGGATTCATGCGCACATAGATCAGCTGATCGTCGCGCAGATCGACGGCGCTCGACTCCAATTGCCCCGGCAGCGCCTGCGCATAACGCGGCGTCTCCGCCTGCCCGTCCCACTTGGCGTTGATGCGAATCGACGCGCCATCGACCGGCCACAACATCGCCGGCCGCTCCGGGTCGCCGGTCGGCTCCATCTCGATTGCGCCGTATCCGCCGGTCAGCGCATCTTCGATCGTCTGCTCGATCAGCGTGCGAAAGCTGTCTGCCGGATTCGGCTCTTCCAGCGCCCGGCGCAAGGCGGTGAGCCTTTTTTCAACCTCCGCCGGGTCGCCGGCTTCGGCGCCGCGACGCACCCGCACCTGCCAGTCCATGGCCGCGATGCGGTCCTTGATCACGTTGATCGCCCGGCGCACCAGCGGCGTCTCCGCAAAGCGGCGCAGATTCACCGGCGTCGGCTTGGGCAGCAGCCGCCCGGAAGAGCCGGATTGCCACTGAAGCGGCGTCAAGACCGCGGGCAAGGCCAGCGTCTTGCGCCCCGCTTCCGCTTCTGCCGCGCCCGCCGCTACGCCCGGCTTCCGCCCGCCCCCGGCCGCCTGCCGCCAGATCTCCCGCAACTGTTCTCCTACCCGCACGCGCATCTTCCTTCTCCTGCGAGCTCCCAGCTTTTAGCTGTTAGCTGTCAGCTATTAGCTTTCAGCTGCTAGCCATTGCTCAAGCGCCGGCGCCCTTCGCCCAAAAACAGAAAAGGCACAACCCCGGATGAGGTCGTGCCTTTCACTTGCCGACAGCGGACAGATAACAGTAATCAGTTGTCAGTTGTCAGTTTTCAGTTGTCTGTTCTCTGTTCTCTGTTCTCTGTTCTCTGTTAGAGCTTCTCACTCACAAAACCGATCCTACCGCAAAAGGTAGAAATGATCTGCAAACTATCTGGGAATTTCTTGCTCGCGATTACGAAGGCCAAGAGTGGACCCCTGACAACTGACCACTGACCACTGTCATCTGTCATCTGTCATCCGACAAACAGTTCCCGCCGCGCCGTCTCCGCCACCCGCCCCATATCCGACGTGGTCAGCACCCGGATCTGGTGCTCCTCCATGGTCTCCACGCCGAAGCGGTACATCTGCAATCTCTCCGGTTCCTCGTCGGTCGCCCCCAGACGGGCGGCGGGTTCGATCACCGCAGTCAGCTCCAAGCCGGCCCTTTCAACGCGCTCGACTCCTGTGCGCAGCGCCGCCGCGGAGAAGGCCAGCACCTTGGCCATCTCCACGCCCGGCTCCAGGCTCACCGCGTGAAACATGCGGATCACCCCGTTGGGCCGGTATCCCACATCGATCTTCAGCGGGTCCCCGGCCCGCGTATACTCCGCGGCCGCGATCCGCTTGCGCAGCAGATCCCACACTCCGGCGCGCTCGAACTCCGTCCGCATGCGCGCCTGAATCCCCGCCCGCCCGCTCAGATGCGGCTGCTTCTCCCTGGGCGGCGGCTCGACATACAAACGCATCAGCTCTTCCATCCCCGCCGGCAGGCTTTCGGCCAGATAGGCCTTGGACTCGGTCATCTGCACGCTCAACGAAAGCGATTCGCCCAGCCGCTTCATCAGCCCCTGCGGCTCGGCCAGCAGTTGGCCGCGCAGCTCGCTCTCCATCCCTTCCAGCAGCGCCGTATCGGCATCCGGATCGAGGCAGCGGACCCGCCGCCAATCGCGCGTAAAACGAATCAGAGCCGGCTCGCCGCTCGACGGCTCGCGCAAAATCACCCCGATATGCACATACTCGTTGCGCACCGCATCCGGCACATACCGGAGCAGTTGAAACTCGCACGCCCGACGCTGGTGTTGGCTGTTCATTTCTTTCCGTGGTTCGTGATCCGTTGTGAGTGTGAGTGTGAGTGAACAGCGCGCACAGTCCACTCACACTCACACTGTTCCCTCGTTCCCTGCTAATTCACTCTCCCCGCCATGCTAGTCCCCCAGCGGGCCTCTTTCCAAGCCTCTTCCGCCCGTCTCTCCCCCATCCCGTCCCATTTGGGAAACGGCTTCCGATCCGACTTCCCGAACGCCTCGATCAGTTCCCGTATCCGGCTGCGTCGAACCAGCAACTTCT
>Ga0316217_10003155_pt1 | contig 19075 bp, 17 predicted proteins | sample 1anoAmetaG_FD_203633 | JGI IMG/M metagenome (GOLD analysis project Ga0316217, IMG submission 203633) | Freshwater microbial communities from Trout Bog Lake, Wisconsin, USA - 1anoA | ecosystem: Environmental > Aquatic > Freshwater > Lake > Hypolimnion/Profundal zone | place: USA: Wisconsin...
AAGCCGGAGACCGGGCCCAGGCCCTCCCGGATCTCGCCTGCCCTGTGCTCCGGGCCGGCGGGGCCGCGAAAATCTGATGGCCGCAGGCCATCACCCCGCCTGCGGCGGGGCTGGGGGCTCCGCGCGACCTTCGGGCGGAAGCTCTTGACGCTCTTTCAGAGTCGGTCGATGAAGCCGGTCTCGAGGAAGACGTTCATGGCGATCTTCTTGCGGTCCTTGGGCCGGAGGATCATGCGCACCAGCAGGTCGCTTGCGGTGAAGCCGATCTCGGCGGTGGGCTGGGTGATCACGGAGACGGGGAACTTGAGGTAGTCGAGCCACTTGTTGTCGTCGTAGGTGACGATCTTGATCTGCTCCGGGATGCTGATGCCCATCTCCTCCAGGCTGCCGATCAGCTGGTAGCAGACGTCGGAGGTGGCGCAGAGCACCCCGTCGGGGCGGGCCTGCGCGACGAATTCCCGGATCAGCTTGTTGGAATCCTCCTGCCGGTAGTTCAGGGTGAGCACCCTGGGCTGGCATTCGGGCAGGAGGTCGTTGAGACAGTCGCGGTAGCCGATCACCCGCTGGTGGGCGGTGTACACGGTGTCGGGATAGCCGATGAAGGCGATGTTGCGGCAGCCTTTCGAGGCGAGGTACCGGGTCCCGGCGACCCCGCTCTCGAAATTGTTGATTCCGACGAAGACCTTGTCGTTCACCGTGTACTTCCGGTCGACGAACACGACCGGAATCCGGGTGTCGCGGATCTCCTTTGGGCACTTCTCCGAATTGACCGGGGACATGATCAGTCCGGCCACGTCCCGGTCGAGGATGTTCTTGATGTTGCGCTTCTCCTTCTCGACGTCGTCCTCGGAGTCGCAAAGCAGGATCGAGAAATCCTGCTCCGAGGCGTAGGTCTCGATCGCCTTGACCACGGAAATGTAGTAGTCCTCCGTGATGTCCGCGACGATGACGCCGATGAACTTCGACCCGCTGGGCTTGTCCTTGGGCTTGGGGAGGTCGTAGTCCATCTCCTCCAGCACCTTGAGCACCAGTTCACGGGTCTCCTGCTTGACGTACCGGGTCTTGTTGATCACATGGGAAACCGTCGTGATCGAAACCCCCGCCTTCTGGGCGATGTCCACGAGCCTGACTGACTTGTTCTGCATTGGGCACCCGGGGAAGACAGGATGGCGACCTGAGCCGCCACGGAACTACTTCGCAACGCTCCGCACGAGGCTCCGGGTCCTCCTGTTCTTGGTCCAGAGATCGTAAATGACGGCAAGGGCGATGATAGCGCCACGGGCGATCTGCTGCATGTAGGAATTGATATTGGCAAGATTCATGATGTTGTTGAGGAAGCCAACGATGAAGGCGCCGACCACGGTGCCGCCGGCGGTGCCGATGCCGCCCGAGAAGCTGGTGCCGCCGATGATCGAGGAGGTCAGGCCCTGGAACTCGTAGTTGATGGCCCCGTTGGGCAGGCCGGCGTTGACCCGGGACATGAACAGGACGCCGGCGATCCCGACCAGCAGGCCGTTGACCATGAAGGCCAGGATCTTGGTGCGGTTGACGTCGATCCCGGAGGCCTTGGCGGCTTCCTGGTTGCCGCCGATGGCGTAGAGCGCCCGGCCGAAGCGGGTGTGCTTGAGGATGTACCAGGTCATGGCGAACAGGCCGATCAGGAAGAGCAGCGGGATCGGCATGAAGCCCAGGGAACCCTGGCCCACCTTGACGTAGTCGCCGATCTGGTAGATGTTCTGGCCCTTGGTGAACAGCAGGGCGCCGCCCCGGGCCATCTCCTGCATGGCCAGGGTGGCGATGAAGGCGGGCGCGCCCCAGGTGGTCACCATCACGGCGCTGATCAGGTTGCAGACCATCGCGACGCCGATGGCGACGGCGAAGGCCACGGTCATGGACCCGGTCATCTTGTAGCTGGCCACCGAGAGCAGGCCGGAGAGGGCCAGCACCGAGCCGGAGGACAGGTCCAGCAGGCCGCAGATGATCAGGATCGTCTCGCCGAAGGCCAGGATGGTGGTGACCGAGATCTGCCGGGTGACGTTGGAGATGTTCGAGCCGGAGAAGAAGTTCGGGTTGATCACCGAACTGATCACGAGCAGCGCGATGAGGACCAGGTAGATGCTGTAGCTCCTGGTGATGGTGGACCAGGTGAGGCGGGCGTTGCCGATCCTGCTCATGATGCTGCCCTCGTCATCTTTTCCAGGCCGGTGGCCAAACGCATGATTGCCTCCTGTGTGAATTCCCCGCGGGCCAGCTCGCCCGCAATCTCGCCTTTGCACATCACATAGATCCTGTCGCACATGCCGATCAGTTCCGGCAGTTCGGACGACACGATGACCAGGGCCTTGCCCTCGGCCGCCAGGTCGCCCATCAGTTTGTAGATTTCATATTTCGCCCCCACGTCGATGCCCCGGGTCGGCTCGTCCATGATCAGGACGTCCGGTTCGTTGAGCATCCACTTGGCCAGGACGATCTTCTGCTGGTTGCCGCCGCTCAGGGCCTCGACCACGGTGCCCAGGGTGGGCGTCTTCACTGCCAGCCGGCCGCAGATTTCCGAGACCACCTGGGTCTCCTTGGCCTTGTGCAGCCGCCCGTGGTAGATGAACCGCCCCAGGCTGGAGAGGGTGACGTTCTCGCCCACGCTGCGCACCGGGATCAGGCCATAGCGGCGCCGGTCCTCGGACATCATCGCCAGCTTCGAGGCGATGCTGTCCCTGACCGAGCGGATCACCACGGGCTTGCCGCCGATCTGGACCTTGCCGGACGCGTAGGGGTCGAGGCCGAACAGCGCGCGCATCACTTCCGTGCGGCCCGCGCCCATCAGTCCGGCGAAGCCGACGATCTCGCCGGCCCGGGCGGTGAAGCTGATGTCCCGGAACACCCCCGGCGCGTCCAGGTGCTCCACCCGCAGCGCCTCGGCGCCGATGGGGATCGGCCGCTTGGGGAAATTGTTCTCGATCTGCCGGCCGACCATCAGCGAGATGACCATGTCGATGTCCATCTCGGCGCGGGGCCGGGTCTCGACCACCCTGCCGTCGCGCAGGATGGCGATGTCGTCGGCGATCCGGAAGATCTCGTCCATCTTGTGAGAGATGTAGATGATGCTGGTGCCGCGGGCCTTGAGCTCCTTGATCTTTTCGAACAGCCGCTCCACTTCGCGCTGGGTGATCGCCGAGGTCGGCTCGTCCATGATCAGGATGCTGGCCTCGTTGGCTACGGCCTTGAGGATCTCCAGCATCTGGATGTCGGAGACCGACAGGTCCTTCATCTGCATCGTCGGCGAGTAGGGCAGGTGCTCCTTCTCGAGCAGTTCAAGGGTCTTCCGGCGCACCGTCTTCCAGTCGACGTGGCCGAGCTTCATGGGCAGGCGCCCGCAGAACAGGCTCTCCTCGACCGTCATCTCGGGAATGTAGTTCAGTTCCTGGAAGATCATGGAGATGCCCAGCGCGCGGGCCTGGATGGGATTGCGGATGTGGACCTTCCTGCCGTCGATCAGGATCTCGCCGCGATCCGGCTGGTAGACGCCGTTGATGATCTTCATCAGGGTCGACTTGCCCGCCCCGTTCTCGCCGCAGAGCACGAGGACCGATCCGCTCCGGACCTTCAGGCTGATGTCGTCCAGGGCCAGCACACCAGGGAAGGACTTGCTGATGTTCTGGACTTGGAGTTTGTAGGAATCCATGGGGACCTCGGTTGGAGCCTCGGTTGGAGAATGGAGTGGAGTGCATGCCCTGAAGGGGCATGCACTCCACTTGGGAACGGGATGCCCTACTTGATGGCCCCGGCCTTCTTGTGCATGGCGATATATTCCTCGACATTGGCCTTGGTGACCAGCGGGGCGTCGATGTCGGTGTTGATCTGGCCGGACTTGCCCGACACCAGGCTTTCGGTGGTGGCGAGGATCTTGGTGGCCAGGGCGTAGGCGCTCTGCAGGCAGGTGGAGGTCATCTGGCCGCTCTTGATGAGCAGGCAGGCCTCGGCGGTGCCGTCAACGCCGTAGGAGAGGATGCCCTGGTACTTGGGGTTGTTCTTCACCACCTCGATGGCGCCGGCGGCCATATTGTCGTTCATGGAGATGATGGCGTCGATCTTGGGATTGGCCTGGACCCAGTCCTCCATCTTGTTCATCGCCTCGTCCTTGTTCCAGTTGGCGATCTGCTCGCCGACGATCTTGACGTCGGGGCGCTTGGCGAAGAACTCCTTCTGCCAGCTGACGCGGCGGGAATCAGCGTGGAAGTTTCCCGGAGGGCCATCGAGGACGACGACCTTGGCGTTCTGGGGGACCTGCTTGATGGCGGCCCGGGCGTTGACCGCAGCCTGCTCGTAGGGATCGGCGTCCACGGAGGAGGCGCCGGCGATGCCGGCGATGCGGGCGTTGGTGGTGATGCAGAAGATCCCGGCCTTGACCACCTTCACGGCGTAGGGCCGCTGCGATTCGCCGTTGTTCGGCTGGATGATGATCACGTCGAACTTGTTGGTGATCGCGTTCTCGATCAGGGAGTTCTCGGTGTCGTCGTTGGCCTGGCCGTCGAACACCTTCAGGTCGATGTCCTTGTACTTCTTGGCCTCGTCGACGATCGAGTTCGCCAGCCAGGCGGCGAAGGAGTCGGCCTGGGCGCGGGCGATGTAGGCGACCTTGTGCACCTTCTGCTGGGCGCAGAGCCCGGTCGTGAGCGCCAGGCCCATCGCCATGGTGATAGCTAGTCTGTTCAGCAACTTCCACCTCCTGCTCGCCCGCGTCAGGGGGCGACAGAAAATTGGGTTATGTGTGGGTCTCCGATACGGCCCCGATGGGCCGGCCAGAGGGTACTCAACCGGATGAACGGTTTGGTCAAGGCGACGACAACGTCAGATGACGATGTTTTTGCCGCAAAAATTATCAATTGTTTGCTTTTGCATATGTCAATCTAGAGCCTGCAGAAAATCTGTCAAGCAATTTTTTCGCAATCTTGCGCACGTCGACCCGATGTTTGCGCAAACATCCGTTCAGCGCCCCGTGATCAGGTGCGCGGCGGTGGCCTTGAAGCTGGCCACCAGGGCCCGGCCCGGGGCCAGGGCCAGTTCCTCCAGGGCGCCGGGGGTGACAAAGGCGGCCAGGAAGAAGCCGCAGTCCAGTTCGACCTTGAAGTAGGGCCCCTTGGGCACGATCCGGGTCACGGTGCAGGGGAAGCTGTTGCGGGCGCTGCTGCCTGACCCGGGCGGGGCGGCCAGGGTGACGTTCTCGGGCCGCACCCCCACCAGCACCTCTGTCCCGGAACTGGGCCCGCCCACGGCCTCCACTTCCCGGCCGCCCACCGCCACCCGGAACAGCCCGCCCGCACTGGCCGTGACCCGGCCCTGCAGGACGGTCTCCATGCCGACGAACCCGGCCACGAAGGCGTCGGCCGGGCGGTTGACCACCTCGATCCCGGTTCCGGACTGGACTACCCGGCCCAGGTGCATCACCGCCAGGGTGTCGGCCAGGCGCAGCGCCTCGGCCTGGTCGTGGGTGGCCAGCACGGTGGTGGTGCGGGTCTGGCGCAGGGCCAGGGCGAGGTCGTCCATGAGCGCTTCCCGGGTGGGCGGATCCAGGGCGGAGAAGGGCTCGTCCAGGAACAGGATCTCCGGTTCCAGGGCGAAGGCCCGGGCCAGGCTGGTGCGCTGGGCCTCGCCGCCGGAGAGCTTGCGGGCCTGGCGGTCCAGCAGCCCGGTGATGCCGAAGCGCCGGGCCACCTCCTGCACCCGCGCCTGGCGCACGGCAGCCGGCAGGCCCCGGAGTTTCAGCCCGGCCTCCAGGTTCATGCGCACCGGTCCGTCGAACAGCAGGGGCTCCTGGAACACCATGGTCACCCGGCGGCGGTAGGCCTCCAGGTCCGCCCGGGTGTCCAGGGGCCGGCCCTGGAACCACAGGCCGCCCTCCCGGAACGGCAGCAGCGCCGCCAGGGTCTTGAGCAGGGTGGTCTTGCCGGAGCCGTTGGGGCCGATCAGGGCGAGCACGCTGCCGGCCGTCACCTCCAGCCGCGGGATCGCCAGCACCTGGACCCCGCCCCGGTACACGGCCAGGTCCCGCGCCTCCAGGGCGCTGGGCTCCGCCGTCACCGCGGCCGGTCCCGCTGCTGGATGTGGGTGAGCAGGGCGTTCACGGTGAAGGTCAGCGCCAGCAGGATCAGGCTCAGGGCGATGGCGGCGTCGAAGTTGCCCTTGCCGGCCTCCATGACCGTGGCGGTGGTGAGCACCCGGGTGCTGCCCTTGATGTTGCCGCCGACCATGATGGAGGCGCCCACTTCGGAGATCACCCCGCCGAACCCGGCCATGACCGCGCCCATGAGCGGCAGCCGCGCCTCGCGGGCCAGCAGGAGCACCATCTGCGCCCGCGAAGCGCCCAGGGACAGGATCTGCAGCCGAAGGTCCGGGGGCAGCTGCTGGATGGCGGTGAGGCTGATGCCGGCGATGATCGGCGTGGCGATCACGGTCTGGGCCAGGATGATGGCCGACGGGGTGTAGAGCAGTCCCAGGAAGCCCAGGGGCCCGCTGCGCCAGAGCAGGATGGTGACGAAAAGCCCCACCACCACCGGCGGCAAACCCATGCCGGTGTTGACCAGGCTGATCAGCAGCCGCCGGCCGGGGAAGTCGGCCAGGGCCAGCCAGACCCCGGCCCCGCCGCCCAGGACCAGGCTGGCCAGGGTGGCGAGGATGGAGACCTTGAGCGAGAACAGGGTGATGCCCAGGACCTCGGGATCCAGGGTCCAGAGCAGCTCCATGGCCTTCTTGACGCCTTCCCAGAGCAGACCCAAGGGGCTGGACTCCTTCCTTTCAGACGTGAGTTACCGGGCTTTGCCGGGTCACCACGTGGGGGAGCACGAGGGGGGACGGTGAGGAAGCGCAGCGACCGGGCGGTCCCCCCCCGTTCATGTCAGGACTCTTCCATGAAAGGGTACTGGAATTCCCGGTGCGGCGCGAAGCACTCCTTCAGGGTGCGCGGCGAGGTCCAGCGGATCAGGTTGAGGAAGCTGCCGGCCTTGTCGTTGGTGCCCGAGGCCCGGGCGCCGCCGAACGGCTGGTGGCCCACCACCGCGCCGGTGCACTTGTCGTTGATGTAGAAGTTGCCGGCGGTGTTGGCCAGGGCCTCGGTGAGGTGGTTGATCACGTGCCGGTCGCGGGCGAAGATGGCGCCGGTGAGGGCGTAGGGCGAGGTGTCGTCCAGGATCTTCACGGTCTCGTCCAGGGCCTCGTCCGGGTAGACGTAGATGGTCAGGATCGGCGAGAAGATCTCCTCCTCCATGGTGACGAACTTGGGATCGGTGGTGAGGATGATGGTGGGCTCCACGAACCAGCCCACCGACTTGTCGCCGTGGCCGCCGCAGAGGATCTCGGCTGAGCTGGAGGCCCTGGCGAGTTCGATGCAGCGCATGCTGTTGTCGAAACTGGCTTCGTCGATCACGGCGCACATGAAGTTGCGGAAGTCCCGGGGGTCGCCCATGCGGATCCTGGCCATCATGGCGAGGATCAGTTCCTTGAGCGCGGGCCAGCGGGAGGCCGGGGCGTAGACGCGGGAGCAGGCGGAGCACTTCTGGCCCTGGTATTCGAACGAGCCGCGGACGATGGCGGTGGCCGTCTCCACCAGCTCGGCGGAATGGTGCACGAAGATGTAGTCCTTGCCCCCGGTCTCGCCCACCAGGCGCGGGTAGATCTTGTACTTGGGCAGGTTGGCCGCGACGGTCTGCCACATGGAATTGAACACGGCGGTGGACCCGGTGAAGTGCAGCCCGGCGAACCGGGGGTGGTCCAGGACGATCGGGCCCAGCTGGGAACCGCGGGAGGGCAGGAAGTTGATCACCCCGTCCGGCAGCCCGGCTTCCTTGTACAGCTGCATCAGGTAGTAGTTGGAGAGGATGGAGGCGGAGGATGGCTTCCACACCACGGTGTTGCCCATGATCGCCGGGGCGGTGGCCAGGTTGGCGGCGATGGCGGTGAAGTTGAACGGCGAGATGGCCACCACGAACCCCTCCAGGGCCCGGTAGTTCACCCGGTTCCAGGTGTGGGCGTTGGACAGCGGCTGGTTGCGGTAGATCTGCTCCATGAACTTGGCGTTGTAGCGGAAGAAGTCCGCGGTCTCGCAGGTGGAGTCGATCTCCGCCTGGTGCGCGGTCTTGGACTGGTTGAGCATGGTGGCCGCGTTGAGGATGTAGCGGTAGCGGGTGGAGATCAGGCTGGCCATGCGGTTGAAGATGGCCGCCCGCTCCTCCCAGGGGGTGTACTTCCAGGCGTGCTTGGCCTGCAGCGCGGCGTCGATGGCCATCCGGATCTCGGCCTCGCCGGCCTCGTGGAAGTGGCCCAGCACGTGGCCGTGCTCGTGCGGGCAGACCACCTTCTGCAGCCTGCCGGTGCGGACTTCCTGGCCGCCGATGATCAGCGGGATGTCCAGCACCTGGTTGTACTGCCGGTCCAGTTCGGCCTTCAGCAGGGCCCGCGGCGTGGTGCCGGGCGCGTAGGACACCGCGGGCTCGTTGTGGGGGTCGGGGAGCTGGAAGATCGCGTTGGTCATGATCGCCTTTCAGTCGATGGTCCCAGATTAGTCCTCTTGCTTGCCGGCATCTGGAAAAAAGAGCGGCGAGCCGTACTTGGCCACGCCGAAGCCGCGGATGGTCTCCTGGGTCCCGGGGGCGACCATGAAATCGGCGAAGGCCTTGGCTCCGGCCGCGTTGACCAGCGGGAATTTGGCCGGGTCCACCTGGATGACGTGGTAGACGTTCAGCAGGGTGGGGTCGCCCTGGCACAGGATGGCCAGGTCCAGGGACTTCTTCATGGCCAGGAAGGTGCCCCGGTCGGAGAGGGTGTAGCCGCGCTTCTCGGCGGCCACGTTGAGGGTCTGGCCCATGCCCAGGCCGGTCTCCAGGTACCACTTGCCGCCTCTGGGATCCACGCCCGAGGCCTTCCACAGCTTCTTTTCCTGGGCGTCGGTGCCGGAGTTGTCGGCCCGGGAGACCCACAACGCGCCCTGGGCCGCAATTTTCCTCAAGGCCTCGGGGGCGCCGGCCGCGGCCTTGACCCCGGCGGGATCAGCCGGCGGGCCCAGCACCACGAAATCGTTGTGCATCACCACTCGGCGCAGCAGCCCGTTGCCGGCGGCCATGAACCTGCGCTCGGCGTCCGGCGAGTGGGACAGCAGCACGTCGGCCTCGCCCTTCTCGCCCATGGCCAGGGCCTGGCCGGAGCCCACGGCGATGGTCTTGACCTGGATCCCAGTCTGGGTCTGGAACATGGGCACCAGCACGTCCAGCAGCCCGGAGTCCTGGGTGCTGGTGGTGGTGGCCAGGATGATGCTGCCGGGGGCGGCCGAGGCCGCGGCCCCGCACAGGCCCAGGAGCAGGAGGAACGGTGCCAGAAGCCTTGCGCCGCGGGTTTTCATGGCTTGTCCTCCCAAGGGGCCTGATGTTCGATGGTTGCACACGTATATAGCGGGCGCAACCGGTTGCGGCCTGGGGCCATGGGCCGGCTCCGGGCGGTCTGCGGCTCAAATGCTTTCCGGGAGGAAGCAGGCGGAGGCAAGCGGGTAATCAGGAGTTGCTAGTTCGAAACATGAAAAATTTATTCATCTCGGACCATTCAAAGGATGCGCACCCGGCCTCAGGGCCGGCGCCATCCTCCTGGAGGCAGCCCATGCTCCCGACCCGAAACCTTTCCCTGAGCAGACTGGGCCGCCTCGTCCGCTGGTCGCCCCGGGTCGCCTGGGCCCTCACCGCGCTCCTGGCCGGGCTCCCGGCCCCGGCCCCGGAAACCCATGACTTGGACGTGGAGATGGCGCCGGAGCCGGGCGACCTTGCATCCTCCAGCTCCAGCCAGAAGCCCCGGAAATCCGCCCCGCCTGCGCTTCGCCCGCTATGTCCAGGAGGGCAACGAGGACGGGACCTACGATGCGCCCACGGAGGGGTTCCGGCAGACCTCTGATGACCGGTGGGCCGAACACCTGGATCTCGCTTCCGGCATCACCAGGCCCGTCCATCTGGACTGGACGATGGTGCCCATGTGGATCGCCCGGGAACTGGAGACGGTGGACCAGGTGGCCGGGACCCTCACGGCCAGCCGGATCAAGGTCGACCGGCATACGGACGACGGCATGCACGAGATCGTGTTCGACGCCTGCCGCACCGGGGCCGGCCAGCGGATCCGCTACCTCGACCCCCAGGACGGGGAACGCCCGATCCGTGAGCGCCTGGACGAGGTGTTCACCTTCGTCACGAGCCCCGAGACCAAGGCGATCCACCCCGACAGCTTCGCGCCCAGGGTGGCGCTGAAGGTCAGCCTGCGGCGCAAGCTGGCCGTGGCGGACGGTCCGGCTGGGGTGGCCGCAATCCCCTCCGGCCAGGACAGGAAGCGCAAGGCCGAGCAACCCGCCGAAGGCCTGGCCAAGAAGCGCAAGGCCGAGCAACCTGCCGAAGGCCTGGCCAAGAAGCCCAAGCCGGCGCGAAAAGCGGATCGGGACGCATCAGCCGAGCCCCGGCCCGAACTCCCCCAGTCGGATCCGGGCCTGGCACTCTGGTTCCGCAGGGCCGAGGCCCTGAAGAAGCACGCCAGGAAGCAGGGCATACCGGCCAAACGGTCCAAAGTGGAGGGTGCCGGGGTCCAGCTCGGCAGGTGGGCGAGCACCCAAAGAAGCGCCTACAAGCTGGGAACCTTGACCCCGGCCCAGATCGCCGCCCTGGAGGCCATTCCGGAGTGGACCTGGGTCCGTCGCTTCGGACCGGCGAAGTCGTCCAGGAAATGACCAGGGACAGGCTCTCAGGGCAGCAGCTGATCCCCCGCCCCGGCCCGGGGCGCCCGCTCGGGCGGGTTCAGCAGCTCCCGGAAGTTGTGCACTGACCGGCGCACGCTGTCCCAGGCCAGGTCCTGGATCTGCCGGTAGCGCCGCAGGGCCTCGCGGCCGGCATCGGTGACCCGGGCCCCGCCGCCGCCGGCGCCGCCCAGCCGGGCCTCCACCAGGGGCATGCGGAAGCAGTGGTTCATCTCGTCCACAAGCAGCCAGGCGCGCCGGTAGCTCATGCCCAGCTTGCGGCCGGCGGCGGAGATGGAGCCGGTCTCCTGGATCGCCTCCAGCAGGTCGGCCTTGCCGGGGCCCATGGCATAGCAGTCCCCCAGGGGGATGCCGATCCGGACGATCTTCCTCACCAGGGGGTCCATGCGGCCTCTCGCTTTGCAGGACTTCAGCATAGCCCAATGCAGGGCCCGTATACTGGGATCGACCGGATGGTGCCGATGGAAACCTACCAACAAGCTCTGCGGCTGGTGCTGGAGCACGCCCTGCCGCTGCCGCCGCGCATCCTGCCGCTGGCCGAGGTCCTGGGGCTGGCGGCGGCCGAGGCCGTGCACGCCCTGGAGCCGGTGCCGCCGTTCACCAATTCGGCCATGGACGGGTTCGCGGTGCGGGCCGCGGACTGCGCCGCGGCCTCCCCGGAGCGTCCGGTGCGGCTGCCCCTGGCCGGGACCATCCCGGCCGGCCAGGCCCAGGTGCCGGACCTGGAGCCGGGCACCGCGCTCCGGATCATGACCGGGGCCACCCTGCCCGCCGGCGCCGACGCCATCGTCCCGGTGGAAGAGGCTTCCGCAGTGGATCCCGGCTGGGTCGAGCTTTCCGGCCCGGCCCGCACCGGGGCCCACATCCGCCTGGCGGGCGAGGATATTCCAGCCGAGGGTCTGGTGGTGGCGGCGGGCCGGATCCTGCGCCCGGCCGAGATCGGGGTCCTGGCGGCCATCGGCCGGGCTGAGGTGCCGGTGCGTCCCCGCCCGGTGGTGGCGGTGCTCACCACCGGCGACGAGCTGGTGGACGCCGGGGAGCGCCCGGGCCCCGGCCAGATCCGCGACGCCAACATCCATTCCCTGTGCGCCCAGGTGCGGGCCGCCGGGGCGGTGGCGCTGCCCTTCCCGCGGGTGCCGGACCGGCGCGAGGCGGTGGCGGCGGCGCTGGCCGAGGCCCTGGCCGGGGCCGACGTGGTGCTCACCAACGGCGGGGTCTCGGTGGGCGACTTCGATTTCATAAAGGATGTCCTGGCCGGGCTCGGCGCGGAACAAGTGTTCTGGCGGGTGGCGCAGAAGCCGGGCGGCCCGCTGGGGCTGTGGATGCTCCAGGGCAGGCTGGTGTTCGGCATCCCGGGCAATCCGGTGGCGGCCATGCTGATGTTCGAGGAATACGTCCGCCCGGCGCTGCGGCGGATGCTGGGGGCCGGCCCGCTGCACCGGCCGGAACGGACCGGTATCATGGCGGCGCCCTGGCGCAAGCGCCCCGACGGCAAGCTGAACTTCCTGCGGGTGGTCACCCGGGAGCGGGAAGGGCGCCTGGAAGTGGCCCTCACCGGACCCCAGGGTTCCGGGCTGCTGTCCTCCATGATGCGGGCCAACGCCCTGGCGCTGGTTCCGGCGGAGGTGCTGGACATCCCCGCCGGGGGCGAGATCCTGCTGCACCTCATCGACGAACCGGAGGACCATTGAGCGAAGGCGAAGGCAGGCACGGCTGGCCCCGGGCGCTCCAGGTGGGCGCGCGCTCGCTGCACATCGCCGCCATGGGGCTGGTGCTGGGCGGGCTGGCCATGGGCGGCGGCTTCGAGCGGCTGCGCTGGGCCATCCTGGCGACGGTGGCCAGCGGGCTGCTGCTCGCCGCCATGGACCTGCTCAAGGGGCCCGATTTCCTGCTCCAGGGCAGCGGCGCGGCGCTGCTGCTCAAGCTGGCGCTGCTGGGGCTGGGCAACCTGTTCCCCGCTTCGCGGCTGCACTGGTACCTGGCGGCCACCGTGGCGGCTTCCATCGGCTCGCACATGCCCGGTTCCTGGCGCCACTTCCGGTGGCTCGGCCGCGGGACCGTAGGGTAAGCTCAAGTCCTGCCACGATCGGAGTCGCCAGATGATGCTATTGCTCTACGGCCGGCTGGAAGCCTTCGCCGCCTGGTTCGACCAGATGGGCTGGCAGAAGCTGCAGCGGATGGTCCTGGTGATGCTCACCTGCGTGGTGATCCTCTGGGCCATGCGCCTGGTGGGCAAGGCGGTGAACCGCTCCCTGGCCTCGACCCTCAAGGAAGGCAATCCCGAAGCCCTGCGCCGGGCCAAGACGGTCGGCTCGGTCCTGGAGAACTTCGCCCGGGTGCTGGTGATCTCGTTCTTCATCCTGGAGACGCTGCAGGAGTTCAACGTCAGCGTGGGCCCGCTCATCGCCGGAGTCGGCATCGTCGGCGCCGCCGTGGGGTTCGGCTCCCAGAGCTTCGTCAAGGACGTCATCGGCGGCTTCTTCCTGCTGGTGGAGAACCAGTTCGGGGTGGGCGACATCATCTCCGTGGATCCCGCCCACACCGGGATGGTGGAGCGCATGACCCTGCGGGTGACCATGCTCCGCGACATGGAGGGCCGGGCGCACTACATCCCCAACGGCAGCATCTCCTCGGTGGTGGTGCTGAGCAAGGAGTTCGCCAAGGCCCTGGTGGACGTGGAGGTGAGCCAGGACGAGGACGTGGTCCGGGTCATGGCGGTGCTGGGCGAGCTGGGCGTGGAGCTGGCGGCGTCCATGGCGACGGTGGTGGAGCCCACCGAGGTGCTGGGCATCGAGAGCATGAACCCGCACAGCTGCGTCATCCGCACGTTGACCAAGACGGCTCCCGGGCAGCAGTGGGCGGTGGCGCGGGAACTGCGGAAGCGGATCATCGTCAGGTTCCGGCAGGAGGGCTTCTCCTGGCCGGTGCCGCAGCGGGTGGTGTGGAACAGGACGGGGGCGAGTTAGCACCGGCTCAAAAGCGCAGCCCGCTGCGACCGTGTCTTCGTCTATTTCCCCACGGCATCCTTGGCGATCAGGTCGTTGATCCTCTGGGCGAACGCCTTGGGATCCTCGATCCGGGACCCCTCCGCCAGCACCGCCTGGTCATGCAGCAGGTGGCCATAGACGCCGATGCGGGGATCGGCCGGGTCGGCCTGGTGCAATGACTGCAGGGCCTGCACCGCCGGGTGCTCGGGGTTCAGCTCCAGGATGCGGGCGGCCGGGCCGCCCAGGCCCATGGCGTCGGCCCGCCCCATCTTCGCCAGCAGACGCTCCATGTTGGCGCCCAGGTCGCCTTCGTCGGCCACCAGGCAGGCGGCGCTCTCCTTGAGCCGCCTGGACAGGCGCACGGCCTTGAGCCCGGCCAAGTGGCCCTTGAGGGTGTCCAGCAGCGGCTGGAAGGCCCCGCTGGCTTCCTCGGCCTTCTTCAGGTCCTCGGCGGGCAGTTCCGGGCTGAACCGGTCGGCGGCCTTCAGCGGCTTGTCCTTGTAGTCGGACAGGGCCGGCAGCACGAACTCGTCGATGGGCTCGGTGAGCAGCAGGACGTCCCAGCCCCGGTGCCGGAACACCTCCAGGGACGGCGAATGCTCCAGCACCGTGCGCTGCTCTCCGGCCAGGTAGTAGATGTCGCTCTGGCCTTCGGGCATGGCCTCCACGTACTGGGCCAGGGTGGTGAACCTGCCGGCCTCGGTGCGCAGGCTCTGGAACAGCAGCAGGTCGGCGATCTGGGCGCGGTGGTCCCAGTCCCGGGCCAGGCCCTCCTTGAGGATCCCGCCCAGCTCGCCGAACACCGCGGTATAGGTGTCGTAGTCGGAAGTCTTGAGCTCGGCCAGGGCGGCGAGGACGTTCTTCACCAGGCTCTTCTGGATCTTCTCCAGCAGCGGGCTGTGCTGGATGACCTCCCGGGAGACATTCAACGGCAGGTCCGAGCAGTCCACGACCCCCTTCACGAACCGAAGGTACGGCGGCAGCAGCTGCTCGCAGTGGTCCATGATCTGCACCCGGTTGATGTAGAGTTTCGGCCCGACCTTCGCCTCGGCGAACTGCAGGTCCATCCCCTTGGTGCGGGGGATGTAGAGCAGGGCCTTGAAGTCCAGGGCCCCTTCGGCGGCGTAGTGGATCACCTTGACCGGATCGTCGAAGGCGTTGGCGATCTGCCGGTAGAAGGCGTTGTGCTCCTCGGCGGTCACATCGGCCTTGCTGCGCAGCCAGAGCGCCTTGCGCGAATTGAGGGTCTCCTCGGCGGGTTCGCCCTCGGCCGGCTTTTCCCGCTCCATGACGATGGGATGCTCGATGAAGTCCGAGAACTGCTTGACGATGCTGCGCAGCCGCCAGGGCTCCAGGAACTCCTTCTCCTCCTCCTTGAAGTGCAGGGTCACGTCGGTGCCCCGGCCGGCCCTGGGCACGGATTCCACCGTGAACTCGCCCAGGCCGTCGGAGATCCAGCGCACCCCCTGGGCCTGCCCGGCCTCCCGGGACAGCACCGTCACCTGGTCCGCCACCATGAACGCCGAATAGAAGCCCACCCCGAACTGGCCGATGAGTTCCGGGCGCGACGCGGCGTCGGCGGTCTTCAGGCTGTCCAGGAAGGCCCGGGTGCCGGACCGGGCGATGGTGCCCAGGTTCTCGATGATGGCATCCCGGGACATGCCGATGCCGTTGTCGGAAACGGTCAGGGTCCCGGCCGTGCGGTCGATCGTCAGCTTGATCTTCCAGTCCCGGTCGCCCTCCAGCAGTTCGGCGTTCTGCAGCGAGTTGAAGCGGATCTTGTCGATGGCGTCGCTGGCGTTGCTGAGCAGCTCCCGCAGGAAGATCTCCTTGTGGGAGTACAGCGAATGGGTGATGAGGTTCAGCACCTGCTGGAGTTCGCTGCGGAATTCGCGCTTTTCTACGGTCGTGTCGGTCATGGGTGGGGCTCTCCGTCGGTTGAAGATCATTTTAGCCTCAATGTTCCGGGTTCCGGGCGGTTGCCGGTAGGATGAAGGCAGGATGACTACAGCGACCCCCTCCCCCTCACGACCGGTCATGGCCCAGGCCCTCGAAGGCGTCATCGGCGCCTACGAAGGGGTCCTGCCGGCCCGGAATCCCGGCCTGCCGGCCCCGCCGCCGCCGGATCCCGGCCACATCCTGGGTCCCCGGGTGGCCGAAGCCGTGGCCTTCGCCATCCAGAAGCACGGCAGCCAGGTCCGCAAGGGGACTTCCACCGCCTACCTGACCCATCTGCTGGCGGTGGCCTCGCTGGTGGGCGAATCCGGCGGCAGCGAGGACGAGGTCATCGCCGGCCTGCTGCACGACGCGGTGGAGGACGGCGGCGGCGCGCCGGTGCTGGACGAGATCGCGGACCGCTTCGGTCCGGCGGTCGCCGCCATCGTCAAGAGCTGCAGCGACGACGATTCGGTGGGAGAGAAGGCGCCGTGGCTGGAACGCAAGCGCGCCTACATGGCCCATCTGGTGGAGGCGTCGATCCCCGCGCTGCGGGTGGTCTGCGCCGACAAGCTGCACAACGTGCAGGCCATCGCCAAGGATCTGCGGATGCACGGTTCCGGCGTGTTCGAGCGGTTCCGCGGGGACCGGGAAGGCACCCTCTGGTACTACCGGAGCATCGCCCGGCTGTTCGGCGCGCTGATCCAGGACGAGCCGGATCTGGATCCCGGCCTGCGCGGCATGATCCGCGAACTGCGGGAATCGGTGGGGCGGCTGGAGAATTGAGCCCGGCAGGTCCGGATTCCGGAGGGACGCCTGGGCATCCCATCTGTTATGTTCCATCCATCGCCAGGGTGCCCGGGAAGCTTGCGGACTTGCTCGCTTGAATGTATAGTTTATTCAATCTTGGGCCAAGCCACTTTCCCGGTCCCCACGTCGCGAGTCCCCCCTTGTTCCTTCCCCCCCATCCAGGTCCTCGTCCGCCGCCTCGCCGCACCCCGGCCTCCGCGATCCGGGCCGTGCGGACGCCTGCGCCGGACCGTTCCGGCCAGGGGTTCCTGAGGAATTTACGAGGCAATCGGAGTGCCAGGAGGCAACGGGGGCCCCGATAATGTTAGGATTGAGGATTCCCCTTGCGGGGGATGCGCGAGGTTCGACACATGCAATATGACTTGGAAGGCAGAACTCCCTATGGCCGCTCCCGGGCCGAGGACCGGGTGGCATTCGTCCGCAATGTGTATTTATGGCTAATGGGCGGCTTCGCCGTGGCCGGGGTGGGCGCGCTGAGTGCCCCCTTCGTCGCCAGCGCCCTGGTGCCGGCCCTGGGCAGCGCCTTCGTCTGGGTGCTGTTCATCGCCCAGTTCGGCTCGCTCATGTGGGCCAGCGCGGTGAGCCGGCGCAAGCCCCTCAACCGCTACGCCTATGCCCTGTTCACCTACATCTGCGGCATCTTCGCCGGCATCATCGTGACCATGGTGGCCCAGACCTCGGGCCATGGCATCGTGATGGCCGCCTTCGGCATGACCGCCGCCGACTTCCTGCTGCTCACCGCGGTGGCCGTGTTCTCCAAGGCGGACTTCAGCTTCCTGCGCAGCTTCGTGATCGTCGGCATCGGCGTGATGTTCTTCGGCAGCCTGATCGCCGCGATCTTCCACCTGGAGACCTTCGGCCTGCTCATCTCGGCGGTGGCGGTGATCGCCTGCTCGGCCAAGATCCTCTGGGACACCTCGGCCATGCTCCGGTCCGAGGACTTCAGCGACCCCGCCGGCTTCGCCCTGTCGCTGTTCGTGAGCCTCTACAACATCTTCATCTCCCTGCTCCGCCTCCTGGGCGGGCGCCGAAACTGAACAGCACCTCCCTCCGAAAAGGATGCCCATGCTCCGTAGCGTGATCCTCACCACGGCCGCCTTGGCCTTGGCCGCCGGCCCCGCCGGCGCCCAGGCCCCGAAGCCCGCGGCCGCCGCCGCCCCGGCCCCGGCCGGCAAGACCGCCAAGACCGCCAAGACTCCCCAGCCCGCCAAGAAGCCCGCGGATCCGGTCATCGCCACCATCGGCAAGGACACGGTCCGGGAATCCGATTTCGAGCTGTTCATGGCCACCACCCTGAACGATCAGCAGCGCATGCAGATGCAGTTCATGCCCGGGGCCAAGGACCACTACCGGGACCAGTTCCTGGAGTTCAAGGTGCTGGCGGCCAAGGCCAGGAAGGCCAACCTGCAGAACACCCCCGACCATGCCAAGAAGCTGGCCCTCATGGACATGCAGCTGCTGATCCAGGCCCTCATGGACCGCGACGGGCCGGCGCTGCAGGCCAAGCTCGCCGTCAGCGACGCGGAGGTGAAGGCCTACTTCGACAGCCACCCCGACAAGTTCATGTCTCCGGAGATGTTCTCCGCCCGGCACATCCTGGTGGGAACCAAGCAGGGGGAGGATGGCCAGGGCCTGTCGGACGAGGACGCCAAGGCCAAGGTGGCCAAGATCCAGGCCGAACTCAAGGCCGGCAAGAGTTTCGCCGATGCCGCCAAGGAATACTCCGACGACCCGGGCAGCAAGGACAAGGGCGGCCTCTACGAGGACACCGCCTTCGGCAAGTTCGTGCCGGAATTCGATAAAGCCGTACGCTCCCAGGAGATCGGCAAGGTCGGCGAACCGGTCAAGACCAAGTTCGGCTACCACCTGATCGAAGTGGAGAAGATCACCCCGGCCGCGGCCGAGACCTTCGATGCGGCCAAGGACGAGGCCAAGGAACAGGCCAGCACCGAGCGCCAGGAGCAGGTGATGAAGACCTATATGGACGCGGCCCGCAAGGAGATGGCCTTCAAGGCGGCGCCGGCGCCCAAGCCTGAAGCCAGGCCGGAGGCCAGGCCCGAAGCCAAGCCTGAAGCCGGGGAAGCGGACGCCGCGCCGGACGCCGAGCCCGCCAGTGACGACAAGGAGTCCCAGTGAAGTTCCGCCGGCTCGCCCTCCTGTGTCTTTCTTGCCTGGCCCTCGGTGCCGGGGAGGTGCGGGAGGAGATCCTGGTGGTGGTCAACGCCCACATCATCAGCCGCAGGCAGTTCCAGCAGGCGGTTGAGCAGGGGACGGCCGCGCTGTACCGGGAGTTCTCGGGCCAGGAACTGGACGCCAAGCTCCGCACCGCCCGGGAGAAGACGCTCCAGGGCATGATCGACACCGATGTCATCACCGACAAGGCCGCCGACCTGGGGGTGGTGGCGTCCGACGAGATGCTGCGGGCCTACGTGGAAGACATCAAGAAGCAGAACAACTTCTCCTCCGACGAAGACTTCGAGCGGGCCCTCCGGGGCTCCCTGGGCATCGGGCTGCAGACCTACATCGCCCGGCAGAAGGAGGATATGGTCAAGCAGGAAGTCCTGCGCCGGGAGGT
>Ga0316217_10003156_pt1 | contig 19068 bp, 11 predicted proteins | sample 1anoAmetaG_FD_203633 | JGI IMG/M metagenome (GOLD analysis project Ga0316217, IMG submission 203633) | Freshwater microbial communities from Trout Bog Lake, Wisconsin, USA - 1anoA | ecosystem: Environmental > Aquatic > Freshwater > Lake > Hypolimnion/Profundal zone | place: USA: Wisconsin...
CCGAAAACACTTTAAATGGTGCACTTGTAGTTGACATAATTGAAGTGTAATTTAGTTTTGTAGAATTTTCTGCAAAAGTACGGATTATAATTTTAAATAAGACAATTCTTAGCTATAAAATAACAATGAATATTTATAAGTAAAATATGACTGTTGAAATTTAAGCCTGTTTACTTGTTTTATTCCACGTGTACAACCCCTTTTTTTAGCGGTGAAATATCCAACTTTCTTGTATTGGGCGAGACTGAAAGATTCATCCTGCCGGAACAAATAATAGGATCATCTGGCCTGAATACAGTACCTGAATTTACCCGAAAAATAATACTACTTAAATTTTCCGCAAACGTTTGAAATTAAATTTAGCATATTTTTAATGAAATCAAAATGTACCTTAAAAGAATAACATTACTTTTGAAAAGTCATTCTTATTAATGAAGCCTAATGGTCTACAATTCAATACCCTATGAAAATACATTTTAAAATACCCTACTACACTTATTGGGGTCAACGATTACTGGTAACCGGGAATATCCCTGAATTGGGAAATGGTGACCTTTCCAAGGCGTTAACACTCAATTATCATGCTCCGGAAGAATGGTATGCCGAAGTTGATTTATTACCGGAAAAACCTATCGAAATAACGTATAAATATGTTTTGTATACTGAACAAAACGAGCAATTTTCGGAAGAATGGGGTGATGACCGTCAAGTTACCCTGGACCCCTCAAAAATTAACCATTTATTCTGTATCGACACCTGGAATTCTCCCGGCAGTGTTGAAAATGTATTTCTGACCGCTCCGTTTCAAGAAGTCCTGTTGCATCACGATCACTTTACGGCAAAATCAAAATCAACATTGAAATTTACGCATCTTTTCAAAGTAAAGTTGCCTATGTTGAAAAAAAATGAAGTCATTTGTTTGATTGGAGATTGCCCTGCCTTGGGGAATTGGTCAACCATAAAGCCGGTTCTTTTGAGTCAGACTGAAGGGAACTGGTGGACTGCAGAAATTGATTTATCGAAAATGAAAGCTGATGTTCATTACAAATATGGAGTCTTTGATCCTGAAATAAACAAGTTTCTTTATTTTGAATCAGGACCTGACCGGACAGCACCGATCATCAACTCTCCCAAAACAATGGTACAACTTTCAGATGGTTTTGTCCGAAAAACAAACCATTCATGGAGAGGAGCAGGAGTAGGCTTACCTGTTTTCAGCATACGTACCAAAAAAAGTTTTGGGGTGGGTGATTTCAATGATATGAAATTATTCATTGACTGGGCTGAAAAGGTCGGACTAAAGCTCATTCAGGTCCTTCCTTTGAATGATACGAATGGCACTCATACTATTGCTGATGTTTTGCCTTATGCCGCCATTTCTGCTTTTGCCTTGAACCCATTATTCCTGAATTTACCATCGATGGGTAAATTACCGGCAACTCATCCATTACAAAAAGAATATAAGAGTAAACAGGAAGAGCTGAACGCTAAAGAATTGATTTCTTTTCTGGAAGTTGTAAATTTTAAATTGGAATATGCTAAGGAATTATACCTGTTTCAAAAAGATAAATTTTTAGAAGATAAAGAATTTAAGGCCTTTTATACCGATAATGAATTCTGGCTGGCACCCTATGCTGCTTATTGTTTGTTGCGTGATAAGTTTGAGACGCACGATTACCGTCATTGGGGAGATTTTGCACTCTATGATGCCGAAAAGATCAAAGAATTTACTTCCTCAGGGCAACCTCATTTTGATGATATTGCCGTAAATTATTTTATACAGTACCATCTGCATGTTCAATTGTCCGAAGCTGCGGCCTATGCACATGAACACGGGGTCGTACTCAAGGGAGACATTCCGATAGGTGTAAATCGTAACAGTGCCGATACTTGGGTTTCACCTGAACTTTTCAATATGAACATGCAGGCCGGTGCACCACCTGATATGTTTTCAGTGAAAGGGCAAAACTGGGAATTGCCAACTTACAACTGGGACGAAATGGAACGAACCGGATTTGACTGGTGGAAAAAGAGGTTCTCACAAATGTCTAATTATTTCGATACATTCCGTATTGATCATATTTTAGGGTTCTTTCGGATCTGGCAAATTCCCATAAACCAGGTGGAAGGGATTATGGGGTATTTAAATCCTTCGATTCCTATCTATATTAATGAATTTACCGAAAAGGGTTTATGGTTCGATTATAACCGTTTTTGCAAACCTTATATTACTGATTCCGTATTAAATGATATCTTTGGTGACGATGCCCCATGGGTAAAAGTGAATTGCCTGCAAATAGAGGATGGATGGGTTCTCAGGTTAAAGAGTCCTTATCAAACCCAGGCGGAAGTAGAAGATTTATTTAAACAAGGATTGCTCTCTGAAAAGATGAAATGGGGTTTGTTCGACCTTATTTCCGACATCCTTTTTTTTGAAGTCGAAGGAAGTCATGGAACCCAGTTTTATCCCCGGTTTGGAATGGATACACTCAGATCCTATGCCGACCTGGATAACTATACCAGGGATAGGCTCCGTGAACTGTACGTAGACTACTTCTACCGACGTCAGGATACCAAATGGTATCAATCGGGCATGGAAAAATTACCTGCCCTTAAGCGCGCTACAAATATGATGATTTGCGGGGAAGATCTGGGAATGATGACCCCTAGTGTGACTACTGCCATGAAAGAGCTGGGTATCCTGACTCTGGAAGTACAACGGGCACCTAAATCAAATAAGATTGAGTTTTTCCATCCTGACAATGCCCCTTATTTATCCGTTGTGACACCCTCAACCCATGATATGAGCACGATCAGGGGATGGTGGGAAGAGGACCGGGAAGTGACACAACGCTTTTTCAATTCCCAACTTGGCCATTGGGGTGAAGCCCCTTATTTTTGTGATTGGTGGATTTGCCGGGATATAATATTACAACATTTATATTCACCGGCCATGTGGACTATTTTTCAAATGCAGGATTTATTAGGGCTATCAGAACAAATCCGCCGGCCCAATCCACACGATGAACGTATTAATGTACCGTCCAATTCCATATTTAGCTGGCGATACAGGGTGCATATCACTATGGAGGATCTGCTTGAAAAAGATGATTTCAATGCGGAACTTAGAAATTATATTATACAATCAGGAAGGTAACTACAAAAAGAAAGGAGTGAATTATAAAACTAATTCACTCCTTTCTTTTTATGTAATAAGCTCTTTTTTGTTTTTTACCTTTTTTAATTCAACTTATTTTTTGTTACTTTGTTATCCTGTAATATTAATACTGATATTATGGATAAGAAACTTAGACGATCAAGAAACCAGATGCTTGCTGGAGTCTGTGCCGGAATTGCCGATTATGTGGGTTGGGATGTTACTCTTGTACGAGCAATCTATGCATTATTGAGCATTTTTTCAGCAGTTTTTCCGGGTTTGATAGTGTATCTTGTTCTATGGGTTATCATGCCGTTAGAAGGAGAAACTATTTAACCGAAAAACGTGGAATGTTATCAGTTAATAGTTTACCTGCCTAAACCGGGCAGCATAAAATTAATTGTGCCTTTCATGAGGTTTAAAGATTCAAATTACCAACTTTTCAATCAAAAAATATAGTGGCTTTTAAACTTATTTCACCGTATCGCCCTACGGGTGATCAACCTGAAGCAATCAAACAATTAGTCGAAGGATTGCGTGCCGAAGTACCATTTCAAACATTATTAGGGGTTACCGGATCGGGTAAAACTTTTTCCATAGCCAATGTGGTGGAACAGGTTCAACGTCCAACCCTGGTCCTTAGCCATAACAAAACCCTGGCAGCGCAACTTTATGGAGAGTTTAAAAACTTCTTTCCTGAGAATGCCGTGGAGTATTTTGTGTCGTATTACGATTATTACCAACCGGAAGCTTATCTGCCGATAAGTGACACGTATATTGAGAAAGATCTGGCCATCAATCAGGAAATTGAAAAACTCAGGTTGGCAACTACTTCGGCTCTGCTATCGGGTAGGAGGGATGTGTTGGTGGTTTCGTCAGTCTCGTGCATATATGGCATGGGTAATCCGGATGATTTTAATAGTAACATCATTGATATTTACCGCGGTCAAAAAATTGTTCGGAATGCTTTTCTACGGACATTAGTTGACAGCCTTTATTCCCGGAATGAAATTGAATTGAATCGGGGGAACTTTAGGGTGAAAGGTGATACTGTAGACATATTTCTGGCATACGCTGATTTTGTATTGCGGGTAGTATTTTGGGGTGATGAAATAGAAGATATTCAAACAGTCGACCCATTAACCTTTAACCTGATTGAAACATTCGAAACCTATAAAATCTATCCTGCCAGTATCTTCGTCACTACAAAAGAACGACTGGGCAATGCCATACAACTGATCGAAGCTGATATGGTCCGTCAGGTGGATTATTTTCGATCGATAGGAAAAGATTATGAAGCTAAACGTATTTATGAGCGGGTAAAATACGATATTGAAATGATTAAAGAACTTGGCTACTGCTCAGGAATTGAGAACTATTCCCGTTACTTTGATGGTCGCGAAGCCGGGAGCAGGCCGTTCTGTTTATTGGATTATTTCCCGAAGGATTTCTTGATGGTAATCGATGAGAGCCACGTCTCTATTTCCCAGATACGTGCTATGTTTGGAGGTGATTCTGCACGTAAGCAGAACCTGGTGGATTATGGCTTCCGCTTACCATCGGCTAAAGATAACAGGCCGTTGAAGTTCGAGGAATTCGAGGAACTCGCTCCGCAAACCATTTATGTGAGCGCTACTCCGGCTGATTATGAACTCGCAAAATGTGAAGGAATAGTAGTTGATCAGTTAATCCGTCCGACCGGATTGCTTGACCCAATTATTGATGTTCGCCCCAGCCTGAATCAGATTGATGATTTGTTGGAGGAAATCACACAACGTACTGAAAAGAATGAACGCACCCTGGTTACGACCCTTACCAAACGCATGGCTGAGGAATTAACGGATTATTTGAGTAAAATGGGGGTTCGGTGTAATTATATACATTCGGATGTTGATACCCTGGACCGTGTTATTATCATGGAAGATTTAAGACGTGGAGTGTATGATGTGTTGATTGGTGTAAACCTTTTACGTGAGGGGCTTGACCTGCCTGAAGTGTCCCTTGTGGCCATTTTAGACGCCGATAAGGAAGGTTTCCTGCGTTCGCACAGGTCATTGACCCAAACTGCTGGTAGGGCAGCCAGAAACCTGAATGGAAAGGTGATCATGTATGCGGATAAAATGACCGACAGCATGGCCAAAACCATCTCTGAAACAAACCGGCGCAGGGAAAAACAACTGGCATACAACGAGGAACATGGCATAACTCCGACAGCCATCATAAAAGGTGAACGTAATTCATTCAGTAAAATTGAGCCAACTGCTTATATTGAGCCGGAATTATCCCAGAGTATTGCTGCTGATCCGGTAGTTCAATACATGACCCGTACTGCATTGGAAAAAGCTATTGCCAAAACGAAGAAATCCATGCAGGAATCGGCTAAAAGACTTGAATTCCTTGAAGCTGCTCAACTTCGTGATGAGTTAATCAAACTGGAAGAATTGTTGAAATTAAAATAGTCCGCATAATATTAATTCATTTGTAGAAATTTATTCTATCAGAACCGCTGACTGATATTAAAATAAATACTGGCATAATTGTTTTTAGTACCGTTATTTGTTTCCAGTGTTCCTTCAAAATTTGCAGCAATAGTCAGTTTCTTAGCAATTCTCCAGAACAAACTCATCTGACCGATATTCTGTCGAGTAGGTAAAATGGTGTTGGTGTATTGAAAATTCCCCAAACGATACTCTATCTGAGCATTCATCATTCCAGATAGGAAATCACGGTTTAATGAGAGTCCGTAAACCATCATACTCGACAGATACGGTGTTTTAAGACCTGTTACTGTCAAAATACCCGTAGTGTTAAATGGTAGTTGAGTATAACTCAGGAAACAGTTTGCATTCATGGATGAACCGGTGTTTATGGATTTCAGGTTATATCCGGCATTTCCACCCCATACAAAGTATATGTAAGGTCGATACATGAAATTAAACCTGAGTCCTTGCCTGGTTTCTTTGTCCAGGGTGCTGTCAATTTTATTTTGAGGAAATGTTTGGTAATAATAGATATTCTTCAGGGCATCATATGACAATGACGTAGAAAAGTTATTCCAGGGCCTGTATCTGAGAGAGATATAAGTGCTGGTAAGATCAAAAGTATTTGTAAGCTGATTATTTACAAGACCATACAAATCGGTTTCAAATGAACTAAAAAAGTCCACGTTCTTTAACAACGAATTTGTGTGTTGAAAATATGCGAACCGTCGGTCTGTTTTAAAATTATCCAATTGGTCAAAGACCGCCAGTGAAGTTAGCATTGAACCATTGTCATTATGGATACTATGGCTCAGGAATGCTCCAAATTGTTCTAATTTAGGATTGAAGCTGTAGTCAAAATAATCAGGCCTGGATCCCAACACGGCACCATAAGTGAAATTATTACAGGTCTTTTCGTATTCAAAACCATCTACTGCTCCAATGTCTGATAAATTAGTGTATATTTTCCTGCCAAAAGTAATACTGGAAGTTTTACTTAAATCATATTTAAGATCTAACCCATATATTTTCAGAGCATTGTTTAAACCTGTCCAATCTGCTGTTTTGCTGGGGAATGAGAGTAAATGAGTAAAAGAAATGGTACTTTCAAAAGAAAAATCCGAATTATTGATATGTTCATCATTCAACGTTAAGCTATAACGTAATCGTTCATTTGAGGCATATGAGTTTGATATATTCGTATAGGATGCTATAGAAAGTCTTCCATTAAATCTTTCCCGCGTTTTATTCTTTTGTTCTGAATTTGTAGTATTATTATTCTGATCACCTGATGTTATTCTACTTTTTGAATATTGGGTATCATTTTGAGGAGTTTTATTTAAAACTCTCTTCTTTCCAATAATTGGAGTGGATAGAGTTAACTTAGTGTTGGCGATAGGTGTGCCAACGCAGGAAATTGACGATAAATTATTGACAATTAACACAGGAATTAAATTTATATCCTGAGCAATAAACAATGTATCACCAATTTGAATACCGTTGGTGTTTTCGAATTTAACGTACACGTTCTGGGTAGTTATGTACGAAACTTTGCCATTTAATGCCTCCTGCGAGGTTTGTCCATAGGTTGCAAGATCTATGTAGAATATTAAAAGAACTAATAAATGGTTTTTCATATAGTGCAATAATATTCAATTGCTTCCAATTAATTGTATTATAGCAAATTGCACATTTCATTAAAAATCCGACTCCGTGAAGAGATGTACCAAAAACAAGAATAAACTAAGATTTATTTTGAATTTTTCCTTATGAATATGTTATTAACGCTTCAAATAAGTAAATAGTGATAATAATAAGCTTTTTAAACTCAACTTCTACCGGTAGGATGACAGGAATAACATCCGGCACTTCCCTGGTTTTGATGATGGGCAGTTGTGTGACAAGAAGCTGTCACACATGAAAACACAACATAATTTGTTGGATTCGTGTGACATGTTGCACAACTGACATTATGATTTCCACTTGTTATCGGAAAATAAGCAGTGTGATTAAAGGTTGACGATGTCCAATTAGCAGTAGTATGGCATGTTTCACAAGTTGTAGGAAACATGGCACCTGCATGATTTGGATTTGTTGTTGCATTGTAAGTTGCCAAATGACAGCTGACACATGTTGTTGGAATCGGTCCGTATCCGTTTGTATGGCAAGCTGTACAGGCAATCCCGATATGAGCCCCTGTTAACGGAAACGAAGTAGCAGTATTGTGATTAAATGTTGAAGTTAACCAATCTGTCGTAGAGTGGCAAGTTTCACAGGTTGTAGGGAAATTTGCAGCCGCATGATTCGGATTTGTCGTTGCATTATAAGTTGCTAAATGACAACTAACACATGTAGTTGGGATCGCAACATACCCATGTGTATGGCAAGCTAAACAGGCAAGCATGATGTGTGCGCCGGTTAATGGAAATGAAGTAGCATTATGATTGAAAGTGGATGTCTGCCAAGAGACTTCATTATGACACAAAGTGCAATCCTTTGAAAAATTCGAAGTTACGTGTGAAGGATTGGTAGTACTATTAAAATCATTTAAATGACAATCCACACAATCTGATCGCATTGGATCAAACCTAAGCAGGGACGCTGATTTATGGCATAGGTAACAGTCTAAACTTGCATGTGCTCCAAGTAGAGGAAAACGGCTTTGTCGATGAATTTGAATGATATTATTTACAATCCAGGTTGCGGTTGTATGACATCGATCACAATCACGTCCCAAAGTAAGTTCGTGAACATCCTTGTGGCATGAAATACATTCACTTTTAGCATTTTTGAATTCCAAATCTATGTGACATTCCCGGCATTTAATAGTTTTATGTTGCCCGTCAAGTGGAAAATCCGTCGTATCATGATTAAAACTGTCCTTCTTAATTTTCAACCAGTTTTCTGTTGTATGACAGACCACACAATTTATCTTAAAATCTTCACCATGTGGAGATTTAGCAAATAGCTGAATTACATAAATAGCTGATAATATGATTAATATTAATCTTCGCATTTTTTGTAATTATTATTTTGTTACAACCCAATGTTTAATGATGAATAAGAATCAGAAATTCAATAAAATTACGAATGACAGACCGAACATTCAATGCTTTTGAATTTATACTGGATGTATTTCCCTTTTTCGTTGGTGACTTCCTTATGACATTCATTACAATTTACCTGGGTATGGGCCCCTTCCAGTTTAAACCTTGAAGTGTTATGATCAAATTTTGTTTTTGTCCACGACTCTGTATCATGGCATCTTGTGCAATCTGTTTTACCATCAACTTCAAATTGGCCAACATGGTTATCTTTATGACAACTGGCACAATCTGCTGAAAGTCCTTTAAACTTTTGTATTCTTATTCCTTTCTCATTTTTTGCAAAATGGCAGTCGCTGCATAGTAATTTGGCATGTGCCCCATTGAGTTTGAAATTTGTTTTGTTATGATCAAAGGTGACATTTTTCCAGCTGGTTGTATTGTGGCAGGCTGTACAATTATTGTTTACAATATATTTGTCCTTAATGAAGCCTGCATGTATATTCGTATGGCAATCAATGCAATTACTGCCCATATTCTTAAATGTCCACCTTCCTTGTTTTTGATGACAGGCAACACAAGTAGTGGCAATATGTGCTCCTTCAAGAGGAAACCTGGTCAAATTATGTTTTTCAATGGTATAACTGCTTTTAGTAAATCCATCATTGTTATGGCATTGGTCACAATCCGGTGAAACCCCGTTTTTAGTAAAATCCCCTTTATGGTAATCAGCATGGCAGTCAGAACAATGTTCATGTTTGAGAGGCGCTGTCAATGATGTCTTATGGCACAATTTACAAGCAAGTAATGCATGTACCCCTACCAGTTTAAAATTGGTTTTATCATGATCAAATGTTTTAATTCCTTTTATAACATGAAATGATTCTTCATTATGGCATTGCTTGCAATTCTGCCCGAATTTGTTGTCATGCACATCTTTGTGGCATGCGGTGCAATTACTGAATGCCAGACCCCTGAATTTCTGTACCGGTTTCCCGTTTATCATTTCAGTTTTGTGACATTGATCACAAGCTACCGTTTTATGTGCACCAAGAAGTGGATATCTGGTTAAGTTGTGATCAAATCTAGGGACGTTTTTAAAGGACTCAAAATTATGGCATGTATTACATTTTGAAGAAAACCTGCCCTTATGGAAATCCACATGGCAATTCAGGCATGCCTGATTTAATCCCATAAAGGTTGATGCCTTCTTTTTTAGTCTTGGATCTTTAATAAATGCCGCTTTATGACATGCATTACATTCCTGACGTGCATGAACTCCTTTTAATTCAAACCCTGTTTTAGTATGGATGAAATTTTTTTTATCGAACCTGATGATTTGAAATGTCCGTCCATGGTGTTCATTATGACAGACAACGCATTCTTTTCCGGTTACTTCTGCAGATGCATGATATCCTTTCTTGGCTAATATACTAGTTTTAATAATTTGGTGACAGGCTAAACATTTTTCCCTGGTGACTTTGTTTCCAACATCATGACATTTCGTGCAATTACTAACCCCTTCCAGATAAGCATGTACATTGCTCAGATCACCGGGTGATATCTGGGCATTCAATTGATACTCACATAAAAAGAATATTCCAAAAATAAGTAGTAATTGTCTTAATCTCATATTTGATGTTAATTGATTAATTCATTTGAATAAGTATGAAAAAACATGTATTCATCTATCTGTGTTTCATTACTTTTTCTCCGTATTTGGTCGTGATATCTATGCCAACCTTCTTCAGGAATTGTACCGGAAGTTCACCTCCAGCAAAGATATATACCAAATCATTTTTCAATTTAATGATTTCACTTGACTCATTTATTTTATACAACACAGAATCAGTTTCAATTGAAATAATGGTAGAATTATACCTGACATCAATCAAACCTTTCTTTATTGCCTCATTAATTTTTTCGGCATTCTTAATTTTGATCCTGTTAAAAGCACCGCTTCTATAGGAGAGTGTTACCTTGTTATGATCGGCTAATAACAGTGCCGACTCCACAGCTGAGTCGCCTCCACCAACAACCAGTATATCTTTTCCTTTTATTTCTTCCGGTTCCAGAAGCCTGTAGGCTACCTTTTCCAAGTCTTCTCCCTTCACATTCAGTTTCACGGGTGTCCCTCTTCTTCCAATGGCAATCAATACTGTTTTAGTCGTGAATACATCTCCTGCCAGTGTTTCAATCTTGAATATGTTCCCCTCAGGTACGATAGATTCTACTTTTGAATTTTCTTTAATCTCAATATTATTCTTTGATAAAACAGCATGCCACAAATCAAGTAATTCGGGTTTCGATGTTTCACGTAATTTTACTTTACCATATAGAGGTAAATCCACTGGTGTTGTCATCACTATTTTTGATCGTGGAAAACTATATATTGCACCACCCAATGTATCTTGTTCCAGTGTTAATACCTTTAAATTATGCTTTTTTGCTGTCAGGGTGGCTGAAATACCTGCAGGACCTGCACCTACGACAATTAAATCATATTCTGCCTTTACGTTTTTTTTAATTGTTTTAGCAATATTATCTACCGCTTCTTTCCCTTGCGTGACTGCATTCTTTATCAAACCCATACCACCTAATTCACCTGCAATATAAATTCCTGCCACATTCGTTTCAAATGTAGGGCTTATATCCGGTAAATCGACCCCTCTTTTTTCAGTTCCAATCCATAAAGTGATAGCTTCTACCGGGCATGCCCGAAAACAGGCTCCATGACCAATACAATGGGAAGCATTTATGAGTGTTGCCTTGCCATTCCTTATCCCAAGTACATCCTTTTCAGGACAGGCTTCAATACAAGCACCACTTTTTATACACCGGCTCGGGTCCACAAATGGATATATTGAAACAGGTTCGTGTTTGCCATCTTCTTTGGCCTGCTCTATTTTATCTTCTACCTCTTTCGATTCTCTTCTTTGTTTTTTGATATAAATAAACAAAACTACCAAAATTAGTAAGAAAGCAAATCCATAAACTGAAAATTCTATAAGTTCATTTATCATTTTAAAAAATCCATTTGTAACCAAAGGTTAGTACTACGACAATATGTATTACCATTATAATTAACATGATCAATGCAAAGGGTAAATGGGCTACATGCCAATACTTGAATAGGTTCTGCATCTTATCCAATCGTTCAATCCGTTTGCTTATTTTTTTTTGAGCATGAACTAACTTCTTGATTTTCTTTATATCTTCGACTTTCCTGTTCTCCGAAAATTGACTTAATTTAGTGGTGGAATAATTCTCCGATTCTAAATCTGTAATGTCTACCTGATAGACATCCTTTAACTCTAACCCTATTTGAGCTTTGTAGTCCAAAACTTCCCGTAAACTTAATTCGCGCCCTTCAATCGTATGAGGTATCTGTATATAGATAAACCGGCCAATGACTCCGCTCGTCCACACAATGGCCAAACTCCAGAACCCAACTGATACTATGCCTCCAAATTTAAATGTCGTATGATACAATACGAATATGGAACCTAACGTACATAAGAAAATATGAAACTCCAACCAATATTTCAATACACCGACCCTGGCAAATATCTTAAATCTCTTTCTGATCATATATGAAAATATGCCGAATACTATCATGAAGGACCCTACAACACCCAATCCATGTCCAAGTAGTCCACTTGGTTTTAATAAATCGTAATTCGGGTCAAAGAACCTCACTTCAATCGGTTTATGATAATATGAAAAACCAATATAAGTCAGTACAATTATCGAAATAAATACAAGGAGAGAATAAAATGTTATGGATAATCTATGAATAAATCGGGTCATTTAATCTTTTCTTTTTTTGCTTTACAATTGTATGGATATTTGCGTTCGAATAGCTCGAATTAGTATTAAAAAGATATTTCGAATTTCAAATATAAGGATATTACTTCATAAAGTAATATTTATACGTTTAATCCACCTGTTTTACCTGATATTTCAATTTCAATTTCAATAGAGGATATAGGTTAATTAATTATATAACAATTATATAAATTACTTGTTTCATTTGTGAAGAATTAATTTAATTTATTTCTTTTCTCCGAATTATAGGCTAAAAGAACCAATGAAATTACCCCGACAATAATGAAATATACAAAAACAGGTATCGGTGGCGGGGTTCCTTGGGCATAAGAATGCATCCCTGACAGATAATAATTTACTCCAAAGAATGTCATAATGATGGTGCTAAATCCCATCAGTGCCAGGCTGCTTAAAACAAATTGATTATTCGCCTTTGGTACATTGCGCAAATGAAGAATGGCCGAATAAACCAGAATACTGACCAAAGCCCAGGTCTCTTTGGGATCCCAACCCCAGTACTTACCCCAGGATTCATTTGCCCATACGCCACCAATAAAACAACCTATTGACAACATAATTAATCCAATGATTAGAGCCATTTCGATGATATAACTGATTTCCTGAATGCTGTCTTTCAAACGAGGGGCATTCTTTTTGGAACGTGTACTCATTAAAATCAGATTAAGCATTCCCAGGAGGGCACCCATGGCCAGGAATCCATAACTGGAAGTGATGATAGCTACATGGATGATTAACCAGTAAGATTTGAGTACCGGAACCAGATTTGTAATTTCCGGATTCATCCAACTCATCCCTGCCACAAACAAGGCAATGGCAGAAAGAATACCTGTTACCGCCAACGTGATGGGTGATTTACGGGCAAATAATAACCCGGATAATGAGGCAGCCCATCCTACAAATATCATGGTTTCGTACCCGTTGCTCCATGGTGCATGGTCCGAAATATACCATCGTATGGCTAACCCTGCCGTGTAAATAATAAAGACCAGTGCAAAAGGATAGAGTGCAAAATTCAGGTATTTATCCAAACCTGATTTGAATTTGAAAATACTAAACAGATGCATCATTAATAATAAAAACCCTAAGATGGCATAAGTGATGGCCAGGCTTCCAAAGATATTGATCGTGTTGTAAAATATCTCAAGGTTAATCTTACTCTTTGATGGTAAGTTCGTGCCGCCATTTATCAATTGATAGCTCTTGATTCGATTTAGTTGTTCATTTGCCAACTCCCAATTACCGGAGGCCATAGCATCATTAGCAGCCTTCAGGTAATTTGTGAGCAACATCTCCGGTGAATTGTCTGACATCGTTCCCGTTGCAGGGCTTTTACCCATAATGGCATTCAGTTGCTCCTGGGACATTCCTCCCATTCCTGTAGGAGGCGTTTTCCCATCAATGCTCCCCTTTCCCTGAGGAGCCATTCCACTCTTTCCGCTTACAGGGCAAACAGTTTTTCCTTCAACAGTTCCCATTCCGGTTGATGCCATTCCACTCTTTCCGCTTACCGGACAAACTGCTTTTCCTTCAACACTTCCCTTTCCTGTTACTGCCGTTCCACTCATCCCTTGTTCTGAAGGCATTCCGTTCATTCCTCCCATTCCGGTGTGAGGATTCATTTGAACAGACTCTGTGGCAATTGGTTTGGCAGTACTCCATTTCCCATCCAGATGACCCGGAACGGGGAACAATGCCAACATGTTTCCATTAAAAATCTGATAACAGATATTGACCCGCTCGTCTACGTTTACTATTTCCTTGTCATATTTGGTATGGGTCGACTGTTCCTTCTGATACACTTTATCGATCTTTTCTTTTAACCGATAAGCTCCTCCATTGTCAAAGTCAAAAAGCTGATTAAAGGATACATAATCATTTACGGCACCTAATTCAGTTGCCAATTGGGAATTGGCGACTTTAATCATTGGTTCGTTTTGCCAGCTGGTAGGGTTTGCACTCATCCCTAGCAATACCTCTACGGCAGTCTTATGGTTATAGGTGGTTTGTTTGGTGATTTTTCGGACGACATCTGACGCATAGGTGTTGAAGGGTTCTATCCTTCCTTGAGCTTCGTCCTGGATCAACAGGCTATTCAAGGCTTCCAGGTGTGATTGTTTGGTGATTTCACTCCCCGATGCAAACATAGAGCTTGACAATGTGATAAGGCCGGCTAACAGAAACGCTTTTCCAGCCTTACGTTTCAATTGCAAGTCATTGCTCAATCTCAATACAGTCCTGAACCGGCTGTCTTTATTAAATAGTGTGAGAATCATTCCCAAGGCCATAAAGAAATAACCGATGTACGAAATCAGGGTACCCCAATAATCATGGCTAACCGACAATACCGTCCCCTTTTCATCCTGATCATATGATGATTGGAAAAAACGGTAGCCCCTGTAATTTAAGATATTGTTCATATAAATTCTGAAGGGTCGTTCACTCTTCATTTCCGGATCTATCACCGTAATCTCACTGGCATACGATGATGGGCTGTTAGAACCCGGATACCTGTCCAGTTGAAATGATCGTAAAGTAATACTGAAAGGCAATATCCGCTGCAACATGCCATAGGATATTGAAACTTTTACATTGTTCATCTGGCAGGTCCCCGGTTGTGAAATCTCATTTGCCGTACTCAATACGTTCACTCGTTTAGTGGAATTCCCGTCACTTATCTTGAATATAATGGCATCCTTTCCTTTTCTGATAATGCCTGATTTTTCCATATCCTGGGTGGCTTGTGTGAGGTTCTTTTTGGCCTTTGGCAGATAGGTCTTCAACACAAAGAGGATATTATTCGCCTTATAAATGGTCTTTTGTTCTGCCTGAACGATAGCACCGGGCATCATCAACGATTCGCTTTTTTGCATCATGCTCATTTTAGAAAGGGGTATAGCAGTTTTAAAATAAAGATCGTTTCCAACCAGTGAAAATGAAACGTCTGCTTTCTGAGTAGTATCCTCGAATGCAAACGTGACATCCCCGAATTGATTGGTTTCTCCTTTTTGAAGGATAAAATCCATTCCCTGGTTCTGATCATTCATCACAAAGAGCGATAGTGCCGGTTCACCTTGTTCATCAGGAACAATCGTTTCTACTGAATTCGGAACAAAGAGCTCATTTTCTATCGATAGTGTTTTTCCACCGATATCAATTCTTTCTGAGAATGTATTTGAACCTGTTTCGGAAAAACTTGCTTCTTTGGTCTTTTCAACCCGTTCCCCTTTGTATTCTGCCACTACCTTGACCGAATTCTTGTCGGAGGAGATCTCATTGCTGGTTTCACCCTGCCGGATATGCATCACACCTTCCGAACCGAAATAACGTGTTATAGCAGCTCCTGTGAGGATACAGATAAACGCCAAATGGAAAAGCAACACGCTGAACTTACGTTTCTTGAATAGTTGATACCGGACGGCACTTCCCAATAGATGAATGATTAAAACCAATAACAACACTTCGAACCATTTGGCATTATAAACCATCTGTCGAGCATATTCTGTCCCTGAACTGTTTTCAATAAAGGTGGCAATCGCGATGCTGGCACCGAAGACTACCAATAAAATCACACTGGTAAACATTGAAAAGAAAAAATCATTCAGCTTCTTCATAGAGGAGTATTCAATAGTTTTATTTAATATTCTAGTGTTGTATTTCTCATTAATTCGTACTTGTCTATATTTGGTCGTAAATCAAAATACGAAGTGTTTTTCTTATCCAATATTTATCCGCATAATCCTTGTTTATCCGCGTTCTTCTTCTAAGTAAGTGGATACTATGAATGTCCTATTTTTGAATTGAAAAATAAAATAAGAATAGAACGCGGATGATCGCTGATATTGCGGATGAATACGGATTTTAATTCCAATAAATTGGAATGATTTCAGAGATCGAAGTCTTTATCATTCATACTTGTATGAAATAAAATCCGTATTCAAATCCGTCATAAAATTCTTATCTGCTTAAATCCGCTAAATCCGTTAAAATCCGCGTGCTATTCTTTAATTAAATAGGAAAATATATTCTTCTCATTACTTATGTCTGACTTTAACATCTTTATTTAAACGCATCCAATGCCACCGTAGGTTTCCCTGAATTATCAAAAGCACCCAGGGTATAACCATTCCACAGGGATTCGCATTCCGGTTCCCAATAGAAAACACCTAATCCTTTGCTGCCGCTCACCGATTTGGTTTTGGCTATCAGATCCTCCAAAAAGCTTTTTGCTACGTCCCATGAATCCCAGCTCATACCTGTTTCACAAATCATCACTTCTTTTCCGTAACGGGATACCATGTCGTTCATGTTTGTCAGGCAATCATTATTCAACGATGACCAATTGGTGGTGGTTGGATAGAGTGACATCCCAATTACGTCCCACTTGCCTCCATTTGCTTTTAATCCATCGAATAGCCAACGAAACAGGCTGTTATCGAATCCGTTTTGCACATGTACTATTACTTTGATTGTCGGAAAAACTGCTTTTGCTGCATCATAACCGGCATTATTGAGAGCAGCATAGTTGGCCATGTTGGTGGAAGCATTTCCGTCCGGCCATAACATGCCATTCCCTGTCTCATTCCCGACCTGAACCCATTCAGGGGTAATCCCATTTGTTTTCAGAAGGCTTAAGACATCATTCGTATGAGTAGCAACCGCTGTTTTAAGATCCGCAAAACTCAGGTTGACCCAGGCGGCAGGTTTATTCTGCTTCGAAGGGTCAGCCCAACTGTCGCTGTAATGGAAATCAATCATGATGCGCATTCCCAGATTTTTAGCCCGCAATGCTTTTACCAGGACATCCTGCATGTTGCACCACCCATCGGAAGGATTCACCCAAACCCTAAGCCGGATAGAGTTCATCCCGAGACTTTTCAACAATGCCATGCATTCTGTTTGAGTACCTGTCGAATCATAAAACAGCTTTCCATCTGCTTCCATTTGTGTTACCCAACTGACATCCGCTCCACCCGCAAAGACCGCTGCTTTTGTGGTATCTTTTACAATTGTATCTTTTTTAATGTTGACAGGATTACTTTGTTTACAGCCGGAAGGAAATATCATCCAGGCAAATCCCAACAATAAAATAGCTGTTTTAAGAATATTCGATTTCATATCTGTTGATTTTAAGGATTCAAAAATAATGATAGTATAATTATGAATGTTCAATAATAAAATCCGTATGACTTAATAGCATCCGGAACCCCCTTTGTTATTTATCTTTACCGCCCGCCCAAAGCAGTGCTCCAATCAGATGTTTTCTGAACATTTCATTATCGTATAATTCAGGTACATGACCCAGTGCCGTCTGATAACTCCGCCCATTGCCCATTTTTTGATACCAGATCAATGGATGGTCCCCCATGAATACATTTGGATGTTTTGCCCGGGTGTCTACATCTATTTTATACGATTTTTCATCAATTGAAACCAATATGTTCAAGTGATTGTTTTTACGTGGATTCCTGTCGAAACTATAAAATTCATCACTCCATTTTAGGGTGTCAGCTCCAAAACACTCAGTGGATGGGTGTTTTTTATTCTCGATAATCAACTTTCCTTCCATAACAGGGAGATGACCCAGAAAATGAGCCCCTACCAGTTTTTCGTACCAGGGCCATTTATATTCTGTATCTGTTGCGGTATGAACACCCACAAAACCACCTCCTCCTTCAATATACTTTTGGAATGCCAGTTTCTGTTCTTCATTCAGCAGGTTATTTCCTGTAGTCAGTAAAAACACTACTACGTTATATTTACTCAATTCTTTTTCGGAAAAAAAAGTAGAATCTTCAGTGAATGTAATGTGCCACTTCCGGTCATACGCCATTTCATAAAATGCTTTGATCGCATTTGGTTTGGCAAGATGATAATAACCGTTTGTTTTCGTAAAAACCAATACATTCATCCCCGGATTTTCAGCTCTTGCCCATGTGAGAGCATAAAAAACAGAAATGATAATCAATAAACACTTTTTCATTTAATAGTCGATAAGTTGGGAAGTCACTATTTTTTGCCTTAGATACAATTGAATTTTTACCACTAAGTCTCACTAAGATTAAATTCGTACTTATTGAAAAGAACACAACAGGATAAAACCCAACTATTTTATTTATTCGCAGGATTGTTGAAAATCACAGATTTATAGAGATAAAAAAGGTGTGTTTTTATCTTAGTGTCCTATATTATATTCAGGTTTTAGTGTTCTTAGTGTCTTAGTGGTATTATTATTTAAAAGCATCCAGCACTATGCTTGGTTTCCCATCATCTCCCCAGGCACTTAGCCCGTAATGGCTCCAGCTTCTGGCACCTTCCGGTTCCCAGTAAAATAAACCCAACCCTTTACCGTCGGGTACTGCTTTGACTTTCTTCTGAACGGCTATCAACATGTCATACGTGTTTTGAATTTTAGTGTCTTCTCCACCCACTTCAACCACCATCACTTCCTTGTGATACATGGAAGCCATATCCATCAGGTTGTTCCCCAAATCATCAATCGAGAGGGTATAATCGGGATTGCCTTCCAACCAGTACGGGT
>Ga0316217_10003157_pt1 | contig 19066 bp, 16 predicted proteins | sample 1anoAmetaG_FD_203633 | JGI IMG/M metagenome (GOLD analysis project Ga0316217, IMG submission 203633) | Freshwater microbial communities from Trout Bog Lake, Wisconsin, USA - 1anoA | ecosystem: Environmental > Aquatic > Freshwater > Lake > Hypolimnion/Profundal zone | place: USA: Wisconsin...
ACCACCACCACAAGGTCACGACTTTACACCATATCGCACGCGAGCGCAATTCGCGGGCGCGAATGTTTTATTCTGGTTAAATCGACATTGCTTTATATGCGTTCGCCCTGCGAGTCGCCGGCGAGGCTATCCTGCGAACATTGTGGCGGATCGAAGCTCCCGTGTATAATGACGAGGATGAGGTGTACCTTATGGTAGCCAAAGGCCGTTTGGACGGGAAAATGATTGTACTCGATGGGCCGCTGGATTTGCCAGCGGGCTCCCGCGTGGTGCTGCAAGTTGAGCCCGAGGCAGTGCGGCCACTGCCAACAAGCCAGTCGTTGCTCGAATGGATTGAGGCCAATGCGGTAGAGGCCCCGGTGCTACCTGCGGATCTTTCGCGTCAGCACGATCATTATCTCTATGGAACCTCCAAGAAATCGCAAGCCTGATGCTAACCTATTTTGTAACGACCCGACAAAGACTGGAGCCTGACGGATTGCCTCTCGTTCGTCGTGATGGAGCAGCGAGCGATACGCCTGGCATTGACGGCCGATCACCACTTTGCGCAAGCAGGGTTTGATGCCGTCCTGTTGCGCAATCCCCCATCGGCTTGAATTCGGCCGCCGCGCGGCTTTATGGCGTCGGCTGCGAAATTAGGGTGCCAAAGCGTTTGTGAATCGCCAGGGCGGGGTCGATGGGGACATCCACGGGGCGGCAGTCCGGGGGGATGCTGATGGTCGGCGTGGGGCGGATGGTTTTACCGGCTAAGTGCGGCAGCCAGGGGCGCTGAGCTTCGAGCATTTCGGTGGCCATGGTGCGGATCTCCTGGAGCGTGCAGACGGCGGATGTGAGCGGATCGAGCGCCAGCGCGTGGACGATCAGTTCCGGATCGGCGGTCAGGGCCGCCTCGGCACAAAGGATCTGGCAGTTGACGTTGGTCATGCAGGCGGCAACGCACTGCACCGGCAGGGCGCCGATGGCGGTGGGATGCAGGCCGGCATCATCGACAAATGTGGGAACTTCCACGCAGCAACCCGGGGGCAGATTGGTAATGAAACCATCGTTGCGCACGTTGCCCATGATACGACAGGGCTTGCCGGTCACCACCGCTTCGATGATGTAGGAGCAATACTCGACGCTGCGGCAGTCGATGGCGGTGGTCTCAAATTCCAGGGGATCGTGGACGGCGTATTTGTCGGCCATCGTCTTACACCAGGTGTAATACGCGCCGGACTGGCCGCCAAAGGCCGGCTCATCGCAATACATATCCAGGGCCTTCTGGTTCTTCCGGAACCAGGGTACGTATTCGGAGAGGTGGCCGGTCGATTCGGTCATGAAGTAGCCGAACTGCCGGAACACTTCCCCGCGGACCTTTTCGTTCTTGTAGTACTCGGGCTTCTCAAAAACTTCCTTGAGCCGCGGGTAGAGATCCCGCCCTTTGTGCTCCAGGCGCAGGAACCAGTCCATGTGGTTGATGCCGCCGCAGGTAAAGGTGATCTCTTCCTTGGGAACCTGGCAATAACCGGCGATCAAATCCAGCGTGGTCTGCACACCGTGGCACAAGCCCACAAATGGAACCTTCGACGCCTTGCCCAGGGCCAGGCAGTTGGCCGCCATCGGGTTGGCGTATTGCAGCATGATGGCGTGCGGATGCGCCAGTTCGGCCATGTCTCTGGCGATATCCACCAGCACCGGGATATGGCGCTGGCCGCGGAAAATGCCGCCTGGGCCCAGCGTATCGCCAATGCACTGATCGACACCATATTTGAGGGGTATCTGGTAATCGTGGCCAAAGGCTTCTACGCCGCCGACCTGGATCATGACCACGACAAAATCGGCATCCTTAATGGCGGCCCGCCGGTCAGTCGTGGCCCACACTTTGCCCGGCAGGGCGTTATCGCGAATCATGCGCTGGCCGAAGGTTTCCATGCGACGGAGCTTCGCTTCCGTGGGGCTCATCAGGGCAAACTCGCTGTCCCGCAGCGCGGGGGTGGCCAGAATGTCGCTCATGAGCGTCTTGGTGAAGACGACGCTGCCGGCACCGATCATTGCAATTTTCACAGCCATGAGGGATGTCCTTTAGCCATTAATATCCCAGCCGGCGCGGTACTTGCGGGCCAGCAGCGCGTTGGCTTCCGGAACGTTGGTGATTTTGCCGGCGGCGCCATCGTAGGCGAGCGTCTTGCCGGTGCGGTAGGCCACCAGGCCCAGGAGCATCTGCTCGATCATCTGGCCGCCGTAGTCGAAATCGCAACTGGTCTTGAGATTGCCCTTGCACGCATCAATCCATTCCCGCTGGAAGTGGCCCAGCGGCGGCAGGATGTTTTCCTTGGCGCGGGGCTTGTAGTAGGTCATGTCGGCGTTCTTGCCATAGGGCAGCAGAATGCGGGATTCGAAATCGGCGATCAGAAAACCCTCGGAGCCTTTGAACATGGCGCCGTGGCCGATGTGCTTCAGATCGACGTAGGGCTTGGGGGACAGCGGCATCGCGCCGCCCTGGTACCAGCTCACCTTGATGGCGGGGCGCCAGGCATTGGCCGGGTGGGACAAGTGCATTTCGAGTTCCACGGGGGAGACATCGGGATTGAATGCCTCCCCTTTGGCCTCGGCAGCGGTAGCATACCCGGCGTCGATGGCGTTCCAGACCAGGTCCATGGTGTGGCTGCCCATGTCGCCGACCTGGCCGTTGCCGAAGTCCCAGTACATGTTCCAGGACAGGCAGTTGGCGCCGGGGCCGCCGGCGAAGTAGCCGGGGTTGTAGGGATGCTCCGGCGACGGGCCCAGCCATAGGTCGTAGTGGAGATGGGCGGGCGGGGCGCCGGCAGCCGGCAGGTAGCCAGGCTTGTGGATTTTGCGGTCGCCCCAGCAGTAGGCGGCGCTGAGTTCGCCGATGGCCCCGTCGCGGATCAACTCGCGGACGCGGTTGAAATTCTCAAAGGCATGGCGCTGCGTGCCAACCTGGGTGGCCAGCTTGCCCTTGTTCTTGAGGTACGTGGCGCGGACGATGCGGGCCTCTTCGATGCTGTTGGCCAAGGGTTTTTCGCAGTAGACGTGCAGGCCGCGGTTCATCGCCCAGTTGGCGATGAACGCGTGGGTGTGGTCGGGGGTGCAGCAGATAACCGCCTGGATGTCTTTTTGTTCGAGGCACTTGCGCCAATCGACGTAGGTCTTGGCGTTGGGGAACTTCTCGGCCCCGTGGGCGAGGTGCTTCTCATCGATATCGCACAGGGCGACGATATTCTCGCTGGCGACCGAACCGAAGTGGGCATCGGCGCGGCCCCAGGTTCCGATCATGGCAATGTTCAGCTTGCTGTTGGGGGACACGGTGCCGGCCAGGGCGCCGTTGCGCATCACGAACCAGCCAATGCCACCAGCCGCCGCCGTCTTGAGAAAGTCGCGTCGTTTCATACCTTTGTTCTCCATGCGTAAAGCCGCCCAAGAAAGATGTGGCACCGGGACTTCCCACCGCCACGGAAAATCGCTGCACCCGCCACCGCGGGAAACGTGCGGTGAGCCATACGGCACCGCGGGCCGATCCGCGCTATTCCCTTCAACGGTCAGGAGGCGTCGGTATTGCTCTGCCGCAGCCATCGGGCCGCCTCAGCGCACGAATACCAGGCTGCGCACCGGGGCCGGTTCGGGCTCGCCGGGCCGGCAGTATTCCCACAGGATCGTGTTGAGCTGATCGGCATCAGCGCGGTCATACTCGGAAAAATCCAAGGCGGCCGACGCCTTGGCGCCCTTGCCGCTCAACGGATTGCGCCGTGCCAGATCCACCTGGGCCGGCACCACGGTGTAGGGTCGAAGGTCCGGCGTGGCGGTAAAGCAGTTGAACATGGGCGTGGCGGCGGCGTCATATTGCGTGAGCGGGGGCAGGTCCAGCATCAGTTCCATGGTGCGCAGCATCGACGCGGTGGTGTACATGGTATGGTCCACGGCGCCGCGTTTGACATACGGTGCGATCAGCAAGCCCATCGTGCGATGGGCATCGACGTGGTCGTGGCCGTTCTGGGCATCATCCTCGATGACAAAGATGGCGGTCTGGGGCCAGAAACGGCTGGCGCTGACCGCCTCAACAATTTTGCCCAGGGCCAGATCGTTGGAACCCACCGCCGCATCGGGTGCAAAGGCCAGGGCGCTGCGCCCGTGGGTGTGATCCTCGCCCAGGCTCATGACCATCAGATTGGGCCAGCTCCCGGCCGCCTCGGCGGCGTGGAGGTCGGCGATGAACGCATCGGCCCGCTCGTAGTCCCGTTTTCCCCGCTTCTTCTGCCAGGCCGGGGACAGGTATTGGGCGCGGATCTTGCTCACGTCGACATCCGGCTCCATGGCCGGCGAGGAGACGAATTCCTCCCCTTCGCCATAGGTGCGGAAACTCAGATGGTGGGCCACGGCGGCATCCCAGATATAGCCGCCGGGCGAACGGCTGATGCGCTCGTCGGCATCGGGGTTGACGCGCCCGCCGTACCCGGTAAGCCAGCGTTTTTCGGTAAAGTCATTGCAGTAGGCCGCATCGCACCACGCGTGGCCATCCTCCGATACTTCGCCGTTGCAATACAGGTTGTCCAGCAGCACCCACTGCCGCGCCAGGGCATGATGATTGGGTGTGACTTTCTGGCCAAAGAGCACCAGGTGCGGATCGCCATTGCCCTCGGGCAGGTCGCCGAAGACCTGATCGTAGGTGCGGTTTTCCTTGATGATGTATAGCACATGTTTGATCTGATGCAGGGCTTTCTGGATCCCCTCCCGCGCGGCAGGGTCCACGGCAGCGGCCTGGGGCACCGGGCAGTTGGCCAGCACCTGCCGGGTGTAGCCGGCCAGGGCTTTGCCATCGGGCACGGCCACGCGGGATACGTGCCCCATCAGGATGTTGCCGATGTGCCGCTTATCCACCCCGTTGGCGGCAAACTTGAGCCCCTTGGCGGTGCCGACAAAAAGCGTCTGGCCATCGGCCGCCAGGGCCAGGGCGCTGGGATACCAGGCGGTGGGGATGAAGCCACGCACCTGCGCGGCGCTGCGCTGGGAGACGTCCACCACCGCGACATCATTATTGTCGGCATTAGCCACGTACAGGTGGGCGGCGTTATCCAGCGCCAGCGCCAGGGGCGTGGAGCCCACCGGCAGTTGAAAATCCAGCGACGTGCGAATGGTTTCGGTGACTTTGCCCGCGGCCGCATCAATAACGCTCACCGTATTGCCGCCGGCATTGGCGACAAACAACCGGCCGTCCTTGCTCCAGAGCACCGCGCTGGGGTGGCTGCCGGTTTTGATGCACGCGGCCTGGTGGAGGGTTTGAGCTTCCAGCAACGTTACGGTCTGGTCGCCCCAGTTGGCCACGGCCAGGACCTTGTCATCGGTCGAGAGCGCCAGCGCGCCGGGCCGGTGGCCCACGTTGGCCCGGTGCACATGGCCGGCGGATCCGGCGCCATTCTCCAGGCGGTAAATGCAATCCTCATTGAGATTGGCGGCAAAGAGCGTCCCGTCGCGCGTGGCGGCGAGGCCGGCGATAAAGGCGGCCTTCTTGTCCAGGCCGTCAATCTCCAGCCCGGGTTCTTCCTTGAGGTGCCCGGCATCCAGGGCGAAGCGATAGAGCGGCGCTGTGCCGCGCTGCACCCCGCCCCCGGCCGAAAGCCACACGTGCCGGCCCGCGGCATCCAGGTGCAGGCCGGCAAAGGCCTGGGGAACGGTTATGCTTTGGAGCAACTGGCCGCTGTGGGCATCGAGCACGCTGATGCCATGCGTGTTATAGCCGCCGGTGCTGGCCAGCAGGTACTTGCCATCGGGTGTAACCACCAGGCCCATGGGCATATCGCCGGGCAGTGCGGTAGCGTTGCCGGCGGGCGAAATTTTCCAGCCATTGGGCAGCAGCGTGCCGCCGCCCGGCAAAGGCACATTGGGCAATTCCAACGCCGCAGTCGCGGCCGGGCTTTCCGGCGCGGCGGCGCGCATAACTTCGCCCCCTAGCGCACCGGCCAGAAGCACGGCCCCTGCGCGACATAGCAGTGCAGCGTTCATATTCACCCCAAGATAAGACGTTCGAGTCTCGCCGGTGGTGCACATGGACTCACCGGTATCGTGCCGGTATCGATGGTCGTGGTGGCCAGGATGGGCGCCGCGCGCAGGCGGGCGCCGGATGTGGCAACGGCGCGCTAGGCCTTGGCCGGCGCGGCCTTCTTGGTCGTGGTCTTCTTGGCATTACGCGGGCGCGTTTTGCCATAGGAACGCGCGAAAATCTTGCCCTTACGCGTACGAATATCACCTTTACCCATGATCACTCCTGTTTATGGTAAAAAAGGAACAGCAATCATACGCTTTTTCTGCGCGTTTGTCCCTTGAACAAGAAGGCAGAAGCCAGGAGGCAGAAGGCAGTGACGTTTGGCCGCGATCTCGACCAGGCAGAATTCGCGGCCATTCATCGATGTTGACCAGCGCTACGCGAGGGGGCCAGGGGTCCAGGGGTCGAGAGGGCGTGGGTCCAGTCGTCAGTCGCGGCGGGCGCGGCGGGTTTCGGACGGCATCATCTCCCTGGTTCAAATCTGCGCAATCTGCGAAATCTGTGGAACGTCCGGGCTGTTCCTTCGTTCAGCGCGCAGTGCGAGCGCTGACTGTTCCGACGAAATTCGGCGCGCACGTTGGGCGCAAATACGCCGGTGAGGGCACCGGCGCCACTGTAGGCTATGCAAATGTCAAAGGAGCGGCTTGGGCCGCAGGTGGCAGACCAACGTGACGCGGGGCGGGCTGACACTTCCCGACCGATGCGCGATGGAGGTTTGCCGCTGGCGGCTTGGGCATCTAATAGTTCGTTCAATGCTTGGGGTGGCACCTCATGTTTTTTGGCCTCGACACATTAACAGCGAACGCATACAACGACCTCTCGAACACCACAACCTCTCGACAACCGTAACCGTCGCCCCGGATCCCCATCCGGAGTGACCTTCGACATTAAATCCGCGACCGCGACATCACGCCCCGGGCTTCCGCCCGGAGCTACTTCCAGCTTCCAAATACCAGCTTCTTCTCACCCTATATAAAGCGTTTTGATTTTTGGCGGCGCGGCTATTTTGTAACGGGTTTGCAGCATTAGGCTTGTGGCGATTTGGAACACTGTTTGCGGCGTGAAACGACAAGAAATGGCAAGATTTTTGGGAAGGGGCAAAAATCTTTGCGGAGCCAGACGGTCGGGAGGCCAATGACAAAAAGACTTATCGGGTCAGCGGGTGATAGGGCCATTGGGGGTCGGAACGAAATTGTGAATGCTGAATGCACGGGGGGCGATGCCGGCATGCGTTGGGGCGACACCTGCCGGCCGCGGAACGCGGGGTGGGCTTGCGCACCGTCAGGGCGTGGGTACAATATACCTAACATATTACGAATGCGTATGGAGGAACATTCCGCACGGAGGGAGCCCGGTCCCATATACGAAGCGCACCAGGGATCGTCAAGACGATTTACCCAGCGACGTTTCATGGCACCAGCTTATCACGTTATGGCATTTCTGCCAGACGCCCCAAAGGGCGGATGTGAAGCTGCCAGCGAAACGAATTCCAAGAATATTTTCTATTTCTTGCAACGGTCTATTGACAAGCAGCGCGAGCAATTTGAGCAGCCAGACCTGCCTTGGGATGTGGTTTTCCGGGGGCGGCGCGGTTCGCGTGTTGACGCGACCCGCTGGGCCGTCGCCTATTGAATGTGGAAATCGACCCCGACTATCTGGAGTACAAGCAGCGGGCAGTGTCGTAAGCCAGGCAGAACACTGTAGAATGCTGGCGGCGGTATGTCCTGGTCGGGCAACGCGCCGTGCAATGTGTCAAAGGCAGGCGTAACGATGCGAAGCCCCCAACCATTCGTAGCCACGTTTGCGCTGATGTGGCTGTTGACCTGGCCCCCGAGCCCGACGACAAGGGCGGTCGCGGACAGCCGCCAGGTCGAGACGGCAACCTTGGCCCTGCAATCCGGTGGCAAGTCGATTCCGGTGGACCGGTATCGGCCGGCGGGCTCTGGAAAACTGCCCGCGGTCATCCTGGTCCACGGCGCCGACGGCCTGCAATTCGAGCCGTGGGTCAAGATTTATCAGGGCATGGCCGACCGGATTGCCAGGCACGGTTGTGCGGTGTATATCCCCCATTATTTCCAGCGAACCGACGCGAAGTTCGGGGATGCCGGTACGATCGCCAGGCAATTTGTTCCGTGGATGGGCACGATCTCTGACACCGTCGAGTTTGTCCGCCAGCAGCCCGACATCCAGGAAGGCCGCATCGGTCTGGTTGGCGTGTCGCTGGGGGCCACATTGGCTCTGAGCGTCGGGGCCACCAATACCAAGGTGCAATGCGTGGTGGAGTTCTTCGGCGGCACCCCGGATTGGCTACCACCGCTGCTGGGCAAGATGCCGCCGACGTTGATCCTGCACGGCACCGCCGATCGGCTGGTCAAGATTGACGAGGCGTATAAACTGGAGAAGGCCCTCCAGGCTAAGCAGCGTGTCTATGAGATCAAGGTCTACCCGGGCCAAGGACATGGATTCAACGGCACCGCCGACGTAGATGCCCTGGAGCGCACGAACATCTTCCTGGAGCGTTATCTCTTGAGCGCAGAAACTGGCCCCAGGAGCAACCATTGATGCCGCGCCCTAAACAAGCAGGAAGGAAGCGTACCACGATGAAGAAGATAGCGTTCGGAATGTTCTTTGTGACGGCCCTGGCAGTGGCGGCGCAGGCGGCGACGCTGGACTTCAATCTGCGCAGCGGCGCCGCGGCCACCAGCGCCACGGTGGCCCAGGCCACGCCCAATGCCCTGCCCAATCAGCCGTGCACGGCCGACCAGGAAAAGGCCCTGCGCGAGACCTATGCATCTTACCGCAACGCCGCGGCGGGCTATCACCACGCCGGTCCGGACGCCCTGGAACGCTGGATGGATTGGAAGTGGGGCCTGCGCATCCACTGGGGGCTGTATTGCCTGTTCGATGGCCGCGAATCGTGGATCATCCGCGAGCACATCAAGGACAAGGAGTGGCAGAAGAACTACTACGCCTCGTACCAGCAGTTCAACCCGACCAAGTTCGATGCCGACGCGTGGATGGACATCCTGCAGCGCGGCGGCATGAAATACTTTTCGTTCACCAGCAAGCACCATGAAGGGTTTTGCCTGTGGCCCACCAAAACGCTGCAGCGGGGTTTTCGCAAAAACGCCGCCGGCACCTACGAAGAGGTCACCGACCATTACAGCATCGCCGAGACCCCGTTCAAACGCGACATCGTCGGCGAATTGGTCCACGCCGGCCGGGCCCACGGCCTGGGCGTGAGTCTGTATTACTCGCATATCGATTGGCACGATTGGGATTTTGGCTGGGACAACCAGTTCGGCAGCCGCAATTTCTGGTACGACGGCAGCTTCCGCACCCAGGCGGATGACCCGAAGCGCTGGGCCGCATTCATCCAGAAGGAACGCGACCAGATCACCGAACTGCTGACGTGGTACGGCCCGATCGACACGCTGTGTCTGGACATGAGTTGGTGCAAGGAGGCCCAGAATGACGCCTACGGGGTGGCCAAAATGGCGCGCCGCCTGCAGCCCAACATCATGCTGCGCAACCGCGGCATTGGCGACTATGGCGACTACGAAACCCCGGAAGGGTCGATTCCCGAAGACCCCACCAAGGTCAAACGCCCCTGGCAGGTGATCTATCCCTGCGGCACCGGGTTTTCCTACAAGTCCAATGACAAGTACAAGCCGAAGGAATGGGTCTTGGAAAGCCTGATCGACATTGTGGCCAAGGGCGGCAATTTCCAGGTGGGCTTTGGTCCGCGGCCGGATGGCACCTGGCCGCCGGAGATGACCGAGCGCCTGGCCTACGTGGGCGATTGGCTGAAGGTCAACGGCGAAGCCATCTACGCCACGCGCCCCTGGCACCACTGGCACGAGGGGCCCAAGGTCCGCTTCACGCAAAGCAAGGGGGGGAAGTTTATTTACGCCATTTGCCTGCAATGGCCGGGTGCCACCTTTCAGACGAAACTGCTGCAACCCAAGGACGGGTCCGCCGTGCGCCTGCTGGGTAGCGACCAGGATCTCACCTGGCATTACACCGCCGCCGACGGCTTGGTGGTGGAACTCCCGGAATCCGTGGCGGCCCGTCGTCCGTGCGCGCAGGCGTATGCGTTTCGCCTCGAACCGGCCATCTCTTTGTGCGATTGATCCGATGACCCGCGTGGCTTTGGAGATCCGATTCATAATTTGGAACCCTCGTTCGTGGGCACTGGCGCTCTTATTGACCGGAGTAGCGGCCCTGTCGGCCCGTGCCAATGTCACGTTGCCGGCGCTTTTCTCCGATCACATGGTGGTGCAGCGCGCGACCAGCATTCCGGTCTGGGGCTGGGCGGACGCCGGCGAGCAGGTCAGCGTGAACATCGCCGGCCTGATCCCCTACGCGATTCGCGGAGCCATCTGGTACCAGGGGGAAAGCAATGCCGGCCGGGGGCAACTATACGAACTGCAGTTGACGACTATGATTACCGATTGGCGCACCGGCTGGGGCCAGGGCGATTTCCCCTTCGCCTGGGTGCAGTTGCCCAACTTCCACGCGCCGCAGACGCGGCCGGTGGAGAACGACGGCTGGCCGCTGGTGCGCGAGGGGATGCGCAAGGCGCTGCGCCTCCCGAATACCGGCATGGCCATCACGATTGATGTCGGCGAAGTGGAGAACATCCATCCCCGGAACAAGCAGGCAGTGGGCCAGCGCCTGGCGATGTGGGCCCTGGCCAAGGTCTATGGGCAAGCTGACGCTGCCTCCGGCCCGCTGCCGGCCGGGCACGAGGTCAATGGCGGCAGCATCACCGTATCGTTCAAGGAAACGGATGGTGGCCTGGTGGCCAAGGGCGGCGACCTGACAGGCTTTGCCATCGCCGGCGCCGACCAGAAATGGGTTGCGGCCTCCGCCAAGATCGAGCGCGAGAAGGTCGTGGTCTCCAGTCCGGACGTGGCCGCCCCGGTGGCGGTGCGCTACGCCTGGGCGCCCAACCCGAACGGCAATCTGTATAACGGGGCCGGCATTCCGGCGACTCCCTTCCGCACCGACGACTGGCCCGCGGAGCCCACGCCGCCAGCCCCCCAGAACGCACATTGACGCAGGGCCCTCGCTAAATATTGGGCGCGACGGGTTTCACACCCGCAGCGATGCCATGGCGGACTGAACCTGGTCGGCGGGGATATCCGTGAACACGGCCGCCGCCCCCAACCGCGTGGGCAGGACAAAACGGAGTTTGCCGGCCTGTACTTTTTTGTCCGTGCCCATTACCGCCAGGCAACGTTCAACATCCAGTTCGGGCAGGGCCACCGGCAGGCCGGCGTCCGAGAGCAGAGCCGTAATCTGTTCCACGGGCGCGGCATCTAGCAAGCCCCGTGCGTAGGTCAGGTGGGCGGCAGAGCGGAGTATTGGACATCCCCGACGTGGGGCGGCAATCCAATCAAATCTGTCGCCAGTTCGCGATACGGCAACGACGGCGCGGCGTTAAGCCGCCACGACGTTCATAATGCCGCGGCGACGTACACCGAAGGGTTTGGGACCTACGACGATTCGGATGTCCTGATCCAGGGCGTTGAGCAAGCGGAACAGCCGCTCGGCGGAAAAGCCCGTATGGCGGCCGTTTATCAGCTTGGATACGTCGGGTTGTTTGAGGCCCAGGCGCGCCGCGGCCTCGACCTGGCGCAACCCGAGACGCTTAATCTGAAGGTGAATCAGCCGGGCCAGCTCCGCCTGAATGGGCAGATCCGCAGCGTCCGGCAGGTTCAAGTCGGCAAAGACGTTGCCGCTACTGGCATGAATTGGAATCTTACGGCTCATATCTGGACTCCCGGTCTAATTTCTTGTACGCCGCTCGGTCTCAGCGGCGCGGCGCAGGCGTGTCTTAACCAGTTCAATTTCCTTCTGCGGCGTTCCCGTGCCGGATTTCGATTTCTTCTGGAAAGCATGCAGTACGTAGACGGCTTGGGCATAACGCACCGTATAAACCGCACGGTAGGTGTCGCCATGCTGATTTTCGACAATTTCCAACACGCCGGCGCCGCCAAAACCTTTGAGCGGCTTGGCTGACGGATGTTTGGTACCGCATTGCGCGAATTGCAGGGCGTAGCCGATATTTCTGCGTGCTTCATCGGGGAAGGCCCGCAAGTCTTCGCGGCTGCGCCCAATCCAGCACAACTCCTTGATGATCGTCATCGCGCCTCCATGACTATAGTGGAAATACTATAGCCGGATAGTTCACGTGTCAAGGCGCCAAACCCCCGAGCCGCGACTGGCTGCCCGGCTGATCATTCGCAACAAACAGAACCCTTTGAGCAGCAGAGGGTGCGCGGGGGGATGATCCGGGCGGTGACGGACCTAATTGGACTGATGGGGCCGGGTGGCGCCGGTGGGGGAATGGATCGGTTGGTGGGCACGCCGAGCAATGGTTACGCACATTGACGCAGGGCCCTCGCTAAATATTGGGCGCGACGGGTTTCACACCCGCAGCGATGCCATGGCGGACTGAACCTGGTCGGCGGGGATATCCGTGAACACGGCCGCCGCCCCCAACCGCGTGGGCAGGACAAAACGCAGTTTGCCGGCCCGTACTTTTTTGTCCGTGCCCATTACCGCCAGGCAGCGTTCAACATCCAGTTCGGGCAGGGCCACCGGCAGGCCGGCGTCCGAGAGCAGAGCCGTAATCTGTTCAACGGCCGCTCCATTGAGCAGGCCCCGGGCCGCAGCCAGGCGGGCGGCGGCCACGATGCCCAGGGCCACGCATTCGCCGTGCTGCACGCGATAGTCGGTGATGGTTTCGATGGCGTGGCCAAAGGTGTGGCCCAGGTTCAATAAGGCCCGCACGCCGTGCTCGAAGGGATCTTCCTGCACGACGGCGGCTTTGATACGCACGTTCCAAGCGACCAGCTCGGCCATCGCGGCCGGGTCGTGCGCCAGGATCCGGGGCAGGTGGGCCGCGATGAAATCAAACAGGGCGGCATCGCGGATGATGGCGTGTTTGATGCACTCGGCCAGGCCGCAGCGGACTTCGCGCGGCGGCAGCGTGCGGAACGTGGCAATATCGGTGAGCACCAGGCGGGGCTGGTGAAAGGCGCCAATGAGATTTTTCCCCGCGGCATGATCGATGCCGACCTTGCCGCCCACGCTGGCATCGACGGCCGCCAGCAGCGTTGTGGGCACCTGGATGAACGGCACGCCGCGCAGAACGGTGGCGGCCACAAATCCGGTCAGATCCCCCACCACCCCGCCGCCCAAGGCAATAATGGGCGTGGCCCGTTCGATGCGGGCCGTCAAGATGGTGTCGATGGCAGCCGTGGCAGTTTGAATGGTCTTGTGCGCTTCGCCGGCCGGGATGACATGGGGAATAACGCGGTAGCCGGCGGCGGTCAGGGCGGCGGTAGCCTGTGCCAGGTACAACGGGGCGACATTGCTGTCGCTGATGAGGCCGGCCGAAGGCGCCGGGGCCACGGCGCGGGTGAGCGTTCCGAGTTGGGCCAGCAGGCCAGCCTCGACACGCACGTCATAAACCGGCGCCGGGGGCGCGGGCAGTTGTATGTGAACGGTTGCCATGGGGTAGATTGTAGAGGCACAAAGGCGCTGGGTCGAGGGCGGCGGTGGTGGGGGTTATACTGGTGGCCGGGCCGCGGTGGCCCATGGTAATTCTTCGATTAAGGATTTTAAGGTGCAGCCACAGATGCCCTATGCCCCCCGCCTGGCGGTCCCCCGTACCTCCGGGCGCTGGCCCCCGGCCATGTTGGGGTTAATTCTTGTGGCGCTGACGCTCTGCACGTTCTGGCCGGTGCTGCGCTGCGGCTTTATTGCCCTGGATGATCCGGTTTACGTCACCGCTAATCCCCACGTCAGCGGCGGCCTGAGACTGGGCAACATCACCTGGGCGTGGACGACTCTCCACGGGGGCCTGTGGATTCCGCTGACCTGGCTGTCCCTGATGCTCGATGCCCAGATCTACGGGCTCCACGCCTGGGGTTTTCACCTGACCAACCTTCTGCTGCACAGCGCCAACGTGGGGTTGTTGTTCCTGTTTCTACAGCGTGCCACCGGCGCGGTGCGGCGCAGCTTTCTGGCGGCGGCGGTGGTTGCGGTGCATCCGATTTTTGTCGAATCGGTCACCTGGGTCACAGAACGCAAAGATGTGCTGAGCATATTCTTCGGGCTCCTGGCGCTGCTCTGCTACACCGCCTACGCGTGCGGCCAGCGGAAAGGCTACCTGGGGGCGTTGATATTGTTCAGCTTCAGCCTGATGGCCAAGCCGCTGCTGGTCACTTTTCCACTGCTGCTGCTGCTGCTGGATTACTGGCCGCTGGAGCGCTGGGCGCCGGCAGCAGCGACGGAGAGCCCGACGCCGGGCAGAGTGCCGCGTCCCATCGCCGCGCTGGTGTGGGAAAAACTGCCCTTCCTGGGTCTGGCCGGCGCCGCGGCCATTGTTACCCTGGTGGCCAGCGGCCGCCAGGCCTACCTGGTGGACTTGGACGATATCGGCGTGGGGGCACGCTGCGCCAATGCGGCACGGTCCTATTGCCAGTACCTCAAGGACCTCTTCTGGCCGGTGCACCTGGCGGCGCATTATCCCTATCCCCGGTCCTGGCCGGCGGCGGTAACGATGCTCACGGTGGCCATTCTGCTGGCCATAACGGTATTGGCCATCCGCCGGTGGCGCCGCTGGCCGTGGTTTATCGTGGGTTGGCTATGGTTTCTGGTGGCCCTGCTGCCGAATATCGGCCTGGTACAAGCCGGGGCCCAGGCCCGGGCGGATCGCTTTGTCTACCTGCCGGCATGGGGCATTGTGCTGCTGGTCTGCTGGTCGCTCCCGGCAGCGCTGTGGGAACGGCCGTTCTGGCGCCACCGGTTCCTGGCCGGCGCGGGAGCCTTGGGGCTGCTGCTGGCCCTGGGCACGTATGTACAGATTGGCTATTGGAACAGCACGCTGCGCCTGTATCAGCATGCCCTGGATGTGACCACCGATAACCTGCTGGTGGAAATGGATGTCGGAACGCTGCTGGCGCAGCAGAACGATGCCGCCGGGGCGCAGCGGCACTTTGCAGAAGCGGTGCGCATCAACCCCGCCAGCGCCCGCGCCCAGGCAGGGCTGGGGCTGGCCCAACTGGCCCAGGGACACAGTGCCGAGGCGCTGCCGAATTTACAGCGTGCTGTGGAACTGGCCCCGGACATGGCCGAGGCGCACAACGGACTGGGCATCGCGCTGGCGCTGACCGGCCAGAAGGATCTGGCACGCATGCACTTTGCCGCGGCCTGCCGCCTGGCGCCCACCAATGAGCGCTATCAAAGGAATCTACAGCGCACCGCGCCGCCCGAACCGGCTACGCAAGGGGCGCCGGCGGCTACGGGGCGTTAGGACCGGCGCAGCGATTAGTGACGCAAGAAAGGCTGCCGGCGCACTCCGCATTCTGCAGGGGGCGGTGGCCTTAGGGCACACGGCTCGTGGGGCTCAATCCGGCTCCAGCTTTGACGGTCGCGGGTCCGTCGCGCCGCGCCTGGATCACCTTATACCCCTTGGCGGTCAGCAGGTGCAGGATGCCTTTGTCACCCACGAGGTGGGCGGCGCCGACGACCACGAAGGTGGTATGGTTGGTGGCCAGGGCCTGGATGATCTTTGCGGTCATGGGGCCATTACTTCATCTTATCCGTGGCGCTGGCCAGGAGTTCCCGGGCCCAGGCGTCGCCGGGTTTGGCGGCCAGGGCCTGCTGATAGAAGGCGGCGGCCTGGGCCGCGTGGCCCTGGTTCTGCACGTTCAGGCCCTGCATGCACAGCACCGTAACATCTTTGGGGGCCAGGTGCAGGGCGTGGTCGAGCGTGGCGGCGGCCTGGGACCATTCCCGGCCTTTTTGCTGCACCGCGCCCAACAGAATAAGGGCTTCGAGGTTTTCGGGGTCGTACTTGAGGAGACGCCGGGCGGCGAGGCCCGCTTCCGGCAGGTCGCCCATTTCCAATTGCGCCTTGCCCAGCGTCAGCCACGCGAGGGTCTGGTGCGGATCGGTACGAACCATATCGCGCAGCAGGTTGATGGCCTCAGGCAGGCGATGCAGGGCAGCATAGGTGCGGGCCAGGAGCAGATGCACCGAGGGGTCATCGGCCAGGGAGGCCTCGTCCTTGGCGGTGGTTTCCATGCTATGCGGGGTGTCGGATAGCAGGTGCTGGAGCACCGGCAGGGCCTCGGTATAGCGGCCGGCGAAGAAATACGCCTCGGCCAGATCGCGGCGCAGGGCGGCATCATCCGGGGAGAGAATGGTGGCTTCGCGATAGAACTTGCAGGCCTGCTCGAACTGGCCCTGGAGCGTGTAGAGCTTGGCCAACGCCACGCGGACCGCGGCGGATTGTTCAAAGTAAATGACCTTCTCTTCGAGGAGTTTGCGGGCCTCGTCATAGTTGCCGAGGGTTATTTTCATTTCCACCAGGGCCAGCAGGAAAATGGCCTCGGCGGGTTTTTTATCAAAAGCCAGCTTGTAATAGTCGTGGGCCGCCTGGTTGTTCTGCCAGCGCTGGTAGAGCACGCCCAGGAGGTAATAGGCCTCGGCATCGGCCGGGTCGATCTGCACGGCGAGTTTCAGGTGGTGGTCGGCAACTTCCAAGGAGCCTTTTTCCAGTTCCACGCGGGCGGCCAGGAGGTGCAGCGGCGCCAGCGGATGGTTGAGCATAAACGCCTGGCCCAGCGTTTCGCGGCACTTGTCGTAATCGCCCACCTGGTATTGCTGGGTGGCCAGTTGCAGCATCACCGCGCAGCGGGTGGCATTCCAGCGGTCGGCGGTTTCCTGTTTCATGGTCTGGTTGTCGTGCATGACCGATTCACAACCGGCCAGGGCGGTGGTAGCCAGCAGGGCGGCGGTGGCCAGTATCCAGGAGCGATAATATTTCAGGAGCGACATAAGAGATCCTTTAAGATTCATGGGATTTGCCATAGCGCACTACTTTTCAATGGAACCACAGATGAACACAGATGCTTTTAGAACCGCGTGAATCCTCACTTTCAGACTTCCGGTTCACTTGGCCGGCGGAGCTTTTACCGGTACCACCGCGGACGTCGGCGCGGCTGGTTCGGGATAATGACCGCTGCCCTGGTTGACCGGCTGGTTGTGATCGTCGGCCACGATGTTGCGCACAAAGTCGTGGATGGCGCTTTGATCGGCCTCGTGGAGCCGCGTGGTGGTGAGCTGTTCGCGGAGTTTGATGGCTTCGATGAGCAGGGGATTGGAATTGAGCGCCCAATCGCTGAACATCAGGGCCTGGTCGCGTTTGCCCTTCTCCATGGCGCTTTGCGCGGCCTGGAACCAGCACTGGGCCAGCCGGTCGCGGCCCCAGGGCTGGAGGCCCTTGCGGTTGCCGAGCATCATACGGCTGACATCTTCCTGGCGTTTTTCCGATTCGGCATACAGCGCCGTATCGTCGTTGATGATGTGGGGCGTCATGAGGATGATGGTTTCGACCTTGCGGGTGGCATCGGCGGTATTGCGAAACGCGGCGCCCAGGACCGGGATATTGCCGAGCACGGGCACCTGCCCGCGATTGGCGGTGGTTTCTTCGCGGAACAAACCGCCGATGACCACGGTGCGGCCATCCTTAACCATAATGTTGGAGGTTACTTCAGTGGACTGAGAGTTGGGCAGGCCGTTGGTGACCGAACCGGAGGAATCTTCGGGGTGGATTTCCAGGCGCACGTAGCCATCATCGCCGATGAAGGGGCGGAAGATCAGCTTGGTGCCGGTATCCAGGAAGTTGACGGTCTGGGTGGACGTGGTTTGCGAAACGGTGGTGGTGATGTAGCCCGAATGGTTGCCGATGAAGACCTCGCCGCGATGCTTGTTGAGGGCGAGGACCTTGGGGTTGGCGACGACGGTGGCATCGGTGGCGCTTTCCAGGGCGCGGAGGAAGACGTTGATATTATTGGACAGGAAGCCGACGCTCAGGCCGCCCTGGGGCACGGCGCTGGCAAAGTCGGTGCCGACCGCGCCCTTGGTACCGGTGAGCGGGGTGCCCACGCCGCCGGGGGTGGTGGGGATGGAACCCGGGGTGGTGCCGACGGGGCCGACCACGCCGTTCTGGAAGGCCTGGTAGACATTGTTGGTGACGCTGCCGGTGGCCAGGCCCGGAAAACTGATGCCGCTGAGCGAGACGAAATCGACGCCGAGGGCATTATCGTTGGAGAGCGAGGCCCGCAGGATGGTCGATTCGACCAGCACCTGCTTGGGGCGGACATCCATCTGCTTGAGGGCCTTTTCGATATCGGTGAGGTTATCGGCATAGTCATTGACGACCAGGGTGTCGTCGGTGCTGTAGGCATTGCCGCCGGTTTCGGTCTGGCCTTCGGGAATGCCCGCGACGGCGGCGGGGGTCAGGGCGACCAGGCCCGTGGAAGACAGCAGCGGCTTGATGAGGGTGGAGGCATCCATGGCGGTCATGTAGTGGAGGCGGAAGATGCGATTGACCGTTTTGCGGTCGCGCTTCTTCATGTCGTCGAGTTCCTTCTCGGAGTAGATGTAGATAAATTTTCCTTTTTCGATATAGCCCAGGCCCAGCGGGGTCAGGATCGCTTCGAGGGTCTCATCGAGCGTAACGTTGTAGAGGGACGCGGTGACGGCCCCTTTGACGTCCTTGGAGGCAACGATGTTCTTCTGCACGCGCTGCGCCAGGAACTGCAAAACGGTGTTCACATCCACATTATTGAAGTTCACCTGCTCGAGCGTGCCATCCGGAGCGACGTTGAGGGTGCGGCTGTCGAGATTGATGGAGGTGGCCGGGGCGGTAGTCGGGATCGCGGGGGCCGTGGTGGCCGGGGCATCGGCCGCGTACAGCGGCGTGGCCCAGGCGCCCAGGGACAAGGCAACGGCCGTGCTCAGCAGGAACGAAGGGCGTGGCATAGAAAACACTCCTGAAAGAAAAGTGGGGCGAAACACCTACGGCTCGCCACCGGGGAATTATCGGCCGTTTTGGGATGCGACCTTGCCACGCCAAGAGAAAATGACCGAGAAAATCGTGGTTAGGGCTTAATGCGCAAATACTGCGCGGGGAATGGTGCAAAGGCGAATGCGCGGGGAGGG
>Ga0316217_10003158_pt1 | contig 19062 bp, 5 predicted proteins | sample 1anoAmetaG_FD_203633 | JGI IMG/M metagenome (GOLD analysis project Ga0316217, IMG submission 203633) | Freshwater microbial communities from Trout Bog Lake, Wisconsin, USA - 1anoA | ecosystem: Environmental > Aquatic > Freshwater > Lake > Hypolimnion/Profundal zone | place: USA: Wisconsin...
GGCGGCAGGGTGACTTTCCCCAAGGGAACCTTTCTGACCGGCGCGCTGTTTCTCAAATCCAACGTCGAGCTGCGCTTGGACGAAGGCGTCGTGCTCCGGGCGGTGCGGGACGACTCCGCCTACCCCGCGATCCGGTCGCGCATTGCCGGCATCGAAATGGACTGGCCGGCGGCGGTGATCAATGTGTATGGCCAGACGAACGTGATTGTTTCCGGCCGGGGCACGCTCGATGGCAGCGGCGATTTCTGGTGGAAGAAATTCTGGGGCGACGACGGCAAGCACGGCTTGTTGAAAGAGTATGAGTCGCGGGGGTTGCGCTGGGCTGCGGACTATGATTGCCAGCGGGTCCGCGCGCTCCTGATTTACGATTCGCAAAATGTCACCGTCTCCGGCATCACCATCGAGCGTTCCGGTTTCTGGTCGCTGACGGCGACCTATTCCGAGCAAGTCACAATTGACGGCGTCATCATCCGCGCCAATGTCGGCGGCCACGGTCCCAGCTCGGACGGCATTGACCTGGATTCCTCACGGGACGTGCTGGTGGAGAACTGCGACATTGACGCCAACGACGACGACATCTGCCTCAAGGCGGGCCGCGACGCGGACGGCCTGCGCGTGAACCGCCCCACCGAAAACGTGGTCATCCGCGATTGTGTGACCCGATCCGGCTATGGCATGGTGACGTTGGGCAGTGAAACCTCCGGCGGCATTCGCAACGTGGAGGTTTCCCACCTGCGGGCCATCGGCACCAAATACGGCGTGCATTTCAAGTCCGCAAAAATCCGCGGCGGCGTGATCGAAAACATTTCCGTCCACGACGTGACGATGGAGAACGTCGAGCGTCCGCTGGCCTTCGAACTGAATTGGTATCCCAATTACAGTGTGCCCACCCTGCCGGCGGAATTGGCGCACACGCAGCATCCGGCGCATTGGGACGTCTTGCTGCAGGCGGTGACGCCGCCGGAGCGGGGCATTCCCGAAGTCCGCAATGTTTCGTTTGCCACTGTGACCGCCACCGGCGCCAAACTGGCGCTGGTCGCCGAAGGTTACCCGGAAAAACCGATTCACGATGTCACCTTCACCAATGTCTCGGTTGCGGCGCAATCCGCCGGCAAGATCAGCTACGCCTCGGCGTGGAAAGGCAAGAACTTCGCCGTCCACGCGACGGACGGCAAACCGTTGGTCTTGGTGAATTGCCAGGCCATGGATTTGCCCGGCCATGCCAATGGGCTGCCAGCGCAGGCACACGCAGCAACCCAAGCGCGCCTTGAAACAGCGAACCACTAAAAGCGGTGGTTCAAAATGTGATATATTTTAGCTATGATCGAATATCGCACAGCTTCCGTGGTTTTGGCGGTTTCGTGGCTTTTGACGCTGGCCTGCCCCTCCCTCCACGCCAATAACCCCGGCGGCGGGAACGGCACCGGGCCTGATGTGACGGTGGTGAACAACGGCAATGGCACGGTGACCATGGCCAATGGCACCGTGGCCATCGTCATCACCACCGGCAGCGCCACCCTCTACGACATTTATTACACCTATAACAATAACGGGGTCACGGTGACGAACCAGGTGCTCAACGGCGGGAAGGATGGCGGGCAGTTTTATTGGGAGCTGGGCGGTTTCAGTTCCGGGAGTTTCACCTATTCGTTGGTGACCAACAACGGCAGTTATGCCGAGGTGGATTTGTTTGCGGATTCGGCCACGAATGGGACGGTGGATATTCATTTTTCCATGCTGCGCGGTTCGCCGGGATTTTACGTGACGCCCATCTGGAGCCATCGCGCTCAGGACGGCGCGATGGGCACCGGGGAGATGCGGGATAATATCTATATCGCGCCGTATTTCAATTGGATGAGCGTGGATGCGGCGCGGAATTTTGAGATGGGCACCAACGAAACCCATGCCATCGCCTATTGGTCCACGGCGGAAGATTCGCTGGTGGTTTCCCCCGGCCCACGGCAGGGGACCTACGATGACAAATACAAAGGTATCACGGATTTGCTGTCATTGCGGGTGTGGGGCTGGAGCAGTGTCAGTGATTCCTCCGTGGGTATGATCGGACAGAATATCGGGATCTGGCACATCAAAGCCAGCTCGGAATACGATGCCGGCGGGCCGCTCAACGCGGATCTGACCGACGCGCCGATGGTGAACATGATCGGCGGCAGCCATTCCTTTCCATTGGACAACAGCTATGGCAGCGGGGAGGTCTGGTCGCGGGCTTCCGGCCCTTATTTCGTTTATTTCAACAATGTCACCAACACTCTGACGGATCCGGTCCAGACTTCGAGCACGCTGTTCTCCGATGCGCAAGCCCAAGCCGCCGCGGAAGTATCCGCCTGGCCTTATGGTTGGTTCATCAATCCTGTCTATGCGCCAGCAACGCAGCGCGGCGTGGTCACTGGACGGATGGTGATTGCGGACAGCGGCAATCCCAATGCGTCCGCCGCCAATCTGTGGGTGGGTTTGGTCTGCCAGCCCGTCACCACCGTGGGTAACTACGATTTTCAGGCCTGGGCCAAGCCGCTGCATTTCTGGACCAAGACGGATGCCAACGGCAACTTTGTCATTTCCAATGTCGTGGCCGCCAACAATTACACGCTGTATGCCTTCGGCCCCGGGGCGCCTGGAACATTCATGTCGCAAGCCCAGACTGGGGGCAACCCGCCGCTGCTGTTCAATGTGGCGACCAATCCCTTTGCGGTGACCGTCACCGGCGGAGCCACGAACAACCTGGGCACGATGGTCTGGGTGCCCTCGCGCGTGGGGGCCACGGTGTTTGAAATCGGCTATCCCGACCGCAAAGCGGACAAATTCCGGCATGGCGATGATTACAACGTTGGGGACATCGGTCCCAGCCCCACCGCGCCAAGTCCCATCTGGAACAAATTCCTGGAGTACCCCTTTGATTTTCCCAATGGCGTGAACTACGTCGTGGGCCAGAGCCGCTGGAGCACGGACTGGAATTATGTGCAATCGTCCGAGCCGGATCTGGGGGGTAATCCCAAATCCACCAGTTCGACCATTACTTTCACGCTGTCGGCGGCTCCCGCTGCAAACTCGACAGCTTCACTCTTTATCACCCTGGCGGCCAACGATGCGGATGCGGTGATTCTCACCGTCAACGGCCAGAATCTCGGCAGTGCTTCCGGGGTGTCGGCTGCGCCCAGTTCCCTGCCCACCACTGGCTATGGTCCGCCAACCGGTGACGATACCAGCATTCGCGAAGGCAATCATGGCCCGGTGAGCGATGAGCGAGTGAGTTTTCCGGGCACCCTGCTCGTCGCCGGCGTCAATACCATTAACATTGCCCTGCGCCAGGCTGGCGCTGCCAGTTTCTTTAATCATTTCATGTATGACTATGTCCGGTTGGAGTTGACCGGCTACGTGCCGCCGCCGCCGGCCAGCGTGACGGCCTATGCCGGCAACCACGCGGTGCTCCTGAGCTGGCCAGCCACGCCCGGCGCGACCAGTTACAATATTTTGCGCTCGCCAACTTCTGTCGGCGGCTATGCCTCCATCACCAACGGCGTGACCGGACCGGTCTGTGGCAGCGGGCCGAATAATGCCACCTATGTTGATGCCACCGCGGCCAACGGCGCCACCTATTATTATGAGGTGGAGTCGGTCAATCCCACCGGCAGCAGTTCCAACTCGCCGCCCAGCGCCGGGGTCACGCCCTCGTCCGGTCTGTCCACCGGAGCACCGGCGTCGCCGGCCGGCCTGACGGTGACGAGCACGAACAACGGGGTGACGCTCGCGTGGAATGCCTCGCCGGGCGCGAGCTTTTATACCATCCAACGCGGCACGGTGATTAACCGCACGATCACCAACCAGCTCAATTATGTGCCTGGTTATATCACACTCAATAACACGAACACAGGCACGACTTACACGGATGCTTCCGGCACCTTGGGCTGTCTTTACAGCTATACGATTTCGGCTGCCAGCGCGGGCGGGTCCAGCAGCAATTGCGCCGCCGTCATCGCCAAGCCGGTGCCACCGCCGCCAGCCACGCCCCCCGGCAATGTCCAGCTCAGCGATGTCATCACCAGCACCAATCAGGCGGTTACGGTGTCCTGGTCACCGGTGATTGGCGCCGTGGGTTATATGGTTTATCGGGCCACCAACTCGGTGGGTCCTTTCAGCTTCCCCGCCAATTTTGTCATGAGCCAGACGGCCACCAATTGGACGGACCGTATTTTGAGCACGAACACGCTGTTTTCGTACCAGGTGGTGGCCATGAATGCCGGCGGGGTTTCGAGTAATTCCGTGGTGGTCAGCACGCCACCGGCGGCGCCGGCCAGCCTCAATGCCTATCCCGGCAATGCCCGCGTTAACTTGATCTGGTCCAGCGCCGTGGGGGCCACCAATTACCTCATCTATCGCGGCACGAACAGTGGCGGCGAGACCTTCCTGACCAGCACAACGAACGCGACTTGCAACGACGCCGGCTTGACCAATGGCATCACGTATTATTACTGGGTGGCGGCAGTAGGCCCGAGCGGCGCCAGCCTGAATTCGCCCGAGGCGAGCGCGACGCCCAGCCTGGCCGCCGGCGGCATTTACTGGACGAATACCATCACCAGTTCGGCGCAGAGCTGGAACGTGAATACCAACTGGATCAACGCCGCCGCCTTTCCCAATGCCACCCAAGTCGTGGCGGTGGTCAATTCCGCGATCGCCGCCAGCCAGACCATCAACTTGAACCAGAACATCACCGTGGGCGCCTTGAGCTTGGGCGCCGGTGGCGGAGCTTTCACGGCAGCGCCGAATGGCGGTACGCTGACGTTCGACAACACTCCCTTTCCGGCAACGCTCGTCGAACTGCCCGCCAGCCGGGGCGACAACATTTCCGCCCCGGTGAATCTGAACAGTTATCTCAGCGTGAGCAACGCCTCGGCCAATCCGCTGACATTGTCCGGAAGCATCACCGGCACCAATGGCATCGCTATCTGGGGCAGCGGCACGGTGGCGCTGTCCGGGACGAATAGCTTCACCGGCGGCTTGCTCGTGGCCGGCGGAAACCTGGAGATGGAAAATCAGTACGCGGCCGGCACCAATGTGATTCAATTGATTGGCGGCGGCACCCTGAACGAAAACACGGTTGCTTTCGCCAACCCCATCGCGAATTCCGGCACCAATACCTGGACCATCAGCGGCTCGGGTAATGTTTCACCGGCTGCCCCGCTGACGGGCAGCGGCCAGTTGAATTTGAACATCACCTGCTCGGGGGTCTGCACGCCTGGCGGGGACTGGAGCCAGTTTGCCGGTATCATTGCGTGGGCACCAGGAAACGGCGCCCAGTGCCGGCTATATGGCACCCTGGGTAGTGCCAACGCCATCTTCAATCTCGGCACCAGCACGGCCAACCTGTACAACCGTAACGGCAGTGTGACCATTAATTTGGGCGCGCTCATCGGCGGCCCGGCCACCACCATCGGAGGGGCTTCAACTTATGCCAATCCCACGACCTACGCCATCGGCGCATTGAATCTGAACTGCGAGTTTGACGGCCGCATCATGGACAATGCCGGCACTGCGGCCTTGACGAAGGTCGGCAGCGGTGCGTTTACACTGACCGGCACCAATAACACTTACAGTGGCGGGACATCGGTGACTGGCGGCACGTTGCTGGTCAATAATGCCGCTGGCAGCGGCACGGGGTCGGGCGCGTTGGCCGTCAATGCCGGCGGCACGTTGTCCGGTAACGGCATCATTACCGGGCCGGTTACCGTGAGCGCCGGCGGCGCGCTGGCGCCTGGCAATCCGCTCGGCGGGCTGACCATCAGCAACAATTTGACGCTGGCGGGCGGCAGCACGACCTTGATGCAAGTGCAGCATAATCCGCCAACCAACAGTTCTGTGAAAATATCCGGCACCCTCACGCTGGGCGGCACGCTTAGTGTGACCAATCTCGGCGGCGCCTTGACCAATGGCGACAGTTTCCAGTTGTTTCGCGCCGCCAGCCTCACGGGCGGTTTCACCAATCTGGTGCTGCCGCTGCTCACGGGAAAACTGGCTTGGAATACGTCGGGGTTGACCAATGCCGGCGTCCTTTCCGTGGTGGCGCTCAGCGCCCCCACCATCAAAACCGTGAAACCGGCCGGCGCCAATCTGACGCTGACCGGTTCTGGCGGCACGACCAACTGGGCTTATCGCGTGTTGACCGCGACGAATCTGGCCGCCACGAATTGGACGAGCGTCAGCACCAATCAATTGGACGGCAGCGGCAATTTTTCGCTGACCCTCACGAACGCCATCGTGCCCGGCTCGCCAAGAGAATTTTACCGGTTGCAACTGCAATGAAAGATCCGCGGCCATCGAAATCACCCAGGAAGAGTTTTGGCTGTCTGGCCGCCGTAATCGCCAATCTGATGCTGGCCCTCACGGGGTTTGCCAACCAGCCCGGCGGCTTCACCACGCTGGTAACCGCGCCGGTCACGACCGGCGCGGAATCCTTCAACGGCCACACCGACAGCTACCTTGACAATGGCATTCTGCATGTGTTGATCGAAAACAATGGCAGCGTGGATTCCATCAAGTATCTCAAGCCCGGCTCGGCGGGCAGCCCCGAGGCCAACGGCACGGAAACAGTCAGCCAGTCGGGCGTGAATTTTGGCAATCACACGGCGATTTATTATTACTGGTATCCGGACGGCAATGGTGATGCGACCTACCTGAGCACGACGGTCAACAGCACAAACATTGACCTCGCCTATTTGCGCGCTTACAACCCGGCTTCCGACCAGGTGGTCGCGGACGTGGAACTGCATTACGCGCTGGGCAAGGGCAACTGCGGTCTCTATTGCTACATCATTGTGCGGCATCCGGCGAGCTACGCGGTCTATACCAACAGCCTCAACATATCTTTCATGCAGTGCATCTGGCCGACCGCGCATGACAACACCAATTTCCTGTGCGAGAACCAATATCTCGATAATTACACGAAATATGGCCTGTTCATCAACGGCGTGCAGCAACCGCGCAACGGTTTGCAGCCCAATTTTTGGGACGATTACCATACCACCAATGTGGTCGGCATGCCCAAGGAGATTCTGCAGTACACCACCGGCGTTTTCGCGGGTTGCACCAATGGGAAATACTCCTTCACGCTGGACTATCCCAAAATCGGCACGTTTGGCATGGCCAGCGACACCAACCAGCTTGGCCTGTGGTATGTGGCCGGCGGCCACGAGTACCAGAATAACGGTCCGACGGCGTGCGAATACGCCGGCGGCATCGGCGGCCTGCTGCTATACGAGCCGATCATCGCACATTATAACAACACCGGCCTGACGGTGGGCACCAACGCCAATTGGAGCAAAATTTACGGGCCGTGGTTGCTGTATTTCAACAGCCAATCCAACGGCGCGGCGTGCTGGAGGGATTCGCAAAACCAGGTGCTGGCGGAAACCTCCGCCTGGCCGTATGCGTGGCTGACCAATGCCGTGTATCAATCGCGTAACCAGCGCGCCGCCGTCAGCGGCAAGTTCGTGGTTGCCGACCCGCTGCGCCCGCAGGCGAATGCGGCGGGCGCGTGGGTGGGCTTGGCGGCAACGGATGCCGGTCTGGAAAACGATCCCAATAACTGGCAGTACCAGTCAGACGGCTACCAATTCTGGACTCAATGCGCAGCGGACGGAACTTTCACGCTGCCGCCGGTGACCACCTTCTCACCCTACGGCGGCACGGCCACGTATCAGCTTTACGCTTATTGCGCCGGGACCAACGGCTCCACCGGCGAGTATTCCACCGGCCCGTTCACCTTCGCGCCCGGCACGGTGACGAATCTCGGCACCCTGACGTGGAAGGTGCCGCATCCCGGCAGCCAGGTGCTCTGGGAAATCGGGTATCCCGACCGCACCGCCGCCAAATATCGCCATGGCAATGAGTATGGCCGGCCGGCCCTGTGGCTGGGTTTCAGCAATGAATTCTCCAGCCCGCTGGAATATTACGTCGCCAGCAACAACTGGGCGACAGCGCTGAATTTTGCCCATACGGTGGACTATACCGCCAATGAGCCGTGGAAATGGCACTTGAATTTCAATCTGCCTTCGGTCAAGCCGGGCAATTACTGGCTGAATATCGCTTACGCCACAGCGGACTCTTATCAAATCGTCCGGGTCAACAACGACGGCTCCTTCTTGGCGGATTTCATCCCCGACAACGGCACGCCCGGCACCACCACGATGATCCGGCAAGGCATCCACAGCAAATACATCGTCGCCCACGTGCCCATTCCCTCCACCTTGCTGGTCGCCGGGGCCAACTTCATCACCTTGGACCACGAATATCACAGCGACCATGCCAATGACAATTTCATGTATGACTATCTCAATCTCGAAGCCCCGCAGCCGCAGTTGACCTGGCGGGGAGATGGCACGGCGAATCTTTGGGACATCGGCGTTTCGTCGAATTGGTTCGATGGCAGCGAATTCATCACCTACAGTGATTTAAGCCCGGTGATCCTGGACGACACCGGTTCTGCGTCGCCGGCCATCTCCCTCGCCGCCGCCGTTCAGCCGGCTTCCGTTTCGGTGACGGCGAACAAGGATTATGCCCTCAACGGCAACCCGCTTTACGGCACGATGTCGCTCGCCAAATCCGGCACGGGAACGCTCTCGCTGAACAATACGAATGCCTATACCGGCAACACAACTGTCAGCAACGGCACGCTCCTGGTCAACGGCGTGGTGGCCAGTCCCCTGACCGTGGTTGGCGGCACGCTTGGTGGCAGCGGCACGGTGGCGGCAAACGTTGCGCTGCAAGCCGGCGCCGCGCTCGCGCCGGGCCGGGCCGGGCTGCCCGGCACGTTCACCATTGCCAACACCCTGGTCGAGACTAATTATACCGACACCAATGACAACCTCGTGACGGGGTACTTGACCTTCACCAACAATTTGTCGCTGAGCAGCGACTCGCTCTTGTTCCATTTGAGCAGCTCACCGGCAATCGGTGGCGGCACGAATGATCTGGTGCAGCTCACCGGCGGCGCGCTCACGCTGGCTGGCATCAGCACGGTTTACCCGCTGCTGACCGCCGGTTTGACGGCCGCCGGCAATTACGTGCTCATCACCGGCGGCAGTGCGACGACCGGCAGTGTCGCCAACCTGGCCTGGGCCGGGGTGGCCGGCGCCACGCGGCAGACTTACACGCTCGACACCTCGCTGCCTGGCACCGTGTTGCTGCGCGTGACAAATAATGCGGGCATCCCGCCACTCACCACCCCGCTTGTTTGGCGCGGCACCAATGGAAATGCTTGGGATTCCGCGACGACCAACTGGCTTAATGGCACCGCCGCCGATTTGTTTTATCCCTTCGATCCGGTTGTGTTCAACGATACCTCGACGAACGGAAACATCCTGCTGACCAGCACCGTGCAGCCTGGTTTGCTTACGGTTTCCAATAGCGCGCGAGCCTACACGATTCAAGGCAGCGGCGCGATTGCCGGGACCGAAGGGTTGGTTAAGAACGGCAGCGGCACACTCACTTTTTCGCCCGCGATTCTCACGGTCAGTTCGACTTTGACCTCGAATTCACCCAACGTCGTGGTCAGCACCTCGGGATTGGCGACCAATATGTGGGTCAGCGGCGCAGGCATACCCGCCGGCGCGACGATTGCCGCGATTATTGACGGCTCCGATCTCATCCTTTCACAAAATGCCACGACCAATGTTACCGAGAATGTGACTTACAGCGCCGTCAATACCTACTCCGGCGGCACCATCATCAACGGGGGAACCATCGCGCTGGCCAATGACACCGCCAACCAATACGCCCTTGGAACCGGCACGGTCACCTTGAGCGGCGGCACGCTGGCGATGTATAGCAATTTCGGCACCTACAACAATGCGTATTGGAATCTGGCCGTTCCCGCCGGATCCACCGGCACGCTCAACGCGGACTCGCGCTGCGATTTATTTGGCAGCCTCGTCGGCAGTGGCACGTTCAATCTGAACCTCCCCTCCACGCGCACCGGTTTTCACGGCGACTGGTCCAAGTTCGCCGGCCAGATCAACGTGAACGGCGGCGACTTTCGCGTGGCGCCTGACTACTCCTACCCGGGCCTCGGCAGCGCCATCCTGACGTTGTCCAACAATGCCTCACTTTACTACGTTGGCATTCTCAATTCCGGCGCCGGCACAATTGTGGACATTGGGGGGCTCATCGGCGATGGCACGACGAAACTTCAAGGCGGACCTTCGACCTCCGGCAATCGGCTTTGCACCTGGCGCATTGGCACGCGGGACACCAGTGGGGTCTTTGCCGGCACGATTTCCGAGCAGGCGCCGGGCACCACCGTCACGTGCATTCTCAAGCTGGGCACCGGCACGCTCACGCTCACGGGCAACAACACCTATTCCGGCACCACCGCCATCAACGCTGGCACCTTGCAAATCGGCAACGGCGGCGCCTCCGGCTCGCTCGGGACGAACACGGTCGCCAACTCCGCCACGCTGGCGTTCAACCGCAGCGATGCCGTCAGCGACGCGGGGTTCGGCCTCATCAGCGGGGCCGGCAGCTTCGCGCAAAATGGCGCCGGCACGTTTGCCTTCACGCAGGCGCAGCTTTACACCGGCTCGACTTTCATCAACGCCGGCACCCTGGCGCTGTCCGGCAACGGCGCGATTGCCGGCTCCGCCAGCCTCGCTGTGGCCGCCGGGGCGCTGTTCGATGTGAGCGGGACGTTGGCGGGGAATCTGATGCTCGCCAGCGGACAAACCCTGTCCGGCAACGGGGCCGTAAGAGGGAACTTGGTGGTTGGCAACGGCGCGATGCTTGCGCCCGGCCACCCGTTCGGCCCGCTGACGTTCAGCAACGCGCTCACGCTCGCCGCCGGCGGTACGACGCTCATGGTCGTGAGCCACTCTCCGCTCACCAACAGCAGTGTGAAAGTTTTCGGCGCGTTGACCAACGGCGGCGCGCTCATCATTTCTAATGCCAGCACGACGGCGCTTGCGGCGGGCGACACGTACCAACTTTCCAGCGCCGCGAGTTACAGCGGCGCGTTCGCCAGCGTCAGTCTGCCCGCGCTCGCTTCCGGGCTGGCTTGGAACACCAACACCTTGAACACCGCCGGTCTGGCCTCGGTCATCAGCATTGTGCCGAAATTCACCACGGTGGCCGCAACGGGCACCAATCTCGTATTGCGCGGCAGCGGCGGTCTGCCTAGGGGAAACTATTACGTCTTGAGTTCGACCAACCTTGCGTTGCCGCTGTCGGTCTGGCGAAACCTGGCCACCAACCAATTTGACGCCAGCGGCAATTTCAGTTTGACCAACGTCATCGGGTCCAATTCACGCCAGACGTTTTACCGGCTGCAACTGCAATGATCTCCTCCGTCCACAATCTGAACATCGTAAGAGCATTCAACTTGAAGACTTGCAGTTGGCTCGGCCGAGCGGCAATTTTGCTGATGGGCATGAGCGCTCTGTCGGCATGGGCCAATGATCCCGGAGGCGGCACAAACAGTGTCGGCGCGAACGTCACGCTCAGTGTCAGCGGCGGCAACGTCGTTCTGGCGAACGGCATCATCACGGCCACCATTGCCATGAACAATGCGACCGTGACCTCAATGCTCTTCAACGGAACGCAGGTGATTGATTCGCAAGGCCGGAGTATTTATTACAGCATGGATGGAGGCATCAGTTACGAGGGGCCGGGCAACTGCGCCTATACCGTCACCACAAGCAACGCCGACATGGTGGACATTTCCTGCAAGGTGACTTGGGCCAGCCACACGAATCGCATTCATGCCTTCGACATTGATTGTCACTACGTCCTGCGGCGCGGCGATACCGGGCTCTATGCCTATGCCATTCTTGCGCATCCGGCCAGTTATCCGGACACCAGCGTCGGCGAATGGCGCATCGTCTGGTGGCTGCCGCACTCGACAACGGACTGGACCTTCGAGCGGATTTATGTGGACGCGCAACGCAACTGGTATTGGGGCAAATACACCGACTATTTGAGCGAAAGCAACACCGCCATCGGCGAGGTGAAACTGCTGACCACCGGCGCACGGGCCGGGCAATACGATTGCAAATATGAATACAACGCCGAATATCAGAACATCGGCTGCTGGGGCCACGCGAGCGACACAAACAAAATCGGCGCGTGGATTGTGCTGGGCGGTTATGATTATTTGAATGACGGCCCGCCGCACACAGATTTGACGGTCGCGGAATCCTATTCGCTGCTGCATTTCGGGCGCGATCATTTTGGCGGCTCCGGCACCAGCGTGGCGGCGGGTGAAACTTGGTCGAAAATTTTTGGGCCATTCCTGTTTTATTGCAACACGACCTCGACTAACAGCCACGCCGGAGACAAGCTTTGGGCCGATGCGCAGGCTCAGGTACAGGCGGAAGTCGGCGTGTGGCCGTATGCGTGGCTGACGAATGCGGATTATCCCGCCGACTCCGCGCGCGGCACCGTGAATGGGGAAATTATTTTAACCGATCCGCTCAAGCCCGCGCTCGCAGCGGGTACAAACACCTGGGTTGGCGTTGCGCAGCCAGATCCCGGCGGCAACTGGCAGTTTGAATCGAAGCGTTACCAAACGTGGGTTCATGCCGATACGAACGGAAACTTCTCGCTCGCGCATTTGCGACCCGGCAGTTACACGTTATCGGCGTGGACGGTCGGAGCGGTAGGCGAATTCACGTTGACAAATGTTCTCGTCACCGCGGGCGTGACGAATGCGCTCGGCAGTTTGTATTGGACCAACGCGCATCCTGGCGGGCAAATCGCCTGGGAAATCGGCGTGCCCGATCGCAGCGCGGCCGAGTTCAAGCACGGCACAAATTACTGGTATCCGTTTTTGTGGGATCAGTATTGCGAGGAATTATCGAACCCGCTCGAATTTACGATCGGCTCGAACAACCCGGCAACGGACTGGAACTATGCGCAGTCCGGCTACGAAATCGGCGTCGGCTCGACGAACTGGGGGCAATGGAAATGGCGGATCCATTTCACGTTGACGAATCTGCCCGCCAGCGGCAGCGCGACGATGACGTTCGCCATGGCGAGCATGAATTATGGCGCGGTGGATGTTTATGTGAACGATGAAAGCACCGAGGTCGGCGAAGTCGCGTTCACGTTTCCCGGCGGCGGATCGGGGGGCAACGCGCTGGCCCGCGAGGGCATCCATGCCAAATACGGTTTCGGCTATCAGTCAATTCCTTTGACCGCATTGCGTGTGGGCACCAACATCATTACGCTGGTCGAACGCTCCGTGAACTCGTTTTTTGATCACGTGATGTATGACTACATCAATCTGGAACTGCCCGCGACGGTGGTGCTGCCGCCGGGACGAAATTTGAACTGGCGCGGTGGCAATGCGGCGAACGCTTGGGACATTAACACGACGACGAACTGGATGGTCAGCTCCAACAGTGCGGCCACGACGTTCACAAATGGCGACAACGTGTTGTTTGACGACACGGGAAGCCCGAATTTTACCCTGAACATCAACGCGGCAATGCAACCCGGCTCCGTGAGTGCGATTGCTACAAATAACTATACTTTCAACGGCCCCGGCGCCTTGACCGGTCCGATGCAACTGATCAAGTCCGGCCCCGGCAAGCTGACGGTCAACAACACCAACAACATCGCCGGCGCGATCCTGCTCTCTCAGGGCAGCATCACGCTCGGCAATTCCACCGCCACGCTCGGTAACAGCGCGTTGCAGTTGAGCGGCGGCACGTTCACGCTGGTTAACGGGGGCGCGCTCAACAACCCGGTGATCGTGACCGCACCCAGCACCATCGGTAATTCCGGCAACAGCTCTATCAACGGCACCATCAGCGGCGGCAGTATTTTGACCGCCGCGCCGCCCACCGGCAACGTGCTGACCTTTCAGGCAAGCACCGCAAACTTTACCGGAAGGGTCACGCTGGGCAACGGTTCGGGCAATTTGCGTTTCAACCAGTCCGGGACGTGGGGATTGCCGAATGGAACGCTGGACCTCGGCACCAATGCCGCGATCGCCTACACGCGCTTCACCGGCGGCGGCACGGCGTTTCTCGGCGATCTGACCGGCGGCCCGAAAACCACGCTCACCTCATCCGACCAATCCAGCAATCCCGGAACGACCGTCACCTACATCATCGGCGAGCTCAACCAAAACGCCACTTTCGCCGGCACCAACACTGATGTTGGCAAAGCGCAGTTGTTTGCCCTCACTAAAATTGGCAGCGGCATCTGGACGCTCGCAGGCACGGGTAATTATCGGGGCGCGACGCTGGTCGGCGGCGGCACCTTGCAGATTTCCAATTCCATCACCACGACCAACTTTGTGATCATCTCCAACGCTGCTACCCTCGACCTGCCGGGCACCATCACAGCGAACACGGTGCAGATCAATTCCGGCGGCACACTCACCGGCTGTGGCGCGATCAACGGAAATCTGTTGAACAACGGCACGGTCATTGCCGACTGCGGCGGCACGTTGGAAATTACCGGCAACATCACCAACAACGGCGCGATGCAGTTCCTCAACGGCTCCGGTCTCGTTGTCACCGGCACGTTCGTCAACAACGGCCTGCTTGATCTACTCACCGGCGCGCAAAATCTTCCGGAAAATTTCATCAACCACGGCACGGTGCTGCTCGCGGGCAACCTCCGCGTCACTTCATTTACGAAAAGTGGCGGCACAATGACGCTTGCGATTTTCGGCTATGACGGCCACACGTATCAGTTGCAGCGCAGCGCAGCGCTGGCGCCCGCAAACTGGCAAAACGTCGGCCCGTCCCAGGATGGCACGGGGGCGCCGCTGACGTTCACCGACACGCCTGGCGGCAGCCAAAATTTCTACCGCGTTGCCGTGATGCCATGAATGTTTCCCCAATCATCGTTTTCATGGCGGCGTTGGCTGTGCCCAACAGTTTGGCTGGCGATTTGCGCGTCACCCGCATGACCTGTGATTACCGCCTGAATCCGCTGGGCGTGGATGTGGCGCAACCGCAGTTGAGTTGGCGATTGGAGTCCAGCGAGCGCGGGCAAAAGCAGACGGCGTATCAAGTGATCGTTGCCAGTTCGGCCAAGATGCTTGCGAAAGGCGAGGGTGACTTGTGGGGCAGCGGCAAGGTTGCGTCAGAGGCAAACATTGGCGTGCTCTACGACGGCAAAACGCTCGTATCACGGCAGCCGGTGTTTTGGAAAGTGCGCGTGTGGGATGCGGCGGGCAAACCGTCGGCCTGGAGTTCGCCCGCAACCTGGACGATGGGCGTGCTTGCACCAGACGCATGGAATGCGAAATGGATTTCCTCACCGACAAATCTATATGTCGCCAGACCGGCGGTTTATCTGCAAAAGCAAATCAACGTGCCGAAAAGAGTTCGCCGCGCCATCGCCCGCTACTCGGCGCTGGGTTGGGTGGAGTTGTTGATTGATGGCCGCAAGGTTGGCGATGCGGTGCTGTCGCCGGAGTTTTCCGATCTGAACCGCCGCGTGCTCTACGTCACGCACGACGTCACCGCGCTGCTTTCCAAGGGCGGTCACACGCTGGATGCGGTTGTGGGCAACGGGCAGCACAGTCCCGTGGAGCACATTGGCGGGGAGGAAGCGGACAACATCGTTGTGCCGGGCGGCCAAGGATCGGGGTTTCACAATCGCTGGGGACGTTTCGGCGAGCCGAAGTTTTGGTTGGAATTGGAAGTGGAATTCGCCGATGGCACGCGCGCGTTTTTCGGCACGGATGAAACGTGGCAGTGGTCGGACGGCCCAATCACTTACAACGACCTCTGGCGCGGTGAGAAACAGGATTTGCGTCTCACGCCGACGAATTGGAATCCGGTCGCCGTGTTTGCCTCGCCGGCGGGGCGCCTGGAAGTCTCGGCGATTCCGCCCGTGCGCCAACAGCAACGCCTCGCGCCGGCGCGGGTCCTGGGCAACCAAGCGTTCTTCGATGTCGTGGCTGCGGGTTGGCCGCGGCTCGTCGTGAAAGGAAAGCCGGGGCAGAAAATTTCCATTGCGGGAAAAGTTGGCGGCGAATTCACGCTGCCGCCGTTGGAATTCAGGTTGCGCGGCGTAGGAACGGAGGTGCTGGAGCCGAAGTTTTATTTCAATGTCGGGCCGCGTGTACTGGCAGTCGCCGGGTTGGATGCGCCATTGAAACGGGAACAAATCAGTTGGCAGGTGGCGCACACGGATCTGGAGCGCACCGGCGAGTTCGAGTGTTCAAATGAGTTTTTCAACGACCTGCACCGAGCATTGCTGCGGACGCATTTGAGTTACAACTTCGGCCAGCCGATGGATGCCTCGCGCGAAAAGGAGGCCTGGACGCAGGACGTGCAGAACATGATAGATTCGGCGGTCTATCTGACCGATGTGCCGGCCTACTATCGCAATTGGTGGCGCGACTTCGCGGCGAATCAGACCGCGGAGGGCTACCTCGGCGCGATCGCTCCGATCGCGGGATTGCAGACCCACGCATGGAATGATCCGTGGTGGAGCGGCATGATCGTTTATCTGCCGTGGAAATTTTACGAATACTACGGCGACCGTCAGTTGCTTGCCGAGGCTTACGAGCCGATGAAGTTGTATCTGGATTTTCTCGGTCGCCGCGCGCGGGAAGGCGTGGGTGCGAATACCGGTGCATTACGCGGTCGGCCCACGGACAAAGTGGATGTGGCCGCCATCCGCGACGGCTTGCTGGCTTGGGGCACGGGCGACTGGCAGGGACTTGCCAAGCCCCCGGTGGCGCTGACCTCAACGGCGGCGTGGGCTGGCTACGCGCGCATCGTGAGTCGCACGGCGGCGATTCTGGGTCGCGAAGCTGAGGCGCGTTCGTATGCGAAGCTTGCCGGGGAAATTACGGCGCGTTTTAATCTGAATTTTTTCGATCCCGCCACTGGCCTTTATGCGAAAGCGAGGAACAGTCAGAGTGCGTATGTCTTGCCCTTGAGTCTTGACCTTGTGCCCGGGGAAAAACGATCGCTGGCCGTCGCGCGGTTGGTGGATGCGGTGCGCGGCGCGACCAATCATTTGAACACCGGCTTTGTCGGAACGCCGTTTTTACTGTCATGCCTCACGGACGTTGGCCGCGCCGACCTTGCCGCCGAAATTGTGAATCAGCGCGACTTTCCCGGCTGGGGCACGTTGCTGAACGAAGGCGTCTTCAAAGAAAACTGGCGCGGCGAACACGCGATGATGCCGTCGCTCGGCGGGCCGGTCGGCGCCTGGTTTTACCAGGCCATCCTCGGCATCCGCCCTGATCCGGCTGGCCCGGGCTTCAAGCGCATCATCATCAAGCCGGAGATGGTCGGTGGTTTGACGTGGGCGAAAGGCAGCTATGACTCGGTGCGCGGTAAAATCAGTTGCGCGTGGGAAAAACGCGGTGAGCGATTCAAGTTGTGGGTTGAAATTCCTGTGAACACAACGGCGACGGTTTATCTTCCGGCGGATTCCGCGGATTCAATCCGCGAAGGCGGCCGAGACCTTGCGGGTGCTTGCGGCGTCCGACGGTTGCGCTGGGAAACGAGGCGCGCGGTTCTGACGGTTGCCGCCGGCCGCTATGCTTTTGAATCGCAACTGAAATGAAACGTCCACATTTAGCGGCAGCCAATCACCGCAAAAGCCACCAAACCGTCAAACCATTGTCTTGAAACCATGAAAAAAGCATCCGCCATCCTCTCCATCATCATTGCCTTCTCTTTGGCCTGCGCCACCGCTCAAGCCCAATCTGCGGCTACGAATGTGCCGCCGTCAACCACCTCTCAAGTCACCAAGCGACCGCCGCCGGTGACCAGGATTTCCGAACTGGCCAAATCCATGGAATGGGTCGGTGTCGCCGTCAGCGAGCCGGATTATTATATCTGGTGTACCTCGCCGATTGCCGGGCCGGATGGCAAGACGCATTTGTTTGTTTCCCGCTGGCCCAAGCTTTACAAAATGGACGGTTGGCGGACGCATTGCGAGATCGCCCATTACGTCGGCGACCGACCGGAAGGGCCGTTCCATTTCTTGGACGTCGCCTTGCCGGCCAATCCCGACGCGCTTTGGAACAACACCAAGCACAACCCCTGCATCCGGCAAGTGGGTGATAAGTATCTCCTGCTTTATATGTCGTTCGATCGGCGGCCGTCGGACTTGCTCGCCGCCGGCAAAACGCCGAATTGGATTGGCATGGCGGTCTCGGATTCGCTCGACGGTCCTTGGAAAAACATCACCGACCAAGAGCCGCTCTTCCTGCCGTCGCATAACACCAACCACTGGTCCTTTGGCGACTGGCAATTTACTAATCCGACTTTTCTGGCCTACGGAGGGAAATACTATCTTTATTTTCACGGCGGCAAGCACGTTGGAAAAATGAAAAGCTACGCGTATGCCTATGCCATCGCGGACAAGCCGGAAGGCCCATACACGTTGGGCGACAAGCTTTGCACGGACAATATCGCGAAGATCGAGGATGCGACCGCGTTCCTCTGGGACAATAAAATCTGCCTCCTCACGGATGACAACTACGGCACCCACACCGGCCTTCCCGGCGCCGGACTTTTGTGGCGCTCGGACACGCCCACCAATTTCACGTTGGCGGATGCGGAAATTGGTTTTCTGTATTCGACGAATTACGCCAAGAACGTGGATCTGTCCAAAGTGCGGAAGCTTTATGGGCGGGATTTCAAGTTTGAACGCCCCGGCATTTTGATGCTTGCCGGCCGGCCAGCCTACTTCTATGGCGCCTCGGGTTTCAATCTCAACGGTGGTGAAACGCCCGAGAGCTATGTGATGAAAATCAATCTCCAGTGACGCAACCCCGCAACCAATATTTATGAGCACCATCACCCGCCGAAAATTTCTTGCCCAAGTGGCTGGCACGGCTGCGGCCGTATCCCTGGCCGGCCCGTTGGCGGCTGCCGCCAAACCGGGCAAACGCCCTCCAAACGTGCTGTTTTTGATGTCCGATGACATGCGCGTTGAACTGGGTTGCTATGCCAGCCGGTTTGGCGCGGTCACGCCCAATCTCGACGCACTCGCCGGGGCTGGCGTTCGTTTTGAACGCAACTACTGTCAGTTTCCGCTGTGCAATCCTTCCCGCTCCTCCATGCTCACTGG
>Ga0316217_10003159_pt1 | contig 19061 bp, 19 predicted proteins | sample 1anoAmetaG_FD_203633 | JGI IMG/M metagenome (GOLD analysis project Ga0316217, IMG submission 203633) | Freshwater microbial communities from Trout Bog Lake, Wisconsin, USA - 1anoA | ecosystem: Environmental > Aquatic > Freshwater > Lake > Hypolimnion/Profundal zone | place: USA: Wisconsin...
AGGAGCTGAATAAACTGCTGCCCAAAGGTGTTGTAATGAAACCTTATTATGTGCAGGCCGATTTTGTGGGCGATTCCATACGCAGCGTTACCGACAGTTTATTGATAGGCCTTTTGCTGGCCATTGTAGTAGCCGTTATTTTTCTACGCTCATTAAAAGCCAGTGTGGTTATACTGATAACCATACCGGTAACCGTTGCTTTAACCTTACTGGTTGTTTACGCTATAGGCTACAACTTTAATATTATGACCCTCGGCGCTATTGCTGCGGCAATAGGACTTATTATTGATGACGCCATTGTGGTGGTAGAACAAATTCACCGCACGCATGAGGAACATCCCAATATCCCAACAACAGATTTGCTGGGGCAATCTATCAGGTATTTGCTTCCTGCCATGGTGGGTTCATCGCTCAGCACTATTGTTATTTTCATTCCGTTTATTTTAATGAGCGGTGTGGCCGGGGCGTATTTTCATATCCTCACCAATACCATGATCATAACCCTGGTATGTTCCTTCTTTGTTACCTGGTTGATATTGCCGGCCTTGTACCTGTTGCTCAGTTTTGGCAAACCAAAGCAACTGGCTGAAGAAGCGATTCATCACCGCACCGGTTGGATATTGTTCTTTATCAAAAAGCCTTACATCAGCCTTTTGTTTGTAGCCGGTTTGATTGTTTCTGTGGTATTGATTTATCCGCAGCTTGAAACGGGCTTTCTTCCCGAAATGGATGAGGGCTCAATAGTGTTGGATTATTTTTCTCCACCCGGCACCTCGCTTGAAGAGACTGACCGCATGTTGCGCGAGGCGGAAAAGATAATTATGCAGGTGCCTGAAGTGCAGGCTTACTCGCGCCGAACAGGTACTGAGCTTGGTTTTTTTATTACTGAACCCAACCGGGGTGATTACACCATACAGCTGAAGAAAAGCAGAACACGCACTACCGAAGAAGTGATTGACGACCTGCGCAAAAGAATATCAGCCAATCAGCCTGCGCTTACCATTGACTTTGGGCAGGTAGTAGGAGATATGCTGGGCGACCTGATGACCTCTGTTCAACCGATTGAAGTGAAAGTATACGGACCCAACCAGGCTCAATTGAAAGTGCTGACTAAAGAAGTTGCTGAAGTTATAGAGAAAGTGCCTGGCACTGCAGATGTGTTTAACGGTATAACTATAGCCGGCCCTTCGGTATCCGTTCAGCCTGATTATACTAAGCTTGCACAATTCGGTATTACGCCGGCTAATTTTCAAATGCAGGCACAAACACAGCTGGAGGGAAATGTGATAGGCAATGTTTTTGAAAAAGAACAGCAAACCGCTATCCGCATGTTATATCCGGCTTCGAAAAGTGTTTCGGTAGAACAGGTCAGGCAGTTGCCGGTGTTTATGCCTACCGGAAAGTTGTTGCCCCTCAACCAGCTGGCAACTGTTAGTTTAAATGAAGGCGAATCAGAAATAGTGCGCGAGAACCTGGAATCGATGTTCCCTATCCGCGCCCGCCTTAATGGCCGCGATCTGGGCAGTGTTATGCAATCTATAAAGGCGGCAGTAAGCAATAAGGTTAAATTACCACAGGGTTTCCATATTACTTATGGCGGCATGTATGCCGAGCAACAGGCTTCATTCAAAGAACTGCTCTTTATTCTTATTGCAGCCTGCCTGCTGGTGTTTGTGGTAATTCTGTTTTTATTCCGCAAAATAAAAGTGGCATTGATCATTTTATTCGTAGCGGCGCTTGGTGTTTCAGGTAGTTACCTGGCCCTGTATTTAACCCACACGCCGTTAAACGTAGGCAGCTACACCGGGCTGATAATGATAGTAGGTATTATAGGCGAGAACGCCATATTTACGTACCTGCAATTTTCAGAGTCGCTGGCTGGCAAGGGAGTTGACGATGCTATCAGCTTTGCCATCGCTACCCGCCTGCGGCCTAAGCTTATGACTGCCTTGGGAGCCATTATTGCCTTGTTGCCTCTGGCATTGGGTATTGGCACCGGTGCTCAGTTACATCAGCCATTGGCTATTGCAGTAATCGGAGGCTTTGTTATTGCGCTGCCTTTGCTGCTTATAGTGCTGCCTTCTTTTTTACGAATAGCATTTAGCAACGCCGCAGAAAATAAGTAATCAATTTTAGCCTGAAGCGAAAAGGCCCGTTTTGATGAACGGGCCTTTTTATTTTCAATGTGCTAAGCTGATTATTTGGTCGCCTCAAAATCCAGCACATTACCATCCATGCAAAAACGTTTGCCGGTTGGTGCAGGGCCGTCGTCAAATACATGGCCTAAGTGCGAGCCGCATCTTTTGCAGGTAACCTCGGTGCGGTCGCCATCAGGGTCGGTTTTAAGCGTCAGGCTGTTTGGGTTCAGTGCTTTAAAAAAACTTGGCCAACCTGTATGGCTTTCAAATTTAGCATCAGAGCTGTATAGCGCATTGCCGCAAACGGCACAATAATAAATGCCTTTGGCATGGTTATCCCAGTATTTACCTGTATAAGCTCTTTCGGTGCCTTGTTCTCTGGCTATTTGGTAAACGCCGGGGGGCAATATTTTTTTCCACTCTGCATCGCTTACTTTAACAGGCCTGGTATCGGTGTGCGAGTAATACGGGTTTTTACTATGGTCGTAAGTAACACCCGATTGTGCCATAAGGTAGGTTATAAAAACCACCGACAATACTGCCGGAATAACAATTTTAAGGTAGCTCATAATATCTTGTTTTAAAGTGGCTGAATATTTAAACAACTGCTTGTATTTTAAGTTTTGACGGACTAATTGCATTTTCCTTACAAAACGCTTAGCCGGGGGGGCTTAGCTGGTTAAATTGCGTAAATAAGCTGTAAAATGTGTAGGTTTGAATCTAAATTCGATTTATGAATTTCCTTGATTTTGAAAAACCGATTGCCGATTTGTATGCCGAACTCGACCTGTTAATAGAGAGCGGCCAGCGCGAGCATGTAACTACGCAAGAGAAGATACGCTACCTGGAGTTTGAAATAAAAGAGAAGCAGAAAGAGATTTACAGCAACCTTACTGTTTGGCAGCGCATACAGGTTTCGCGCCATCCCGACAGGCCTTACAGCTTATTTTATATAGAGTATATCTGCGACCAGTTTATAGAGCTTTTCGGCGACCGGAGTTTTAAAGACGATAAAGCCATAGTAGGCGGCTTGGGCAATATTGACGGCAAAACCTACATGATAATAGGCCACCAAAAGGGTAGCAATACTAAAATGCGCCAGTACCGCAATTTTGGTATGCCCAACCCCGAAGGTTACCGCAAAGCCTTGCGCCTGATGAAACTGGCCGAAAAATTCAACAAACCGATTGTTACTTTGATTGATACCCCGGGGGCTTTTCCGGGTGAGGAAGCAGAGGCCCGGGGGCAGGGTGAAGCCATTGCCCGTAACCTGATGCAGATGGCAGCATTGAAGGTGCCTGTGCTTTGCATAGTGATTGGAGAAGGCGCATCGGGAGGTGCATTGGGCATTGGTGTAGGCGACAGGATGCTGATGCTGGAGAATACCTGGTATTCGGTTATTTCGCCCGAGTCGTGCTCTTCAATTTTATGGCGCAGCTGGGATTTTAAAGAAAAAGCCGCCGAGGCCCTGAAACCTACCGCACACGACCTGCTGCAGTTTGGTATCATTGATGGCATTGTAAAGGAGCCTGTAGGCGGGGCTCATTCAAACCCCGAAGAGATGGCCAAAACACTTAAAAAAACCATCATTAAAAATATTGCCGAGTTAGAAGCATTCGGTGCAACAGAAAGGATCAACCAGCGCATTGACAAATATTCGCGCATTGGTGTTTACGAAACGATGGATGAAAAGGAGGCGTAATGAAATATTGGGACAGGCTGAGAAATTATTTCTATAAAAGGACTTTGGAGGAGCGGGTTAAAAACCTGAACGTAAAGCACGATATTATTAACTGGAACGATGCCAAAACAATAGGTATTGTTTACGACAGCACCAATACTGCCAACGACACTGTTATTACCGCCTTTGCCGAAAAGCTGAGAGGTGAGCACAAACAGGTAGAGATACTGGGCTTTGTGAATGATAAAAAGCTGGACACCAAACCCGGTGTTACCATCTTTAATAAAAAGAACCTGAGCTGGACTTTGGCGCCTGAAGATGAGCGTGTTGAAAAATTTGCAGCACAGCGTTTCGATCTTTTGCTGGGTTGTTTTACCGGCGAGAACCTGCCGCTTGAATTTGTTACCCGTATTTCGAAAGCCCGCTGGCGTGTGGGGGCTTATGCTGAAAACAAGACCGATTGTTACGACATGATGGTAAACGTAAGCAGCAAAGCCGAACTGCCTTACCTGCTTGAACAAACTACTTATTTCCTAAACCAGATTAAATATGATTCGAAGTAAATTACGGGGCACCGGTGTGGCCCTGGTTACCCCCTTTACTAAAATCGGAGCGGTAGACTATAACGGACTTGAAAAATTGATTGAACACTGTATTCATGGCGGTGTAGAGTATTTGGTGTCGCTGGGTACTACCGGCGAGTCGGTTACTCTTTCAGCCGAAGAGAAGCTGGAGGTGTTGAACTTTACTATTGAAAAAACTGCTAATCGGGTACCCGTTGTGGCAGGCTTTGGTGGAAACAATACCACTTACCTGATTAAAAACGAAATTGAGAAGTTTCACTTTAAAGGTGTGGATGCCATTTTATCGGTTTCGCCATCGTATAACAAGCCAACCCCCGAGGGTATCTACCAGCATTATAAAGCGGTAGCACAGGCCTCGCCGGTGCCGGTGTTGCTGTACAATGTTCCGGGAAGAACATCGAGCAACATGAAGGCTGAAACCACACTCAGGCTGGCTAATGAAGTTGAAAACATCATCGGCATAAAAGAAGCCTCCGGCGACTTTGGCCAGTGCATGCAGATAGTGAAGAACAAGCCCAAAGATTTTCTGGTAATTTCGGGCGATGATAACATTACCCTGGGCCTGATGGCTTATGGGTTTGACGGGGTTATTTCGGTGGTAGGGCAGGCTTTTCCCAATACATTTTCAGAAATGGTAAGGCATTGCCTTAAAGGCGACTTTACCGGTGCCCGCAAACTGCATTACGAGCTGAACGACATTACCGATATGCTTTTTGCTGAGGGCAACCCTGCAGGCGTAAAAGCCGCCCTGCAAATACTAGGCATATGCAACAGCCATGTGCGACTGCCGCTGGTTGATATTTCCGATAGCCTTAAAAACAAGCTGAACGAAGCCATTTCAAAGCTTTAATAACCAGCCAGAGAAATTTACACACTAAAAATCAAGTGGTTGTAAAAAAGTGCTTGCACCGTGTAACCTTATAACGGCATGCCCGTTAAAGATACATACATAGTGCTTTAAGTTTTAGAAAGAGTCGGGGGTCAGGGCCCGGCTCTTTTATTTTTGTACCTACCCCAACGGCATTTCTGATTCAATAGCCTGTTAACAGGTAGTCATGCCCCTTCAAATCAGTAATCAGCATGCACAAATCAGCATTGTTCAATAATCGCTCAGCACTCAACAATAAAGCAGTACAATTGCGTTTTATGCTTTATTAAGTCGGAATGGTTTCGTCAAACCAGCTAAAAATCTATATTTGCGAGCCTTTTTATGATGCAGACCACCTTTTATTACCTAAAATCCATTTGTAACCTGCCGGTTTTATACCGGGGGCTATCGAATCAGTTGAAAGGCGTTTTGCGCGTTCTTCCCGCAATTACCTGTGGCCTGCTAATGGTTGCCCTGCTGGGCATAATGGGTTGCGATACCCCTGAAAAAGCCCTTAAATCAACCGATATTAACTACAAAAAAGCCAAGGCTATTTCGTGGTATAACAAGAAGGAATACTACAAATGCATACCTGTATTTGAGGAACTGATAGGCCTGATGAAGGGCCGCCAAAGCACCGAAGACCTTTATTACATGTATGCCACTGCCAACTACCACCAGGGCGATTACATGATATCGGCTTACCACTTCAAAAACTTTTACGATCTGTATCCTAACAGCGAAAAGGCTGAGGAGTGCCTGTTTATGTATGCCAAAAGCTACGAGCGCCTTTCGCCCAAGCCCGATCTGGACCAGAGTTATACCATGAAGGCCCTCGATGCCTTTCAGCTTTTCTTAAATGCCTACCCTAACGGTAAATACATCAGCGAAGTAAATGCCTCAGTATCTGCCATGCGGAAAAAGCTGGAAAAGAAAGCCTTGAACACTGCCGAACTGTATTACCGAACCACCAACTTTAAAGCTGCCGCCACCACATACGCCAATATTTTAAAGCAATACCCCGATATTGCCGAAGGCGAGTACGTAACCCTGATGATCATTAAATCGAATTTTGAATACGCCAAAAATTCTATCCCATCTAAAAAAGTAGATCGTTTTGAGCATGTTATAAAAAGCTACGCCGATTTTAAAGATAAGTTTGGCCAAAGCAAATATCTGGCTGAAGCTGCCGGTTACGAGCACGATTCGCACTACCTGGCGGCTATGGCTGCGTTTGAATGGGCCGAAATTTGCCCGCTTGATGACCGCGAGAACATGTTTAACATTTTCTTCCGCGAAGCCAAAGATAATTTGCCCGCAATAACTGATAAACAGCAAAATACGCAGGTTACCCAGTTAATTGAAAAAGGCTATTTTTTGATAGTAAAGAGCAATTTTACCGCAAGCGAGGAGAGGAAGAAAGAACAGAAATTGCCTTATTTAGAGGAAACTGTGAAAACTTATTATAATTTTGTGGATAAATACCCCAAAAGCCGGTTCTCGAAAGAGGCTGAAAAGATGTTTAATATTTCAACGGAACTGATTAAAAAAATAAAAAGTAATGGACAAAGTTAAGAAGATTAAAATGACCCAGATTAACCCACTGATTGAAACCCAGAACCTGGAAGAAATGGCCCGCGAAAGTGGTAACGTTTATGAAGCTATTTATACCATTGCCCGCCGAGCTAACCAGATAAGCAAAGAAATAAAGGAAGAATTGCATTCTAAGTTGGAAGACTTTGCATCGCATACCGATAACCTGGAAGAAATTCACGAAAACCGCGAGCAGATCGAAATTTCGAAGTTTTACGAAAAGCTGCCTCACCCAACCATTCTGGCAACCAAGGAGTTTCAGAACCACGAGTTAACCACCCGTACCATCAACGAAACACCGGTAGTTTAATTGATTTTTATCAGCAGCGTGCTGCTGCATTTAATATAGCATTACATTTGTAGTGGGCTTAGCTTTAGCATCTCCTTACGGAGACCGAAACGGCTGGGCCCACTGTAATTTTAACCCATCTGTATGAGCAGGCTGAAAGGAAAAAAGATAGTGCTTGGTGTTTGCGGTTCAATAGCAGCCTATAAGGCGGCCGTTTTAACGCGTTTGCTGGTTAAGGCCGGTGCCGAAGTGCAGGTTGTTATGTCGGCCTCGGCAACTGAGTTTATTACCCCGCTTACCTTGGCTACCCTGAGCAAACACCCCGTTTTTACCGACTTTACTACCGGTAATGGCAGTAACTGGAACAACCACGTTGAACTGGGCCTGTGGGCCGATGCTATGGTAATAGCCCCCGCCAGCGCCAACACCCTGGCTAAAATGGCAACCGGCATGTGCGATAATATGTTGTTGGCCACTTACCTATCGGCCAAGTGCCCCGTATTCTTCGCCCCCGCTATGGACCTTGATATGTGGAAACACAAAGCCGTTAAGCGCAATATCGATTACCTGTTAAGCTACGGCAACATCCTTATACCCGTTGAGCATGGCGAGCTTGCCAGCGGCCTGGTAGGCGACGGCCGCATGGCCGAGCCTGAGCATATCATCCAGCATTTAAGAGATTATTTTCAATAGGGTGTGCCCCACTCAAAGCCCACTCCGATACACTACAAGCATAGTAAAGCGAATCAAGATGCTTCGCTCAGAGCAGACGCTACGGCCAGCGGGTGCGGAAACCCTGACGGAAGAATTATCTTCAATAGGTGGCAATTATAAATCCAACAGGTTAATTTTCTGATACATTGCTGTTATCAGCTTCCTGTTTAGTTTGCTACAGAATATTTGCAATGAAAAATACCTATCACCGCCATCTCCACCAAAACGATAAATTATAGCACCTTGTGGGCAATAACGTAAAATTAGTTTCAAGTAGTTTATTTCCGACATTCCATGATGGGATGTAAATTCCTGAACAATTGTTGATACTGTATTTTTAGTGAAAAAACCGGATTCCTCTGTTGCAATAATAAAAGAATGGGCGCTGTCTATGCCTGTGTTACTATAAAAATTGAAGTTGGAGCTATCGACTTTAGCCAAACCGGCGATAATGCTCATTTTGTTATTTATGGCTATCTCAACTTCACAGCAATCTATGTCTGGCAATGTTTTTTTTGAAAAAATTCCTTTATACGTCCTGAGCCGGCTAATCAGTTCAGGTTTGAAATCAGATTGGTAGAAATAAATAGGAAAAGGGGATAGCAAAATCATTTCTCTCGAAAACCGCACAAACCTATTATATTGGGTATCAAAGATAGTGCGGTCTCCTGCGGTTCCTTCAAAGGATACTTCAAATGCTGTCAAAGTCTTTAAACCATCGAGTTCGATTTTGCTTGCCTTACCCACAGGCAAACTTATCACATCCTTCCACGCGTTCAATACCTCATAATCCTCTAAAATATCGTATTCTTTCATTTGATCAAAAAATGGGCGATGCTGCCCCTCCACTGGTGTAAGTTTAGCTAAGCATAACTTACACCCCAAATATGTTAATCTTCAGCTTAACAATATTACTGCCAATAAGCCAGTTATGCGGTCATATAATCATAACATCCATCCCCTTCGGCTTTCAAAGGCATTTGGAGAAACTCGCAAAATGCAGCAATGCCGGGTAGCGGGTAACATATTTCGCCCCGTATAACAAAAATATTATTTAATGATTTAAACGCAAGCAGCATCCTTGTGTTGCCGCTGGCGCGGTTTTTCCCGTGGTTAGCGCCCCCACCAACCACAAAAACCTGTCGTCAAATCTCCATTCAGCGGCAATGCCTGCCTACCTTCGTATATGCGTCATTGCGAGGCTCTGCGAAGCAATCCCGAATGAGGAAGGACAACATACAGCGTAACAGCTTAACCCGTCTTAAATCGCATCCGGATTGCTTCGTCGCAAAGCCTCCTCGCAATGACGCGCTATTTTTAAGTTTGACCACAACCAGCACCCTTTGTCATCCCGAGGTAACGAGGGATCTTGAATGGCGTGTGTGGGCTATGGGTTGAATAAATGAACGCATGATAAATGCGGTTGACGGTTCCATACTTGTTACATCGAGGATGAGTAGGAGCAACTACCTCGCCACTACCATAAACTTATTCAGATCCTGTTCCTCGCTGGTGGGTAGGCCTATGTTGTTTTTTTGCTGCTGCCATTGCTGCACGTTAAATGTTACCAACGCAGTGGGTGGTATTACTTCATGCTCGTCAGATACGGCCATTCCGGCGGGTAGGCTGGGTTTAACCTCTTTTGCCGGCGCAGTAGTTTTTCTGTCTACATATTTTATAATCGGTACGTTTACATATCGTGGCACTTCTTTTTCAACCGTTACTATTTTGGTTTTGTAAATTATTTGTGGTTGCTGTGCGGTTTGTGCAACCCACCGGGCTTTACTGTGGCTATATAATAAGGGGAGTATGATGAGTAATAACATAATCGCCATAGCGGGTATATAGGCTGGTATAGCGTAACCCGTCAGCTGCCGTAATATGCCGGCACGCTGTGCCTTTTTTTGCGCTGCCATTCGTGCCGCTATAAGTAGTTTTATGGCTGGGTCGGGTTTAATGGTGGTGGCTTGTTGTTCAAATACTGCGCGGGTGCTGGTTATCAGTTTGCGGCGTTCTTCGTATTCTTCGCGTGTAATTTGCTGCAACAAAAAGTTTTTTTCATCAGCTGCCAGCCATTCGAAATCGCAGGTTTCAATCAAAGTTTGTATCTTATAATTGTCTTCCATGGTTGCTACTGTTTAAGCAGTGTTTTAAATGCGTGCAGTTCGGTTGCAAGCTTGCGGGTGGTATAATATATTCTCGATTTTACAGTTCCCTCAGGACAATCCATCATTACTGCTATTTCGCTGATACTGAATTCTTGCTGAAAGCGTAGTATAAAGGTTTCCTTCTCCTCATCGTTCAGGTTGTTCAAAGCCTGGTTAAGTTCGTTGGTAAACCGCAGGGCATCTACCCCTTCAATCAGGTTTTCGGTAACGGCTGTTTGGGCGTTTGCAGCATCTATGCCCCAAATGGCATGGCGGCTGTTATTCCTGTACTCGGTGCGGCACATGTTGGCTGCGGTAGTGAATATCCAGGTATAAAATTTTTTTGTGGTATCGAAAAGATGCGGACGCTCGGCTATTTTTTAAAAAAGGTCTTGCAGCAGATCCTGTGCGCGTCCTTCATTATTTCCCAGCATCTTCACCATAAAACCCAATATCCGCTGGGCATAACGGGCGTATAACTCGTCAAACGCACGCACATCGTTTTGTTGTATAAGCGTCATCAGCTTTTCGTCAGTAAATAATTTGTATGATCTTAAAAATTGCATGTCTTGGGTTAAACTCTGCTGCTTATGGGGCAATTAGCGGCAAAGGATTTAACGTTACTTATCCTGGTTAATTATCTGGTTCACTTCCGCTGCCTGTCCCGATCTTTCGGCAATCAGTTTTATAAGGGTGGTTATGTTATCAAGCGCCTGCGTTTCGCCGGCATCTTGGTAATGGCGGCGCAATATCAGCAAAGGGGTCAGGTAAGCGCCGTTCATCTGGTCAACCACGCTTTGGCTTATATCAGTAGTCAGCGTTACTTTCAGGTAATCTTTTACAAAATTCTTTTCGTAGTTCTTTCTCAGCACGGCTATGTTATCGAAACTGGCTTTTGCGTATTTAAACGCCAGGCCCACAGTGTATAAATTATCTTTTACATCGTTGTAAAGCTCAGGGTTTACGGTGCCGGCATAATAAAATGGTCTGCCAGTGTTCTTTCTTATATGCGCGCAAATATGCTGCACCATTTGTGTAAAGTCTTCTTTTTCCGAAACCGGTTTATACAATGGGATGCCCATTTCTTTAAAGCAGGCTTCGCGGTAATCCTGCCGCGTTAATAAGCTGGTGTTTAAAACGGTTACATCTTTGCGTATGTCTTTTGCATGTTGCAGTATCAGCGCAGGGTAAGTATCGTTATCGCCGTTGGTTATAAGTATGGCATCTTTATCACAGCTCATCAGCAGGTTATAGTTCCAGGCATATAACCCGGCCGAAATATCGTTGCTGGCAAACCATTTGGTGCAAAAATCCTGCTCATTTACCTTATCGCGTGTAATTTCGCAGCTGTTTACAAAGCCGCTGTAAGTTTCAGGCCGGTTAGGGTCCAGTTCGTATGCTTTTAAAAGATAATCAACAAATTCAGGGTCATCGCCGCCATTCCACGATTGAATGTAGTAGCACTCAAACGTATTAGGTATATTTTTTTTTATCTGCTCAACCACAGCATCCAAATCAGCCTGCGTTTCAGAAACCTGCAGCAGTTTAAGCATGCGCGTTGCTGTATAAACATTTAGCCATGCGGCAGCATTTTTGGGGTGTTGCAGCGTCTCTTGCCGCCATAACTGAAGCTGCCCGGCATACCAATCGGCACTACGATATTGCTTTACAATCGAGTACACCTTCTGCTTTTGCACCGGGTCATTGGCCCACAACTGCAGGCAAAACAAAGTACACAGGGCTATAATTACGTGTTTCATATTTACGTTGTTTATTGAATATCCGTTTAAAAATGTAACAGTAATACTCCCAGGCAGATAAAAGGTTCAAACAATATGGATGCAGCTGATACTAAAAAAGGAGCTGCGACAAACGTAATGAAGACGGAGTTAGTCCGGCTGCGTTGCATACACCAAAAACAATCTCCACATTTGCCCACCATGAAAGTATTAATAACCGCAGGCCCAACGCACGAGCCTATAGACCCTGTCAGGTTTATAGGTAACCGCTCATCAGGTAAAATGGGTATTGCCCTGGCCGAGGAGTTTGCCCGCAGAGGGGCTGAGGTAACTTTGGTAAAGGGCCCCACCGATTTAAAAGCCACTAACCCCGGTATAAGGCAAATAAATGTTGAAACTGCACAGCAGATGTACGAAACATGTGCGCAATATTTTGCGTTAAACGATGTTATAGTGTTTGCTGCCGCTGTGGCTGATTATACCCCCAAACACCCCAGCGCGGTTAAAATAAAAAAGAAGGAAGACGAGTTTGCGATTGAATTGGTAAAAACCAAAGATATTGCCGCCGAACTGGGCCGCCAAAAGCACCCGGGGCAGGTAATAGTTGGCTTTGCCCTTGAAACCGACAACGAAATGGAGAATGCCCGCCACAAACTGGGCAAAAAGAACCTTGATTTTATAGTGTTAAACTCGGTAAACGATAAAGGGGCCGCCTTTCAATACGATACGAATAAGGTAACTATTATTGATAATAGCGGAAATGTCACTAAATTTGATTTGAAACCGAAAACAGAGGTGGCTGTTGATATAGCCGACTATGTTTTTAAAATAAGGGAAGGGATAAAATAAAATGAGATTGATTCAAAAGTCTGTAATGTTTCGCTTGTGGTGTGTTGTAATTGTGCTGTGCCTTACTGTGGCCGGCCTGCAGGCGCAGGAGCTTAAATGCCAGTTAACCGTTAACGCCCAGAAAATTGCCGGTGTTGACCCCTCGGTATTTACCACCATGCAAACCGCGCTGAACGAATACATGAACACCAAAGCCTGGACCACCGATGTATTCTCGCCCGAAGAAAGAATTGAGTGCAGTATTTCTATACAGATAGTTTCGCAGGCCGCACAGGACGTTTACAACGCTACCATTACCGTGCAATCATCGCGCCCGGTGTTTAACAGCAGCTACAATTCGCCCATGTTCAACTTTCTTGATAAGGACTGCCAGATTACTTACGTGCAGAATCAATCCATCGATTTCAGCCCAACGGCTTATAATTCCAATCTTTCATCTATCCTCGGTTTTTACGCTTACATGATCATCGGCCTCGATTACGAAAGTTTCTCGAAAGGCGGCGGCACCAAGTATTTTAATATTGCCGAGCAGATTATGAACCTGGTGCCAACCAGTGCCCCCGATGCCAAAGGCTGGAGGCCTTTTGATGGTAACCGTAACCGCTACTGGCTCATTAACAACATACAGGCCAGTAAATACGATACCTTCCGCAAAGCCCTGTGGGATTATCATTTTGCCGGCATGGATAATTTTTACGATAAACCCACCCTTGCCCGCGCTAATATTATGAATGCGCTTGATAAGCTGCAGCAGATATCAAGAGATAACCCGAATGGTATTTTAATTGCTGTATTCTTTCAGGCCAAAAGCGATGAACTGGTGGGCGTATTTTCAGGTGCCGATGCCTCTGAAAAAACAAAAGCGGTCAATTATCTGCGAAGTATAGACCCTACCAACTCCACTAAGTATGATAAGCTGCTGAAGAACTAATTCTCAGCCTCGCGTTTCATTACAAAATCATTCATGTAAAAGCCTCCGCCAATGTCAAAGTCACCCACTTTTTCAATGGTAAATCCCATTTTAAAATAGAAATTAATGGCCTTGTAATTCTGCCTGTTTACCTGCAGCCTGATAGGTTTTGATTTATCTATTTGGCCAAGCAGGTAATCAAAAAATTGCTGGCCCAAGCCATGCCGGTGCCTGGCAACATCCACATAAAATTTATGCAGGTAATAATATCCGTCCTTTAATTCTACCGATGCATAGGCCACAGCTTCGCCGTTCAGGCAGGCTATAAAAAACTTTTCGCCGGCCAGCATCTGTTCTGTTATAACCTTAGCCGAATAACGGGTGCTCAGCATAAAATTTATTTGCTCAACAGTGATAATTCCGGGGTAGTGCTGATGCCATATTTTATGGGCCAGCAATTCAATGGTGGCAATGTCTTTTTCGGTTGCGGGTTTAAAAGTTGCAGGCATGGCATCAAGTTATAAAAAGGTATTTATCAGGCAAACTTGTTTTTGCAATTTCTGAAAAACTAAATAAAAGTATTGCTGCCCGGTGCTTTTTACTGCAGGTTGAAAGATATGCAGCAACGTAAGCATGCCCGATACTTTTGGTTAACCGTAATTATTGCCTGTCGCCGATAAAACCTATTTTAGAGCCATGCTTCACAAGCTTTCAATCAGAAACTACGCCATTATTGAGCAATTGGAAATTGCCTTTAGCGACCGTATGAATATCATTACCGGCGAAACAGGTGCCGGAAAGTCAATTTTACTGGGTGCCCTGGCGCTTATTTTAGGCGACCGCGCCGATACCAAGGTGCTATACGATAAGGATGAAAAATGTATTGTAGAGGCCGATTTTGAAATAGAAAATAAAGACCTGAAAAGCTTTTTTGAAGCCCACGAACTGGATTTTGAAACGCATACTATTGTGCGCAGAGAGATAAACCAATCAGGCAAATCGCGGGCTTTTGTTAACGATACGCCTGTTACATTAAATGTGCTGAAAGAACTGGGCGAAAGGTTAATGAACCTGCACAACCAGCACGAAACCTTAGATCTGATAAAGGCCGGTTTTCAGCTGCAGGTTATTGATGTGCTGGCCCGCAATAAATCGCTGCTGGCCCACTATCGTCAAAAATTTCAGGTGTATAAAAAAGGGATGGCCCGGTTAAATGAGTTAACCGAACTGGCCAAAAGCTCATCGGCCGAAATGGACTACCTGCATTTTCAGTTAAAAGAACTTGCTGAAGCCAGGCTTGAAGCCGGCGAACAGGATGAACTTGAAAAAGAACAGGCAACCCTGGCCAATGTTGAGGAAATTAAAATTGCCGTGCAAAGCGCCATTCAGCTTTTAAATAACGATGATATTTCGGTGCTGGGGCAACTGATTGAAGTGCAGGGCAGGTTAAGGCCGGTAAAGAGTTTTAATAAAGAGATACTGGCACTTACCGAACGCCTGCAAAGTGTTTATGAAGAACTGAAAGACATAGGCAATGAGCTTGAAAGCGTGCAAGACGTAACCTCGCTCGACCCCGAAAAACTGGAGTTGGTAAATGCCCGCCTTACAGTTATTTACCGCCTGCAAAAAAAACATAACGCCAATACGCTTGATGAGCTATTGAAGATACAGCAACACCTGGAAGACAAACTCTCGTCAGTAGAAGTTAACTCCACCGAAATTGAGGAATTGACCAAGCGGCTGGATAAAGAGTTTAAGGAGCTGAACACCGTGGCCGACCAACTGCATGCCGCCCGCGAAAAGGTGCTGCGCGATTTTCAAACGCACGTGGTTGTTTTGCTGGCTAAGGTAGGTATGCAGAATTCGGTGTTTAAAGTAGATATCCGCAAGCTGGATGCGCGCCAGCTAAATGACAACGGCCTTACCGACCTGCGTTTTCTGTTTTCGGCCAACAAAGGTTTTGCCCCGCACGAGATTAAGGATGTTGCCTCGGGCGGCGAATTATCGCGGCTGATGCTATGCATCAAATCGCTGGTGGCAGATGCCGATGCTTTGCCAACCATGATTTTTGATGAAATTGACGCAGGTATATCGGGCGAGGTAGCATTAAAAGTGGGCGAAATAATGAAAAAGCTATCGCGCAATCATCAGCTTATTTGTATTACGCACTTACCGCAAATTGCCCGCACCGGCGATATGCACTTGTATATTTACAAAGAAACCAAAGATAACCGCACCCAAACCCGTTTAAGAGAATTAAAAGGAGAGGAGCGCATTATTGAAATTGCCAAAATGCTGAGTGGCGACAGAGTGAGCGAAGCATCGCTTGCCAATGCCCGCGAGCTGATAGCCAGCTGATAATTTCTGATATACCCGGTTTATCAAGTTGTTCCCTTCTCTTTTTTAAAGCGCAAAGTATACCGCAATACGGGATAAGTTGCCTGTTGTGCTAAATTTTTATCTTGCCGCCATATTACCGGGGGTAAAGCCTTAACACTAAATATTTACTACTTAAAACTGATTATGAGTAACAACCTACTGAAAGATAAACGCGGCATCATATTCGGTGCATTAGATGAAAACTCCATTGCCTGGAAAGTAGCTTTAAAGGCGCATGAACAAGGCGCAAAATTTGTGCTTACCAATGCCCCTGTGGCTTTGCGTATGGGCGAAATAAATAAGCTGGCTGCACAATGCGGCACTATTGTAATACCGGCCGATGCAACCTCGGTTGAAGACCTGGAAAAACTGGTAAACCAGGCTGTTGAGCATTTGGGTGGTAAACTTGATTTTGTATTGCATTCTATAGGCATGTCGCCGAATGTAAGAAAAGGCAAAACATACACTGATATAAATTACGAATGGTTTCAGAAAACGCTGGATATATCAGCCCTTTCATTCCATAAAGTTTTGCAAACCTGTATGAAACTGGATGCTGTAAACGAATGGGGTTCTATACTGGCCCTTACTTACATTGCCGCTCAAAGGGCGTTTCCGGGTTACAGCGATATGGCTAATGCCAAAGCCACGCTCGAATCTATAGCCCGCTCATTCGGGTATTATTATGGCAATCAAAAAAAGGTGCGTGTAAATACCATTTCTCAATCTCCAACGGTTACAACCGCCGGCTCGGGCGTTAAAGGGTTCGACGAATTTCTGGGCTTTGCCGAAAAGATGAGCCCGCTGGGCAATGCTACTGCCGAAGCCTGTGCCGACTACTGTATAACCATGTTCAGCGACCTTACCCGTTATGTAACCATGCAGAACCTGTTTCACGATGGTGGTTTCTCTTCAGTGGGCGTAAGCGAGGCTGTTATGGGATATATGGCCGGCAACGAAGAAATTAAAAGCAATTAAGGCAAGCCGCATAAGATTATAAAAACATTAGAAGTGCCTCAAATGGCCGCCAATGCTCTGAAATCACAGCTCTTCTTGCTATCTTTCTATCACTAAAACGGGTAGATCATGAACTTGCTGGTTATTGAAGACGAACATAAAACAGCCAACACCTTAAAAAAGGGACTGGAAGAAAGTGGCTATAATGTAGATGTTGCGTATGATGGCGTTTCGGGCCTGATGCTTACGCAGAAAAACAATTACCAGCTGATTATATCCGATATTATTATGCCGCGTTTAAACGGCATTGCATTAACCCAGCAAATCCGCGATAATAAGCCCGGCACACCCATACTGCTGCTATCTGCCCTCGATACTAAGGATGATGTAGTGAACGGCCTTAATTCGGGCGCTGACGATTACCTGACAAAGCCCTTTGATTTCAGAGAATTGCTGGCCCGTATTAAAATACTTACCCGCCGTGCCGATAACACTATTGCCTATGCACTAACACTCAATTTTGCTGATGTGCAGATAAATCTGAAAGACCGCACTGTTACCCGCGCCGGCATACCTGTTGAATTAACTACCAAAGAGTTTAAACTGCTGGAGTATTTTATCCGCAGGCCCAACACTGTTATTTCGCGTGCCGAGCTTTCGCGCGATATCTGGAATATCGATTTCAATACCGGCACTAATATGGTAGAGGTGTATATCAATTACCTGCGCAATAAAATTGATAAGCCCTTCGGCAAAAAACTGATACACAACATTCACGGTATTGGTTATATCCTAAAGGAAAATTAAGCGATGAAGATTCGCACCCGCCTTACCATTAATTTTACGGTGCTGGTAATGGGCATCATCTTTGCAGGTTCGGTAATTACATACCTGGCGGTTTCAACCTACCACGAGCAGGAATTCAGAAAGCACTTGTACGCCAAATCAATGACCACTACAGAGTTGCTGCTAAAGGTAGACCTCATAGATTCGGCCAAACTAAAAACCATCGACCGTGCCCAATACGATTTGATGGAGAACGAAAATATCAGCGTATACGATTCAACCAACCGCGAGATATATACCAATAACGATACCGTATATTTTAAGGTTTACCCCGCTTTGTTTGAGGAGATAAAGAGCAAGAAAGAGCTATGGTATACCGAAGGGCCCTATAAAATTGTAGGTATCTATAACCCCGACAGGTTCAGAAACTACATTGTTATAGGGGGTGCCATCGACAAAGAGGGCGATGCACTGCTTAAAGCCCTGCGCTATATTTTGTCGGGCATTTTGCTGATATCGGGTTTGATAGTTACCATAACCGGCTGGTTTTTTGTAGGTAATTCGCTGGAGCCCATTTCATCTATTATCAACAAAGTGATTACCCTTTCTCCGGTTGAGAACTCTGAACGGTTGCCCGAGTTAACCGAAAAGGATGAGATTGCTGCCCTGATAGCCACATTCAATGATCTGTTTGATAAACTGGAGGATTCTTTCAGGCTACAGAAAAATTTTGTGGCCAATGTATCGCACGAGATCAATAACCCGCTTACCAAAATAAAATCGCAGATAGAGGTAAGCCTTATTCAAAAACGCGACCATGAATCATACCAGCAAACCATGCTTTCAGTACTTGAAGATGTGAACGAACTGATAGCGCTTATACACGACCTGCTTCGGTTATCGCGGTTAATGGCGCAATCAGAAATTGTATACGCGCCGGTAAGGATCGATGAGCTTTTGTTTGATGTGCGCGATGACCTGTTGTTTGCCAATCCCGGCTATCAGATCAAAATCGAAATTCCCAATATCCCGCTAAGTGAAGAGCAGTTTATCTTTAAAGGAAACAGGCATTTAATGATGGTGGCTTTCAAAAATATTATCGAAAATGCCTGTAAGTTTTCGGTTGATAAAACTGCGTATGTAAATCTGGATATCAGCCCAGGCGGTATTTCAGTTGCAGTAAGAGACAGCGGCCCCGGCATCCCTGCCTCTGACCTGCCACATATTTTTGAAGTATTCTACCGCTCACCATCTATGGAGGTTGTAAAAGGCTACGGCATAGGCCTGGCGCTGGCTAACCGCATCGTAAAGTCGCATCAGTTTGCTATCCATGTAGATTCGGTATTAGGTGTGGGCACCACTTTTGTGGTGAAGATCAGTTAGCAGTCATATTTACCGGCGGGCATTTACTGAAAACAAAACAGCCC
>Ga0316217_10003160_pt1 | contig 19060 bp, 10 predicted proteins | sample 1anoAmetaG_FD_203633 | JGI IMG/M metagenome (GOLD analysis project Ga0316217, IMG submission 203633) | Freshwater microbial communities from Trout Bog Lake, Wisconsin, USA - 1anoA | ecosystem: Environmental > Aquatic > Freshwater > Lake > Hypolimnion/Profundal zone | place: USA: Wisconsin...
AATCATTGTAATAGCCCTTGCCTTTGCTTTACTTGGCATTATAGGCATAGTAAGCGATATCCGCTGGGGCTTTTATTTTTTAATGCTGGCTAGTTTTTTTTCGGTTGGCATTACACGTTATGCTCCCTTACCGTTGGGGCTTCTTATCGACGTTATTCTGGTTGCCATTTTCTTCGTTTATTTCCTCAAAGCTTTCCGGGATATAGATTGGAGCATACTTCAAAACACAGCCTTTTTTGCTGTTATGGCCTGGATGGTGATTAACTGTATGGAAATTGTAAACCCTGAATCAAGGTCGTTTGAAGCCTGGTTCTATGCCATGCGCGGGGTATCGCTCTATCTTTTTTTAACCATGCTTATTGGTTTTCTCTGCCTCACCTTCAAAAAAGATTTTAACTGGTTCATTAACTACTGGTTCATTTGCTCAATTATAGGCACCCTCTGGGGCATGAAACAATTAACCATTGGCCTTGACAAATGGGAGAAAGCCTGGCTGGAGGTGCCCGGAAACCTTACCACGCACATGTTATTCGGCCGGCTAAGGGTATTCTCCTTTTATTCCGATGCCGGTCAGTTCGGGGCATCGCAGGCGCATACCTCTTTAGTCGCTTTTCTGCTCTCCATCAATGAGAAAAACCGCTATCGCCGGTATTTTTACTGGATCACTGCAGGGTTTTGTTTAATTGGCATGCTTATTTCCGGCACCCGCGGTGCTATTGCAATTCCTATTGTAGGTTTCTTCACCTATTTCGTTTTAATACGCAACTTTAAGATCATCGTGGTAGGCTCAATTCTGTTTATAGGAGCCTTTGGCATTTTAAAGTTCACCAGTATCGGACAAGGCATTTACCAGATCAACCGGATGAGAACGGCCTTAAATCCTAACGACGCATCGTTCCAGGTAAGGCTCGAAAACCAAAAGAAACTGCGTGAATATTTAAATCACCATATTCTGGGCGGAGGTATAGGCAGTGCCGGCTACTGGGGCAACCGGTTTAGCCCCGGTACATTTTTAGCTAACCTGGCACTTGATAGTTGGTATGTGCGCATTGCAGCCGAGTTTGGCTATGTGGGGTTAGTTCTTTACCTGATTGTAATTATTGTTATAGTAGTTACCTGCTTAAAAAACATCCGGGATGCCCCTGATGAAGATACCCGCAATAAACTGATAGGCATTTTTTGCGGTTTAAGCGGAATACTTGTTGCCAGTTACACCAACCAGGTGTTTGGTCAGATTCCTACTGCCACCATGGTATACATATCTATAGTTTTTTTGACCAACCCCATCAACAAGGAGCTAAATGAGTCAATTGCCTAAGGTTTCAATTATTACTGTAAATTTTAACCAGGCCGAAGTAACCTGCGACATGCTTGAAAGCCTGCGCCAGGTAACCTGGCCTGACGTTGAGGTGTTTGTGGTGGATAATGCTTCGCACGAAAACTGCGATGTTATTAAGGAACGTTTTCCGGAAGTTAACCTCATAAAGAGCAACGTAAATCTGGGCTTTGCCGGAGGTAACAACATAGCCATAAAACAGGCTACCGGCGATTACGTGCTTTTATTAAATAACGATACCATTGTGCCAACGGGTTTTCTTGAACCCATGATTGAAAGCTTTAAACGCCATCCAAACGCCGGCATTGTCAGCCCCAAGATCATTTTCTTTTACAGCGATAACCTGATCCAATACGCCGGAACTAACGAAATAAGTCCGCTTACCTGCCGCGGAGAGACCATTGGCTACATGCAAAAAAATGACGGCAGCTTTGATGTGGAGTATAAAACCCACTTGTGCCACGGCGCCTGCATGATGATAAGCCGCGAAGCCATCCATAAAGTAGGGATACTGGATGAAAGCTACTTTATGTATTACGAGGAGTATGATTACTGCGAAAGAATAAAAAAGGCCGGTTTTGACATCTATTACAACGGCAATTCAAACATTTTACACAAACAATCCGTATCGGTAGGGGTTGACAGTCCGTTTAAGTCATATTATATGACCCGTAACAGGATCTACTTTTCGCGGAAAAATTATACCGGGTTCAACAAAGTTTCAGCTGTTCTTTATAACTACATGGTAGCCTTGCCCAAGAATGTGCTGAAAGAAATGCTGAAAGGGCGCTGGCCAAACAGTGTAGCCATTGTAAAAGGTTCATGTTGGAACTTATTTAACAAGGTCGAACGGATATAACACCAATTTTAACCGCCCAAAAAGCCTGTTTGTCGAAAATCTCACCCCTTTACCCCTTCCCCTGGCGTAAACTAGGTCATGAATACAATCATGACTACCATCTGCATCATTTTAGTGGCAATTTTAGCGTTCAACGCGCTATATCTGTTTGTCTTTTCTATTGCAGGCACATTCAGGCAACGCCCTGAAGGTGAAAAAAGGGCCGAACCGGAACCCATCAAAACCCTGGTTCTGTTCCCCGTATATAAAGAGGACGAGGTGATACTGCAATCGGTAAAAAGCTTTATGCGGCAGAAATACACTGCCGAGCACTTTACTGTAGTGGTAATTACCGATGAACTAAAAGAAGAGACCATAGCGCTTATTAAACGTTATGGAGCGTCTGTTTGCAAACTGCCTTTATCTGATAAGAGAAATAAAGCGAAAGCGATTAATTACCTGCTGGCGCAAAATCCGGGCTCGTTTGATAACTGCATTGTTATGGACGCCGATAACCTGGTAGATGCTAATTTCATTTCAGCAATAAACGAGCACTTTCTTTACGGCGCCAAAGTAGTTCAGGCCAGAAGAGTTGCCAAAAACAGTGTCAATAATCTTTCGCAACTCGATACTTACAGCGAGATCATCAACAACCATATTTTCAGAAAAGGCCAGCGTCAACTGGGCTTTTCAAGCAGCCTGATAGGTTCAGGCATGGCTTTCGAGTTTGAACTCTTCAAAGAAGTAATGCATGGTATGGATGTTTATTCAGGCTTTGATAAGGAACTTGAACTACGCCTGCTTGAAAGAAGAGTCAAAATAAAATATGCCGAAGAGATATTGGTATATGACGAGAAGGTGGACAACCACCAGGTATTTATCAATCAACGCCGCCGGTGGGTTTATGCGCAGATACACTTTTTAAAGGCTAACTTCTTTAAGGCAATTTATCAGCTGGTATTCAAAGGCAACTTCGACTATGCCAACAAGGTTTTTCAATTTATACTGCTGCCACGGGTAATGAGCATTGGTTTTTGCGCAGTTATGCTGGTAGCCACAGCTTTTATCAGCTTAAAGTTATTTGTAGCAATGCTGGTAATATCAATTATGCTGATGTCTGCGCTTATAATACCGGTACAAAGCAAATTAAGGACCACAGCAGGCCTTACAGCTATAGCTGATCTACCAAGGGCATTCGCAAACATGGTGTTTGCCACAATAACATCAGGTAAGGCATCGAAAAAATTTTTACACACGCCTCATAACTCCAGGTAATCATGCGTATAGGAATTGAAGCACAGAGGATATTCAGAAAGAAGAAACACGGCATGGACATTGTTGCGCTTGAGCTTATTAAAGCCCTGCAACTGATAGACCAGGCCAACCAATACTTCATTTTTGTAAAAAAGGGTGAAGATAACGCCTGCATCAGCGAAACATCAAACTTTAAAATAGTTGAAGTACCCGGGCTTACCTATGCCGATTGGGAACAGGTGTTTTTGCCGGTGTACATGCGCAAATACAAAATTGATGTCCTGCACTGCACCAGTAATACCGCACCGGTGCTTTGCCCCGCTCCTACCATCATTACCTTACATGACGTTATCTTCCTCGAAAAACAAAAACAAACCGAGCAGGTAACAAACTGGTATCAGGAACTGGGCCGAATCTACCGCAAATACATCGTACCGGCTTCAATCAAACAAACAAAACGGATCATCACGGTATCGCATTACGAAAAAGAAAGGATAAGCGATACGCTGAAAATAGGTGGCGAAAAAATAAGCGTATTATATAATGCCTTCGGTAAACACTTTGAAATACCGGGTGATAAGAAACAATTGGTTGACATACGTGCCAAATACAATTTACCCGACGAATACATTTTTTACATAGGTAATACTGACCCTAAGAAGAACATGCCGAATGTATTAAAGGCATACGCCAATTACGCTGAGCAAACCGCACAGCACCTGCCATTATTAATTGCAGATGTAAGCGAAAAGAACCTCGACCTGCTTTTAGAAAAACTCGATCTGCAAAGACACCGTAAAAACATACAGCTTACAGGCTACATCTACAACGCTGACCTGCCGCTTATATACGCAGGGGCCAAAGTGTTTTTGTACCCTTCATTAAGAGAAAGCTTTGGCATACCCGTGCTTGAATCTATGGCGTGCGGAACGCCCGTCATTACCTCAAATACCTCGGCTTTGCCTGAGGTTGCCGGCCAAGCCGCATTATTGGTAAATCCGGCCAGCCAGGAAGAAATAACTACTGCGCTCCGCTCATCTCTCAGCAACGAAATATTACGACAGGACCTGATAGAAAAAGGCCTTGAACGCATCCGTGCATTCAGCTGGAATTTATCCGCCGCCAATTTGCTAAGCATTTATAAAACCATATAAGCATGCAACTTTATTACCAATATCAAAAGCATTTCGCATCATGGTCTTCTGGAAAAAGAGAAAAGGGCATACCTGATTACCTGGAACTACTCTCCTCTTTATTTACCAAGCTGGGCTATCTGATAACCACACCCTACTATCTGCGCAAAGCTGAAGCAGGCCCAGGGGTTGTATGCCAGGGCAAGCCGTCGTTATTAGTACAGGGAAGATTAAAGATTGGCAGCAACGTGCGCATCTGGTCTACCATTCAACAAACCAGGTTATCGGTTTTCAGAGGGGCTGAACTGACAATCGGCAAAGGAACTTATATCAATGGTGCACGCATTACTGCCAAGCACCATGTTATTATAGGTACACACTGTACCATTGCACCCGAAGTGCTGATTATGGACAGCGATTTTCATGACATGCACGACCAATCGAAAGAAGGAATTTCACAAGCGGTTATTATAGAAGACCACGTTTGGATAGCCACACGTGCAACCATACTTAAAGGCATTACCATTGGCGCACATGCCGTTGTAGCTGCAGGTGCAGTAGTAACCAAAGATGTGCCACCCTACACTGTAGTAGCAGGCAATCCGGCACGCATCATAAAACAATTAAACTAAGGTTATGGCAATCGAAATAATTCTTTGGGTTTCTATTTCAGGGCTGGCATTTATATACGCTGGCTACGGATTTGTTGTAGTGGGTTTGAATAAGTTCAAACAGTTCTTTTCATCAAAACCTGCAGCGGGCAACTTTCAACTTACTTCTCATGGCCTCACATTGGCACAGCAGGAAGCATTACCTGAAGTTGCAGTATTAATAGCCGCTTTCAATGAAGAGGAGATCATAAAAGAAAAGATAGAGAATACATTGTCGCTGTATTACCCAGGTCAGAAATTGAAACTTTATGTAGTGTCAGATGGCAGCACAGACAAAACCAACGAAATAGTCTCAAACTTTAAAGATGTAACCCTTTTATATCAGCCCGCCCGCAAAGGAAAATCGGCAGCCATTAACAGGGCCATGCAGTTTATAACTGAGCCGGTAACCATATTTACCGATGCCAATGTAATGATCAATACCGATGCCATTGTAGCTATTGCCAGGCATTATGCCGATAAGAAGGTAGGCGCAGTTTCAGGCGAAAAAGTGGTTATGCACGATGAACGCGCATCAGCCGCATCTACCGAGGGCATTTACTGGAAATATGAATCGTTCCTGAAAAAACAGGATGCAGAGCTGTATTCGGTAGCAGGCGCTGCCGGCGAAATGTTCAGTATCAGAACTGCGCTATTTGAAACAATACCCGAAGACACCTTGCTCGATGACTTCCAGATATCCATGAACATCATACGCAAAGGCTACCGGGTTATATACGAACCAACCGCCCTTGCCAGCGAAAATCCTTCGCTGAATATTGCCGAAGAATATAAACGGAAAGTGAGGATAGCAGCAGGAGGCATACAGATCATAGAACGCAATACCGATATCTGCAACCCATTCCAATACGGCATATTCTCCTTTCAGTTCTTAATACACCGGGTAACCAGGTGGACCATTGCACCTGTATTTATTGTAACCGCATTTTTAAGCAACATTTTATTAATAAATTACAGTAACTTTTATACAACATTATTCGTATTACAATTGACTTTCCACCTGGCAGCATTGGCCGGATGGCAACTGGGCAACCGCCGGATAAAGATCAAAGCACTGCACGTGCCGTTTTACTTCGAATTTATGCACTACTGCGTAGTGATGGGATGGATAAGGTATTTTAAAGGAAATCAGAAAGCCACATGGCAAAAAGCAACCAGATTATCTTACAACTAAATAAATAAAACCAATATGTCACAAGCTATTAAACTTAATTACGGCGACAATCAATACCTTCTGAGCGAGCGGATGCAGGCCTTCCCCGCACTGGGCAAACTGTTGAACCGAACCATGGGTTACACCAATATTGGTAACTATGCCCGTGCACAAGTATTCAGTCAGCATATCAATAAAATCGATTTAGCCAAGGCAAATAAGGTATTAGACCTGGGCTGCGGTTACGGAGAAAATGCCATTATGATGTCGAAGGCATTAGCGGGTAAGGAAGTTTATGCGCTTGATATTGACCAAAAGGCATTAAGCAGAATAAGACTTGCCAAAAATAAACTGAACCTGGAAAATCTGACCATTCACGAAGGTAAGATAGACACCCTTCCGGTAAGAGAGCTGGATCTGATTTATTCAGTGGATGTATTTGAACACATTCCGGAAAAAGAAATGCCCTTTGCCGATGCTTTTAAAAAGCTGAAAACCGGGGGCCACTTATTGGTTAAAATACCGAATAAGGTGCAACGCACTTTCTTTGCACCAAAATATTTTGAAGAACATAACCAGTGGGTTGACCATGAGCATCCCGGACAGGTTTACTTCTTAAAAGACCTGGAAGAAAGATTCCGGAAAGAAGGATTCAAAGTGGTATACTCCTGCCAATCAGATGGCATATTGGCAAGATTGGCATGGGAAATAGCCTACTTTATGAAAAAAGGCGGAGCTATTACACAATTAGCCGCCCTGCCATTCTGCAAACTTTTGGTAAAGATAGATCTGCTTACACACCCTAATGGTTCAACTAACGGCAATGCCATTACCGTAATAGGCCAAAAGGTTTAAGAATAATACACACTAACAAAAGGCAAAAGCCGCTTGATATCGGGGGATATCTGCGGCTTCTTGTCGTTTGGGCATGTGCAATTTGCAATACACCGCATGGTATAACTTAATGGGAAATAAACCAAAGTGAATTATCTTGCTTCCCAATCCTCCCTACAAGAATTTTTTATTCTACAACAGCGTATGCAATCTGATCTGCCTTTGCAACAATCAAACGGTCCCATCGAAAGCCATCTGCAGGATCTCGCCCTTGCGGTTGAAGAGATATCTGAAAGTATCATCTTGCTTGATAAAGACGGAGTTATCACCTGGGTAAACAAGAGCTTTGTCAAAGTTCACCAACAAGACGTGCAACAAGTAACGGGTACCCTGTTAACCGATTTTTTACAGCACAACCAGGCCAGTAAAATTAAGGTTGACGAAATAGAACTTGCACTGAAATCGGGCAAAGATTATACGGGTACGGTATTTATGATAAATACAAAAAAACGCCTGCCCCAATGGAACGAAATAAAGATAAAGCCCTTCAAAGATGAACAGGGAAACCTGCTAAGGTACGTTTTAGTTTCGCGCGATATTACGGAGCACATAAAGAAGAACGAAGAACTTTTATATAGCGAACTGAGATGGAAGTTTGCACTAGAGGAATCGGGAGATGGCTTTTTTGAATACGACCTGGTAAACCATAAATTCTTAGCCTCCGATAACCTGCTGTCGCTTATTGCCTTAACCACCAACTCAACTAAGCTTGATTTTACAGCGCTCATCAATATCATTCACCCATTAGACAGTGAAGCTGCGGTAAATGCCCTATTTGATCTGATATCCGGAAAAATAACCATGCTCAGAAATGAGCTCCGTATCAAAAACAAGGCCGGAGATTATGTATGGATAATAGTGCGGGCAACCATTAGCAGCAAAACCGCAGATGGCAAGGCAAGCGGCTTGATTGGAACAACCACCGATATTTCATATATCAAAGAAACCGAGCTGCAACTGGTAAAAGCGAAAACAGAGGCAGAACTAGCTTCTGAATATAAAAACCAGTTCCTCTCAACCATGAGTCATGAGATCAGGACCCCTTTAAATGCCATCATTGGGATAACCGATTTTATGCTGATGAAAAAACCTACCGGCGAGTTGAAGGAGAACCTGAGCATCCTTTCCTTTTCAGCTAATCATCTTTTATCGCTGATTAATGATGTGCTCGACCTCTCAAAAATAGAGTCAGGCAAAATGGAATTTGTTTCTGCTGAATTTAATTTAGAAGAGACAATAAACATCATTTACCAAACCTTTCAATCCAAGTGCAGGGAAACCGGCATCGAGCTATCTTACGAAGTAGAAACAGCAATCCCCGAATACATCATCGGCGACTCGCTCAGGCTTACTCAGATCATGAACAACCTGGTTAACAATGCCATCAAATTTACGCTCAAGGGTTCGGTACGAATACTGGTAAAACTGATTGACGCCAATTCAGACAAAGTAAAATTGCTGTTTGAAGTGATTGATACCGGTATTGGTATTGACGAACACAGGCAGCAACTGATATTTGAAGACTTTGTACAGGCTAATGCATCCATAGCCCAGCAATACGGAGGAACAGGTTTAGGCCTGGCCATTACAAAAAAACTGATCGCGTTACAAGGTGGCACCATAAAAGTAGAAAGCGTTCCACGTATTGGCAGCAGGTTTTATTTCGAACTGGAATTTGGATTTAACAAGGCTTCAACCACAAAAGGACAAAAGAATGAAAACCGGAAACCCGAAAGCAATAATATACAGGGGGTTAAAGTATTGCTGGTTGAGGACATTTTAGCCAATCAGAAAGTGGCGGTATCTTATCTTACCCACTGGCAGGGCGAAGTAAAATGTGCTGTGAATGGACAGGAAGCATTAAAACTTTTTGCCGAACACAATTTTGACATGCTGTTGGTAGACCTGTATATGCCTGTAATGAACGGCTTTGAAACAATTGAAGCCATCCGTAAATTACCCAAGGGAAAGAAAGTGCCCATTATAGCCCTTACTGCCAGTGTTGAACCCAGCGTTATAGAAAAGGCCATTGCCAGCGGTGCCGATGTTTGCATGGGCAAACCGCTTGAGGCTAAGCGCCTGCTGGAAGAGATACAGAAACTGACCGGCAAGAAACAGAACCGAAACTCAGACAACCCGGACGCAGAAAAAAACGCCACGCAACAAAACGGCTTCGCCCATATCAATCTGAAACGCATTGAAGATGCTTCCCTGGGCAGCGAGGCCTTTGTGGGTGAAATGATAAAATTACTTAAACAGGAAATACCAGCCTGCATCCAGGCTTGCACGGCTGAACTGGAGAAGAAAGATTACACCGGATTTTCTGAACAGATACACAAGCTGAAGAACAGTTTGTTTATGCTGGGACTTGATGTAATAAAACCTGAATTAGTTACATTAGAAGAAAACGCCAGAAGCGGAAAGCAACTGGATGAACTTAAATCATTGTTCGAAAAAATACTTGACAAATGGGCCCTTGCCAGTAAGGAACTGAATCAGTTATGAAAACAAGGTTATTTTTTGCGCTTATTTTCAGCATCCAGTTATTACCGGCTAAAACCATACTTATAAGTGCAAGCGTAAACCATCTGGATGGCAAAGAAAAAAAGTATGCCGAAATTGCTGCAGGAGATACTTTGATGCTGGAGGGCGGAGAACGTGGAGGCATCCAGTTTGTCAATTTTGCAGGTACGGCCGGCAAATACGTTACTATTATAAATGCAGATAGTATGTGCGATATCAGATCGCCCCAACTACCTTATGGCATATCACTACGCAATTGCCATTATGTTCGCCTTTGTGGTACCGGTAATCAAAAAATAAAATACGGCATCAAAATCGCAGAGGTAACAAAGGACGGCGCAGGCCTTGGCATATCTGATAAAAGCGACCACATAGAAGTCTGCTTTATAGAAATATGCAACACCAAAGGCCCGGGCATTTTATGTAAAACGAATCCCGATTGTTTTACTGATAAGAACAACTTTACAATGGTTGGTACGAGTATCCATCACAATTACGTTCACCATACCGGAACCGAAGGCATGTATATTGGCAGCACTGCTTATGAAGGCAGTAAAATAAAATGCGATTCCAGCACCATTACCAGGTTTCCGCCAATATTAGACAGCGTAAATGTATTCGATAATGAAGTAAGCTATACCGGCTGGGACGGCATTCAGATAAGTGATGCCATCCATGTTAAGTGCTACCATAACGCCATTTCGTACGATAGCCAGAAGGATGTACCCGAACAAAATTGCGGGCTTATTATTGGCGGTGGAACTTCAGGTGATTTTTATGAAAATACGATTGAAAATGGTAAGGGCTATCCAATCAATTGTTTTGGAAAAGGAAACGTTAAGATAAGCAGCAACAAAATTGTAATGGTGGGCAGTTCAACCAAAACTGCCATTTACATGAACGATAAACTAGCTGACAGAAAGACCCGGTACCAACTTGAGAACAACGATATTCAAACACAGCATTTACCGGCTATAACCGTTATCAATAAAAAGAACAGAAAACCGGATCTTTTAAATGGAAACCGGGTAAATGGTAAAAGCGCCGCGGAAAATATTTCCTACCAGGGCTTAAAACCAACTATAAGATAACATACCCTTTTTACAAAGATTTAGTGCGTTTGTATCAGCACCTTTTTAGCATATAACTTGCCATTATTAACAACCGTGGCAACGAGATATTGGGTGGGCAGATAGTTCATCTCTTTGGTATAAATATGGCTGTCAGCATACTTTTCATCAAATATCTCCTGCCCTAAAAAATCATACACTATAACGTGAGCGTTTACTTCGCTCAAACCTGTAAAATCGATATACAACTTATCGGCTGAGCTCCATATCCGGGGCTCCTGCAAGGAATTTACTTCGTTAACCGAGCTGGCCAGCGCCGTGTCGGGAACAATAGTAACGTATTGATCGGATATTGAGGTACAACCCGCAGCATTGGCAACGGTAAGTGCAATGTTATAAATACCCGCCGCCTGATATACGTGATCTGTAACCTGCCCGGTGTTATTCTGCCCATCACCGAAATCCCAGATGTAATTTAAACCGGTAGCAGAGGCAGAGAAAGCAATGGCCTCTCCCAACTCAACCTTATTCGCCGAACTGGTAAATGCTGATGATACTATAAAATCTGTTGTATCGGTATTATCAATTGATATACTTCCGTTAGCTGTGGCTGCTTCAAGATTCGTATCTATCATACCAGCAAAACCGGTTTGAACGGATAAAATTGTTTGCGGCGAAACCACCGTTCCATCGTTGAACGAGCAAAGCGGAAGCACCCGGTTTACCAGCCGATAGATATGCGTAGAATCCATTTCGGCCATAGCAGCATATGTTACCAGGGTTTTGCCAGTTGCTGAATCAGTGCTTATGGCGCCGTTAAATTTTGTATTCGTAGTTGAATCAATTAAAAAGGATGAAAGCAATCTTAACCCGTCATCAACAGTTTGGGATATCCGGCAATCGGAAATATTGTGTTTACTGATATTTACGCAGGTGGTTATCGTTACCGTATCACCGGGCCTGGCCTCTGCCTTGTCGCATTGCGAGTGTATATCGCAAGAGTGTTCAACTCCTGCACCAAAATACATCATCCAGTTATCGTTATGATTGGAAACCATTACCGACACCGTTTGTGAAGAATTAATGAGCAGGTACGGACGCTGCGGCCCGCCTGCCAATGTGCCTGTACCATTATAAATCGATTTCCACTGTACGGAATCAAGCGCACAATCAGCATAGAAGCCAGCAGGTATAGTATAGGTACGATTGATGATCGCACCATTGGTGTTGGCATCTTTAACCGTAACATGCGAAACATAATCTCTGTTACCGAAAATATATGCATGAGTTCCCTTCGGCGCCATTTTCAGGCCTGTAAAAGGATCTGTTATATTACCTTGGCTACTTGGCAGTGGCATATAAACTGCAAAACTTTGTCCTGATGAATTCCCCGTTTCGGAAGAGACCATCGATGCAATGTCGCTGGTTTGCATCTGGCCGGTTTCAATCCAGTTACCTTCAAAAACTGTAACGGTTTTACCTGGCGAACATGTTACCCTGAATATGGTAGCAAATGTTTGGCGCAATGTAGCGCCCACCCATTCAGCCGTTTTAAACCTGTTCAGCGAATCGTAGCGCTGAACGGTTATCCATTGGCCATTATCATATCTTTCAAGCAAAACATTGTTGTTATCACTCCATGATACTATTCTTATTTCCTGTTGGTCGCTGTCTTCATACGGAACCCCCATGTAAAAAAGTGAGCCTGAAGAAGTACCGTTAGAAGAAGGAACATACCCCCCGCCGTCGCTTTCATCCTGATACAAGGCGCCGTATTGCACGGTTACATCCTGGTTGGTTTGAATCAGGTATGTTTCGCCGGGCTTTATCAGGTTTTGCCCCACACTATTGGAATATATCATATCCTGCCCGGGCGATAAAGTAAGTCGGGCAACAATTGTATCATGCGTTAACGATACCCGGGTAAATCCCTGCCCGATGCTGGGCCCCTTCGAAATTTTTGTAACAGTAACACGGGTGTTGTTTTGATAAGCCATAATATTCAGGTCGTTAGGGCTGGTTGTAACCTCATTACCATAAATAAAAAATGTGTTACCCATAGATGTTTTGTTGGTAGACGGCAACCAATCGTGCTCCCAATCGCTTTTGGCCGCCTGCGAAACAAGGATGAGGTTGTTCGATGTAATAAGAAAGTGGTCACCGTCCTGCTTACCTGCGGTATCGCCTGCATGGGCGGCATCATCATTCACACCATTCCCGTTCAGGTAGAGAACATAACTCTGGCCTGCCATTAAGGTCCCTTTGGCACTATCATCAGTATCGCCGTCTTCGCCTGTGTCATCAATTTTAAAGGTGGTATTGTCGTAAACAGCCGTAACTATCAAGGCCACATCCTTACCCTCGCTTACATTGCTGGGCGGTATGTATATATTAAAATAAGTACCGGCCTCGCCTGACGAGTAAGCTGTAATTGCCAGAATCAACATTGCCAGTAACCCTAAAAGACGCTTCATTTTCATAACACTGATTTTAAACCGATTTTGACTTTCATTGCCTGGTTGCAGGAACTGCTTTCCAACGGCAATTATTTTCACATAATTCAGGCATCCATTCGGGGGAGAAATAATGAAGTAGTTGGGGGAAAACCGCCTGATTAACATTTGAGTGTTACTACTTATTATTAAATATGTTTCAACAAACTTCAGCTGCATATCTTACCATGTAAGCGCATGTTGCAACAATCTTCATGTTTTATTAACCATTGATATTTAGTTATAGCCACAAAACGGGCCTTGTGTCACACACTAAAACAAGAGGAAATAAAATAGTAATAAAAGCCACCGTAACAGCCGCTGCTGCCACAATAATTGCCAATAATTCATCTTATTGATTCAATTTTATGGGAACAAAAAACAGCCACTTTTTCAGGTGAGTAAGCACAGATTTAGCCCTGGTCGGGCAAAAAAAAACAGCAAAGACAGGGGTAATTGCCCGGCCTTTGCTGCTTAAAATATAATATTCAAACCTGTCTTGGCTTACTAACGAATCAGCTTACTAACTTATACAGGAAAGAATGAATAGTATTTTTCACCTTATTCAACTATCAATTCAGCGGTACTTGTTCTGCCTGATGGTTTGGTTACGGTAACCAGGTACATGCCCCCGGAGAGGTCTGTGAGCGGAAGAATAAAATCAGTGTTGGAAATTGAAGTACGAACACATTTTTTACCCATTGCATCCGTAATCTCAAGCTTACCTCCTACTGCGTCCCTGCCTGTTTTTATCTGCACAGCATTGTGCGCGGGGTTTGGCATCAGCCTTAGTGTTATTGCATCAGCAGCTACATTATTAAGTGCTGTGGCACTATTTATACCAAAATGATTAACTGTGGTATTTGTAGTTACAGGGTTGTTCAGATCAAAATAGATATAGGCGGTGTTAGTGATTTCCGCTCCCAAAGGAACGTTATCGCGGATCGCAGCTGTGTATTGAACCCAACCACGGCTGGCCATTAAACCCACACTACTATCGGGCAGCGAAATCCCCGGGAAATTGAATTTAACGGCATTGCCAAGCAGTGTGGACTGAACAGGATGGCTGCTGGCTATTACTCTGAGAGTAACAGGGTCCAGATGCATATCCAGGGTATCCAGTATATAAACGTTTTCAGCAGGACCTGTTCCTGTATTCTGAAATACAATGGTATAAGTCAGCATTTTTTGACTCACATCCAGGTCACCTTCAGGAAAAACCTGCTTTTCATTAGGATCGTATGAACGGACCGTGGAAAGACAAAGATCAGCAGTATTGTTATAAGGGTTGTTGTCACCATTTACCGGTGTAACTGAAACGGTTATACACACCTGGTTACCGGGGCCCGCATCTGAATCGGTCATCAGCACAACAAAAAAACTGCTGTCAATTCTCAGGGTTCCAAAGTCGGCAATGTTCCATATCAGTGTATCGCCATGAATACTTGTCGGTACCATCCCCCCCTGGGTTACCCCCTGATAACGCATTTGGCCGCTGTACACCAGCTGCACCTGGCCGCTTATACCAGCTGCACAATACAGCCCGTTAAGCTGAGACAGATCGCCCGCAATAGGATGAATGGTTACAGGAATAGCGGGAGAAGGGATATTAATGTACTTAATATTTGCCACACCCACATCAAAAGTATTGTTTACCGTAAAGTTACTTTTGGCCTGGCATCCAAAATTCTCGGCAACGGTTAAGTAGTATTTACCTGCGCTAAGGCCACTAATACTCTTGGTGTTGGCAGAAAAACCATTGTTACCCGACCAGTTATAAGTTGCGGTACTGCTATAAGGGGTTAGTGATTGATAGGTGATACTTCCGTTGCCGATACCGCAATAACTGCTGCTCACGTTATAGTTTACATTCACCGCACCTGAACTATCTATCCTGTAGTTACCAGCCGTGGTACATCCATGGGCATCGGTAAAATGCAGATTGTACTGGCCTGCCACCAACCTGTTGATGCTTACAGAATTAGACGAGAACCCCTGTGGCCCTGTCCAGGAGGCTGTCCATGGATAGTTTGCCCCGCTTATTAGGGTCTGGGTGATGGCACCGCCCATAGCGCTATCGCATTTTACCGGCGAAAGTTTGAACTGCAGATTAATAGAATCAGGGCGTATCAAAGCAAAAATTTGTGTGGCCCGGCAGGCATTTGCCCCGGTCACTGTTACCTGGTAATTACCCGGCTGCAAGGCTGAGAGGGCACTTGCAGACGAACCATTACTCCATAAAACATTATATGCACTACTTGTTCCACCGCTGATGTGAATATTGATTGCCCCGGTGCTGTTGTAACAAAGTGGTTGCGTTAAAGTGCCGTTTATACTAATGGCCGTTCCGATATTGGATACACTGGTTCCCGCAGTTGCCGAGCAGCCATTGGCATCTGTAATGGTAACTGTGTAATAGTGTGCACTTAACCCGGTAATGGTTGCTGTAGTGCCGCTGTTAGACCATATATACTTATATGGAGCAGAACCACTTCCCGCAACGGTTACCACAGCCTTACCGCGGGCCATGGCGCAGGTATCGCTTACAGCACTTGCACTGGTAGCTATTGCCCTGGTGGTAGAGGTAAGCGTAAAAGTATGGGTTGCGGTACACCCATTCCTGTCTGTTACACTTACCGTGTATGAACCTGATGAAAGACTACCGGCAGAAGCAGTGGTATCGCCGTTGTTCCAGCTGTATCTATATGGTGCAGTTCCATTTGCAGGGGTAACCGAAATTGAGCCGTTAGAGGAGGTGCAGACAGGATAAACATAAGTAGGATTGACAGTTATTTTACAATCTGCTGCTGCGCTTACTTTAGCGCTGTGGAATAAAAGTGCCACAAAGACACTTAAAACAGAGGGGATTCTCATCGTTTTGAGTTTAAACGGTAATAAATAAACTAACCGGAACCGATAAGAATATTGGGGGGCGTATTCTTATTAAAGTCATCCTGAATTTTGAACCCGGCTAAAAACCGTAGTATAAAACACTACAAAGGCGACTCGATTTATGATACGCAATAAGACAGTTTCTGTTGTGGCACACACAAAATCTGAAAATTACAAACGAACAACATATAATTTATCAATTAGCTGATTATCATGTAATTGACAATAAAGAAGAAAAATATTTATCTGTATAAACAGTACCATTTATTGATTCTTACACCAACGGATTTGTAAAGAATTCAGGTATACCAATCAGACGGGATTATTCCAAACTATAACATATAAATTAATATGTTGCAACAAACAATCCAGCCCCGCGTATCACACAACGTTATTCTCCCCGCTTTTTTCAGTTACCACTTTCTATGAAAAAGAAATTACTTGCAATCCTTGCGGGGTTATTTACAGTTGCTTGTCTGCAAGCCCAATACGCCACCATACCTGATAGCAGTTTTGTCAACTGGCTGCGTAACAACGGTTTCTCAGCCTGTATGGTTGGCAATACTATTGATACTAATTGCACCTATGTGGTAAATGCGCACACCTTGAATTGCTATGCACAACCCATACACGACTTAACCGGCATTCAGTATTTCAGGAATCTTGACAGCCTTGATTGCAGTAATGATACTATTTCAAACATTCCGGCTTTACCGGCCCAGCTTAAATACTTTAACTGTAGTTATAACAGACTAACAGCGTTACCAACCTTACCCGAATCGCTCATAAGCCTTTACTGCAACTATAATGCACTTACGCATTTGCCAACATTGCCGGCTGCACTGCTAACCTTACAATGTACTAACAATAGTCTGCTGTCATTACCTAACCTGCAAAATGTTACAGTAATGGACTGCTCAAATAATGGAACCGGGCACTGGAGTTTACCTGCTTTGCCAGCGGGCCTGAAGAAACTAACTTGTAACAATTGCTTTCTTGATAGTTTGCCTGCGCTGCCATCAAGCCTGCAAATACTTTATTGCGATCTGAATTACTTTACCACTTTACCGGCTTTACCATCAGACCTGCAAATGCTGCATTGCGAAAACGCTCAGTTGCAAACCATGCCGGCCTTACCTTCAACCCTTACCAATTTCGACTGCCAACTGAATCATCTTACTTCTTTACCTGCATTACCCGAAAGCCTTTTGTTTTTATGGTGCGGATCTAACCAACTGGCTAGCCTGCCTTCTTTACCATCAACCATGATACAACTGGATTGCACCAATGGTGCCATCACAACCTTGCCCTCATTACCATCTTCCTTAACCAGCCTGTATTGTGGCCGAAATAATTTAGACAGCCTGCCCCCATTACCCTCATCAATAACCAAATTATATTGCGATCATAACCAAATCACCCACTTTCCGGCACTGCCTGCCGGATTAAAGATTTTGTATTGCTCCAATAATAACCTCAGCACTTTACCCGCCATTCCGGCATCCGTCACTAATCTTTTATGCGACCATAATGACCTTAACGCAATACCTGAGCTGCCCGATAGCCTGAATGTTTTGCAATGCAGCAATAACATGAACCTTTATTGCCTTCCGCAAATCAAAAAAATAAACACCCTTAACTTCAACAACACCAACATTACTTGCCTGCCCGATTACGGGAGTGTATTAAATAGTTCGCCGTCATTAAAGACACTGCCATTATGCGGCGAAACAGGGCATACAGGATGTAGCGCTTTCTGGAACATAAGCGGCAAAGTATATTTCGACGCTGATAACAATTGCGTTATGGACGCAGGCGATTCTGCCCAGGCCAATGTAAAAGTAATGCTGTATGATTCGAATAGCCTTTTAGGCCAGGTTTATACAGGGGGCGATGGATACTATTCATTCAATATGCCGGTGCATGGTACATACTATATTGTGGTAGATACTGCAGCTTTACCGTTCAGGGTTTCATGTCCCTCATACGGAAGTCGTACCGTTGTCATAACTGCCACAGATTCCATGGCATATTCGCAGGATTTTGCTCTGAGCTGCCGTAACCTGGGATTCGATTTAGGGGTTACCAGCATTATTAATGAGCATTATACCACCAGGCCGGCGGCTATTGTACCTATAATTACAACCGCAGGCGACATGTCGAAACTTTTTGGAGCCAGCTGCAGCGCCGGGGTTGGCGGAACTGTAACGATGTCAATATCCGGACCCGCCAGGTATTACGGCGGCCTTAACTACGCATTAACACCAACAACCTGGAACGGAACCGGAGCTACAAACTGGACAGGTCCGGATACGCTAACATGGAATGTATCTGACTTTACCCACATCGTAAATAACCTTGCCTTTGGCATACAGCTGGTCATTGACTCAACAGCACATGCCGGTTCAGATGTATGTGTTACGGTAAATATTACTCCGGATATAACCGGCGACTACAATACTTCTAACAACTCGCTTACTTATTGTTTTGCAGTTGTAAGCAGCCTTGACCCCAACACCAAAGAAGTTTCACCTGCCGGCGACATTACTGCCCAAGACTGGCTAACCTATACCATACGCTTTCAGAATACCGGAAACGCTATTGCACAAAACATTGTTGTAATGGATACCCTGGACCAAAATATTGATGCAAGCACCTTCCAGGCCCTGGCCTCAAGCAGCAAATTTGACGTACAGGTGTTAAACGGCAATGTGGTAAAATTCAATTTCGCAAATATCAACCTACCCGATAGCGCCATTGACCAAACAGGCAGCCACGCCTATTTGCAATATAAAGTATTGCCG
>Ga0316217_10003161_pt1 | contig 19059 bp, 14 predicted proteins | sample 1anoAmetaG_FD_203633 | JGI IMG/M metagenome (GOLD analysis project Ga0316217, IMG submission 203633) | Freshwater microbial communities from Trout Bog Lake, Wisconsin, USA - 1anoA | ecosystem: Environmental > Aquatic > Freshwater > Lake > Hypolimnion/Profundal zone | place: USA: Wisconsin...
CACCGTCGCGCCTTACATCCTGACCCCCGCCGCGCCGGCCACCCCGCGCATCAACGGCGCCAACGTCTTCGGCGTGCGCCCCGGCTCGCCGTTCCTGTTCACCATTCCGGCGACGGGCGAGCGGCCGATGAAGTTTTCCGCCCATAACCTGCCGCGCGGCTTGAAGCTGGACGCCAAAACCGGCCACCTCACGGGCGTCTTGAAAAACAAGGGTGAATTCATCGTCACGCTGGGCGCGAAAAACTCGCTCGGCGCGACGGAACGGAAATTCCGCATTGTCTGCGGCGACCAGATCGCGCTCACGCCGCCGATGGGCTGGAACAGCTGGAATTGTTTTGCCCATGCCGTTTCCGCCGACCGCGTGAAGCGCGCGGCGGACGCGCTGGTCAAGAGCGGCCTCATCAACCACGGCTGGACCTACATCAATGTTGACGACTTCTGGGAGAATCATCGCGACTCGAAAGACCCGACGCTGCGCGGGGAGTTTCGTGACGCGAAGGGTTTCATCGTGCCGAACTCGCGGTTCCCGGACATGAAGGGTCTGGCGGATTATGTCCACGACCTCGGCCTGAAGATCGGGTTGTATTCCTCGCCCGGCCCGTGGACGTGCGGCGGTTGCACGGGCAGCTGGCAGCATGAGCAGCAGGACGCGCAGACCTACGCGAAGTGGGGCTTTGATTATTTGAAATACGACTGGTGCAGCTACACCACCATCGCCTCCGGCAAAACGACCAACGCGAATGTGCCGCATTGGAACCGAAAGGGAGCCAACGCGAGTGACGACGGCGCGATTTACCCCTACGCGATCATGGGCAAATATCTGCGCGAGCAAAACCGCGACATCGTCTTCAGCCTCTGCCAATACGGCATGGCCGACGTGTGGAAATGGGGCGGCTCGGTCAGCGGCAATTGCTGGCGGACGACCGGGGACATCACCGACATGTGGGGGAAAACCGACCATGACTGGCAGGGCAGCGTCTCCGGCATCGGCTTCAACCAGGACAAGACCGCGCCCTTTGCCAAACCGGGCAACTGGAATGATCCGGACATGCTCGTGGTCGGCCAGGTGGGCTGGGGCAATCTGCATCCGTCCCGCCTGACGCCGGACGAGCAATACACCCACATCAGCCTCTGGTGCCTGCTGGCCGCCCCGCTGCTCATCGGCTGCGACATGGAAAAATTCGACGACTTCACCTTGAACCTGCTGAGCAACGACGAAGTGCTGGCGCTCGACCAGGACGCGCTGGGCAAGCAGGCGACCTGCGTCATCAACCACGGCGACGTGCGGATCTATGAAAAAGAACTGGAAGACGGCGGCCGCGCCGTCGGCTTTTTCAACCTCGGTTCCGCCCCGGTGGAATTGCGTTTCAATGAATTCGCCCCGCTCGGTGTGGCCGGCAAACAAAACGTCCGCGACTTGTGGCGGCAGATAGATGGCGTCACCGTGGACACCGCGAAAGATTCATTGCCGCTGACGATTCCCGCGCACGGCGTGGTGCTTTACAAGCTGACGGCGGCGAAGTAAGCCGCGGAAGAAAATACAAAAGGCGAACGGAAAAGTCCGTTCGCCGTTTTGGTTTTAAGACGGCTTACGTCGCGCGCTTGCTGATGGGGCCGGACCACGGACCTTGCCCCGCCGCGCCCACGGCGGCCATGCGGAACCAGTTGAGCGAACCGCTCGCCAGCCCGGTCTTGGTGCAACTGGACTTCTTGCCCACATAGAACTGCGTGAACGGGCCGTCCGACGTCGCCGCCTGTTCGGCGATGTGCGTCTGCACGCCATACTGCGTGTCGCAGGCCAGGTCCACCGAGCCCTCGGCGTCGCCGCTGGTGGCGCTGAAGTTGGCCGGGGCCAGCATCGGCCCGACCGGCGATGCATGGGTGGCGACCAATTCCCAGCCGCCGCTTTCGAGCAAGGCGGGATCTTTCGTCACGGCCTCGGCGCCGGTGGCCAGGTCCTGCGCCGCGTTCTCGGCCGCGATGACCGCGTTGTCGCGCACCGTCATCAGTTGGGTGGCCGTGGCCAGCGCGGCGTTGTAATTGGTGTTGGCGGTTTCGAGCGCCGTCACCGCCGTGTCCAGCGCCGTCGTCTTGGCGGCAAGGGTGGTGAACGTGGCGTTCGCGTTCATCTTCGTGTAGATCTTCATCAGGTAGGCGATCAAGGCCACGATGCTGAAGTGGGTGAGATTTAATTTGATTACATTTTTTTTCATGGGTTTCCTTGCTGGCACCGACGATGAATCCCAATTCCCGTCATCCCAATTCCCGTCATCCCAATTTCCTTCATCCCAATTTTTGGCCATACATCGGCGTCTTGTTTTGGTTAGCTGTGGTTACAGCCTGACTAGATACCCCTTTGGCCGGGATGTCACCCTAAATCGGCAACTATCGTTCAGGCGGCCGCCGGTCGCCATCGGGCCATCGGCGGGGCCGTTCAGGAAATTCCGGTCCGACTTGGGGAAAACGCCAGTCGCGTCAAGGCGAACCGCCATGGCGTTAAGGCGAACGCCCTTCGCGTGTGGGAAAACTCCAGCCGGGCATGGAGAAACGCCGGTTGCGAATAAGCAATCGCCGTCCGAGTGCCGGGAATCCTCGTTCGCGCATAGGGAATTGTCGTCTGCGTATCGGAATTCCTCGTTTGCGTATCGGAAATTTACGTTTGCGTATAGGAAAGAGGTCTTTCCGGCACCTCCATGCCGGCCGTTCTTAAGGAAAACCGGCTGATTAACAACGCTTTCCGAGAAAACGGTCAAAAAGCGACAGTTGAGCGGGTGGAAATAGGAGCAGACCACGCGCAGCAGACTTTGAATCACCAACCAGCATCTTCTCGCAATGGCCAATGACTCTGGATTCGCACGAGAGCTCGATCTTCTGTCTCTCGCTCTAAGGGCAACATTCCCGGCAAGTCCAACGCCTGTTTCATATCACCTTTTTGCAATGCGACGGCGGTCGTTCTTTGCTTCGGCTTGTTTCTTTTGTTAGTCATCTGCATTTCGCGAGCATGCGCCGCCCCCCAACATCTTCAAAAGATTTTTCAACTCTTAACAAATAAAAAAGCGGGCAGATTTCTCCGCTCGCTTTTCGTTTTCAGATTGGAATCGGCTTAGTAGCGGTAATGCTCCGGCTTGTAGGGGCCGTCCACCGGCACGCCAAGGTATTCGGCCTGCGCCTTGGAGAGCTTGGTCAGCACCACGCCGATCTTTTCCAGGTGCAGGCGGGCGACTTCCTCGTCCAGCTTCTTGGAGAGGCGATAGACGGTCGGCTCGTAGTTGTCCTTGTTCGCCCAGAGGTCGAGCTGCGCAAGCGTCTGGTTCGTGAAGCTGTTGCTCATCACGAAGCTCGGATGGCCGGTGGCGCAGCCGAGGTTCACCAGCCGGCCTTCGGCCAGCATGTAGATGCTCTTGTTGCCGGGCAGATGGTAGCGGTCGTATTGCGGCTTGATGTTCTCGATGCGCAGGCCCTTGACCTTTTTCAACTTGTCCACCTGGATCTCGTTGTCGAAATGGCCGATGTTGCAGACGATGGCCTGGTCCTTCATCGCGAGCATGTGCGCGGCGGTGATGATGTCGCAGTTGCCGGTGGTGGTGACGTAGATGTCGCCGACGCCGAGCGTGCTTTCGACGGTGTTGACCTCAAAGCCTTCCATCGCGGCCTGCAGCGCGTTGATGGGATCAATCTCGGTGACCACGACGCGGGAACCGTAGGCGCGGAGCGAGTGCGCGCAGCCTTTGCCGACATCGCCGTAACCGCAGACGACGGCGACCTTGCCGGCGAGCATCACGTCGGTGGCGCGCTTGATGCCGTCCGCGAGCGATTCGCGGCAGCCGTAGAGGTTGTCGAACTTCGACTTGGTGACGGAGTCGTTGACGTTGATGGCGGGCACGAGCAGCTTGCCCGCTTCCTTCATCTGGTAGAGGCGGTGCACGCCGGTGGTCGTCTCTTCGGAAACGCCCTTCCAGTCCTTGACGATCTTGGTCCACAGGCCGGGCTTCTCTTTCGCGAGGCGGCGGAGCAACGCTTTCACGACGGAAACTTCGTGGCTGTCGCCTTTGCTCTCATAAGCCCACTTGGAACCCTTTTCCAGTTCGTAGCCTTTGTGGATGAGCAGCGTCACGTCGCCGCCGTCGTCCACGACGAGCTGCGGCCCTTTGTCGCCGGGGAACAAAATCGCCTTGAGCGTCAGCTCCCAGTATTCTTCCAGCGTCTCGCCCTTCCAGGCGAACACCGGCGTGCCGGTTGCCGCGATGGCGGAGGCCGCGTGATCCTGCGTGGAGAAAATGTTGCACGAGGCCCAGCGGACATTCGCGCCGAGGGCGACGAGCGTTTCGATGAGCACCGCCGTCTGGATGGTCATGTGCAGCGAGCCGGTGATGCGCACGCCCTTGAGCGGTTTCTGCTTGGCGTATTTCTGGCGCACGGACATCAGGCCGGGCATCTCATGCTCGGCGATGGCGATTTCCTTGCGGCCCCATTCGGCGAGCGAGAAATCGCGGACGATGTATTCTTTGCCGGCCGGCGTCTGCGCGGCGTATTTCGCGAAGGTTTCGCTGACCTCGTTGAGGCAGGCGCAGGCGCAACCGCCGCCGGAATTTTTAGCTTTGGACATATTGATAAATTATTTCAATTTCAACGCGCGCTTCAGTTCCTTGACCTTGTCCGTCGTTTCCCAAGTGAGGGCTTTGTCGTTTTTGCCGAAATGGCCGTAGTTGGTGGTCTTGGAATAGATCGGGCGGAGCAGGTTCAACTGCCTGACGATGTTCGCCGGCTTGAAGCTGAACACTTCGCGCACCGCCTGCTCAATCTGCTCGTCGGTGAGGCCGTTGACCGCCGTGCCGAACGTGTTGATGCACACGCTGACGGGTTCGGGATAGCCGATGGCGTAGGCGAACTGGATTTCCGCGCTGGTGGCAATGCCCGCCGCGACGATGTTCTTCGCGACGTAACGGCCCATGTAGGCCGCGCTGCGATCCACCTTGCTCGGGTCCTTGCCGGAGAACGCGCCGCCGCCGTGCCGGCCCATGCCGCCGTAACTGTCCACGATGATCTTGCGGCCGGTCAAGCCGGTGTCGCCCTGCGGCCCGCCGACGACGAAACGGCCGGTGGGGTTGATGAGAAACTGCGTCTTCTTCGTCAGCAAATGTTTCGGCAAAACTTTTTTGACGATGTTTTCGATGCAAAATTCCTTGATCGTCTTGTGCTTCACGTCATGCGCGTGCTGCGTGGAAATGACGACGTTCGTGATCGCCACCGGCTGGTCGTTGACGTATTGCACGGAAACCTGCGACTTCGCGTCGGGGCGCAGCCACGCGACCTTGCCGGTCTTGCGGATGCGCGTGAGTTCGGCCCCGAGCTGGTGCGCGAACATGATCGGCGCGGGCATCAGCTCCGGCGTCTCGTTGCACGCGTAACCGAACATCAAACCCTGATCGCCGGCACCCTGCTCGGCGGTGTCCTTGCCCTCGGCGGCCTTCGCGTCCACGCCTTGCGCGATGTCCGGCGATTGCGACGTGATGGCGTTCATGATCAAAACCTTGTCGGCATGGAACACGTCGTCATCGTGCGTGTAGCCGATTTCGCGGATGGCGTCGCGGGCGATCTGGTTGAAATCGAGCTTGGCCTTCGTCGTGATTTCGCCGCCGACGACGACGAGATTGGATTTGCAGTAAGTCTCGCAGGCGACGCGGCTGAACTTGTCCTGCGCCAGGCAGGCGTCCAGCACGGCGTCGGAAATAGTATCAGCGACTTTGTCCGGGTGGCCTTCGCCGACGGACTCCGAGGAGAAGATGAAGTTTTTGCTCATGGAATTAGTTATGGTTTCTCGCCAACAACGTATTGACGTATCAAGATTTGATGATATAACCATTTTCAGCGGCGTCAAATGGTTTTGGAAAATAAATTTGGCGACCACACACCCAATGACCTCCACCTTGAAATCTCTGCGGGCGCTGTCCGATCCGACGCGGCTGCGCATCGTCGCGCTGCTGGAAAAGGACGAACTCTCCGTCAACGAGCTGCAAGAGGTCACGCGCCTCGGCCAGTCGCGCATCTCGACGCACCTCGGCCTGCTCGCGGATTGCGCGCTCGTGAAATCGCGCCGCGACGGCAAGCGGACGTTTTACAAACTCAATCCCGATGCCGACGCCGTCGCGGGAGAATTCATCCAACTCGCCATCCGTGGCGCGAAGGAACTTGCCGAACATGCCGGCGACCAGATCAATTTGAAGCGCGTGCTTGCCCGCCGCAAAGAACAGGCGCAGGTTTTCTTCAACCAGGTCGCCGGCCGCTTCGACCGCGTTTACGGACCGGGCCGTTCGTGGCAGGCGTTCGGTCATTTGCTGCTACGGATTTTGCCGCCGCTGGTCGTTGCGGATTTGGGCGCGGGCGAAGGCCTGTTGAGCGAACTGCTCGCCCGCCGCTGCAAAAAGGTCATTGCCGTGGATAACTCCGAAAAGATCGTCGCCTTCGGTGCGGCCAAGGCGAAGAAGAACGGCTTGAAAAATTTGGAGTTCCGGCAGGGCGATTTGCAGAACCCGCCGATTGACGCGAACAGCATGGATCTGGTCATCTTGAGCCAGGCGCTGCATCACGCGGAAAATCCCGCCGACGCGCTCCGCAGCGCGCACAAGATTTTGAAGCCGGGCGGTCAGATTTTGCTTCTCGAACTGCTCCGGCACAATTTCGAGAAGGCGCACGAACTTTACGGCGACCGCTGGCCTGGCTTTGCCGAGAGCGATTTGCACCGCTGGCTGGAAGATGCCGGTTTCAAGAAAATCGAAATCAGCATCGTCGCCGCCGAGGAACAGCCGCCGCATTTCCAGACCATTCTGGCGGGCGGGGAAAAATGATTTCGCGCGAAGGCCGCGAAGTCAGCGAAGAAAAACCTTTTTCGACTTTGCCGCCTTCGCGTCCTTCGCGCGACAAGGTGTCCGGTTCAGCCGACAATCAAGTTCACCATCTTCTTCGGCACGATGATGACCTTCTTGATGGTTTTGCCGGCGAGAAACGGCTGCGCTTTCTCGGCCGCCTTGGCCGCCGCCTCAATCGTCGCGTTATCCGCCGCCACCGCGACTTTGATGACGTCGCGGAACTTGCCGTTCACCTGCACGGGAATCTCAAGCTCGCTCTCGACGAGCAACGCCGCGTCAAATTTCGGCCATGGCGCGTAGGCGAGCGAGGTCGCCACCTGACCAAATGTGCTGTGCAGCCGCGCCCAAAGTTCCTCGGCGAGGTGCGGCGCGAAGGGCGCGAGCAGTTGCAAAAATGTTTTCATCACCGGCAATGGCTTCGTCTGCCACGTCATCGCCTCGTTGATGAAAACCATCATCGCGGAAATCGCCGTGTTGAAGCGCATGCCATCCAAGTCTTCGGTGACTTTCTTGATGCACGCGTGGAGCGCCTTGAGCTGCGCGGATGTTGCGTCGGCATCAGTAATGGCACCGTCCAATAAAATTAAATCGAGCAAATCTTGGTTACTTGGTTCCTTTGTTGTTGTCTCGGCTTGTTCAAACGCCGTTTCCGCCTTCTCATCCACGAACAGGCGCCAGACTCGGCCAAGGAAACGATACACGCCCTCGACGCCCTTGGTGTTCCACGGTTTGGTGTCCTGCAACGGCCCCATGAACATTTCGTAAAGCCGGAACGCGTCCGCGCCGTATTCCACCAGCACGTCGTCGGGATTCACCACGTTGCCGCGCGACTTGGACATTTTCTGTCCATCCTCGCCGAGAATCAGGCCTTGATTCACGAGCTTGTAAAATGGTTCCGGCGTCGCGACGTAGCCGAGATCGAACAATACCTTGTGCCAGAAGCGCGCGTAAAGCAGATGCAACACGGCATGCTCCGTGCCGCCGACGTATAAATCAACGCCGGGTGTTGAGGTTGAAGGTTCAAGGGTTAAGGGTTCAGGCTTCGCAGCGACGTCTCTCCTGCAACCTGCAACCTGCAACCTGCAACCTGCCGCACCCATCCAGTAGTTTTCAGCATCTTTGCCGACGAACGACTGCGCATTCTTGGCATCGGTGTAGCGCAGATAATACCAGCACGAACCGGCCCATTGCGGCATGGTGTTCGTCTCACGTGTCGCGCCGGGAATTTCATTCAACCAATCCTTCGCGCGGGCGAGCGGCGGCTCACCGCCGGCGGTGGGCTTGTAATCTTCCAGCGTCGGCGGCAGCAGCGGCAATGAACTTTCCGGCAGCGCTTCGTGGTAAAGATTTCCGGTGGCGTCCTTTTTCCAAACAATCGGGAACGGTTCGCCCCAGTAACGCTGGCGGCTGAACAGCCAGTCGCGCAATTTGTAATTAATGGTTTTTTTGCCGAGACCTTTTTCTTCGAGCCAGTCGGAGATTTTCTTTTTGGCCTCGGGCGTCGGCAGGCCGTTCAAGAAACCGGAATTGACGGTGGTGCCATCGTCAGTGAAACCCTGCCATTCTTTTTTGGCATCGTTTGGCTGCACGACTTGAATGACCGGTAAATTGAATTTCTGGGCGAACTCGAAGTCGCGCGTGTCATGCGCCGGCACGGCCATGATGGCGCCGGTGCCGTAGCTGGCGAGCACGTAGTCGGCAATCCAGATGGGAATCTTTTCACCGTTGACGGGATTGATGGCGTAAGCGCCGGTGAACACGCCGGATTTTTCCTTGGCCAGTTCCGTGCGTTCGAGGTCGCTTTTGCGCGCGGTATGGGCACGATAATTTTCCACCGCCTCCATTTGCTCCTCGGTGACGATTTCGTCCACCAGCCGGTGTTCCGGCGCGAGCACCATGTAGGTCGCGCCGAACAAAGTGTCGGGCCGCGTCGTAAAAACGGTAATGGAGGTTTCAGGTTCAAGGGTTGAGGTTTCAGGACCTGAACCCTGAACCCTTGCCACCTTAAACCTGACTTCCGCGCCTTCGCTGCGGCCGATCCAGTTCCGCTGCATTTCCTTGAGCGAATCGCTCCAGTCAATCGTGTCGAGGTCGGCCAGCAGTTTCTCGGCGTAGGCGGTGATGCGGAGCATCCATTGGCGCATCGGCTTACGGATGACGGGAAAGCCGCCGACTTCGCTCTTGCCGTCAATGACTTCCTCGTTGGCCAGCACCGTGCCGAGTTCGGGGCACCAGTTCACCGGCGCTTCGCTGACGTAGGCGAGGCGGCGCGAGTCAAGAAAAGCGCGGCGCTCCACTTCGGATTCATTGCCGATTGCCGATTGGCGATTGGCGATCAATTCCGAAATCGGCCGCGCACAGTTTTTCCCCGCGTCGAAATAACTGTTGTAGAGCTTGAGAAAAATCCACTGCGTCCACTTGAAATATTCCACGTCCGTCGTGGCAAGTTCGCGCGACCAATCGTAGCTGAAGCCGAGGCTCTTGATCTGGCGCGTGAAGTTGGCGATGTTCGCCTCGGTCGTTACGCGCGGATGCTGGCCGGTCTTGACGGCGTATTGCTCGGCGGGCAGGCCAAACGAATCCCAGCCCATCGGATGCAACACGTTGAAGCCGCACGCGCGGCGGTAGCGCGCGAGAATGTCCGTGGCCGTGTAGCCTTCGGGATGGCCGACGTGCAAGCCCGCGCCGCTCGGATACGGAAACATGTCGAGGATGTAAAACTTCGGCGGGGCCTGGCGGCCGGCCAGCATGGCGTCGGCCCCGTGACGTTGCGCGAACGGATGCCCCGCCGGCACGGAGTCGCCGGGATTGAAGGCGCGGAAGGCCTGCTGCTGTTCCCAAGTTTTTTGCCACTTGGGTTCGATCAGGTGAAACGGATATTGTCGGCGGCTGCTTGACATAAAACGAGAAGTCTAAAGTCCCAAGCCCAAAGTCTAAAGTCCAAACTCGCGGCCAAACGTCCGGCTACGGGCAGCGGACTTGAGCCTTCGAGCTTTTAGCTTTTAGGCGTCAAATTCACCGTCACCGCCGCGCGCTCAAAATCGTTCGCGGCCATCAGCGGCTGCGGCTTCATGGCGCCGAGCGCGGCCACGAATTTTTCCGGCACGGTTTCCAGCCGCGTGTTGTAGCGCGTGGCGATATCGTTGAAATAACTCCGCGCCAGCGCGATGCGCTGCTCGGTGTCGGACAGGTTTTTTTGCAGCGCCAGAAACGATTCGTTCGCCTTGAGTTCGGGATACCGCTCGGCGATGCCGGTGACGACGCTGCTCACCGCGCCGTGATCCGGGCCGGCGACGCCCGGCGGCGTGGCGTCCAACTGGTTTCGCAGCGCGGCGAGTTCCGTCTGCAACTGCGCCTCGTGGTCGCGAAAACCTTTCACGCAGTTCACCAGGTTGGGGATCAGATCGCAGCGGCGCGTCAATTGAATGTCAATCAGCGCCCACGCCGCCCGCGTGCGCTGGCGCAAATCCACCAGGCTGTTGAACACCATCCAAACCCACGCCAGCAGGCCGGCGAAAAAATAGCCCGCCGCCAGTGCCGCATAAATCAGGAGGCGCGATTTCGGATCCACCTTCAGCGCGGTGTCGCGCCAGACCGTGCCGCCGACGGACGCCAGCAGGCCCAAGAAAATCCAGCCGCGCGCGCCCCATTTCATGCTGCGGCTGACCTGTTCTTCCGAGCGCGTGGAAATCAAAAACAGCGGCGCGTTGGGGTCCGCCGCGATTTCCGGCGCGACGATGTCCGACCGTTCGCGCGCCTGGCCGACGACGAACAGCTCGGCTTTCAGCGGAATGCCATATTCCAGAAACCGCCGGCGAAAACTGGAGTTGGCCACCGCGCCCGCCGGGCCTTTGCCGTAATAGAGCGCGTTCAGCGGCGTGCAAGTCTCGTCGAAAAGGGTCAGCGGCTCGATTTTCGCGCCGGCAGGCCGCACCAGCATCACGCCGCAATCGTCCTGCAAATAAAAGGGAATGGTCTCGCCGCCGTCCGCCACGGTCGTCCAGCCGCTCTCGGTGCGCGTGCGCGTCTGCGTGCGGCCCTTGTCGTCGGTGTAAGTCTCCGTGACCGTGCGCGACCAATGCTCCTGCACTGTCCAGGTGTAATGCACGCTCGCGGCGCCGGCGAGATAGCTGGTGAGCGGTTCAGCGGATTCCGCCGTCCCTTTCAACTCCACCAGGCCGATGAACACGCCGGAAGTCTTGGAGGTCGGCAGGTTTTCAATCAGCCGCCGCTGCCGGCCGTCGCGAAAGGCCAGGATCAGGCTCACCCCCGCGAGCAGCGCGCCGACCAGCGGTAAAAAAGGAACCAGGTCGTCCATAAATCACTTTGCCAGCCACACCAGCCGCAAGCCTTCCAGCGTCAAATCCGGCGCGACGGCGGAAATCTCCGGCAGCTTCGCCGCGATCAGCTTCGCGTAGCCGCCCGTGGCGACGACCGGCAGTTTTTTGACGCGCAGCTCGCGTTTCAACTCGGCGATCAGCTCGCGCACGAGCCCGCGATAACCATGCACCGCGCCGACCAGCATCGCCTCTTCGGTGCTCTTACCGACGACGGATTTGATTTCGCGGATTTTTATTTTCGGCAGCAGCGCGGTTTTCTCGTGCAGATAATCCGTCATGGCCGCCAGCCCCGGCGCGATGATGCCGCCGACGTAATGGCTTTTTGAATTCACCACGTCAAACGTCACGGCCGTGCCGAAATCCACCACCACCACCGGCGCGCCGAAATGAAATTTCGCCGCCACCGCGTTCGCCAGCCGGTCCGGGCCGATGGACTTTGGACTGGGATAATCAATGCCCACGCCGCGCACGGTTTTGGGCGTCAATTCCAGCGCTTCCGATTTCCAGACGGAACGGGCGGCCTTGCGTGCCAGCGGCGTCGCCTGCGGCACCACGCTGCACATCGCCACGCCGGTGATCCGGTTTTTGCCGGTGATTTTGCGGATCCGGGCCGCCGCCGAACCGCCAAACCACGCGAGCGTCGGGATATCCGCCTGTTTCACCACCCGCCGTTCATCGGCCAGGCCGACGTGCGTGTGCGTGTTGCCGATGTCGAAAAGCAGGATCATTTCTTCGTCCGCAGATTACGCGGATTTTCGCCGATGAAAACAAGGTTTTGAAAAAATCTGCGGATTTACTTCTCCAGCGTGACGTCGCCGCCGGTGATGCGTTCCAGGTGACCGTGCTCGGTGCGGACCGACAGCGCCCCGGCGTCGTCCAGGGATTCGGCGCGGCCGCGAAAATTCCGGTCGCCGACATGGATCGTCACGTTTTTGCCGATGGTCACGCACGCGGCCTCCCATTCATCCGCCACCGCGGCGAATTTTCCGGCGCGAATCCGGGCGTAATCAAAATCCAGTTCGCGCAGGATTTCCACGGCCAGGCCGGCGCGGGAAATTTCCTCGCCGGACTCGATCTTCAGCGACGTGGCGGTTTTCCGCAGCTCCGGCGGAAATTCCGTCGCCGCCTGGTTCACGTCCACGCCGATGCCGAGGATGACGTGGCGCACGCGGTCCACGTCCGCGCTCATCTCGGTCAGGATGCCCGCAACTTTTTTCCCGCCAATCAAAAGGTCGTTCGGCCACTTGATGTCCGTGGCCAGACCGGCCACGGTTTTGATGGCGCGGCGCAGCGCCGTGGCCGAGGCCACCATCAACTGCATCGTTTCCGGCGGGCGCAATTCCGGCCGCAGCAAAACGGAAAACCAAAGCCCCTTGCGCGTGGGCGAGAGCCATTTGCGCCCCAGCCGGCCCCGGCCTTTCGTCTGCGACTCGGCAAACACTACCGCGCCCTCCTTCACGCCGTCGCGCGCGAATTTTTCCGCCACATCGTTCGTGGAAGTCGTCTGCTCAAAAACCTGGATGTCGCGGCCGACGACTTTGGTTTTACCCAGTCGGGCCAGCAAGTCATCCGCGTGCAAGGCGTCAGGCGAGCTGACGAGCCGGTAGCCGAAATGCGGGCCGGCCTCGATGTCGTAGCCGGCCTTGCGCAAGTCCTCAATCCGCGCCCAGACCGCCGCGCGGCTGATGGCCAGTTGCTCCGCCAAATCCGCGCCGGAAACGCCGTCGGCACCGGCGCGCAGCGCGGAAAGAATTTTGGCGTCGGTGGTCATGTCGTCAATGTTTGGCAAACCCAACTGCGGCCGGATCTGGCTGGTTTAGCGGCCTTCACAAACTCAGGCGCGGATTTGCCCGCTGCCGAGGCCGAGCCATTTGTAGCTGGTCAGTTCGTCCAGGCCCATCGGTCCGCGCGCGCCGATCTTGTCGGTGCTGATGCCGATTTCCGCGCCCATGCCAAACTCGCCGCCGTCAGTGAACCGCGTGCTGGCGTTCCAATACACCGCCGCCGAGTCCACCTCGGCGAGGAATTGCTTCGCGTGCGCCTCGTTCCGCGTCACGATGCTGTCCGAGTGCGCCGAGCCGTAGTGATTGATGTGGTCAATCGCCGTCTGCACGCCGTCCACGACGCGGACGTTGAGGATGTAGTCGTTGTATTCGGTGAAATAATCCTGCTCGGCGGCGGCTTTAATTGCCGATTGCCGATTGCCGATTGCCGATTGAACGAGACCAAGCGAAAGGGCGTCACAGCGCAGTTCAACTTTTTTATCGGCGAGCCTCTGCGCCATCGGCGGAAGAAAATCTTTCGCCACCGCCTTGTCCACGAGCAGCGTTTCCGCCGCGTTGCAGACGCCGGGGCGCTGGACCTTGGCGTTCATCACGATTTCTTCCGCCATTTTAAAATCCGCGTCGGCATCCACAAAGACGTGGCAGACGCCCTTGTAATGCTTGATGACGGGCACCTTGCTGCACTCGGCCACGGCGCGGATGAGGCTTTCGCCGCCGCGCGGCATGCACAGGTCAACGTATTGCGTGAGCGAAAGCAGCGCCGGAATCGCCTCGCGGTCGGGCGTGGGCACGACCTGGATGGCGTGTTCGGGAAACTGCCGGTGCGCGGTTTTCGCCGCGTCAATCATGGTCTTGGCGATGAGCTGGTTCGAGTTCAACGCCTCCTTGCCGCCGCGCAAAATTGTCGCGTTGCCGGACTTGAAACACAGGCTCGCGGCGTCGGCCGTGACGTTCGGGCGCGATTCGTAAATGATGACGACGACGCCGATGGGCGTGGAAATCTTTTGCAGCTTCAGCCCGTTCGGGCGCACGCGCTCGTCGAGAATTTTCCCGACGGGATCCCGCAGCGCGGCGACTTCGCGCAGTCCCCGGGCCATCGCGGAAATCCGCTTGTCGTCGAGCATGAGCCGGTCGAGCATCGCGGCGGACAGCCCGTGCGCCGCGCCGAACCCCAGGTCGAGGGCATTGGCCTTCTTGATGGCGCCGGCGTTTTGTTCAAGCGCGGCGGCCATGGCGAGCAGGCAGGCGTTTTTCTCCGCCGTGGTCAGCCGGACGAGTTCGCGCGACGCGGCCTTGGCGTTTTTCGCCAGTTGCGTCATCTGTTCAGTCAGATTCATCGTCATCAAAATACCTCAATTTTCATGGCTGAAAAGCGGCGAAATTATTTTTCCGGGCGGATGGCCGGCGTTTATTGCTGGAACAGCAACGGCACGAACGCCGCCAGATTTCTGCGCCAGACTCGGAAGTTGTGCTGTCCCTCCGTCTCGACCCAGGTGTGGCGGATACCATTGGCTTCCAACCATTGGACGAATTGCACGTTGTTGGCAAACAGCCGGTCCTGCTTGCCGCAGGCAATCCATAGCAGGCGCAGCCGGTCAACGGCTTGGCGGTCGAGCGACGGAAACTGCGTGGGATAATTCGTCGCCAGCCCGCCGGAGCTGAAGGCACCGATCCACGCGAAGCGGTCCGGCGCGTTCAGGCCGGTCACCAGCGATTCCGCGCCGCCCATCGAAAGCCCGGCGATGGCGCGATGCTCCGCGCCGGCCGCGACGCGATAATTTTTTTCGACCTGCGGCAGCACCTCGTCCAGCAGCGTGGCGCGGAACCTGGTCAGATTTGTCTGCCACAATTCGGCGCGGCGTGGGCTGTTCCACCCGTCCTTGACGACCTCCATCGTGCCGTAGCCCAGCGGCATCACCACGAGCATCGGCCGGGCCTGCTTCCGGGCGATGAGATTGTCGAGGATGACGTTGGCCTGGCCGACGTTCACCCAGGCGGTGGCGTCGTCGCTGAAGCCGTGCAGCAGGTAAAGCACCGGATATTTTTTCCGCGCCGTCGGATCGTAGCCCGGCGGGGTGTAAACGTAAAAGTCGCGGTCGTCCTTCGCTGCGGTGGAATGATAAAAATGCCGGTGCACCTGCCCGTGCGGCACCTCGTTGATTTCCCACGGCAGCGACGCTGGGCCGGGCACGCGCACCTGGCTGTCGAGATTGAGCAGGTTGTATTTGAGAAACGGATTGGACGGGTCCACGAGCCGCTGGCCGTCCACGGTGAAGGAATAAGTGTAAATGTCCGGCGCCAGCGGCGCGGTGGTGAACGACCAGTCGCCACAGTCATCCTTTTGCATCACCGAAGTCGGCACGCCTTCGCAGGATAGTTTTACCTCCTTCGCTCCCGGCGCGTGCAGGCGGAAGGTGACGCCGCCATCGGCCTGGACTTCCGGCGAAACAAGACGCTGCGAAAATCCGGTGATGGTGGAGTCAAGAACGAGAGCGGCAGTTAATAAGGAATGGCGCATGCCGGACAGGTAACTGCGCGCCGCGCCGGTTTTCAACCGTAAAATCAGCGGGCCGCCGCGCGAAGGGCGTCCACCAGTTGCGCCGGCGTCCAGTCGTTGCCATCAAACTGCTTGAAAATTTTCCCTTTTGGATCCAGCACGATGGTCCGCAAATTGTGCGACAGCGTGCCGTTTTCGCGCCAGAAATTCAAATCCACCTTCGGCGCGAGCGCGGCCAGCGTGTTCGTGGACGCCACCGCAAACAGCCAGCGGTCGGCATTGGCGCCGCGATAAATCCCGGCGTAGCCGGCCAGAATCTGCGGCTGGTCAAAAGCGGAATCGAACGAAAGGGACAGCAACTGCCAGTTCGCCGGCGCGGCGGAATCCGCCAGCAGGATTTTCCGCGCCTCGGAAAAATTTCGGTTCATGCGCGGGCAGTATTCCGGCAGCGGACAGCTCGTGAAGAAAAACGTGAACGCCACGGCGCGCCCGCGAAAATCCGAGAACTTCACCGCGCGGCCGGTTTCACTGGTGAATTCGTAGTCCGGCAGTGGGTCGCCGACGGCCAGTTCCGGTTCGACCGCGCGCCAGCCGGGCGGGCCGGAGACGCCGCCAACCTTGCCGATGCGCTGGAGGTTTTCAATCCAGTCGTCGGTCTCGGTCACGACGAGCGTGAAAGCAATCTCGTCGCCGGGCGCGAAGCCGGCGAGCGCGTTCGGGTCGCGCACGGAAAAATCCATCATCATCGCGGCCATGTAGCCGGGAATTTTCTCGTGCTGGATGGTGACGTGGCGGCGGTCGGCCGGAATCTGCCGGATGACGCCGCGCACGGCGTAAGCCTGGTTGGTGGCCGCCGGGGCGGTCGGCGTTGATGAATTCGGCAGGCAGCCCGCCGCCAGCAGGGCCAACGACAAAGCAAAACCGGCAAAGGATTTTATCATGGTTCTTTCCGTAGTTTTTCCATTTCCGCCGCGACCGCCGCCGGCGTCTCGGCGCGCAGCCCGTCATAATAGGCGCGGACCTTGCCGTGCTTGTCCACCACGGCGATGCGCTCGGTGCCGGCGAAATTTCCCGGCATGGAGTTGAACGGATTGTTCGTCTCCGTCGCCAGGAAGCTCGTGCCGATGAGCCGGTGCAATGGCGCCTTGTCGCCGGTGAGCAGCAACCAGCGTTTCGTGTCGGCGCCGAAGCGCGCGCCCCATTTCGCCAGCACCGGCGGCGTGTCGGTGCGCGGATCAACCGTCAGCGAAAGCAGGCGCGCGGCGTCGTTCGTGGCGGTCAGCCTTTGGATTTCCGCCATGCGCCGGCTGACTTCGGGGCACGTCAGCGAACAACTGGTGAACAGGAAACTGACGGCGAGAATTTTTCCGTCCACGTCGGCGCGCCGGACGGTGCGGTCGGTCAAAGAAAAATCTTCCAGCCGGCGCGGCTGGTCCGGCGTGATGACACGCGGGTCGTCATGCCGCTTCAGCGCAACGGCGGCAAACCAGCTGCCGATGCCGGCGATGGCGGCCAGCGCAAGGACGATGACTAAAAATAGTTTCTCGTCCCCGCGCCGACCCGGTGGTGATGCTTGATGGGATGCCGGTGGCATCTTTAAAACATATAGCTGACGTTCACTTTGAACAATGCCGGCGCGACCAACTGGTTGCCGGTCAGGTTTTGATAAACCGGAATTTCCACGTCCGCATAAATTTTCACCGGATGCAGGTGAAATTCGATGCCCGGTGAAAGCAACACCCGCTGGTAGCCGGTGTTGCCGGCGTCGGCGGCCGCGCCGTTGTCGCGTCCGCGCCACGAGCCGATGACCTGCGCGACCGGCGAAATGTTCACGCGGCCCAGCGCCAGGCCGTCGTAATAAATTCCCGCCGCCGCGTCCACTTCCAGCCCGGGCCGGTAACCGCCGGACTTGAGCGCGGGCAAATCCAGTTCCGCCTGGCCGAACCAGTTCCAGTGCGAACCGCCGAACCGCGCGCGATGAAAGCCGCCGAACAAAAGGTCCGTGCTGCCGGTGCCGATTTGCGTGTCACGGTCCACCACGTCCGCGTCGCGGCTGATGCTGCCGGTCGGCAGTTTCACGCCGAGGGTCAGGCCGCTGGACAAATCCTCGGAGAAACCGGTGTAAATGGCTTTGAGCCGGAGGTCGCCGAGGCCAGTCCAGTTGAGCGACGCAGCGTTGCCGGCGGAATCGAACGTGCGGTTGGCGAACGGCAATTCCACCTGCGCGCCCCAACTGCGGTTGAACAGGTATTGCAGGCCGAGCGTGACGAAGTGCGTCTCGATTTTTTTGTCGTCGTTGTTGGCCGCCGGAGCCGGGGAGGTGCCGTTCCAGTTCCGATTTTGATCCTGATAATCGTAACTGAGATAGGCCATGCCGCCCGCGCCTTTGGGGAACATCGAGCTGGTGCCCACATCAAACACGCCGCAGCCGCAGGCGCAGGCAAACGCCGCGCCGGGGGCCAAAACACCCGCCCACACGCCGGTGCCGATTTTTTTCATCCGCGAATTCAAATTTTTATCGTTCATTTTAGGGCCGAAGATTGCGCGGCCGCGCGCCGGCGGGACCGGCAAAAATCATTCCTCAAACAGCGCCTGGGCGAACTGCTTGGCGTCGAAGGGCTGCAAGTCGTCCGGCTGCTCGCCGAGGCCGATGAATTTGATGGGCAGGCCGAGCTCCTTCTGGATCGCCACCACCATGCCGCCTTTGCTCGTGCCGTCGAGCTTGGTCACAATGAGGCCGGTGAGCGGCACGGCCTTGTTGAATTCGCGCGCCTGGTTTAGCGCGTTCATGCCGGTGCTGCCGTCGAGCACCAGCAGCACTTCATGCGGCGCGCCGGCGAGCTGTTTGCCGATGACGCGATGCAATTTGAGCAGTTCCTGCATCAAGTTGTGCTTGGTGTGCAAACGTCCGGCGGTGTCAATGAACAGGTAATCCACCTGGCGCGCCTGCGCGGCGGTGACGGCGTCGTGCGCCACGGACGCGGCGTCCGCGCCGTAAGCGCCGGCGATGACTTCAACCTTGAGGCGTGCGCCCCAGAGCTTGAGCTGTTCGATGGCGGCGGCGCGAAACGTGTCGCACGCGGCGAGCAAGACGGTCTTTTTTTGCGACTGGAGGTAATACGCCAGCTTGGCGCTGGTCGTGGTCTTGCCGGTGCCGTTGACGCCGACGATGGAGACGATGGTCGGGCCGTGTCCGGCCTTGAGCAAAGCGGGCTGGTTGCTCGAAAGACTTTTCTCAATCTCGGCGCGGGCGATGGCAAGATAATCGGGTCCGGCGGCGCCCTGGGTTTCGTAGGCTTTTTTGACTGCCGCCACAATCTGCGTGGTCATCGCCATGCCCAAATCGGCGGCGATGAGCGCGTGCTCGATTTCTTCCAGTGACTCGGCGGTGAGCCGGGGCGAGCGCGTGACGATGCGCTTGATCTCGTGCGTGAGCTTGGCGTGCGTCCGGGCCAGGCCGGCCTTGAATTTGGAGAAAAGACCCATGCGGGAAAGGAAGAATTAAGGGTAAAAACTATTTCCCGGCGGCCCGCCGTTTTTCGTCGTCGGATTTTTTCGCGGCGAAAAGTTTT